>Ga0207756_100536_pt1 | contig 11816 bp, 6 predicted proteins | sample A23M1SouthBayCA_FD_187748 | JGI IMG/M metagenome (GOLD analysis project Ga0207756, IMG submission 187748) | Aerobic enrichment media microbial communities from Eden Landing Ponds, California, USA - A23 M1 (3) (SPAdes) | ecosystem: Environmental > Aquatic > Marine > Unclassified | place...
CGAACCACTGCCGGATCGTCGTGGCGGTTACGTGGCCGCTCTCGGAGCGCTGTGACGGGAACAGGTAGCCGGTCCAGTCCTCGCGGTCGGCCAGCGCTGCGACACGCTCGCGGGCGGTGTCTGCGCCATACAGCATCGCAACGCTTCCAGGCCCGTTCTTGCGTGCTTCGAACTGGATGTATGGCCCAGGAGCGTCTGGGTCCTCAAAGACGAGTTGGTCGACGTGGAGCGCGGCGACCTCACCGGAGCGAAGCCCCCATGCACACAGGGCCGTCATCAAAAGCTGGTCCCGCGGGGCAGTCGCGGCATCGACGAGCGCCCCCACATGCTCAACGGCGAGGCTCGGGTTGGCCGCGTCGCGATCGACGTCCCAGGCGTAGTGATCGTCGAGGCCGTCGGTCGGGTTGCAGGTGGCCCGCCGACGCTGGCCGAGATACGCATACCACGCCCGAACGGTGCGGTAGATCCGATGGAGTGTCCGCCGGGTGACGCGCTCGTCGAGCCGGGCGAAGGCGTCCCAGCAGGCATCGATCGCGTCGGCTTCTGGGGTTGCACCCTCGGGGTCGACCGCCGCGATCGGGGCGACCGTCGCGACGGCGTCGTGGGCACGGACGTACTGGGCGAGGCGAGTCCGGTGAGTCCGGACCGTCCCGTCGCTCCATTCCCGGGAACGTTGGCGGCGTTCGAGGTAGCTCTCACAGGCCTCGATTGTCGCCTCGTCGGCGATCCCCCAGTCGAAGGTGTCTTTGTCGGTGCCGAACTCCCGGTCCCACCATGTCGCAAAGGTGGTGTCGTGGTACTCCCGGAGCGCGTAGGTGAGTCCCCGGAAGCCGTTGGCTGACAGCCACTCGTGGGTCGGCCGGTCGGTCCGGGGGGCCTGGCCATCCGCGCGGAGCGCCGGTGCGACGAGTTCGTCGTAGGCGATCCGGAGCCCCTCCTGATCGAGCAGCGTCCACGGCACGTCGTCAGCGCTGTCCCAAGGGTAGGTCTCGTGTGGCGCGCGTTCGACGTCGCTCACGGACCCACCCCGTGTGCCGAATGGTTTGCTGTGGGGAACCGCCGGGGTGAGTGCGTGCCTGGATCTGAGAACATCGAAATCACCTGTTAGAGGGTTATAACCATATACCTGATAAATCCGGTGGATCGTGAGACTGGCTTGCGTCTCATAACTCAACGGTGAATTGGAAGATAATATGTGCAATGGTTATGAATTGTATAACGCTATACTAAACCGCTACTGATCGGTTCGATGTATTCTCTTCGGATATCAAGACACTATCGCGCTGGATTATCTTGATGGTTGATGCGGTACGAGAAGTGACGAATCGTAATCACCACCCGTGTATATAGTATGATTTCCTTCGTTGACCGTATCGTCATATGTGAGCCAGTCGTGTTCGGGTCTCTCACCTCCCTGATAGAGTCCCGAAACACTCACTCGTAACGTTTCGCCGGTTCGGAATAAAGTGCTTGAGGGAGGAATCGCGATCTCGCACGGGACGACATCACCAGGCTCGACGGGGTCACCTTCACCTAAAACGTGTTTCGGGTACGGCTCCCAGGGAGTGGACTTGTCCTCGTCGAGTTCGCGGTGAGACAACCGTAACCAGCCGACTGCTACCGGCCACCTGGAGAGCGCGATACAATCGTCGAAGTACACTTCGTTCCCGTGGGAATCGAGTTTTCTAAGAGTCACGAAGAGATCCATATCAGTCGCGTCTTCCGGAGAAACCCACAGTTTCAATCGCATATATCCCGTCAGTTCGGTTTCCTCATCGAATCTCAGGTCAAAGAGTGTCTGCTCGGATGACGACTCGTAACTCGTCGACGCCGTGTCTGACGGAAGGGTTTCCGACAGTGTTTGCTCTGACGCGTCGAGATAGAACTCCCGGTACTCCGTATCGGGAACCGGGAAGTCGTCCTCGTATCTGACGGTGTAATCATTAAGCGTCTCGCGGACTTCGAGACGGACTCGCGGTGTATCAAGGATTCGTGAATCCGTGCCCTTGAGGAAGTGATCGAAAAACATCCGGCGATAGGTTCGGGCTTCCGAGGAGTAAAACTCCGCCCACTTCTGGCGGCCGTGAGTATAGAGCCACTTGTGCTCGGAGGCGATTTTGCGGAAGGCGCGAAACGTACCTCGGGTGTGATAGCCCTGGTCGCCCCAGGTACCACAAATGAAAGCCGGAACTTCAATGTCGGAAAGGAAGTCGTCCTCCTCGCGATCCCAGGGCGCCGGTGGATCTTGCTCGTCCGGTCCTTTCCACGCTGGGTCCTGCGGGACGTCTGCCCCCTCGTCATCCGCGTGGAAGCCGGTTTCGGGAATGCCCCCTGGTGTTTTCGTGTCCCGATGGAAGTCGGTGAATGCCTCCCAGGGATTGATAGCCTTCAAGTGCGGGGGATTCATCGATGCCGGCCGCCACTGGGTAAAGCCTAGGAAGGATACACCGCTCATACCGACGTTGCCATTGCTCCAGTCGACTTCGCCCCCCCATTCGATCGCGTCGTAAATGTCTCGGGCAAACAGGTTCATTTCATCGGCGTCGAACTCGCCCGGAGACCGCCCTTCGCCACGCGGGTCGACGACGACGACCGCATAGTCGTGTGAGGTCCAGAAAGCCGGCTCGGGAGCTTCGAACGAGGTCGTGCCCGTTATCGTGGGCTGATAGGGTTCGGTCGTGATTCCCCAGCCGGGGTTCGTTCCGTTCCAGGGAAGGTCCTTCCCGAAACCGGTAAAGGCCATTATGATCGGAACCTCCCTGTCGTGAGTGGGTCGGTATACGTTCGCGGCTAGTTCGAGCCCGTCACGCATCGGAATGGGAACGTTCTTGTCGACATCCATGTCGACTCCAGGGGGACGAGTCTCGGGCGTCGTACGGCGAGTCTCTTCGATTTCGGGAGTTAAATGATGCACACAAGTCGACATTTCCGCAGTTAAATAAATATATTGAATATTTTTTGATGTTTTTTGGCCGCAGAGTACAGTCTCTTCGTCGATGTTGCATATCCTTATCCCAGCGTGTAACTCCTATTCCAACCTCTCGAATACGTGCCGCCAGTCGATGACACCGGCCAGCAGAACCTTTATTCATCCATTGTTTGAAGCAAGGTTTGCGAGCAAACCATGTCTGATGAAAATCAGGAATCAGAAGGTGAAACCGTAGCCTACGACTCGAAGTGGTGGTCAGAGGACCTTTCAGAAGAGGAACGACAACTGTACCCCGAGAAACACTGGGACGAACTCCCAGGTGCGTCCCTCCCAGAGAGTGTCCTCGTTGAACGGAACGTCCCCATCGAAATGAGCGACGGACTGAAACTTGCTGCGAACGTGTTCCGCCCCGACAGAGATGGGACAGCCCCCGTCATTATGGCGTTTACGCCGTTCAGCAAGGATCATTACGGCCAACGTGCCCACCTAGGTGTCTCCGAGAAGACGGCGTTCGAAGCGCCCGATCCCGGGTTCTGGGTTCCGCACGGATATGCAGTGGTTATAGTCGACCAGCGAGGGACGGGCCGGTCGCCGAGCGGAGGCACCGGCGGGGCGTACGATTACCACGACGGCATCGAGTGGGCCGGGACGCAGGCGTGGAGCAACGGCAACGTCGGTACACTGGGACACTCTGGACTTGCCGCTTTCCAATGGGAAGTCGCGGCGATGGACGACCCCCCGGATCACCTCGAAGCACTCATTCCGTGGGGTGGATTTACTGATCCAGAACGGGAATCCGGCCGGCCGGGGGGAATCCCGAACGTCGGTTTCAGTGCTTCATTCGGGGAAAATATCCCGCTATGGCAGGAGGACTTCGAACCGGAATCCCGCCCAGAACTGCCATCGGTCTGGGAAGGAACTGTCGAACTTGAGAACATCACACATCCGCTGCTCATCGGATCCGCGTGGGCTGACAGAGAACACCACTTGCGTGGGAACCTCCGCGCTTGGCGGCGGGCCTCAACTCCCCTTGAGCACAAGTGGCTCTTCACGTACCATGGGCGGAAGTGGAACGGAATGTACACGCCCGCAGAACATCGCAACATGCAACGGAAGTTCTTTGACTACTTCCTCAAAGGTTCCGACAATGGACTTGATGAAGTCCCAAATGTTCGTCTCTCGGTCTCGGAGTCACTGTTTGACTTCGAAGTACGGTACGAACAGGACTGGCCGCTTCCAAGAACCGAATACACGAAGCTGTATCTCGATGGTCAGGATGGATCGTTACACCAGGAAGAGGTCAATCGCTCTGCGACGGTCACATACGACTCGGAATCGGAGACCGAGAGCGCAACGTTCGACATCACGTTTAATGAGCGAATCGAACTCTCGGGCCATAGTGCGCTGAAACTCTGGGTGTCGCCACTAGACGCTGATGACATGGACCTCTTCGTCGTCCTCCGAAAGTTGACCGCGGACGGACACGAGGTCAATTTCCCGATGGACCAGGCACCGGGTGAAAACCCGGTGGATATGGGGTTCATGCGATTATCAAAACGACAACTCGACGAAGAGCGGTCCCAACCCTGGCTTCCCGTTCAAAAGACCGTGCGGGCCGGCGAACCAGAACAGAAGGTAGAACCCGGTGAGACCGTACCTGTTCGCATCCCGTTAGTCGGTACCAGCACCGCTTTCGACGCGGACGAAACTCTGCGGCTGGAGATTGCAGGGAGCCACCGAATCGATGACGAACTACTACACGAGTTCGACTCGGTGAATAATGGGATACACGCAATCGAGACCGGGGCTGATCACGACGCTTACCTCCAGGTTCCGGTAATTCCTGAGGCGAAAAATTACAGCTCGTTCGCGCTGGAACCTAGAAAATCCGTCGACGACACCTAATCGTCACATAGGACATTCCCCGGAAGGTGGCCGTGTTTAGCCACCTTCAATCGACGACCGTTGTCGATGTTACTCTCTTACGTTTGCTCGCTGCCTCCCATCGAGATCCGCGGATCGATGACGGTGTACAAAATGTCGACGAAGAAGTTCCCGACCACGATCCAGGCTGCTACGAGCAGGAAAGCAAACTGGATGACAGGTGTATCTCGGATGAGCACCGCGTCGAACAGCAGTTTGCCGACCCCCGGCCAGTTAAAGACGATTTCGACCAATACGAGGCCGCTCAACGCGCGTGCCGTCACGACAGGGACGAGAGTAATCACTGGCAGCGAGGCGTGTTTCATAATCCGTTTGTATCTCGTTGAGGATTTCAGCCCTGCCAACTTCTGATATTTAATGAACCCCTCATCAAGTATGTCGACGATACCGCTCCGCATAATCATCGCTGGGAAGTAGAGGAACCGGAAGACGATTGTGGCGAACGGGAGGATGTAATGGAACCAAAAGTCGGCTGTGAAATACAGTTCGAAGTTCGTATCTATCGTGCGGTAAGTCTCGACCGATACGATACCACCCGTAGGAAAAATGTCGAGATGGAGAGAGAAAACAGTGACCATAATCATCGCGATAAGGAAATCTGGCATAGCCCCGAAGGAAGTAGGGGGAATGATCCCGTACTTTTCAAACCGCGATCCGAGGTTCCGGCCCAGCAATCCCCCGTAGGCGGAACCGAGGATGAACGCGACCACCAGTGCGGGGAGCGTAAGAATGAACGAATTCATTAGTCTAGTTCGGATGGTCTCCCACACAGGTTCCTTCGAGACGCGGGAAACGCCTAGGCTTCCATTGAATAGGTTCTCTAGGTATTGGTAATACTGAACGTACAGAGGTTGGTTCAACCCCCAGAGTTCCCGAACGTGTTGGATCTGTTCGGGGGAGGCACCACGTCCGGCCAGTACAGTCGCGTAAGACCCTGGCATAAGTCGAAACGCCAGGAAAAGAAACGTATTTATAGCGAACAGGAGCAGGATCGTGATTCCGATCCGTCGGAGAATGTACGACAGTCTACTCATTGGGTCATCTCCTCGGCGTCGGCGTTCCGAAGCGAATCGTCGGCCTGTTCTGAATTGTGGTCGTCGTAGAGATGGCAGGCTGTTTGGTGTTTCCCTTCAGCATCGACAGCCCGGAAGGCTGGCTGTTCATCACAGGCAGGCATCTGATCCGGACATCGATCTTTGAACCGGCAACCGGAAGGTAGATTTGACGCATCACCCGCGGCGCCGGGAAGTTGCGTGCGACCGCGTTTGTAATGCGGGTCCGGCATTGGAATTGCTTGCAGCAAGGCCCGCGTATAGGGGTGTTTCGGGTCGTTTAATAGCTCAATAGTCGGTGCGCTCTCAATGATACGACCGAGATACATTACGTTGACCCGATCGCAAACGTACGACACCGTCGAGAGGTCGTGCGAGACGTAGAGCATAGAGACGTCGTACTCCGTAGTGAGTTCCGAGAGGAGGTCCAAGATAGACGCCTGTGTCGATACGTCGAGCATCGACACTGGTTCATCCGCGAGAATAACCTCGGGATCGAGGACAAGCGCCCTCGCGATTGCGACGCGTTGCTTCTCCCCGCCGGACAGTTGACCCTCCTTCCGGTCGAGATACTCCTCCGGTGGCGTCAACCGAACATCTTCGAGGACCTCCTTGATTCGCTGCTCGGGCTGACTGACATCGTGGATTCGTAATGGTTCCATCAATGTCTTCTCCACCGTATACTGGGGGTTCATCGTATCGAACGGATCCTGAAAGATAATCTGGACCCGTTTTCTGAACTCTTTCCAATCAGCCTTGTCGAATTCCGAGAGTGGTTCGCCGTCGAAGCGGATGTCACCGCCTGTGAAATCGTAATGGCCCATCAGAGTCAGCAGGAGTGTCGACTTTCCACATCCGCTTTCCCCGATCACGCCTTGGACTTCGTTTCGGTGCAGTTCGAGATCGACCCCGTCCACTGCGCGAATCGGTGTCTTATCACCCCCAAATAGGTTAGATTTCACCGTCTCGACGATGTTCGACGCGGGATCGAAGTATTGTTGCAACCCGTTCAGTTCCAAGATGACTTCGTCTTTGGCGTCGGTGTCCAGCGATGGAACGGACACGTCAGTCTCGGCGTCACGTACATTGGCATGTTCACTAGTTTCCTGAAGGTACTCTGCCGCAAGCGAGTCCATCTCCTGGCTTCGGATACACGATGTTTGATGGTCAGAATTACCGGAGATGGATTCGAGAGGGGGTGCTCCTGCCCGACACTCTGGCTCCGACCACGGGCACCGGTCGGCGAACGTACAGTAATCGATATCGGAAGTGAGCGTTGGTGGCGCCCCTGAGATCTCTTCTAGATCACGGTCAGGATAGCGAACGTCCGGGAACGCTCGCTGGAGCAGAATGGTGTACGGGTGTCGTGGGGAGTCATAAATATCCTCGGTGGTGCCGCTTTCAGCCAAGAGACCGCCGTGCATCACCCCGATCGAATCACAGATATCGAAGATTACGGCGATATCGTGAGTAATGAAGAGCAGACCAAAGTCTCGGATCTCCCGGAGCTGATCCAAGTGTTTCAAAAATTGGTCCTGCATTATGACGTCTAGGGCGGTCGTCGGCTCGTCCGCGATGATCAACGATGGTTCGAGCACCAAAGCCATAGCGATGATTGCGCGCTGCTCCATCCCACCCGAGAACTGGTGAGGATAGTCATGAACGCGAGACGTCGGTAGTCCAACGACGTCGAACAATTCCTCCAGTTTTCCAACCGTTTTTTCCTTTGACCAGTCAGTGTGGGCGTTGGCAATGTCGATCGCCTGAGTACTGATCCGTTCAAGGGGATCGAGGCTATTCATAGCCCCCTGTGGGATGACTGCGATCTCGTTCCAGCGGATTTGGTCGTCGAACTCGCCCTTCGACAGGTCTTGTATCTCCTCTCCTCGATACCTAATTTTTCCACCGGTGATTTCACCGTTCGAGTCCAAGCCCCTGATCACCGAATTCGCGAGAGTGCTCTTTCCACAACCACTCTCGCCGACCAGCCCGAAATATTCGTTCGGGTCAATTGAAAACGAGACGCCTGAAACCGCCCGGACATCTCCACCTTCAGTTCTGTACGTGACGTCGAGGTCGTCGACTTCGAGCAGTGTCGATGTCATCGGATTATTCCCCCACCGCGGTCTGTTGTACGCGTTCGTACCCCCGGCCAAGCATGAAGATGGACAGCACCGTGAGCAAAATTGCGACCGCCGGTGCCATCGTCCACCACCAGGCGACGCCCATGTAGGCCGACTGGTACGCATTTCTAAGCATTACCCCCCACGAGGGGAGAAATGGGTTCATGAATCCCAGGAAAGCTAGGCTCGCGGTGATGATGATCGTGAAGCCAGTGCCAATTGCATAAAAAAGCATGATCATGCCACCCATGTTGGGGAGGATATGTCCGAAAATGATTCGCAAATCACTTGCTCCAAGCAGTTTCGCAGCGATCACGTGTTCCCGCTCTTTGATCTGTAGCACGTGGGATCGAAAGACCCGGGCGTTTCCTCGCCACAGTAAGAGGCCAATCAACATGATCGCACTCCAGAAACCCACGCCAAGGTACGCTATGATCACAATCGCCGTCGGAATAAACGGGATCCCATACACGAAGTCCGTTACACGCATCAGCAAATCATCAACCCACCCGCCAAAGTACCCCGCAGATACGCCAACTACCAACCCTAACCCAACGATGATCGTCCCTCCCAAGAGTCCAGTGAGAATCGTGACACGAGCGCCATAGAGCACTCTTGACAGGACATCGTAGCCGTCGTAAGTCGTCCCGAACAAGTAATCTGACGATGGGGGTTGCGCGCGTAGTAATTGGCCATCGTCGCCGTACTGTGCTTGATCGTACGTATACGGTGTGATCATCGGACCAATCACCGCCATCAATACCATGAACAGAAAGATGGAGAGAAACAACTTGGTCAGGTTGTCTGAAAGAAACTCCTTGGCGCTCTCAACCAGGTTTTCAAGGAGATAATGATCCCTGACGGAACCGATCCGTTCGGATATCACCGACAGACCTGTCGCCGGTTTCGACGTCATGGGGACCAGGTTCAATTCCCTGTTATTAAATGTTGGGTTTCCATATCTCCATAATACAAACATTAAAGTTATTCATTGACAATACGCACCCCATGGCCTCTCCATCAGGCCGAGATAGCCAGTCGAATAGTGATCAGATCAATCGCCGGCGATACCTGTCAACCCTTTCGGCAGTGGCTGGATCAGCCGCTCTCGCCGGGTGCGGCGGTGGAGGCGGTGGAGGCGATGGAGGCGGCGGTGACGAACCGAGCGAAGAGAACACCGATGGGTCCGACGATCAAGGAGGGAACGAAAGCGGAGGTCAAGAACAACTGGGACAGCGCGTCCCGACCATTACACTGGTGGCGATGAAGGGCGTCGGTCGACTGGGCGCACTCGAACAGTCGACGAAACATCTAATCGAGGTATTGGGCGAGCTCGGCGTATCCGCCGAGGTGACTACGAAGGAGATGACGACCATGTGGAGCGAAGCGTATAGCGACGAACGAACGTTCAATTTCCACATCGGGTTCGATCCCGCTTGGCCTCAGTATCTCGACCCGAGTTCTATACTCACCGGGAATCTCATCTGTAACGCGGGAGCAAACGGCCGACCGAACCTCATCAATTACGCGAACTGCGATTTTTCGAGACTAGCACAGGAGCAACAGGCTGCCGCTGGGTCCGAAGAACGGCGAAATATGATCCAAGAAGCCTTGGCAATCGAGTCTGAGACACTACAGACAATCAGTCTCCATCCCCAACTCAGTAAGGGTGCCTGGCGAACCGACCAGTTGAACATGCCAGACACCGGCTCATTTGGGGTCGACCAAGCCAACGTGGAACTCTTCTGGACGATCGAGGGACAGAACGACAACAACATCGTATGTTATCCCTCGACAAGCTTCGATACGTCGGTTACGTTCATGGCGACGGCGGGTCAGGTTGAGTGGAGCAACTTAGTCTACTCGCCGCTACTATACTTCGACAAGAATCTGGAGCTCTCGTCTGCGATCGCGACAGACTGGGAGATCTCTAATAATTTCAAGACTTTCAGGTTCTCACTCCGCGAAGATGCCACGTTCCACAATGGTGACCCCGTCACTGCGGAAGACGTGAAGTGGACGTTCGAGTTCCTTCAGGGGAACGCAGGGAGTTTCCCCGACGTCGAGGAGTTCCCCATTTCTTCGATTGCTACCCCCGATGAGCATACGGTCGAGATCAGTATGGAAAACCCCGCTCCACCATTCCTGCGCGTCGAGGTTCCGAAGTGGGGGATCCTACCAAAGGATGTGTGGGTCGACGCAGGTGCGGAAGACAATCCCACAGACGTGGATCTAGAAGAGATCGTCGGATCCGGCCCGTTCGAGGTCGTCAATTGGACGCCGGAACAGGTCATGGCACTGGAACCGTTTGACGACCACTTCTTCGATCCGAATACGAGCCTGACCTTCCAGATGTTCCAGGACTATCAGAGTGCGTTCCGAGCTTTCCGTGAAGGGAACGTCAACCTACTCTTCGGTCCGCCCGGTAGCGTCACGACGAGAATTGAAGATAATATGACCGATGTCGCAACCGTTGATTCTACTGGTTCGTGGACAAATTACAACATCTCGCCCCAGCATAGCTTCGGCGTGTCGAAGTTCCGTGAGTTCAGGATGGCGCTCTCCCATGCGATCAACAGAAATCTGATCAACAACCGCCTCTCGAACGGCGACAGCGAACCACACCTCTACTCGACGCGGATCGCTCCGTCTCATCCATTCTATCCTGAGGATCACGAGGGCCTGACCAAGGTCGCGGAGTCTCCTGATGGTGATATTGAGGCTGCGCGAAGTATTCTTGAAGAGGCGGGTTGGGGCTGGGATGAGGATGGGAATCTCCACTACCCACAGGATGCAGAATTGGAGGCGTGGCCCCAAGGGTCCGCGCCGACTGAACAGTCGGATCAATTCCCATGCGTCAGCGACATATGTTAAATATAATACTGTTTGGGGGAGAACAGAAACAGTCGCCCGAGAGGGCTATTTAACAAACACAAGACGTCATCGACAGTCTTTGGATCCGTTCATCGTCACTCTAAACGCGGTGGGTTTCCCTGCGCACGTATTCGATCACCCGGTGTCAGGCTCGACGAGTCCCGATCAGAAGTCTACCCCGGACCTTATCGATACGATGGCGGCAACCGGGCGTTTTCTTGATTCTTCATTCCGAGGGATGTAGCTTGACCACTACGTACCGGGAAGCAATTTCAAAGACATAGTATCCGGACATCGCTAAGTCACCCATTCAGGGTTATCCACCTGGATGTCCGCTCGTTACTTTTTCACAGGAACCGATCGGGGACGGAAGGTGTAGGTGTCGCGTTCGTCCGCTTCTGGGACCTTCGGGACCTGGAGATATGAGGCTCGCTCCCCGCCAGTGTAGATTGTGTGATCCCCCTCGTTCACGAGGTCCTCGTACCCCACCATAAGATCATTCTCCACGCCATGCGTCCCCGAGATCTCCAACTGTAACGATTCGCCCTCCTTGAATACCGTACTCGAACCGACTAATTGGATCTGGGCAGGAACGACTTCGCCCGACGGAACTTTCTGTTCAGGTGATCCGGCGCGTACTGATTTTTGAACCGGCAACCACTGTTTCGAACGCTCTTCGTCAAGTTCCCGTTTTGAGAGTCGCAACCAGCCTTGGTCGACCGGTAGACGGCCGGGTGCGTAGTCGCTTTTAAACCCTACAACGTTTCCATGCTCGTCGAGTTTTCGTACCGTCACAAACAGATCCATATCGCGTGCATTCTCAGGCGAGGCCCACACCTTCAGTTTGGAGTGGCCAGTCAGTTCGGTCGCCTCAGCAAATGTGAGTTCGAAGAT
>Ga0207756_100538_pt1 | contig 11716 bp, 19 predicted proteins | sample A23M1SouthBayCA_FD_187748 | JGI IMG/M metagenome (GOLD analysis project Ga0207756, IMG submission 187748) | Aerobic enrichment media microbial communities from Eden Landing Ponds, California, USA - A23 M1 (3) (SPAdes) | ecosystem: Environmental > Aquatic > Marine > Unclassified | place...
CAAGCTAACACCGTATCTCAGAGCCTTTCAGCTCCGCTGCGAACTCTACAGAAAACCAGGTGACGAAGCACTCAAACATGCTCTCGACGCTGCGCTCTGAAAATCAACAATGTGCTTCACAAGAGCGAAGATCGCAAGACGATCATCCGGATCAGCCTCAAACTGCTGTCCGTCACGGAGGTTTTCCCAATAGATCGAATTGAATGCCTTGACCACCCTTGCCTCTTCGAGATGATCCGCGATGAGGTCCGTGTGTGTCTCCCCTACATCAGTTAGTCCATCACGTCCTGGATAATAATTTGAGGCGCTGATAACGATCTTATCACTGAGGGTGTCTGCGGGCAGGGATTCGTATGCATTGAACGGAATTGCCTCCATGGCGACTTCGCCAAAATCGGCTGCCTCAGAGACGGTCCCCGCATGAGCGTTGGGTCCCAGATCGTCAACGAGATCGGTGAGTGTTTCTGGCCCACGAGAATTGCTAAGCATAACCTCATGACCAGCTTCAACGAAATTTTGAGCGGCTGTACTCCCGACATTTCCTGCACCGATGATTCCGATTTTCATCAATGGTCTCCCGGCCCAGCCTATGAGGAGGGTCGTGAAAAGCGACCAAGTTAGGAGCTTGGTTGCTACTACCGAGAGTGGAAGTAAAGCTATCAACCCCCAATCAAACTCGTCCACAATTGAATCCGGAAGTACGTGGCCAACTCTGTTCTCGTAGCCTCTGGTGAGGGGCTTGCTCTTCGGAACATCCATTACTACCAATTTCGTAGTGTCGTTAATGACCAAGGGTGAAGGTAGTCCAGAATCAAAACGGGGTGAAGGAGTTGATGAGAGTACGCTCTTTTCGCTTCTTGGGAAGGCACATACCTTAGCAATCCTCAATGAGATCACCACTACAAACAAGCAGTCCATCCGTTTCGGTGAACTCCAGGATTCACTTGGGCTTTCGCCGAATACGCTCTCTCGGCGATTGGATGAACTTGTCGAAGTTGGGTTCCTTGAGCGTACACAGTACGACGAAATTCCACCACGAGTGGAATACGAAGAAACAGAGATGGTGACTGACCTGACACCAGTTTTTCGAGGACTAGAGACGTGGATGGAACGACACGGATCAGAGCAACTGGAGTGTTCCTGAAAATTAGCACTTAACAAGACGGGCCAGAGAATGCTCAGATGAACAACTTCGGCCATACTCTGAAGACGCAAGAAATGAGTGAGAGTTTCTTAACCGGACAGAATGAATAATTCTGGCTATTGCATTCACACCGTCGCCGCGACATGCTGATACTCCGCCTGCGACGGCGTCGGCTGCAACGTCAACTCGGTGAGGGCCAGCTCCCTGAGCACTTCGGGCGGAATCCCATCAGTATCCCGAAGCACGGCATCAAGCGTCCATTCGCCGTACTGACTCGCGCTCGGTGCGATTACGTCGACGGACTCAGTAGCCACCTCGTCATGAATCGCCCTCGCGGCCCGCCGCACTCGCTTCCGTTCCTCCACAGTACAGCTCATGCCTCGACACCCCAAACGAGATCGCCGACCAGTGACCCACCAATATGCGGCCCAACATCCCACCCACGCTCCCACGCGTGTATTCACACCACCCAGAAGGCGTCTCGAAGGGCGTTTCGGCCAGCACAACCTTCTCAGCGCCACCGTCAGCCGCTACAACAGCCACGGTGAACTCGCAGTTGTCCCAGTAATGCGCTGCACCGTTGACGTCGACGCTCAGGAGGAGCGGCCGACCTTGGGTGAGTAGTTCGCGTGCGGTACGGTCAGTACAGAGCGAATGGGCACCACACATCGAAGAATTAGAAAACAGGAACGATCAGCCACCAGTCCGATCAACGTACCTTGCCAAACGGCGGCTTGCGAATCGTGAGTCCACCTGCAGGGTCGACGATAATCGATGTCTCGCCCCAACCATAGTTTTCGTCCTTCGTGACTGTCCATCGCGTTGCTGTACTGGATCCGTTCGCAAGCTCAGCAGTAATGCGATACTCACCCCGTCGGTATGTAACGCTATCCTGCAAGATACCCGAAGTAGGGGCGAGAGTGTATTCAGTGGAAAATGCCTCAGCAGGAGTGAGTCCGCCGAGAAAATCCACTGTCACCGATAGTTCATGGGCGTTTGTATCCAGATTATACACTCGATAGCCTGCCGATGAGCCCTCACCGGGTTGTTCGACATTCTCATCTGGTTCCTCAGCCGAAAACACGTCTTTGTAATTCCGGTGTCGATTGTCGAGGCGTTCAACTCGAACGGTCAGCCCGTCGCCGACGAAGTAGACCGCCGGGCGTTGCCCGTGGTCGGCGTGGGCCCCATCGGCGTAATTAGCGTACCCACCACACGCTGCAAGGGCGTAGTGACCGTCATGAGCGGCAGTATCATACACACCCGTACATCCGACTGAAACGGTTTCTGCATTGGATTCGTGGAGCGAGTTGTACACTCTTGCATATTCGAACTCTCGAACGTACGAAGAGATGGTTTCAGGATTCAGGCTGTCGGGGCGGTTAGGGTACGACTTCGGGCCATCTGGAGTTTCGCCAAAGGTTCCGGAATCGGTATATGAAGCGGGAGTCCTGGTATTGTTGTCCGTGGTTGGGGCGGCACATCCCGCAAGATACGTGCTGCACGTGACGAGTCCTGTCTGGAGTACCGTTCGCCGGGAGGGCACAGTAGTTCGGTAAATTTCGGTTCGGGTGATAAGTTTTCTGTCGGCGACTACACGCCACCTGTCCAGTACGTATACTCACTGAGTAGGTATCTCTGGTGAGATGGTGAGCAACAAACGTCGGTCAGAAACCAATCGATTATCGGCTAACCAACAGTCGTGGGTAGCACTCTGCTATTGTTGGTTAGAACTCTGCCATCCTACACCGCCCCTGAGAAACAGCAGGCGGCCTTGGGTGGGTAGTTCACGGCCAGGACGGTCAGTACAGACAAGACATTTACTGATGACGGGTCACTCGTCAGTTGATGAAGCGACGATCACTGTTGTCGCTCTCGGTCTTACTGATTCCATTTGCTGGCTGTTCCGCAGAGACTGACCCGGATGTTGCAGAAGACATCTTCGTCGTGCTAGATAATGAGAGTCCGGAACAAGCCACAGTGGCGGTATCAGTCGTAAGAGGCGATTCAACCGTGTTTGAAGGCGAAACAGCGGTCAACCCCAGTAACAGGAAAAATGTGTATCCAGGCATCACCGAGACTGGCGACTATACGCTCACAATTTCCCTCGGTGATGGACGTGAACAGGAGTATCCATTTAATATCGAAGAATACGATCTCCGGATGGGATCGAACATCATCGTCTCGATAAACGAGACTGAGATTGAATTCAGTATCCAAGAATGAGTTGTGTTCCGTCTTTTGTCTGTTTGGTATTCCAATCAATCCGCACGGTTACTGAGCGGGTATTTCTGGTGAGATTGTGAGAAACAAACGTCGGTCAAAAGCCAATCGGTACTCGGCTAACCAACAATCACAGGTATTGCTCAACTATTGTTGGTTAGCGCTTTTGGCTACACTGTCGCCGTCACGTGCTGATACTCAGCTTGCGACGGCGTCGGGTGCAACGTCAACCCAGCGAGCGCCAGCTCACGTAACACCTCTGGCGGCACACCCTCAGCATCCCGAAGCACGGTATCAAGCGTCCAGGCATCGTACTGACTCGCGCTCGGCGCGAGCACGTCCACCGACTCAGTCGGTACTTCCTCTTGAATCGCCCTCGCAGCACGCCGAACACGCCGCCGTTCTTCCACGGTACAGCTTATGCCTCAACACCTCGCACAAGATCGCCAACGAGCGACCCACCGACGTGCGGGCCGATATCCCAGCCACGCTCGCCGCGAGTATATTCGCACCAGTCGGAAAGCGTCTCGAAGGGTGTCTCTGCAAGCACGACCTTCTCTGCCCCACCGTTAGCCGCGACAACAGCCACGGCGAATTCGTAGCTGTCCCAGTAATGCGCTGCACCCTCGCCGTCGACGCCGAGAAACAGCGGGCGGCCTTGGGTGAGTAGTTCGCGTGCGGACGGTCAGTACAGTGATTGTAACTCAAAGGCCACAAATGTCATAGGTTGGCCGCGGCCGAGACCTATTTCCGGGTTGAAACTAAAGCGTCAAAAGGATCACTACCGATTGTCAGCCGTTGGGTCGGCTTCCCCATTCACCAAGCGATACACTCCGAGCACTAATAGGACTATCCCAGCGAGCCCAGCCCCGTAGCCGAGTGCATCCACGAGGCCACAGATCTTGCATCTTGAGGCGGTGATTATACTGTATACCGTCCCGTTTTTTTCCACAAGGGCAGTGGCCGATGTGTCTCCAGTTGGATACTCGAAATCTGGCGGTGACTGATACACCCGGATAAATTCATCAGCACGAAGTCCTTGGTCGAACAACTCTTGGCCCCCTTCTGAAAGGTTACTGTACCTGAGCACCTCGTCATCAGGAGAGACTTCCGATTCATCCACCTCCGTGACGAGAACTTGGGTTCCCGTATCGGGAGCAACAAAAAGGAGTAGGCCAGATATGACGAGTGCTGCTACTCCAATTATACTGAGAGCCCGGCCGCTGAATCGAAATCCTGCTGGTGTACCCATTTTGTAGCCTGTCTGGAATGAATAAAGTGTGTTTTCTAGATTCCTACTACGTCAGCTGAGGTAGCAAGCGCACCTTCCGTGCAAGAACTTATATCCGTTATGACACCGTTAGCCTCCTGCTCGGGATTACCCGAGCAGTTGTCGCAGGGTGGTGGGTTCCCCGATGCGATAGCGGTTGTTACCAGATTTGTGCTGGTGATACGTTATTGTCTGAAGTGATTTCACCAAGAGAGTGGTCCTTGGAATGATTGGTATTCCAATCAATCCGCACACCTACTGAGCAGTTTATTCGATAACTCTATGCTGAAATGAAGCCACATCCAGAATAACGACTTCTTAGACAAGTCGTCGTCTGGTCAGTACAGAATAAGTAGTTAACAACCGGATATCGAACTTACTGAATGTTGGCAGTAACCCGAGCTGACCATAGAGAATGTACACAAGACTTTCATTTTAGCTGGAGCGATCAGACGATGTGACTTCTTCATCCCGATTGGTTCCCGTACTGCTTGCGGTGCTATTCCTCACTGCTGGTTGCCTATCGCCAGCTTCGGCCCCGGAAGACCCGTCATCGCCGACCGACACAGTTCCTACGACTACTGAACCACCAACAAGCCCAACAGCAACCACGACAGAGTGTGGATGGGCCTGTTTGGATGACCAACCCGACCCCAATCACTCAGTACAGTTGGAAAATAACTGGAACCAGAGTGTAGATGTCCACGTGCGAGTCATCCGTGATGCCACGAGCACGACAGTCCACAACGAGACCTACACTCTCGAACCGGGTTCGGAGCGCACTGCATACAATGTTGCGGAGGCCGAGCCGAATGGAGTCGAGATCTTCGCTGTTACCATCACAGCCCTAAACACTACCGAGAACACTCAAATCCAAACCAGCGAATGCTTCGGCAATACATTCGCACAAATCCGAAATGATGGAGAACTCTTCGTATCCTACTCCGCCTGCTAACTGCCGTTGCGGTACAGTTCATAGACGGTACTGACCCAAATTAGGCGGCTCGGTTATCGGTCTGCTACACGCTGAATTCTGGCCCTGTATTAAGTTGATACCGGGAACATCAACGGAATTTGGTAGAACATTCGGCGGTACGTTCGCATACTCACTGCCCAGGTATTTTTGGTGAGTTTGTGAGAAACAAACGACGGGCAGAAATCAATCGGTTCTCGGCTAACCAACGATGTGGGTGTTACTCTGCCATTGTTGGTTAGCACTTTTCGCTACACCGTCGCAGCCACGTGTTGATACTCCGCCTGCGACGGCGTCGGCTGCAGCGTCAACCCGGCCAACGCTAACTCCCTGAGCACTTCCGGCGGCACACCCTCACAGTCCCGAAGCACGGCATCCAACGTCCATTCTCCGTATTGGCTTGCACTCGGTGCGAGCACATCGACAGACTCAGTCGCAACCTCCTCACGAATTGCCCGCGCTGCCCGCCGAACGCGCTTCCGTTCCTCCACAGTGCAGCTCATGCCCCAACACCTCGAACGAGATCGCCGACGAGCGACCCGCCGACGTGCGGCCCAACGTCCCACCCGCGCTCGCCACGCGTGTATTCGCACCACTCCGAGAGCGTCTCGAAGGGCGTCTCCGCCAACACGACCCTCTCAGCGTCACCATCAGCCGCGACAACAGCCACGGCGAACTCGTAGCTGTCCCAGTAATGCGCCGCGCCGTCGCCGTCGACGCCAAGGAAAAGCGGTCGGCCCTGGGTGAGTAGTTCGCGTGCGGTACGTTCTTGTGGATTGGATTGCGTAGTTGCCATTGGTTCTCTCCTGGAACCACGCGCCTCGGTGTTCCTACCACCGGGGCGATTTCGTGCAAAATCGACCAGCGGCGCGTGTGTTCCTACTTGTACTGTTGGGCTAGACAAACAAAAAACTATTGCCCTAGAAAAACAACTATCGGATGAGACAAGATGTCTGCCCGAGGCCCAGAGCGGAAAGTTAGTGATAAAGAACTACTCGAATGCTTTGAAGATGTAGAGAAACCGTTTGTAACTACCTCAGACATTGCCACGCGGGTTGGACTATCTAAAACTCGAATCCGACAGCGTTTGCAATCAATGGGGCCTGAAGTTCGAATAGAACGTCATAAAGTAGGAAATGCAGTTGTCTACTGGTTGCCTGACGAGAACTCTGGATCTAACTGAGCTCGCCCATCATCCGTTATCCAATATACCCGGGCACGCCCCACACGTTCTGATTCGACCCACCCGTTTTCCTCCATATCTTTTAGCTTATTGCTGACTGCCGTATTACTAATCTCCAGCCGTTCAGCGAGATCTTTAGGGGCCTGAACCGGTGGATAAGCTAGCCTAATTTCTTTCAAAACGTCGATTTTGGTGACCGTTGGGTCTGGTCCGGGCTTAGACACTTTGAGAGCATTTTGGTCGGTTCGGACATAGTAATGTCTCTCTACAAGTGTTCTTCTAGAGCAAGTATTATGGGTGTCGGGTGTAACATCACGAAATAAGCGACGCCTACTCTCGCACACAGCGTCGCACTGAACCCATGACAGCAGACCAGCCCACCCACGAAGAGTCGCATCGCTCGCCACCGACCGGCACTTCCGGTCATTCGGAAACCACCAGACAGCGGTACATCCGCTCACTTCCGGTCATCTTCCGGTCATCGCCTGAGCGGCCCACGAACACGCCACAGCGGGCCAGAGGCGAAAATCGGACGCCAAAAATCCACTTCCGGTCACGCGCGCCCCAGGCTCTTACCATGTCACCTCCCAGCCTTGGCCAGATGCATACCACCGGAGGCGACCGATGACGACCTACCACGACCTGACGGGCTTCCAGCGCGACCTCCTGGAAGCCATCGCCGCCGTCGACGGCGATCCGTATGGCCTCGCGCTCAAGGACTACCTCGACGAGCGCTACGCCGGTCCGATCAACCACAGCCGCCTCTACCAGAATCTCGACCAGCTCGTTGAGCAGGACCTCATCAACCGAGACGACCTCGACGCCCGCACCAACGTGTATACGCTGACTGACGCTGGCAGACACGAACTCCAGCGTCAGGCGGAAACACTTGCAGGCCTGTGTGAGCTGTCCCGACCCGTCGCTGGAGGTGCACAGTAATGCCCCAGCAACTCACGCAGCGCCGTCGCTCAGCGGGCAAAGACGGGGACACAGTCGGCCGATGCTGTCAGAAGCACGCAGTCACCGGGCAAGTGATGACCGACTGGTACCCTACCAGAATAAACGTAAAGCTCATTGATAACGGTTGTTGCCGGGGATTCAACCACAGAGTAATCCGTGGAACAGTCCGCCATCGCAGTGGACGGCGGACTGCTTCGCGTGCCTCTGACAATTTTTCAGGACAAAGTGGACTACTTTGTACCTGCACTATCAGATTAGTTAGTCATCATAATTGTAATTTTCGCCTCATTATAGACTCTGAATACACCGCGAAGCACCCCGAAAACTGGGGGCCGGCCCCGAAACAACCGATAGGATGGGTGGTGTCTCCGGGAACTGACAGGGCACGGAACCCACCTGGAACCGATACGAGAGGTTATAAAAACGCTTGTGATATCCCGTCGCTGTCAGGCGGTTTCCCACGCGATCCCAACTCGTTCGACTCACACCAGCAACGGCCCGGGGTCGGCGTGCAGACACAACTCTCGGATTCCGAACAGCAGAATGGTGGGCAGCCGGGGGAAAACGGCATGCCACGCACCACCCACAGTCGCCGTTGCCGGCGACAGGTCCTGCACCCAACACATTCGATAGGACAACTGGCTATCAGGGGAACATGGAGCGGGGGACAGAACCTAACCGACTGGTATACAGTTGGTATCAAAAACAGTTGTGATAGGCGCTTGCTGTCTGTCGGTTCTGTCACGACAGCCAGCTACACCACCATTTCTCACACGCGTAGCACGACCACCCGACTCACACAGTCACGGCACCAAAGGAATGGTGGGGATGGTGGGTTGCTGGTGGGAAGCGGCGTGCAACCCACGGTGTGGGGTCGCCATCCACGACGATGGGTTCCGGCCCCGGGCCAATCGATGAATCGGGGGGGATTCGGGGGAGAGTGGAGCGGAGACCAGAACCCAACCGACCGGTATACAGTTGCTGTCAAAATAATTTGTGATTCACACTCACAACCTTCTCATTCAGGTCCTGGTACAACCCCACAATCCTGTCATCGGGAGGTGGCCCGATGACTGCCAACCCGACTGTCGGCGAAATCGTCGCCATCACGACCACCGACAGCGAGCCACTGTTGCTGGTTTGTCGCTCCACCGACGAACACAGCACCGGCGTGTTACTGGCCGACCTCGCGACAGAAACACTCCATCGGCTACGGGCGTCCGAACCCGACACAGCCACACGCCGGCAGCTGGCGCAGGCCATCGGTCGGACTGACGACCTCATGTCGTTCACGGTCCCGATCAGAGACTGCGCACTGGTTGAACGCGATAGCAGCCGTCCTGGCCCCTTCGAAGGAGGGGATGCCTAATGGCCCGCGCTGACCCATCGCCGGGTACTGCGACCGACACAGCGACCACAGAAACCGATCAGTGGCGGCTCCGCTACATGGTCGGCGACCTCGAACACTACACCGAGTGGACGGCTGACTTCCCCACCATCGAGAACTACTACGACCAGTACCGCCGCGGTGACTACGCGCATGACGTTGTCATCGAGCGCCAGGCGGTAGTCGAACGATGACCGGCCACGGCAACCACTACGGCGTCGACCACGACGACTGCGAGACCGCAGGATGGGAACAGGAGTCTGAGTCCACCGACACCGGAGCCACGCTGCAGGGAGCCACCCAATGAGTGGTGCTGGTCGCGTCCAGGCTGTTGCTACGAGGCAAATCCACTAGACAGCTCGGAGTTGCCACGAGCCAACTACCGCGTCCAGATAGCGCCTGCCACGTCACCGATAGCCCGTGCCGTGGTCGGCACTGCCCGGTTCGATTCCGGGGACGGGCACTGTGGTCACAATGCCACGAAACACGACCCCCGACGACAGCGGGACCGACAGCACAGCGACCGACCACGCACTCGCCGACGAACTCGGTATGGACATCGGAGGAGATGGGACGGACATCGACGCCCTCCAGTCGCTCGTCAGTGACCTCGGCGACGAGGTGCCACCCCCCGTTTCGAGTGTTCTTGAGCTGCTGGTCGGGACCATCGACGACCTCCAGAAACGCGTCGACGACCTGGAGGACGAGGTTGAACAGACCCACGACGTTGCTACCACAGCAGTGGGCAACGCCGCCACGAACGACCAGCGCCTCGACGAACTCGAAACCCAGCAGGAGGCGATCCACGATGTCGCCAAGAGTGCTATCGCGAAAGCCCAGCAACTCGAAGCCGATAGCGACCATCGAGAGGATGCCGAGCAGCTACCCGAGGGCATCGAACCCAGCAGTTCGCCCCTGGATTTCTTCGCGAACTGCCGGCAGTCGAAAGTCAAGACCATGTTCGTTGAGCGGTCGAACCGCCAGAACACCTACCGCGCCATCACCGTCGCCAAGCGCTGGCCGGAATTTGCCACGACACGAACCGACGGCAGCGGCGTGTTCATGACGAAAGCCGACCTGCAGACAGCCCTCACCGCCGAACTCGGGAAGGAGCCCCATCGCCAGACGGTCAAGCGCGTCTGGGTGAAACTAGTCGAGATCGGCGGCGGCGACATCGTCGAGAAGACGCGACAAGTCGGCCGGGATCAGACCCAAACCGAGATTCTCGCGATGGATATGGCAACAGCCGACGGACTGCTTGAGAAACGCTACGTCGGTCTCGATCTCCTGGAGAACAGCGACCACAAAGCCGCCACGGGTGGCGTCACACCCGTTGTGGTGGAGTCTTCGCCCTAACCCTGTGGCACAACCGGATAGGACGGGAACCAGCACTGAACCGACGCTGTTGGACGCGGTGGCACGTGGCCTGCCGCCGCCGACGCCGCTGTCTGTTAGCTGCAGGAACCGGGAGCGACCCCCCGTTGTCAGGAGTGGAGTGAGTGGTCGTAACACGAACGGAGCGACCACAGCGGTTCCAGTGTTCACAACGGGTGTGACGCAAGGGCCAATCACATGGATTACCTATAACTTCCATCCCCGGTTTGGGTTAGCGGCGGTGTCCGATTTTCCGCATATATAAAGATCTCGGACAACTAGCGCGCTAACCAAAATATACCACCAGCGCTTTTGCCTTAGCCCGAATACGAAGACTGCAAGCAAAATGGCGAGCAACAGTCTTTCCGATGAAGCACCTGGCGAGTATGTTCCCTTCGGACGCCGGCCATACTATCTCCCAGATCTGCTGCCACCGGCACGTGACCTGGAGTTCGATGCCGACTTCCAGCAGTTGCTGCAGGACGCGATCTATCAACTCGGGCGGCTGGAGGGCATCGGCGACGAGACGGATACCAATCCGCTCCTGTACACGACGATGGTCCGTCGCGAAGCCGTCGAGTCGGTAGTGCTCGAGGGTGCAGATATCGATATCGAGGACGTATTCCGCTCCCAGGAACTCGCCGATAGCGGAACCACTCGGAAGGATGTCCAGGAGGCACTCAATTACGAGCGGACAATCACCGAAGGTGCGACTCGACTCTCTGAGGGCGACCAGATCACACTCGGACTGCTACAGGACCTACACGAGTTACTGATGGCGGACGTGCGTGGCCACTGTGAGTACCCCGGGGAATTCCGTCCGAAGCCGATCAATCTTCCGGCAGCCTCGTCGTTCCAAGAACCATTCGTCCCGCCGGCACCGGACAAAATTCCGGAGTTGATGACGAATCTCGTCGAGTACTGCAACACAACCAGCGAGTATCACGATCTCGTCCAGTTCGGGCTCGTCCACTATCAGTTCGAGACGATACATCCCTTCAAGGATGGGAACGGCCGTCTAGGACGCATTCTCATCACGTTGCAGCTGATTCAAAACGGCTACCTCACGCAGCCATATCTGTATCCGAGTGCGTACTTCAACCGCAACAAAATCGAGTATGCCGACCGGATGCGAACAGTCAGTGAAACGGGGGCCTGGGAGCCCTGGTTAGAGTTCTTCGTCGAGGGCATTCGGTCGCAAG
>Ga0207756_100540_pt1 | contig 11662 bp, 9 predicted proteins | sample A23M1SouthBayCA_FD_187748 | JGI IMG/M metagenome (GOLD analysis project Ga0207756, IMG submission 187748) | Aerobic enrichment media microbial communities from Eden Landing Ponds, California, USA - A23 M1 (3) (SPAdes) | ecosystem: Environmental > Aquatic > Marine > Unclassified | place...
GGGCGTCGCGGGCGCCTCGTCCTCGGCCGCCGCTTCGGCGTGCGCCTGGACGTCCGCGTCCGTCACGCGCCCGCTCGGGCCCGTGCCGTCGACCTGCGCGATGTCGACGCCGAGTTCCCGAGCGAGCTTGCGCGCGCTCGGCGGCGCGAACACGCGGCCCTCCGGCGTCGACACCTCCTCGGTCTCGGCGGCCGCCGCACCGCCAGCCTCGGCTTCGCCGCCACCCGCCGCCGCCTCGTCGTCGGCCGCGGGCTCGGCCGCCGCTTCGGCCTCGGCAGCGGCGTCCGCGCTCGAGGACGTGTCCGAGAGGTCGTCCTCGCCCTCGACGTTGTACACCATGATGACGTCCCCGACGGGCACCATCTCGCCCTCCTCCGCCAGGAGTTCCTTGACGGTGCCGTCGTACGGCGACGGGACGTCCACGAGCGCCTTGTCGGTCTCCACCTTCGCGACCGCCTGGTCCTCGGAGACGGTGTCGCCGGGTTCGACGAGCCACTCCACGAGCTCGCCCTCCGCGACCCCCTCGCCGACGTCCGGGAGCTTGAATTCCTGCGGCATCTTAGAAACTCACCGCGTCGCGGATGCCCTTCTTGATGCGCGCCGGCTCCGGCAGGTAGTAGTCCTCGAGCGCGTACAGCGGGAACGGCGTGTCGAACCCCGTGATGCGCTCGACGGGCGCTTCCTGGTACATGAGCGCCTCCTCCTGGATGATCGTCGCGATCTCGCCGCCGAGTCCGCCGGACTTCGGGGCCTCGTGGACGACCGCCGCGCGACCGGTCTTCTTGAACGACTCGACGATCGCGTCCTTGTCGAGCGGCGACATCGAACGCAGGTCGACGACCTCCGCGTCGATCCCGTCGGACTCCGCGAGTTCCTCCGCGGCCTCCATCGTCGGCCGCGTCATCGCGCCCCACGTGAACACGGAGATGTCGCTGCCCTCGCGACGCACCGCCGCTTCGCCGAGGGGGACCTCGTAGTCGTCGTCCGGGACCTCCTCGCGGAACGCCCGGTAGATGAGCTTCGGCTCGAGGAACACGACCGGGTCCGGGTCGCGGATCGCGGAGATGAGCATCCCCTTCGCGTCGTACGGCGTCGACGGGATCTGGACCTTCAGGCCGGGCTGGTGCGCGAACATCGCCTCCGTCGACTCGGAGTGATGCTCGGGCGCGCGGATACCCCCGCCGTACGGCGCGCGAATCACCATCTGTGCCGTGAATCGACCGCGGCTCCGCGTGCGGAGGCGCGCGGCGTGACTCACGATCTGGTCGAACGCCGGGTAGATGAACCCGAGGAACTGGATCTCCGGGACCGGCTTCAACCCGTACGCGGCCATCCCGATCGCGGTGCCGACGATGCCGGCCTCGGCGAGCGGCGTGTCGATGACGCGGTCCTCGCCGAACTCCTCCCAGAGGCCGTCGGTCGCACGGAACACGCCACCGTTCTTCCCGACGTCCTCGCCCATGACGAGGACGTCGTCGTCGTTACGCATCTCGCTCTGCAGGCCATCGCGGACGGCCTGCACGAGCGTCAGATTCTCCGTCTCTCCTTCGTGTGCTTGCTTGCTCATGTTAGTCCTCCAGTAGGGCGTCGTCGCCGAACTCCTCGCGAACGCTCTCGAACCACTCCAGTTGCCCCTGGAGTCGCTGGGGCATGTCGGCGTACACGTGGTTGAACATCTCTACGGGATCCGGGCGTTCGATCTCCTCGGCGGCCGAGATCGCTTCGGCGACGTCGTCCTCGACGCGTCCCGTGATCTCCGCTTCGAGGTCGTCGTCGAGGATGCCCTGGTCGCGGAGGAACCGCTCCATGCGCGGGATCGGGTCCTTCTGCTTCCAGCGCTCGACCTCGTCGTCGTCCCGGTACACCGAGGGGTCGTCCGCGGTCGTGTGCGCCCCGAACCGGTACTGCACCGCCTCGATGAGCGTCGGCCGCAACTCGTCCTCGCCTGGGTTCTTCGCCTTCTCGACGGCCTCCTTCGTGACCTTGTACACCGCGAGCGGATCCATGCCGTCGACCTGCACGCCCTCGAACCCGTACGCGTTGGCCTTCTGGGCGATCGTCTCGCTCGCCGTCTGCTTCTCGCGGGGCACCGAGATCGCCCACTGGTTGTTGTTGCAGAAGAAGACGGCGGGGGCGTCGAACACCCCCGCGAAGTTCAGGCCCTCGTGGAAGTCGCCCTCGCTCGTCGCGCCGTCACCGAAGTAGCAGAGGAACGCCTTCTCGTCGCCCTGGAGTTTCGACGCCCACGCCGCGCCGGTTGCGTGGGGGATCTGCGTGGCGATCGGGACCGCGACCGTGAACAGGTTCACGTCCTCCGGGATCGCGTTCCCGGCCTCGTGGCCCATCCAGTACAGCAGGGTCTGTTTCAACCCGAAGCCGCGGACGAGCGCGGCGCCGTGCTCGCGGTAGCTCGGGAACATCCAGTCGTCTCGGTCGAGTGCGTGCGCGCTCGCGATCTGGGCGCCCTCCTGCCCGGACAGGGGCGGGTACGTTCCCATGCGGCCCTGTCGCTGCAGGGAGACGGCACGCTGGTCGAAGTGCCGTGCGAGCTTCATCTGCTCGTACATCTCGAGCAACTCGTCGTCGGAGAGGTCCGGCACCTCCGCGTCGTCGAGCACTCGACCGTCGTCGTCGAGTACCTGTACGCGGTCTCGGGGGCTGCGTTCTAGCGTGCTCACGGGAAAACCCACCTTCGCATACGAGATACGTCTCCGGCTCGCGTTATATGATTTTCGTAAAAACGTTACTATCAACCGCATTCTTGCGATGCCTTCGCACTGAACGTCCGGGAATCGCCGAGAGAACTGTAACCTTTCAGTTCTCGCCGCGGGTATCGAACGCTTCGAACGTTCCTCACGGTTTTTCCGCCGGTATTCTGGACGAACGGGCGGGAGTAGTGGACGGCTACGGGCGCGGTCGCGCCGACGACGGGACCGTCCCCGTCGGCGTGGGTCGCGCGTTCCCCGTGGACGCGACGGGCGAACCCGGACGGTTCCCGGCCGAACGCGGGCGGTGGAGCGGGGGCAGAGTCGGTGCCGTGGCGCGAATCGCGCTGGGAGAGGTTTTTTGTCGCGAGCGCCGTTCGGGTCGAGTTGATGAGACGACGCGCGGTACTGGTCGCGGCGCTGGCGACGAGCGGGTGTCTTCGGTTGACCGGGTCGACGACCGAGACGGCCACGCGAACGGGTGGTGCGACCGGGACGACGGACGCGGCGACGACGGCGGACACCGAGCGAGCGACCGCGGCGACGGGCGACGACGCGACCGGGGATGGAGACGGGGAGACGACGACGGAATCGACGCGACGGCCGCCGACGGCGTGGGCGCAACTCGGGTACGACGCGACGAACGCCGGGTTCGTCGACGCGGAACCGGTGGCGCGCCCGGTGTACGCCGAGTGGACGCGAACGTTCGACGGTCGCACGCGGTACGGGCCGGCGGTCGACAGCGACGCCGTCTACGCGGCCGACGACGCCGGGACGGTGGCGGCGTTCGACGCCGCGACCGGCGACGTGCGGTGGCGCGCGAGCGTCGACGCCGGCGTGACCGCCAGGCCCGCGGTCGCCGACGGGACCGTGTACGTCGCCGCCGGCGATCGACTGCGCGCGCTCGCCGCCGCCGACGGCCGGACCGTCTGGCGGTCGCCCGCGGACGCGGCTGTCGGTGGCGCGGGGGCGCTCACGGTCAGCGACGGCGTCGTCTACGTCGGTGCGAGGGGGTCGGCGTCCGCGTTCGACGCCGCGACCGGCGACGTGCGGTGGGAGCACGCCCTCGAGACGGGGCCCAGCGGCCGGGCGACGACGCCCGCGGTCGCGGACGGCGTCGTCCTGACGTCGTACGCCGGCGGTGACCCGGATCGGACCCGGGTTCGCGCGATCGACGCCGCGTCCGGCGAGGCCGCGTGGGAGTACGCGTTCGACGGCGGTTCGAGCGCCGAGAGCGCGGTCGCGGTCGCCGACGGCGTCGCGTACGCCGGGTCGGACGGCGAGGCGGTCGCGGCCCTCGACGTCGCCGACGGGACCGAGCGCTGGCGTCGCGACCTGGACGGACCACCGGGGGCGACTCCCGCGGTCGGTCCCGAGCGCGTGTTCGTCGCGACTCGCGAGGCCGGCACCGGCGAGTACCCGAACCGGGGCGTCCGCGCGCTCGACCGGGAGACCGGCGAGACCGCGTGGCGGTCCGGGTCCATCCCGCGGCTGGCGATCGAGAGCGCGTCGGCGCTCGTCGGCACGCACCTCTACTGCGTCGACTACGCGGGGACGGTGTACGCGCTCGACCGCGAGACCGGCGAGGCGCGCTGGCAGCTGACCGCGAACGCCGGGTCGCTGACCGGGCCGGCCGTCGCGAACGGGCGCGTCTACGCCGCGGGCGAGGGCGGCGTCGTCGCAATCGGCACGCGGGGGGACGACGGATGAGCGACGGCACCCGCGGGCGGACGACGCGTCGACGGCTCGTGGCTGCGCTCGCCGCGGGCGGACTCGCGGGCTGTCTCAGGCTGGAGTCGAGCGACGGCACGGCGACGACCACGGCCGCTTCGTCCGCGGCGACGACCCGTGCGTCCGCGACCGAGCCGGCGACGGACTCGGGGACGGCGGCGGAGACGACGACGGCCGTCGACGCGCCCGAGTCGGACTGGCCGCAGTTCCAGGCCGACGCCGGGAACCGCGGGTACGTCCCGGACGCGGTCGGGCCGACCGCGGACCCGACGCTGGCGTGGGAGTACGACGGCGGCGACGCGGGCGTCGTCGTCGCGAACGGCGTCGCGTACCCCGGCGACCGGCTCGCGGGCGTGTTCGCGGACGACGGCCGGGCGCTGTTCGACGCGACCGCGGGACTGACGCTCCCGGCGGTGGGCGACGACGCGGTGTACGTCGGCGACCGCGGCGGACTCGTCGCGATGGCGGCGACCGAGCGCGAGGAACGGTGGCGCGCCGACCTCCAGGGCGCCATCACGGCGCCGACGCTCGCCGACGGCGTCGTCTACGCCGGGACCGACGACGAGTACGACGACGGCTTCGCCGTCGGCGTGCACGCGTTCGACGCGAGCGACGGGTCGCGGCGCTGGCTGACCGAGACGGACGTCGGCGTCGAGCGAGCGGTGGCGTGCGACGGCGACCGCGTGCTCGCCGCCCTCGTCGACCGCACGCTGCTCGCGCTCGACGCCGCGGACGGGAGCGAGCGCTGGCGGTTCGACGGCGTCAGCCGGTTCTCCGCGCCGACGCTCGTCGACGACACCGTCTACGTCGCCGGGGACGGCGACCGCGAGGGGGAGCTCCTCGCGCTCGACGCCAGCGACGGTCGCGTGCGGTGGTCGTTCGCGCTCGGCGGCGACGTCCACGTCTCGCCCGCGGTCACCGAGGACCGCGTGTACGTCGGCACCACCGAGGACCGGGCGCTGTACGCCGTCGACCGCGCCGACGGCACGCGCTGGTGGCGTGCGGGCGTCGACGGCTGGGCGGTCGGGTCGCCCGCGGCCACCGCCGACGCCGTCTACGTCGGCACGCGCGACGGCACCGTCCACGCGCTCGACGCCGCCGACGGCGCGGAGCGGTTCGCGATCGACCTCGGCAGCGAGACGGTCGCTCCGCCGGCCGTCGCCAGCGGCCGCCTCCTCGTCAGCACCGACGGGACGACGTACGCCTTCGAATGACGGCGGCGCGGTGACGAGCGCGCCGCGGACCGATCGGCTCCGCGCTCAGTCCGAGGCGACGCGGCGCGCCTGCTCTCGCGCGTCCTCCACGCTCTTGCCGTCGCGGAGGACGGCGTCGACGAACAGCTCGCCGGCCTTGTACGACGACCGCACCATCGGGCCGCTCGCGCAGTACAGGAAGTCCAGCTCCTCCTCCGCGACCGCGCGCCACGTGTCGAACTCGTCGGGCGTCACGTACTGCTCGACGTCCAGATGCGTCCTGCTCGGCTGGAGGTACTGGCCGAGCGTGACGACGTCCAGGTCGATCTCGCGGAGGTCCTTCAGCGTCTGGTACACCTCGTGGTGGTACTCGCCGACGCCGAGCATCAGGCTCGTCTTCGTGTAGATGTCGCTCTCGCGACTGACCTGCTCCAGCACGGACAGCGACTGCTCGTAGCCCGCGCGCCGGTCGCGCACGGGATGCTGGAGGCGTTCGACGGTCTCGACGTTGTGCGCGAACACGTCCGGCTCGGCGTCGACGATCTTCCGGACGAGCTCGGGGTCGCCCTGGAAGTCCGGCGTCAGCACCTCGACGAGGATGCCGGGGTGCCGGCGCTTGATCTCGCGGATCGTCTCCGCGAAGTGCTCGGCGCCCTGGTCGGGGAGGTCGTCCCGGTCGACGCTCGTGAGGACGACGTAGTCCAGCCCGATCTCCGCGATCGCGTCCGCGACGTTCGCGGGCTCGTCGGGATCCAGGGGCTCCATGCCGCCGGTCTCGACGTCGCAGAAGTTGCAGGTTCGCGAGCACCGGTGCCCCATGAGCATGAACGTCGCCGTCCCGCCCTCGCCGGAGCCGTTCCGGCCGCTCCAGCACTCCCCGAGGTTCGGGCAGTTCGCCTCCTCGCAGACCGTGTTCAGGTCGTGGTCCCGGAGCGTCTGCTTGATGTCCGTGAACTCCCGGCCCGACGGTGGCCGCATCTTGAGCCAGTCGGGCTTCCGCGAGCGACTCATGCTCGGAACTCGGGCGCGGTCCGGGTTAAAGCGTGGGGTTGTTCGCGTCCGCGTTCGCCGCGAGCCAGTCCGCGGGTGCGTTCGCGAACGCGGTGACGGTGTCGCGGACGTCGTCGCCGTGCCCGAAGACGAGGTGGCCGCCGGTCCGGTACGTGCGAAGTGCGGCGTTCGGGGCGCGGTCGGCGAACCGTGCGGCGTCCTCGTGGGGCGCGAGCGGGTCGTCCTCGGCGTGCACGACGAGCGTCGGCGCGGCGACGTCGGCGGGGTCGTAGTCGTCGGCGTGGTCGACGACGTGCGGGTTCGTGACGTCGGCGTCGATGGCGGTGCCGTCGCGCCGTGGTTCGACCGGGAACAGCGTCTCGAAGAGGGCGTCGACGCGGTCGCGGTCCGCGGGCGCGGCGGTCCGCCAGTCGCTGCGCGAGATCCCGAACAGCCGTCGGAGGAGCCGGGGGGCGCGGGAGCGCAGTAGCCAGAACACCGGGTCGCGGAGGAGCGGCGTCGGCGGCCCCGTGGGCCCCTCGCGGTCGCCGGGCGTGGCGGCGGCGAGGAGGACGAGCGCGCGCGTTCGCTCGGGGAACGCGAGCGCGAACCGGATGGCGGCGGGTGCGCCCGCCGACGTCCCGAGGACGACGGCGTCGTCGATCCCGAGTTCGTCGAGCAGGCCGGCGAACGCGCGGGACTGTGCCGCGGGCGACGGGTACGTCGGTATCGCGGACCCGAGGTACCCGAAGCGCGACGGGGCGACGATGCGGGCGTCGTCGACGAAGCTGCGCCCGATCTGGACCGCCTGATCGCAGCCGCCGACGATGCCGTGCGAGACGAGGACGGGCGTGCCGGCGCCGCGGTCGCGGTACTCGACGTCGCCGACGGGCGTGGCCGCGACCCGGTGGTCGGCCGGGTCGACGCGGGCGTACGCGGCGTCGCGCTCGGCGCGATAGGTGGCGTACTCGCGAGCGAGCATGGCGAGCGCGGTGGCGCCGACGGCGACGGCCATCGCGGTCGGGACGATGGTCCGACGCGGGTCGCTCGGTCGTTCGTCGGTGTGGTCGCCTCCGGCGGCGTCGGCGAGCGCGTCGTCGGAGCGCTCGGTGGTGGGGCGGTCGGGGGGCATGGCCGGTCACGTACGTGTTCGGGCGGAGCGCGTTAGATTGCGGGCGCGTTTCTCGCCGTGCGGGAACGGTCGACGTCCGTCCGTCACAGTTCGGGCTTGTCATAGCAGGCCGGAGGGGTCGCGATAAAACCAATCGACATCACCGATAGAGTTTAGTAAGTGGTATGCACCATTTTGTCAAAGGCAATGCTCGACGTCTCCAGGGAGGAGATCACCGACGGCTCCATCCTGCGGTCGCTCCTCATCCTCGCCACGCCCCTGGTCCTCCAGAACGTCGTGCAGTTCGCGCAACTCGTCGTCGACGCGCTCTTCCTGGGTCGCGTCGGCGAGACCGCGGTCGCCGCCGTCGGGTTCGTCTACCCGCTGACGAGCGTGATGCTCGCCGTGATCGTGATGCCGTTCGTCGGCACGCAGGTCGTCGTCAGTCAGCGCGTCGGCGCCGACGACGAGACAGGCGCCCGCCGGGTCGCGACCAACGGCGTCGCACTCGCGCTCGCGGTCGCCGTCCCCGTGTTCGCCGTCGTCGTCCTCGCCGGCCCGTGGCTCGTCGACACCGCGGTCGCGCTCCTGAACCCGACCGAGGGCATCGCGAACCTGGCGAGCATCTACCTCGTCACGTACGCGCTCGCGGTCCCCCTGATCGCGGTGTCGGACACCCTGGAGGGCGCGTTCGTCGGCTGGGGGGACTCGCGGGCGGCGCTGTACGTGAACGTCGTCGCCGTCGCCGTGAACCTCGCGCTCGACCCCATCCTCATCTTCGGGTGGGACGCCGTCGGCGTCCCCGCGTACGGCGTGCAGGGCGCGGCGCTCGCGACCGCGATCGGGTACGGCGCCGGGATGATCCTCGTGCTGGGGTTCGCGCTCGGCCTCCGGGACACGTTCACGCTCTCACGCGCTGACGTCGCGTTCGACGCGGGGGCGTGGCGCGAGCTCGTGGACGTCGGGTACCCGAACTCCCTGCAGCGCGTGTCCAAGGACGGCGTGAAGGTCGCGATGGTCGCGCTCGTGTTCTACGCCGGCGGCGGCGCGGCGATGGCGGCGTACACGATCGGCGTGCGCGTCTCCGCGATCGCGTGGATTCCCGCGAGCGGCCTCCAGCAGGCCGCCCAGAGCGTCGTCGGCCAGAACCTCGGTGCGGGAAAGCCGTCGCGAGCGCGCGAGACGACGTGGACCGGGGTGGCGATCGCCGCGATCGGCCTCGGCGCCGTCGGCGTCGTCCAGTGGTTCGTCCCCGAGACGCTCGCGACCCTGTTCATTCCCGACGTCTCCGGGGACGCCCTCCGCTTTTCGGTCGCGTACCTGCAGATCCTCGCCGTCGGCTACTGGGCGATCGGCGCCTCCTACCTCCTGCAGGGCGGATTCAACGCGGCGCGCCGGACGCGGACGAGTCTCGTCGCGAGCCTCGCACAGAACTGGGGCGTGCGCCTCCCCATCGCGGTCGTCGGCGGCGTCCTCCTCGGCGGCGGCGCCATCGCCGTGTTCTGGGCGGTGACGCTCTCGAACGTCGCCGTCGCACTCGGCCTCGCCGCCTACTACCGGTACCAGACCAGTCACGGCATGCTCGACCGCGCCGCCGAGACCGCCGCCGACGCGAGTAGCAGCAGCGCGTGAACCGACCACTCGCACCCAAGACGTCACGGAACGGTTCTCGAACCCACCGATAGCGACGGACCGAATCGTTAGGTACAGAGCGTGAAGTCAGCAGTCGATCATCGTTGAATTCACACCGATCCCGATGAATCAGGTCCGTAGTCTAAACGTATAACTGACAACACCACAATGAGACTGTATGGAAAACAGCAGACTGGAGGAAGTCAACCCGACCATTTTGGAAGTCGAACTCTTTCCAGAATCGCCTGAGAAGCACGAACGCGAGGATTTCGATCGGATAAGAGACCTTCTGTCCGACCACGAGTTTTCAATCGCAGACGTCTCTATTGAACAAGGTGGGAACCCTATTCTGACCAATGCCTTCATCGGTACGTCTGAACGCTTAGGTTCGGTGGAAACTATCCAGAAGACCCTATCAGAGTGGTTTCCGGAGCATGAAGTGGCGTATTCCCGGACCTATTCGGACTTCTATCGTGAGACAGCTGTATTCCCTGAAACACAGCTTCTCACAGTGCTATATTCTGAATAAAGGGCTATATCAGGAGATTAAGACCGTACGAGGTCTGTATCCTCTGTCTGTAGCACTGGACTCGGAGAGTCTCGTGACCGATTCGCGCCCTCCATCTTGCACGGCTATCAGAACATCGCTCGGGACTGGCAGAAACGTCGACGGTCAATACGCGTCCCTACCGAACAGTCGATTCAGTATCGACGAAACGAACGGCGTGAGAACCGCTCCAGGACACCCCGGCTCGCACCAGCGTGGACCAGCTGCTAGCGCAGGGGTTGTGCGATGAGATTGCCCGAGAGCAGAGCATTGGGGAGTGATTGGTCGGCCGACACGATTATACTGGTCGCCACTCGGCTTGTAGTGAATGCGCGATAGGGTCTGTCCGATCGAGGAGTGTGCGGCGACCGTTCGGTTCGAGGAGGCCGTCGCGGAGGTGACGCCGCGCTATCGCTTGCACGACCTCGACGAGGTCGACGAGTTCGCGACGTGCCCGGCGTGCGACGCGGCGGTCGCGGGGTTCTACCCCGAGGCCGACGAGGACGAGGGCGAGGTGGAACTCATTCTCGACATCGACGACGAGGACGAGGCGGCCGGAGGCGAGGTGGACGACGATGGTGGCGAGGCGGTGGACGGCGGTGGGTTCGACGCGCCGGCTGCCGGCTTCGACGACCCGGACGAGGTCCCCGCGGACGCGGCGGACGGTGACGCTGCCGAGGACGAGGACGAGGAGCCGTACGACCAGGTGTTCGGTGCGAGCGAGGACGAGTAGCGCGCCGATCGCGACGACCGCGGCGGCGCGCATCGCCCGTGGCGTGAGGGTGCCGCCGCGGGACGGAAACGCCTATGGCGCGCGCTCACTCCGTACCTATCAGGATGGAGGTCGCCGAGGTCGTCCCGGAGTTCGCCGACGCGTTCGCGTTCGAGGAGTTCAATCCGATGCAGCGCGAGGCGCTGCCCGCGTTGCTCGAGCGCGACGACAACGTCGTCGCGAGCGCGCCGACCGCGAGCGGGAAGACGGCGCTCGCCGAGCTCGCGATCTGCGACGCGCTCGCGGACGACGGCACGGCGCTGTTCGTCGCGCCGATGCGGGCGTTGACGAACGAGAAGGAGAGCGAGTGGGAGCGGTTCGAGGACCTCGGGTACTCCGTGTACGTCGTCACCGGCGAGCGCGACCTGAACCCGCGGCGGGCCAGGCACGCGGACGTGCTCGTGATGACGCCCGAGAAGCTCGATTCGGCGACCCGGAAGCACGACTCCGCGCGGTACGACTTCGTGACGGACGTCGACGTGTGCGTCATCGACGAGGTGCACCTGCTGGATTCGGACAAGCGCGGACCCGTGCTGGAGGTCACCGTGAGCCGGTTGCGGCGGCTCTGTGACCCGAGAATCGTGGCGCTGTCCGCGACGATGCCGAACGTCGAGGACGTCGCCGCGTGGCTGGACGCCCCGCCGGCGTGCACGTTCGAGTTCTCGGAGGGGTATCGGCCCGTGGACCTGGAGACGGGCGTGAAGACGTACACGCACGGCGACAACTCGTTCGCGGACAAGTACCGGCGGCTGTACCGCGCGCTCGACCTGGCGGAACCGCACGTTCGGGAGGACGGGCAGGCGCTCGTGTTCGTCTCCTCGCGCCAGGACACCGTGCAGGCCGCGAAGAAGGCCCGGGACGAGGTCGCGGAACGCGACGTGCCGATGGGCGCGCGGGGCGACTACGACTTCCACACGGAAGCCGAGGAGTTGCAGAACGAGACCCTCAAGAACAGCGTGCTCGACGGGGTCGCGTTCCACC
>Ga0207756_100541_pt1 | contig 11658 bp, 12 predicted proteins | sample A23M1SouthBayCA_FD_187748 | JGI IMG/M metagenome (GOLD analysis project Ga0207756, IMG submission 187748) | Aerobic enrichment media microbial communities from Eden Landing Ponds, California, USA - A23 M1 (3) (SPAdes) | ecosystem: Environmental > Aquatic > Marine > Unclassified | place...
GTGCTCGGCGTCGCTCTCGCCGTGGGCGTGCTCGGCGTCGCCGCCGTGATGGGACTCGCCGTCGTCGCCCTCGCCGTGGTGGTGGCCGGTGTCGGCGGCGTCGCGCTCGCTCTCGGGCACCGGAATCGGGTCGCCCGCGAAGAACGCGGGGAGGTCCGCGGGCGGGAACTGCCGGCCGACGAAGAAGTCCCCGAACTCCGCGAACTGCGACGTCGAGGGATCGAACCGCATCTCGTTCAGGAGGTCCTTCACGTCCGTGAGGTCGTCCGCCCAGAGCGTGATCCCCCACTCGTGGTCGTCCATGCCCACCGAGGAGCAGATCATCTGCTCGACCTTCCCGGCGTAGTCCCGACCGATGTCCGCGTGACGCATGATGTGCTCGGCGCGCTCGGCGTACGGCGTGTCGTACCAGTTCTGCTCGGGGTCCCGGCGCTTGCTCATCGGGTAGAACGACACGAACTCGCTGTCGGGGATCTCGGGATGCAGTCGGTCGTCGATGTAGTCGCCGATGGCGGCGTCGTCGTCGGTCTCGCCGGCGAGGTACTCCCGGGTCTGCTCGCCGTACCCCGACGCTTCCGTGACGGACACGTACGACGTCGCGCGCTCCGTGAACGCGGCGAGCGCGGTGTCCTCGAACGACCGCTCGATGCGGTCCAGGTCCGCCATCGTCGGCCGCAGGTGCACGAACAACAGGTCGGCCTTGTGCCCCAGTACCGAGTACAGCGCGGACTCGCCGTCCTCGCTGCGTGCGGCGTGCTCGCGGTGCACGAGGAAGTTCTCGCCCGCTTCGAGTGCGCGCTCTCGCTCGCGCTCGGGCGCGGCCCGCCAGGCGTCCCAGTCCACCGTCCGGAAGTCGTGCAGTACGTACGACCCTTCCGCCGTGAGCGGCGGTTCGCGTTGCTCCATGCTCGCGAGTTAGGACGACGCCCCAAAGGCCGTGTCGGTCTCGGGCGGGCACCCACCGCCGGCAACTGACCACGAGTATCGAAACCCTTTCACGAACGCCAAGGGTGAATGAACACAAGATGCGCAAGAGCGGCCCACCGAAGGGGCTCATCGCGTACATCGTCCTGGAGCTGCTCGCCGAGCGGCCGCGGTACGGGTACGAGATCCTCAAGGAGATCACGGAGATCAGCGGCGGGCACTGGGAGCCCTCGTACGGGTCGGTGTACCCGATCCTGTACAAGTTCGAGGACGAGGGGTGGGCGCAGCGAATCGAGCGCGAGGACGAGCCGGACCGGAAGTACTTCGAGTTGACCGACGACGGCGTCGAGGAGCTCGCGCGGCGCCGGGAGGAGTCCGCGAAGAAAGCCAAGGAGTTCGCGGACGTCATCCTCGGGTTCTACCACGTGTACGTCGCGTTCTCCACCGACGACCGGTTCGAGGTGCCGAACATCGAGGGGGAGTGGCACTTCGACGAGGACTTCTCCGCGTGGATCGTCGAGCAGATGATCCGCCACCACGACCACTACTTCGGGGAGTTCGACCGCATCGAGGACACGCCCGAGGAGTTCTACGACGACCACGACGTCGACGGAGACGACGGCTAGGCGGCGTCGGCCGCCGATGCGCGCGCGTGACTTCGAGCGGGCGCGCCGTTCGGCCGCGTCGGTCAGCCCCACGTCCAGGTCGCGTCGAGCACGAACCGGTAGAGGCCACTGACGAAGATCGCGATCGCGTTCCCGACCAGGTACCAGAGACTCAGCCACTCCACGAGCGCGAACAGGACCCCGATCTGGATCGGGATCGCCGTTCCCCGGACCACGTTCGTCCTGAAGAGCCCGGTCAGGTAGTCGACCCACCCGACGTTTCGGGAGTCGCGGAACGTCCACGCGTTGTTGAGCACGTACGAGAGGACGATCGTGATCTCGATGGCGACGACCGCACCGAACAGGTAGTGCAGGCGAGCGACGTCGACGAACGCCCAGAGCAGGAGCATCTGGACGCCGGCCGTGAAGGCGCCCACGAGCACGAATCGACGGAGCTGGACCGCGAGCGGCCCGTCCACGAGGTTCCGGAGGAGGTACCGGAGCATCTACCGGTAGCCGAGCGCTTCCAGGCGGTTCTCGAGGTCCTCGTCCATGCGCTCGCCGCCCGCGTCGTCCGTCCGTTCCTGGAGGGATTCGACGTGCTCGTCGACGATCGAACCGAACCGGTCGATCACTCGTCGTTCCGCCTCGGTCGGATCGGTCGAGCGGTCGTCGTGCTGCGTCGGGTCGGACGGGCGGTAGTACAGTTCCGTCGAGTCGCCGTCGACGGTCTCGATGTACGTCCAGTCCCGGTCCCGAACGCTGACGAGGAGGTCGCCGTCGTCGAGCGACCGCGGGATCGGCTGTGTCGTTACCTCCTCGCCGCGAACCGTGACCGAAACCACCGGCTCGTCGCCCGGCGCCTCCCCGTCGAGAACGCTCGAGAGGAGTGACTCGCCGGCCCAGTCCGCTGGCGGGTCGACGTCCAGGAGCGCCGCTACGGTCGGTGGAATGGCGTCGAGGCCCACCTGTCGGTCGATCCGGCGACCGGGTGCACCGGGGACGTCGACGACGAACGGAACCCGAATCAGTTCGTCGTACAGCTTCGGGTAGTGCGAGAGGTGCCCGTGGTCCTGGAACTCCTCGCCGTGATCGCCAGCCAGGACGACGGCGGTCTCGTCGTCGACGCCGTGCTCGTCGAGCGCGTCCAGTACCCGACCGATGCTGGCATCGACCTGGCGCACCGCCGCCTGGTACAGGGTGCGGAGGTCGGCGAGCGTTCGCTCGCCGACGTCCCAGCCCAGCCCGGTTCGCAAGTGAGCGGTGAGCATGCGGTGGGTGCCGAGCAGGTCCGAGGACACCTCGCGGATGTAGCGGGGTGCGGGAACGTACGGCGTGTGCGCGTCCATGTAGTGAATCCAGAGGAAGAACGGCGAGTCGGTCTCCTCGATGAACGAGGTGGCGGCGTGCTCGACGTCGAACATTCGCGACGCGTCCAGGAACGGCCGTTCGTCGGTCTCCCGCCGGAGCCAGGAACCGATCCGTCTGATGGGGGAGGTCGCCAGTTGCACCCACGCTTCGACCGTCGGATGCGTCGCGAGGTAGCGACTGTAGATGCTCGACCCGAGGTTCGCGACGAACGGCTCGAACTCGTCGAAGCCGTCGTCGTACCCCCACTGCGAGGTGAGAAACCCGTTCGCGGCGTTGAACCCGGCGGTCGAGACGTCGGCGTCGGACAGCACCGACGCGAGCGTCGGCGACGCCTCGACGCCGATTCGGTCCGTGTCCGCGAACACCGGACGCGACGCCAGGATGGACGGGAACGAGAACGGCGTCCAGTTCCCGGTCACGAACGCCCGGTCGAACGTCGTCCCGCGTTCGCCGAGCGCGCTCATGACCGGCGTGTGCCGATCGTCGTCGTAGGGCGCGATCGCGTCCGCTCGAAGCGAGTCGACGGTGACGAGGACGACGTTCGACACCTCGGTGTCACTCATGGCCGTCGAGGATCGCCGGGTTCGCTCGGTCGGGACGACGATCGGTCGTTGCTGTGCCGGGAGCACGTACCATCGCATCCCCCAGCCGACGAGGGTACCACGATACTGACTAAACAGTCAGTAACGCGCTTGATTGTTACGGTTCCAGAAAGCGACTACAGGAGGCCGGGGACGACGACCATGGCGAGCAGGCAGACGAGCATGGTGACGCCGACGCTGGTGGTGACGTACCGGACGTGTCGCCGTCGTGGGTCGATCGGGAGTCGGGAGACGATCGCCTCGGTGCTGGTGCGGAGGATGTGGCCGCCGTCCAGCGGGAACGCTGGGATGCAGTTGAAGAACCCGAGCTGGACGTTGATCCAGCCGGTCCAGAACGTGAGGTTCGCGAGCACGAACAGGGCGTCGGTGCCGAGCCAGGAGAGCGGGCCGCCGCCGGCGACGTAGAAGTTCGTGATGGCGCCCTGGAACCCGGCGAAGTTCAGGGGGAGACCGATGGCGCCGAACGCGCTCGCGAACGGGAGCACGAGCGTGCCGAGCATCGTCCCGAAGAACCACTGCACGATCCCGGTGTCGCCGGGGCCGCCGCCGCCGAGCGCGCCGAGGTACCGTTCGCTCGGGTAGAGCTGCACGCCGAAGTCGGTGACGGCGAGACCACTGGTGCCGGCGATGGGTTGCACGCCGAGGAACCCGCCGTCGTTCTGCGCGCCGAGTTCGACGTCGTACGTCTCGCGCGCGCCGTCGTGGTGCGCCGTGATGGTGACGGTCGTGCCCGGCTCCTGGTTCTCGACGTACCGCACGAGGTCGCGCGTGTCGACGACGCGCCGGTCGTCGATCCCCGTGACGATCACCATCTCGCCGGCGGGCGCGCCACCGGCGGCGAACGGATTGTCTTCGAGGACGCGAACGTACGCACCCGCGACGAACTCGGTCGTCTGCACGGAGCCGTCGGCGCGTTCGACGGTCGCGGACACCGGACCGGACGACGCCCGCACGGCGTCGTCGAACCCGGCGGTCGTGCTGACGTCCGTCCCGTTGACGGCGATTATCCGGTCCTCGGGTGCGAGGTCGGCGGGCCCGTTCCGGACGGCTTGCGTGACGAGAACGCTGCGGTTCACGCGCACGGTGCGCTCGCCGTCGACCTCGACGGCGACGGTCTCGTCGGTGGTGTTCGCGAGCAACGCGGAGACGTCCGCGTTCGACTCGACGGCCGCGTCGTCGAACGCCGTGATGCGGTCGCCCTCGCCGATGTCGGCCTGCGCGGCCGGCGACCCGGGGAACGACCCCGCGACTGCCGCACCGGGCGCGACCGACAGCGACGCGATAATCGGGCCGAACAGCACGGCGTACGCGAGGATCGTCACCGCGAAGTTGTTCGTCACGCCCGCCGCGAACATCCGCGTCTGCGCGCCCCGCGTGCGCTCCCGGCGCTGCTTTTCGTTCGGTTCGACGAACGCACCGATGGGGAGGACGGCGAGCAACGCCAGTCCCATGGATTCGATCTCGATGTCCTCGACGCGACTGAGGAGCCCGTGCCCGCCCTCGTGCACGATGAGGCCGACCGCGAGCCCGAACACGATCCCGGGCGCCGCCGACAGCGGGAGGAAGTCGTTGACGCCGGGGATGACGAGGAAGTTCTTCGGGTTGCTGACCGTCTGCTGGGCGGGGTCCTGGGCGACCTGGAGCGCGGAGAACACGAGCGCGAGGAACGACCCGACCATGACGACGAGTGCGATCCCGACGCCGACGTTCGACCACGCCCGCCAGAACCGCTTCGGGCCGGCGAGCCAGTTCAGGAACGCTCGCCCGCGCTTCGTGTGCAGGGTGAGGATCGGACCGCTCGTCCCGATGAACGACGGCAGCAGACCGTTCCGGTCCGCGTAGTAGACCGCGAGCCAGTAGACGCCGAGGCCGATCAGCACCCACTGCAGCGTGGAGACCATCACGAGACGCTCGGGGACGCGCGGGCAAATGGCTTTGGTTACCCCGGACGCCGAGCGCTCTCCGCTCGGCTCGACGACGGCGTCGCAGTCGGTCGATCTCGACGGACGAGTCGCGGTCGCGTTCGATCGCGACCGCCGACGGTCGTTCGCGGCGGAACTCGGAAACGTTTAACAGCGCCGGGGCGAGAGGGACTGTATGGCCAGTTTCAAGGAAGCGGAAGCGCGGAACCTCGAGAAGATGATCTGCATGCGATGCAACGCGCGGAACGCGAAGGAAGCGGACCGCTGCCGGAAGTGCGGGTACAAGAACCTGCGCCCGAAGGCGAAGGAAGCGCGCGCGGCCTGATCGCAGTCTCTCTTCACTCGCTTCGATCGCCCCGAGTGGCGACGCCGCGAAGGGCTCGATTACTCGTCGGGGTACTTGGGTTCGCGGCGTTCGGCGCGCTCGAGCGCGGTTTCGACGATCGCGCGAACGTCGCCGTGGTACTCGTCGCCGTGCCCGGCGTACATGTGTTCGACGGTGTCGGGGAGGCGGTCGAGGAGGTCGTGGATGCTCTCGACGAGTCGCTCGCGGCTCATTCCGGCGTAGTCGGTGCGACCGAAGCTCCCGCCGGTGAACGCGCCGTCGTCGTGCACGACGACGTCCCCGGAGTACAGGGTCGTGTCGGAGACGAACGACACGTGGTCGCTCGCGTGCCCGGGCGTGTGCACGACGTCGAAGGTCTCGTCGCCGATCTGGACGGCGTCGCCGTCCGCGATGGCGTGCGTGCGGTGCTCGTGCTCGCCGTACGCGTACACGTCGAGGTCGAACGCGTCGACGACGGCGTCGAGTTCCGCGACGTGGTCGCCGTGCTGGTGCGTGAGGTAGACGGCGTCGACGTCGTCGACGTGCTCGCGAACGGCGTCGAGGACGCCGTCGTACGCGCCGACGTCGACGAGCGCCGTCACCGCGCCCGTTGCCAGGAAGGCGTTGCACGTGAACGTCTCCGCGTCCGCAGTTACCGTGTGTACTGTCACGTCCACACCGAGGGTAGGTCGGTTATTAAACCCTGACGCGAGGTTTGTTTCGGATTCTGACGATTCGCCCGTGACGCTTTAGTGCTTGTGCGGGTGATAGTCACACGTATGGGTTTTGGGAGTTACGACGAGTCCGAGCAGGGCTCGCAGGAGATCGAGACAGACCTGGACGAGGACACCGTCGACGGCCGGGAGACCGATCACGAGGGTGAGGTCGAGTTCGAGAACGGGGCGTCGAACGACGAACTCCTCAATCGCTTGCAGGACATCAAAGACGAGACGTGAAGGCCGGGGCGCGTGCGGTGGGCGTCGCCGAGTCCTACGAGAACGATACGAGCACGCTCGGGGCGGTGGTCGTTCGCCGCGACCGGGCCGTCGAGTCGGTTTCTTTCGGCGAGTGCACGGTCGGTGGACTGGACGCGACGGAGCGCGTCGGCGACGTCGTCGAGTCGCTGGCGCGGCCCGATGCACGATACGTGTTCGTCGCGGGCGTGGCGCTCGCGTGGTACAACCTCCTGGACCTGCACGCACTCCACGAGCGACTGGACCGTCCGCTGCTCGCGGTCGGGTTCGAGGCGAGCGACGGCCTGGAGCCGGCGCTCCGCGAGGCGTTCGACGGCGACGCGCTCGACGCGCGCCTCGACCGCTATCGCTCGCTTCCACCCCGGCGGCCCGTCGCGGTCGACCGCGGCGACGAGGCCGGGGCGAGCGCGACCGGCGCGGACGCCGACGACGCGGCCGACGTGGTGTACGTTCGCGCGCTCGGCGTCGGCGACGAGCACGCCGCCGAGGTCGTTCGCGGGTTCACGCACGAGAGCGGCCGGCCCGAGCCCGTGCGGGTGGCTCGCGAGGTCGCGCGCGCCGGGGACGACCTCCGGCGGTCACGCTGACTCGCCGTCGCTCGCCTCGGCCCGCGCGCCACCGTGACGAAACCGTTAGGAGCGTGCCCCACTCGTGAGTTCCCATGAGCGACGACGACGCGGTCGCGTTCGACGGCGCGACCGTCACGGCCTGTACGCGCTGCCCGGAACTGTGCGAGTCGCGGTCGCGGATCGTCAACGGCGTCGGGCCCGACGACGCCGCACTGTGCTTCGTCGGCGAAGCGCCGGGCGCGACCGAGGACGAGCGCGGCGAACCGTTCGTCGGCCGTTCGGGCGACGTGCTCGACGACGCTCTCGCCGACGTGGAGTTGCTGCGCGAGGACGTCCGCATCACGAACTGCGTGCGCTGCCGGCCGCCGGACAACCGCGACCCGAAAGCCGGGGAGCTCGCGAACTGCCGCGAGCACCTCGCGCGGGAACTCGACGTCGTCGACCCGGACGTCGTCGTGACACTCGGGAAGGTGCCGAGCCAGCACCTCCTGGAGCGCGACGTCGCCATCACGAGCGAGGCCGGCGACGTGCACGACGTGCGCGTCGGCGACGGCCAGTACCGCGTCGTCCTCAGCGTCCACCCGGCGGCGACGCTGTACGACCGCAGTCAACGCGACACGTTCACGGACGCCATCGCGGAAGCCGCGACGCTCGCGGGCGTCGAAACGGAGGACGGTGGCGGGCAGTCCCGCCTCGGCGAGTTCTAGATTACCGCTCCGAGCGACCGAGCCAGCGATCGCCGTCGAACAGTCGCTTCACGGCGTCGAAGAACCCACCGCCAGCGTCCTCATCCGGGCGGAGCCGGGAGCGCAGTCGCGAGGAGAACAGCTCCACGCTGATCACGATCACGATCACCATGAAGATGCCAGCCGCGGCACGACTGAACGCGAGCTGTGCGAGCTGGCCCTTGATGTACTGGCCGAGGCCGCCCGCGCCGACGACGCCCAGCGAGATGGCGATGCGGACGTTGATCTCCGTGATGTACAGCGCCCACGCGATGAACGACGAGAACACCTGCGAGAGCATCCCGAAGCTGATGACCTGCGAACGGTTCGCGCCCGTCGAGGAGATCGCCTCGATCGGGCCCTCCTGGACCTCCTCGAGTTCGTCCGTGAACAGCCGACCCATGTTCCCGATGGTGTCCGTCGCGATCGCGAACATCGCGGACAGCGGCGTCGGACCGAACACGGGGATGTAGAACAGCACCCAGACGATCGCGGGGATCGCGCGGATGGTGCTCATCGTCCCGCGGAACAGGAAGTTGAACGGGAACGGCGTCACGCGCTCGCTCCCGAGCACGCCGAAGAACAGCGCGAGCGGGAACCCGACGACCGTCCCGGTGAGACCGACGATGATGGTGACGACGCTCGCGCCGACGATGCTCGTCCCCTGGTTGCGCTGCAGGACGGACTCGACGAGCGACCCGGGGTTCGCGAGACTTCCGAAGAACCCGCTCCAGCCGTTCAGGGACTCGCCCGAGGAGTACAGGGTGAAGAATCGGAAGTCCGGCGTCGCGAAGTTCAGCATGTTGTCGAGGAAGACGGGGAACTGCCGGACGACCGCTGCCAGCGTGAACCCGAGGTACGTCAGTCCCGCGCCCGTGAGTACGAGAACGCCGGCGGCCAGCGCGAGCATGAGGATCCGACGGATGCGCTGTGCGCGCTCGATCTCTCCGAGGCGATCCTTGATGCGCTGGGTGGTCTCCGCGCGACTGCCGCGGACGTCGACGTCGACGCGTTCCTCGCTCATTGTATCGCCTCCTGGGTCGCCGCCGACGCCTCCTCGTCGCCCTCGTAGTAGATCTCGTCGACGACGTCCATCGTCAGGTCGTCCTTCCCGCCGTCGAACACGACGCGCCCGTCGCGCAGCCCGATGTAGCGCTCGCCGAACTCGCGCGCCAGCCCGACCTGGTGGAGGCTGGCGATCGTCGTGAGCGTGCGTTCCTTCGCGGCGTCACGCATGTACCCCATGACCTCCTCCGCGGCCTTCGGGTCGAGGCTCGCGACGGGTTCGTCCGCGAGCATCAGGTCGGGTTGCTGGACGAGCGCGCGGGCGATCCCGACGCGCTGCTTCTGCCCGCCGGACATCGACCCGGCGCGCTGCTGGGCTTCCTCGAGCAACCCGACGGTGTCGAGCGCCTCGAGCGCCGCCACCTTGTCCGGCGTATCGTACCACGTCAGGAGACTCCGGAGGAGGTCCTCGCGGCTGAGCGCGCCCGTGAGCGCGTTCTTGTACGCGCTCATGGACTCGACGAGGTAGTGCATCTGGAACACCATCCCGATGTCGCTTCGCCGACCACTGAGTTTCGTGTCGCCCATGTACACGCCGCCCTCCGTCGGCTCCGTCAGCCCGTTGAGGATGCGGAGGAGCGTCGACTTCCCCGCACCCGACGGGCCGAGGAGGACGACGAACTCCCCCTCCGGGATGGAGAAGGACGCGTCTTCGAGCGCCACGGTGTCCCCGTAGCGCTTCGTCAGGTTCTCTACTGTGATCGCTGGCATTGGGAAATAATTCGTGAAGGACGGTTAGTTGCTTTCGGACTCGACTCGACGAACGCAGTTACCCGTCGAGCAGGTCGGTGCTCAGGCCCAGGGAGTTCGCGACGTCGATGACGGGCTGGTACGTCTCGAGGCTCGCGGGGCGGACGCCGGAGAACCAGAGGTCGTCCTCGGTGCCGTCCTCGGGCGTCTCGGAGTTCGGCTCGCCGTTCTCGCCGAGGTACGCCTCCTCGGGCGCGTTCGAGATCGCGTCCACGAGCGCGTTCTTGTTCTCCTCGGAGAGCTCGGGGCTGGTCACCATCGGGGCGCGCGGGATGCCGTTCTCGTTGTAGTCCGCCATGTAGTCCGCGATGGGTTCGACGCCGTCGACGTAGCCGTCGTCGCCCTGCGTGATGAACTTCCCGACGCCGGCGGCCGCGGCCTGACCGTCCTGGAGCGTCTTGAACGCCTCGGCGTGCCCGGACCACGTCGCCGTGAAGTCCGCGCCGTTGTCCGAGGTCGGCGCTTCCCCGATCTCGAGGCCCTCCTCCTTCAGCATCCAGAGCGGGTACAGCGACCCGGACGCGGACGTGATGTCCGCGAACGCGATCGTCTCGCCCTCGAGGTCGCTGATGCTCTCGATGTCGGAGTCCTCGCGCGTGACGATGACGCTCGTGTACTTCCAGCCGCCGTACGCCTTCCGCTGGAGCGCGATCTCGGCGTCGTCGGATTTCACGCCGAGTGCGGCCGCGAACGGCCCGGTCTCGGCGATGTCGGCGGACCCGGAGCCCAGGCCCTGGAGGACCGCGGAGTAGTTCGACGCGTACTGCAGTTCGACGTCCGCGTTCTCGACGGATTCGTCGATGTGGTCCCCGAAGGGCCCGTACTGCTTCATCATGTAGTTCTGGGGCTCCGTCGGACTCATCATGAAGTCGATCGTGCCGTCGTTGTACGGCTGGCTGCCGAAGCTACCGATGCAGCCCGCCAGTCCGGACATTCCGAGCGCACTCGCCGCGCCTGTCGCCTTGAGGAAATCGCGTCGACTTGCCATTGCGAATCAATTCATAGTTCTTGATTATGACCTTAAGTTTTCCTGTTCTCTCTATGTACGACTATGTAGACGAAAGTTCACGGCAGTATTGGTTCTCATGTTAAACCAGGCGTGCGAAACGGCATCTGAGTCGGCGTATTCGACGGACATTCCTTCGTGAATCGAAAGTCTGGCCCGTCCCGCCCGGCGTTCGTGCGAGCGCTTCGGTGCGGTCGCGGGACTCGAGACCGCGACTATAGAGTCGCGTTCGGCTGTCGGGAGCGAGGCGGTCGCGGGAGGACGGGACGGGGCGGTCTCGTCGCCGGCAGATGCGGCCAGATGGGAAACGCGTTTGAGTTCGCCGGTCCTGCGTTCGAGCATGAGCGAACAGTCGGAACTGGCCGGGGAGCAGGCTCCCGACGTCGAAGCCGTCGCCGACGTCGTCGTCGTCGACTACGGACTGGGGAACCTCCGGAGCGTCACGCGCGGCCTCGAGCGCGCCGGCGCGACGGTGACGATAACCGAGGACACCGACCGCATCCGGGACGCGGACGGCGTCGTGCTGCCGGGCGTCGGCGCGTTCGGCGAGGGCATGGAGAACGCGGGGCCGTTCCGCGAGACGCTCCGGGACGTCGCCGCCTCCGACACGCCCCTGTTCGGGATCTGCCTCGGCATGCAGATGCTCCTGACCACGAGCGAGGAGGCCGAGAAGGAGGGCCAGGGCGACGTCCGCGGCCTCGACCTCATCCCGGGAACGAACGAGCGGTTCAGCGGCGACCTCACCGTCCCACACATGGGGTGGAACGAGCTCGACGTCCAGCGCGGTCACCCCCTCGTCGACGGCGTCGACGGCGTCTCG
>Ga0207756_100544_pt1 | contig 11557 bp, 9 predicted proteins | sample A23M1SouthBayCA_FD_187748 | JGI IMG/M metagenome (GOLD analysis project Ga0207756, IMG submission 187748) | Aerobic enrichment media microbial communities from Eden Landing Ponds, California, USA - A23 M1 (3) (SPAdes) | ecosystem: Environmental > Aquatic > Marine > Unclassified | place...
AGGTCGTCGAGGATCCGATCGAGCGTCGAGGAGAAGTCGCCCTCGCGGAGGAGGGTGTGTTTGTCGTAGACGGTGATCTTCCCGTCGTCGACGTACTCGTCCCATCGATCGAACCCGATGGAGGCCGCGGCGTCGCTGATGTCGTCGGCGGTCTCCTCGAAGGAGAGGTAGATCCCCCCCTCGTCGAACATGTCGACGCCGTTGTAGATGTACTGCAGGCCGAGAATACTCTTTCCCGTCCCTGGGTTGCCGCTGATGAGGACGGCCGCGTCCTTGACGATACCGCCGTTTAGAATCGAGTCGAGGCCCTCGATTCCGGTTTGTACGAGTTCGGGCATACGAGATCAGGCTGGGTTGGGTTCGTCGCTCCTGGTGTAGACGTGCGACCGGGTTAACTTTTCGTGCGCGGGGCGCGCTGTTCGTGTGTCCGACCTCCCGCCGTGGTGTTAACCGTTCCGCTCCACGGTCGTGAACGACGGGACGGCGGCGTCACGCCGGGACTGATCCCGGCGTCACAGACGGTCGAAGCCGACGGCAGGGCAGGACCGTCCCGAGCCGGGGGCGCCACCGTTATCAGCGTCGATAAAGGGGTGCGAAGCTTCATGTAGGACAGATCGGAACCACGGTAGCAATGCCACACTTTCCTCGGAGTCGGGACCCCGGGCGGCAACGAGGTCGGCACCCGACGGCCGGCGATCCGCGCCTGTCGGGACCGGGCTCGGTTGGTCGCAGGTTGGGCGCACGGAGGCGATACCGATGAGCGTACTGGACTGGTTGCGCGACGGCACCGAGCCGGACGAACCGGACGACGGGCTGGCCGCCGACGGACTGGGGTTCGACGACCTCGACGACGACGACGTGGACCTGGACGGCGACGGGCTCGACGACCTCGACGGCGGCGACGACGGGTTCGGCGACGGCGGTGACGACGGATTCGGCGACCTCGACGACGGCGGTGACGACGGGTTCGACGACCTCGACGACGGCGACGACGGGTTCGGCGACCTGGGCGACGACTTCGGCGGCGCCGGCGACGAGGAACTCGCCGAACTGGAAGATCGGATCGGGGAGCTCGAAAACGAGGTGAGCGCCATCTCATCCAGCGTCAGCACCGTCCGCGAGGAGAACAAACAGATCGGCGAGACCGTCGACGAACTCGACGACACCATCCGGAAACTGCTCGACATCTACGAGATGGTGACCCGGGGGATCAACCCCTTCGTCGACGACGCCCAGGCGATGGGCGGGCTCGACGCCGAAGGGGCCTTCGGCCTCTTCGACTCGCCCCAGGAGGAAGAGGAGGGCGACCTCGACTCGTCGGTCGCGGACGCCGACGCCGAGGAGTTCTTCGACGACGACTTCGGGGAACTCGACGGCTCGGGCGAGCAGGAGGCCGAGATGGCGGCCGAGGACGAACTGATCGAAAACCAGCGGGAGGGTCCCGGGGAGGAAGAACTGGACGAGGACGACGGCGGGGCGGTCGAAGCTGGCGGCGAGGAGTTCGACGAGGACGGCGGCGCAGGCGCCTCGTTCGACGACCTCAAGGCCGAGTACGAGGAGGAAGACGGCTGGGAGGAGGAGGACGCGACAACAGAGGAGCCGGCAGCCGAGGAACCGGCGCCGGACACGGAAGATCCGGCCGGGGCCGACGAGGCCGGGGACGCCACCGAGGACGAGGACGACGACCTGGCGGCCGAGATCGCACAGTTGGAGGAGCGCCCCGAGGACGAAACCGGGGCGGCCACGGCCGAAGACGGGGCGGACGCCGCGGCCGGGAGTGAAGACGGGGCGGACGCGACGGTCGAGAGCGAAGACGGGACGGACGCGGCGGTCGAGGTCGAGGACGCCGGGAGCACGGCCGACAAAGCTGCCGGGGAAGCCGACGCGACCGACGCGGCGGCGCCCGCGGCCGACACCGGGGACGCAGAGACCGTCGAGACCGACGCCACGATGTTCAACGAGGGCGGCGACGCCGACTCGGTGTATCTGGCGTCGATGCCGGCGAGCTACGTCGCGGAGTTCCTCGCCCTGGAGTGGGTCGAGTACCTCGTCGACGTCGGCGGCGTCGTCGGCGCCCGCCGCGCCCTGCGGCGCTACGAGGACCTCGGCTGGATCTCCGGGCCGGTTCGCTCGGACCTCACGGACTATCTCGACGGCGTCTCGGCCGACGCGGACGCGTTCGGCTCCGCGGGCCGACTCGACGTCGACCAGCACACGACGAGTCTCACGTACATCAGTCGCCTCGCCGGAGACGTGACGTGGTCACGCGACGAGTCAGCCGTCAAAGGGGGGAACCTGGATGGGATTCGGCGCTAGCGGTGCGACGGCGATCATCTTCCTCGGCCTGCTCGTCGGCTCCGTGACCCTCTACACCACGGCCGACGCCACCCTGGAGCAGGTCGACGAGGCGGCCGACCAGCGCGGCGAGCGCCTGCTCGACCGGCGCAACGTGGCGATCAACGTCACCGAAGCGACCTACAAGGCGAACCAGGGGACGACCATCCGGGTGGAGAACACGGGCTCGGAGGAGCTGTCGGTCAACGAGACGACGGTACTCGTGAACAACAGCTACCGGTCGACCGCGGACGCCACCGTCGTCGGGGCCGGCGGCACGCCGACCGACCTCTGGATGCCCGGCGAGACGCTGGAGCTGAACTACACCGACCAGTACGCGCCCAACCGGGTGACCGTCGCCACCGAGTACGGCGTCACCGAGTCGCGGAACGTCACGGAGGTGTCGTAGATGGCCGACGTGTCGGTGCCGAGCCTGCTGTTGTTCATCGCGAGCATCGTGATCGCCGCAGGCGTCGCGGGCGTCCTCGTGGACACCGTGACCGGCATCTCCGGGGCGCTCGACGACCGCGGCACCGACCTCAGCCAGCAGATCCGGACGGACGTGGAGGTGATCAGCGACGAGAACACCGACGTGTACGACGAGGGAGCGGGCAATCTGACCGTCTACGTGAAAAACACCGGCTCACGGGAGTTACCGGCGTCGACGGCGGTCGTCGACGTGCTGATCGACGGCCAGTACCAGTCGTCGACCGAGCTGTTCGTCGTCGACGGCACCGACTGGACGCCCGGGTCGGTCGTCCAGCTCTCCGTGACCGGCCTGTCGCTGTCGACCGGCGACCACCGGCTGATGCTCGCCGTCAACGGCGACGAGGAAGCGTTCCGCTTCAGACACGAGGCGTGATCGAGAGATGAAGGACGATCCGACCGACATCGCGATCGACGACGCACGATCGATCGGCCGCGACCCGACCGTGGTGTGGCCGATCGACGGCGCAGCCGAGACGACAACTGGAGGACACCAATGAGCGATCGACACTACGACCTCGGAATGGGAGATCACGACCGACTGCAGAAGGAACTCGGCGGCGGGATCCCCCGCGGCGCCATCGTCCTCATCGAGGGCGACTACGGCGCGGGCAAGAGCGTGATAAGCCAGCGGTTCAGCTACGGCCTCACCCAGGAGGACGCCCTGGTGACGCTCATCTCGACTGAGCTGGACACCCGCGGGTTCCTCGACCAGATGCACTCCCTGGAGTACGAGATGGTCAAGCCGCTGTTGAACGAGGAGTTCCTCTTCATCGCGGCCGAGATCGACTCGGGGGGGAGCATCCTCTCGGGCGGCGACGACAACGATCGCAAGGACCTGCTCCGGCGGCTGATGGAGGCCGAGACGCTGTGGGAGGCCGACGTCGTGATCGTCGACACGTTCGACGCCATCCTGCGCAACGACCCCAAGTTCGAGGCGCTGGTGCGCCAGAATGAGGAGCGCCAGGCCGCCCTGGAGATCATCTCCTTCTTCCGGGAGATGACCTCCCGGAACAAGACGATCGTCCTGACGGTCGACCCCTCGACGGTCGACGAGGAGGCGATCGGGCCGTTCCGCTCGATCGCGGACGTCTACCTCCAGCTGGAGATGGTCGAGGTCGGCAACGACGTCCGCCGGAACATCTTCGTCAAGCGGTTCGCGGGGATGGGCGAACAGGTCGGGGACCGCATCGGCTTCTCCGTGCGGTCCGGAATCGGCATCGTGATCGAATCGAGGAGCGTGGCCTGAGATGGCGACCGACCACGGATCCGCGGCCATTTCGGACGACCTCCGGGAGGTCGCCACGGACTGGTCACACGTCCGCGAGCACCTGAAGCGGTTCAAGCAGATCACCGGGGAGTTCCCCATGCTGATCGACGAAGCCAGTGGGGACTACGAGTCCCGGCGGCCGAACGTGCTGTACCCGGTCGGCGGCCCGATCTTCTGTCAGGTGTACGGCAACGTCGGCGAGCCGACGAAGTACTACGCCATCGAACCCGAACTCGACGAGGAGGAGATGGCCGTCTTCGAGACGGTCAAGGACAAACTGCTCGAACACAGCGTCTCCAAGCCCGCCCCCGAGCACGACGAGGACTACGAGGACCGGATCGAGGGGCTGCTCGACGAGATCGTCACCGTCGTCTCGCCCGAGGAGGACCGCGAGGAGCCGAGCCTGATCGACCAGGTAATCAATCGGCTGGACTTCGGCCGGATCCGGGTGACCGACGAGACCTACGAGACGATCCACTACCGCCTGGTCCGGGACATCGTGGGGCTCGGGCCGCTGGAGCCGATCATGCGCGACCCAGCCAACGAGGACATCCACGTGATCGGTCCGAGCCAGATCGACGTCGACCACGGCGTCTACGGGCTGATCGAGACGACCGTCGAGTTCGATTCGGACAAGCAGTTCGACAACTGGCTGCGCAACATGGGCGAACGCATCGGCGACCCGGTGAGCGACGCCCACCCGATCGTCGACTCGACGCTGCCCGACGGCTCGCGTATCAACATCATCTACTCCGACGACATCTCGCTGAAGGGCTCCTCGCTGACGATCCGCCAGGGCGACGACGTCCCGCTGTCGACGTTCCAGATCACCAAGTGGGGGACGCTGTCGCCCGAACTGTGTGCGTATCTCTGGATGGCGCTCGAAAACGAGTGTACGGTGTTCGTCGTCGGCGAGACCGCCTCGGGGAAGACGACCACGCTCAACGCGATCATGTCGTTCATCCCCCAGGACTCGAAGATCTACACCGCCGAGGACACGGCCGAGGTGCTCCCGCCCCACGACACCTGGCAGCAACTCCTGACGCGGGAGGGCCGCGGGTCCGAATCCGGGGTCGACATGTTCGACCTCGTCGCGGCGGCGCTGCGCTCGCGCCCCGACTACATCATCGTCGGGGAGGTCCGTGGCGAGGAGGGTCGCATGGCGTTCCAGGCGGCCCAGACCGGCCACCCGGTGATGCTCACCTTCCACGCCAGCGACATCGTCTCGATGATCCAGCGGTTCACGGGGGACCCGATCAACATCCCCGAGACGTTCATGGACAACGCCGACATCGCGCTGTTCCAGAACCGGGTCAAGCAGGGCGACGACGTCCTCCGGCGGGTCACCTCGGTCCAGGAGATCGAGGGATACTCGAAGGAGATGGGCGGCGTCGTCACCCGGGAGGCGTTCTACTGGGACCCCGTCCAGGACGAGATCGTCTTCCAGGGGATGAACAACTCCTACATCATGGAGGAGAAGATCGCCACCCTCCTGGGGTACGACGACACCCGGAAGATCTACGAGGACATCGAATTCCGGGCCGAAATCGTGCGCCGGGCGATCCAGGAGAACATCCTCGGCTACCACGAGGTCAACGAGCTGATCGAGAGCTTCCAGCTCGACGGCACCGAGGGGCTCCCCTTCGACATGGCACGGGTGGACACCTGAACCGATGAGCGAACAGGGTACCGCCTCCGTGATCGAGGCCGGGGAGTTCACCAAGGACCTCCTGGACGCCTACCGGAAGATGCCGATGGGGGTCCGGCGGTACGGGCTGACGGTGCTCGCCCCCGCAGTGGTCTGCTTTCTGGCCTTCTTCGTCGGGGCGATCGTGCTTCCCCTCCAGCTTCTGGTGCGGATCCCGGTGTTCCTGTTCGGCGCCCTCGTCCTGGCGGCGGCGGTGCTGTACCCGCGCCTGCGCATCGAGCAGGTCCGAACGGGGCTGGAGCGACAGCTCCACCTGTTCATCACGCACATGACCGTGCTGTCGACGACGAACATCGACCGGATCGAGGTGTTCCGGACGCTGGCCCGCGAGGAGGAGTACGACGAACTCGCCGTCGAGACCAACCGGATCGCCCAGCTGGTCGACACCTGGAACCAGTCCCTGGACGAGGCCTGCGAGCGCCGCGCCCGGGAAGTGCCCTCGAAGCCGCTGGGCGACTTCCTCGACCGGCTGGCGTACTCGCTGAACGCCGGCCAGGACATCGGCGAGTTCCTGCTCGGCGAACAGAGCGCGATCGTCCAGCAGTACGTCACCGTCTACGAGAGCATCCTCGGCAACCTCGAAGTGATGAAGGACCTGTACCTCTCGATGATCCTCTCGATGACGTTCGGGCTGGTCAACGCCATCGTGCTGCCGATCCTCACCGGGACGGACGCGACGATCACCATCTCGGCGGTCATCGTCCTGTTCGTGTTCGTCCAGCTCGGCTTCTTCTACGTCATCCGGACCATGTCCCCGTACGACCCGCTGTGGTACCAGCAAAACGAGTACCGCACGAAGCCCGATCGACAGATCGACATCGCCCTCTACGGGGCGTTTGCGGTCTCGATCGTGCTCGTCGCCCTGATCCCGGCGGGGTGGCTCGGCTGGTTCGGCCCCGACTTCCAGGGGTTCGTCATCGGCGTGCCCGTCCAGATCCTGATCGCGGCGCCACTGACGCCGCTCGCCGTCCCGGGAGTCATCGCCCGACGCCACGAGAACCGCATCAAGGAACGTGACCAGGAGTACCCCGGATTCATCCGGGCGCTGGGGGCCTCCGAGACCGCAAAGCAGTCGACGACGACCGAGGTCCTCAAGACGCTCCGCGAGAAGGACTTCGGCGTGCTCTCCCGGGACATCGAGCGGCTGTACACCCGCCTCCGGATGCGGATCGAGCCCGAGCGGGCGTGGTTTTACTTCACCGCCGAGTCCTCGTCCTTCCTCATCCAGAAGTTCAGCGAGATGTACCTCATGGGCCGCCAGATGGGCGGCGAGCCGAAACAGCTCGGGGAGCTGATCAGCCGGAACATGAACGAGGTGATCCAGCTTCGCCGCCAGCGCAAGCAGGCGACGGTCACGCTCATCGGCGTGCTGTACGGGATCACGGCCGCCTCGGCGGTCGCCTTCTTCATCGGGCTGGGCGTCGTCGACGTGCTCGCCGAACTGTCGAGCAAGATGAACTTCGCGCAGTTCGACTTCGGCCAGTTCATCTACGCGAGCGCCTACGACATCCCGCTGATCGAGTACCTGCTGACCCTCGTGATCCTCTACAACGCCCTGCTGTCCTCGCTGATGATCCGCCAGGTCGACGGCGGCCACAAGATCAACGCGTACCTCCACTTCGTGTTGTTGACGTGGATCGGCTGCCTACTCGCGGTCGGGACCACCCACCTGACGGGAGCGCTGATCTCGGTATGAGCGACATCGACTCCGACATCACGGCCTCGACGAAAGCGGCCCAGTCGACGGGCACGCGGATGGACGAAAACCAGGTGGTCGCGCAGGCCAAACAGGAGACGCGGCGCGCCGAGAAGCGACGCGAGCGCGAAGGGCCCCGCAAGATCGGGGACAACGAGACGCTCGTCGTCGACTTCATCGCCAACTTCGTCGCGGGCGGCAACGACATCTCCTACGACCTCGAACGGGGGCGGGTGCTGATGAGCAACCGCCGCCTGGTGCTCGTGACCTCCGACAACCGGACGGTGGTGCCGATCACCTCCATCTTCGACATCGCGGTCGGACAGGTCCCCTCGGAGGTCGAGGAATTCTTCGATCACACCGTGATGGTCGGCTACGTCGCGGGCGACCAGCGCCGCACGACCGTCGTCGGCGGCGACCGCGAGACCATCGAGAAGTTCTCCCTGCTCCTCTACCGGGCCGCGCTGAACGGCTCGAAGACCCTGGTCAAACATCCCGCCGAGATCGGCGGCCGCGTGATGGACTCCCCGATGCGCTCGGCCGGCCTGCACCTCGATCCCCACACCGTGGTGTTCCCCGGCAACGAACAGCTCGGCGAGACCGACGAGCCCTTCGAGATCGACCTCGCGACGGTGGTCTTCTTCGAGGTGCTCGAACGGACCATCGACGACGAGACGCGACTGGTGCTGTCGGTCCAGCACGTCGTCGACGGCCAGACGGTCACCTCCGAGGTGTCGATCCGCTCGCGGCGGAAGATGAACATCCTGGGTCGGTACCTCAGGCAGATGTACTTCTACATCAAAAACTCCGTCCGGAACGTCGAACTCGACGAGAAGCAGGTGGAGGTGCTCGTGGGGCTGTACTCCTCCGGCCCCGAGATCGACCTCGCGCCGCTTCTGGGGGTCGAACAGGCGGAACTGGACCGGATGCTCGAAACCCTCCACGAGGACGAACTCATCGACGCCCAGAGTGAACCCTGTAACCTGACCCCGCAGGGACGGTTCCTCGTCAACGAGGAGATCGAGGACGTGAACACCTGAGCCGGTTGGGGACGGCGTCGATGGCAGGTCCCCCGAGCGGTGGCAACCGGAACGCGTGCGCGCCGAACAGGGCGGATCCCGGTCGACGTGGCTGCGGGGAAGACCCCCCCTCCGGGGGCGCGTGTGCGGCTGGGCCGACGACTAGTCGTCCGACGACACGGGACGTCGCCGCCGGCTCGACGCGCGGGGCAAGTCGATCTGTACGACGTTCCCACCCGGGTCGTTCTCCCCGAAGGACACCGTTCCGTCCGACCGGTTGACGATCCAGTAGACGAGCCACAGCCCGAGGCCGCTGCCGTGATACAGCGGGTCGAGGTCGCGGGGGCTGGTTCCTACCTGTTGTTCCATCTCCGGGATCGACGGGCCGCGATCGATGACCTCGATCCGGACGTGCTCGTCCCGGTCGGTGACGCTCGCTCGCACCGTCGGCTCGTCCTGGTCGCTGTGCTCGAGTGCGTTGGTGAGCAGTTCCTCGAGGGCCTGCCCGATCCGGGAGGACGCGACCGCCGTGACCTTCCCGGGGCAGTCGACGTCGATCGTCGCGTCCGGGAACGCCTCGGCGACCCCCGAGGTGACCGTCTGGATCAGGCGATCGACCGCGACCGACTTCCGGTTGGGAGGTTCCAGCAGGACGTTCGTGATCGCCCGCTGTTTGTCGGCCGTCTCCAGGAGCTGTGTTCCCTTCTCGACGATCGTTTCGGCATGGGACGCCACGTCGGGGGCCGCCGTCGATCGGATCGTCTCGGCGTGCCCCAGAATGGCGTTCATGTCGTTGCGGAGGTTGTGGCGGAGCACCCGATCGAGTACCCGTAACTGTTGTTCGCGCTCCTTCCGTTCGGTGACGTCCCGTTGCGTGCCGAGATACCGGATGAGCGAGCCGTCCGAGTCGTAGACGGGCGTGACCGAGAGCTCGTTCCAGAACATCGTCCCGTCCCGGCGGTAGTTACGCATTTCGACGGTGATCGGTTCCTCGTCATCGATGGCTGTCCGGAGTTCGGCGATTGTCCCCTCGTCGGTGTCCGCCCCCTGGAGCAACCGACAGTTCTCCCCGATGAGGTCGGCCTCCGAGTAGCCGCTGAGCTCCTTGAACGCCTCGTTGACGTACACCATCGGGTTGTCCTCTCTCGTCGGGTCGGTCAGGGTCAGCGGCGTCTGTGCGTGTTCGATCGCCTGTCTGAGCTTGTGGATCTCGTTCTGGTTTCGTTTCAGCTCCGTGATGTCGGCGTTGACCGCGACAAAGTTAGTGATCCCGCCGTCCTCGTCTGTGACGGGGGCGATCGTCTGGTTGACGACGTACCGGGTGCCGTCCTTTCGGTTGTTGACGAGTTCGCCCTCCCAGGTCTCCCCGGCGAGGATCGTCTCCCACAGGTCCTCGTAGAGGGACTCGTCGTGTTCGTCGGACCTGAGGATGCTGGGAGTTCGTCCGATCGCTTCCTCGGAACTGTACCCCGTCACGGCCTCGAAGGCCGGGTTGACGTACTGGATCGTCCCGTCGGTGTCGGTGATGTAAATCGAGTGGCTGGAGGCCTCGATGGCCCGTTTGAACCGGCGGAGGCTCCGCTCGCGCTCCTTGCGCTCGGTGACGTCCCGGGTCGTACAGACCAGGCCACCCCCGTCGAGCCGGGTGAGCGTGGTCTCCTGGATCATCGTCGAGCCGTCGCGTCGGGTCCCCGTCAGCTCCCCCCGCCACTCGCCGGCGTCGTCCACCACCGGAAACACCTCTCGTTCCAGGCGTTCGACCTCGTCGTCGTCGTAGAGGTAGCGCCACGACCGGCCGACGAGCTCCCCGGGATCGTAGCCGAAGAGGTCGGCGTGGGCCTGGTTCATGAACACGTACTCGTCGTCCGCATCGAGGACGGCGATTCCCTCCATCGAGGACTCGATGGCTTCGAGTTGCATACGCATCCTGGACTCGCGCTCCTTGCGCTCGGTGATGTCCTGGAGGACGCCGACGGCCTTGACCGGCCGCCCGTCGGCGTCGCGCTCGATCCTGGCACGTGCCCGGACCCACACGTGATCGCCGTCGGGTTTCTCGATCCGGTGTTCGACGTCGTACTTGTCCCCGTCGAGTGCCGCAGTCCAGTTGTCCCGGACGCGCGTTCGATCCTCCGGGTGGACGTACTCCAGGAACTGCGCGAAGCTCACGGGCGGCTCCGCGCGTACGTCGAACTGTCGCTCTACCTCCTTGGACCAGTACAGTTGGTCGCTGGTCACGTCGAGTTCCCAGCTTCCGAGGCCCGCGACGGCCTGTGCCTGTCTGAGGTGTGCTTCGTGGTTCTCGAAGGCGCTGGTCTCTCCGTCGGTCGCGTTTCGGTGTTCCGAGGTCATTGCTGATCTGCCGAGCAGCTCCGAAGCGCCCCGCGTTCTCGCCACGAGTGACGACGGTGGGATCACCTCATCGGTCGTCGATCCGAACCGGACACCACCCGGAGCAGGTTCGGACGGTGGCGAACCGCCGGACGCTACTCGCGTACGGGACTGTCATAGGGAACCCGGATTATAAAACTACGTTCCACAGTTTTAGATGTGATACCGGGCGCGAGTGTCCGCCAAGTCGGTAATGGGGTCCACGAACGTTGGTCCTCGGCCGTCGTCGATCCCTCGCCGGCGTCCGGATCCGGCCTCAGGCCTCGATCGACAGGCCGGCGGTCCGGAGGGCGTCCTCGACGTCGGCGTCGTCGTGAATGACCGCAGCGACGGCGCGGGCGATCTGTTCGGGCTCCTCGTGCTGGAAGATCGAGCGACCCATCGAGACGCCGGCGGCGCCGGCGTCCATCGCGCCACGGACCATCTCGACCGTTCGGTGGTCCGTGCCGCGGGCGCCGCCGGCGATGACGACCGGCAGCCGGGTCGACTCACAGACGTACTCGAAGCCATCGGGGTCGCCGCTGTAGGCGGTCTTGACCACGTCGGCGCCGAGTTCCTCCGCGAGGCGGACGGCGTGGCCGAGCGTCTCGGGGTCCTCCTCGTCGATGTCCGGTCCGCGGGCGTAGGCCATCGCGAGTACCGGCACGCCGTAGCGG
>Ga0207756_100545_pt1 | contig 11513 bp, 13 predicted proteins | sample A23M1SouthBayCA_FD_187748 | JGI IMG/M metagenome (GOLD analysis project Ga0207756, IMG submission 187748) | Aerobic enrichment media microbial communities from Eden Landing Ponds, California, USA - A23 M1 (3) (SPAdes) | ecosystem: Environmental > Aquatic > Marine > Unclassified | place...
CTGGCGGACGAGGTCGCGTGGCGGGAGACGACGACGATCCCCTCCATCGACCCGGATCGGACGACCGACGAGGACGAGGACGGGGACGATCCGCTCGCGGTCGAAAGGGGGAGTGCGACCCGGTCGTCGACCGACGCCCGAACGGGCGCGGAACCACGAGGCGGTGGCGCGAGCACCGACGGCTCGGACCGCGACCGCGGACGGTCCAGTGGCCGCGGGCGATCGGGTGGTCGCGACCGGACTCAGGACCGGTCGAACGCTGGCGGAGCCGGCGGCGCCGCGCCGACCGGCGGCCCGGACCCGGGTCGCGTCGACGAACTCGAGGAGGACTTGGCTGCCGTTCGCGAGGAGCGCGACGCGATCGCCGCGGAGCGCGACGAACTCGAACGGGAACGGGACGAGCTCGCGGAGCGAAACGAGGAACTGGAGGCGCGCGTAGACGACCTCGAGAGCGAGGTCGCGGACCTCGAAGCGGAGCTCGCGACCGCCAGGGAACGCCTCGAGAACGCCGGCCCCGGCGTCGATCCCGAGAGCGTCGAGCTGACTCGGCGCGAGGCGCTCGAGGGCACGAACCTGTTCGTGCGGTACGGCTCCAAGAGCGGGACGACCCTGGAGGACGTGCACGAACGCGACGTCACGGTCGCCGACCTCGAGGCGAACCTGCGGCTCGAGTACCACACGGGGTTCGACGCCGGCAACGCCGTCGTGGACGGGCAGGCGTACGACGAGTTCCTGTACGACTCGACGCCGTACCAGTTCGTCGAGTGGTTCGTGTACGACCTCGCGTTCGAGATCCGCGACACCGGGAACGAGAGCAGTCTCTCGGACCTCTACGAGGCGTTCCCGAAGGTCGACCGCATCGAGCTCTACGGCGACGTCTCGCTGCGGTACGACGAGAACGGGGAGGAGCACCGCGAGCAGACGACGTTCGACGTCGTCGTCCGCGACCGCATGGGGAGTCCGCTCGCCGTCGCGAACGTGAACGCGTCGCGGGACCCGGCGACCGAGGCGATGATGGTGGACCTCCAGGAGCACGCCGCACGCGTCAAGCGCACGACCGACGCACTCGCCGGCGCGTTCATGGTGACGACGAGCTTCTTCGCGCCCGAAGCCCTCGAGATCGCGGAGGAGGCGACCAGCGGCGGGCTCCTGAGTCGGGACTCCAAGAAGTCGTACGTGAAGCTCTCCCGGAAGCGCGGCTACCACCTCGGGCTGGTCGAGACGCGCAACGGCGAGTTCCACGTGAACGTCCCGGAACTCTGACGCGGGACCGTCCGCGACCGTCGACTCCCGCTCGACGGTGACTCCCCGGCGGGGCGTCTGCTTGCGCCCGTGTCGCGCGAGCGGGCGCTGCGAGCGATCGATGGCTCGGAGGGTCCGAGTCTCGAAGCCGTCGCTGTCCGCTGGTGGTCGAGGGAGAGAAGAGCGAGAGCGTTAGTTCTCGACTTCGGCCGCCTCGTCGATCTTCATGTTGTCCATCTTGTCGACGATCTCGTCGATCTTCTCGTCGAGGTCGTCGACGAACTCGGCGGTGTGGTCCGTGGTGATCGCCCCCTGGCTCGAGGGCTCGATGAGGTTCTCTTCCTCGAGGACGCGCAGCGAGTAGCGCACCTTGTGGTGGGGGTAGCCGGTCTCGTTGGACATCTTGACGATCCCGATCGGTTCGTTCTCGATGACCATCTTCAGGACCTGCAGATGCCGCTCCAGCATGTCGACTTCCTTCTCAAGTCGGTCTATCATGGCATTTGTTAACTTGTCGTTAGGGGTTTTAAACCTTACTCTCCCATTGGCATGGTCCCGCAGAACAGGGCCGTACGTTGACAGACGTGCCACATAGGTCTTCTGGTCGGTCCGTCACCGCGTCGTCCGATTCCACGAGTCGTCGCCGGCACAGCGCTCGCCCCCGCCCGTGCGCGCATCGAACGGGTGGTGCCGAGAACCGACGCTATCGAAATCGGTTTATCGGGGCCTCGTGAATCCTCCCGTGTAAATGACTGTTACCATCGTCGGCTCCCAGCTCGGAGACGAGGGGAAGGGCGGCGTCGTCGACCTGTACGGCGACCCCGCCGACGTCGTCGTCCGATACCAGGGCGGCGACAACGCCGGCCACACCGTCGTCGAGGACGGGACCGAGTACAAGCTCTCGCTCGTACCGAGCGGTGCCGTCAGGGGGAAGGTCGGCGTGCTCGGGAACGGGTGCGTCGTCAACCCCGCCACGCTGTTCGAGGAGATGGACGGGCTTCGCGAACGCGGGCTCGAGCCGGACGTTCGCGTCGCCGAACGCGCGCACGTCATCCTCCCGTACCACCGCGTGCTCGACGGCATCGAGGAGGAGGTCAAGAGCGAGTCCGATAGCGCGGTCGGGACGACCGGGCGCGGCATCGGCCCGACCTACGAGGACAAGGCCGGCCGGCGCGGGGTCCGTGTCGGCGACTTGCTCGACCCGGACGTGCTCCGCGAGCGCGTCGAGTACGTCGTCCCGCAGAAGCGCGCGCTCCTCGAGGACGTCTACGGCGTCGACGTCGCGGACCTGGACGACCCCGACGCGTTCGACGTCGACGCGATCTACGAGACCGCTCGCGAGTACGGCGAACGCCTCGCCGCGGAGGAGATGACCGTCGACGCCGGCCCGTTCCTCGCGGAGAAGCGCGCGAACGGCGAGCACGTGATGCTGGAGGGCGCGCAAGGGACGATCATCGACATCGACCACGGGAACTATCCCTACGTGACGTCCTCGAACCCGACCGCGGGCGGTGCTGCGACCGGGTCGGGCCTGAGTCCGGGCGTCATCGGGCAGGGCGAGGTCGTGGGAATCGTGAAGGCGTACCTCACGCGCGTCGGTCGCGGCCCGCTCCCGACGGAGCTCGCGGGCGTCGAGGGACAGACGCCGGGCTACGACGGGGACGCCGGGGAACGAGAGGAGGAACTCGCGACGTACATCCGCGACGAGGGCGGCGAGTACGGCACCGTGACGGGCCGGCCGCGTCGCGTCGGGTGGCTGGACCTCCCGATGCTCCGGCACTCGACGCGCGTGAACGGGTTCACGGGCCTCGCCGTGAACCACGTGGACGTGCTCGCCGGGCTGGACGAGGTGAAGGTCGGTGACACGTACACGCTGGACGGCGAGGAGATCCGGACGATCCCGTCGACGACCGAGCAGTGGGGCGACTGCGAGGCGAACTTCCGGACGTTCGACGGCTGGCCGGAGGTCGAGTGGGGCGAGGTCGAGACGTACGCGGACCTGCCGGCGAACGCGAGGGCGTACCTCGAGTACGTCAGCGACGAGCTGGACACGGACATCTACGCGGTCGGCGTCGGGCCGGACCGCGACGAGACGGTCGTCCTCGAGTCGCCGTACGACGACTGACCGGGTGCCCCGCGACGCGACACCGTCGAGTCAGGTTTTGACCGTTGGCGGTCGACTGGCGGGTCTGCTCGCTCGACTCCGCGCGTTCGTTCGATCGGTCGCCGACGCCGAGGGCGGCGTCTTGGACGCGATCCCGGAGCGCCAGTACGCCGGTCGGGACGCGGAGGCCGGCGACGCCAGCCGTCAGGAGCAGGAGGACGCCATCGCGGGCGTCGCCGAGCGAGCCGACGACCTCGCGGACCGGCACGACTCGTAGCCCGAACCCGCGCGAGGACCGCTGAACGTCCACGACGACGCGGGGCGTTCAGTCGTCGGCGGTGACGATGTCCTCCCGGTATGACGCCACCGCCTCCATCACCGCCTCGCGCTCGTCGTCGGGCACGTCGAACTCGCGGAGCGCGTCGTCGAGGTGCTCGGCGATCCGGCCGAAGTGCGCCGTCGTCACCCCGAGGTGCTCGTGAGCCGTCGCCATGTCCGCGCCGTCGTACTGGTCGGGCCCGCCCGTGACCGACGAGAGGAACTGCGTCTGGTGCTCCCGTAGCGCCTCCGTGTCCGTGTCCTCGAAGTACGACTCGAGTTCCTCGTCCGCGAGCACGCGGTCGTAGAACTCGTCGACGACCGCCGCGATCGCGTCCCGCTCGCCCAGTCGTTCGTAGAGCGTTCGCTCACCCATGTCCGTTCCCTTCACACGCCCCGTAAAGAATCTATCCCCGCGATCGACTCGCGTTGCGGCGTCGACGGCCGCGTTCCCGAAGCCTTTTGCTGTCCGTCCCCGACGCTCCGGGTATGAAGGAGTCGCTGATGGACGTCCTCTGCTGCCCGATGGACAAGTCCGAGCTCGAACTGGAGGTCGACGACCGCGCGGACGACGAGGAGGTCATCGCCGGCACGCTCGAATGCACGGAGTGCGGCGAGCGGTACCCGATCGAGGACGGCATCCCGAACCTGCTCCCGCCGGACATGCGCGACGACGTTCCCGCGTGAAGATTTTTCACACTCGGTCGTGAGGTAGATTCGTGGTCGACACGCTCACCGTCCACCTGAGTCGCGGGGAACTCCACGAGGTCGAGCCAGCGACCGCCGACTTCGAGACGAGTGGGCGCTTCGAAGTGGCGTTCGTGAACCACGGCCGTGCCGCACACGTCCACGTGCACCCCGACGACGCGCTGGCGCGGGGCGTTCGCGTCGCCGAGACGAACCTGTTCGTCGAGACCGATTCCAGGCGCGTCGTCGGCGTCGAGGTCCCGGACGGACCGCGACCGCTCCGGGGCGCCCTGGCGTTCTCCGCGGGGTACGGCGCCGGCGAGGCGACCGTCGACGTCGGCCTCGTCGAGGACTCGGACCCCGACCTGCCGGTCGACGAGACGCTCGCGGAACCCGCGCCGGCGGACGACGCCGGGTCGCCGCTGGAGGGCGTGCTGTCCGCGGAAAGCCTCCCGGTGCTCGGCCTGGGCGCGGTCGCGCTCGTGCTCGCGGTCGGTGCGGCGCTCGCGATCGGTGACGCGGTCGTCGTCGCGGGCGCACTCGCCGTCCTCGCGGGCGTCGCCGTGGCACTGTACTCGCTGCTGGGCGACTAGGCACGGGGACCACTCGCCGCCGCAGTCTCCCGTGGAACGCGACGACGCGTCGGCGCGGCCGGAACGGAGAACGCGACTACTCGTCGCGGTTCGTGGGGACGCCACAGAGGTTCCCGTCGTCGTCCATGCGCTTCTCGCGGAGGTACCGGACGCGCCAGCGGTTCGCGTCGTCACCGAAGTCCGCTTCCCGCACGTCGCTGGCCTCGCCGTCCGCGACCCGGTCGATGATCGCTTCGATCTGCTCTTTCTCGCTCGGCGTCAACTCGAACTCGTAGGTCCGGGCGTCCTCGCCCTCGACCTTCGTCCACTGGCGGGCGGCGGAGACGACCATCGAGCACGGCTCCCGGCACGGGAACGCGCCCGCGCCACCGTCCGCTTGCAGGGGCGTGTCCTCGTCGTACTGCCACTCGCGGCGCTTCAGGCACTCCGAGTCCGCACAGCACGCCTCCGCGACCCGCTCGACGTGCTCCGTGCCCTCGCCGCGGTTCCACGTCTGGACGACGCCGTAGATGCCGGACTGGCGCGCCATCGCGGGCTCCCAGTGATCGACGTCGAGGGTGCCCTCGCGTTCCCGATGCCAGTTCGCGATCGTCGCGGGATAGATCGTCTCGACGACCGCGATCACCTCCGCGCTCGTCAACTCCGGGAACCGCCAGCCGTCCACGAGCGTCGGCGCGGTCTTCAGCGGCCGATACCGGTCGTCCGCGTCGAACTTCGCGATGTCCCGCGCGTCCCGCACCTCGCGGTGCGCGTCGAGGTCGTCGGGGTCGGCGTCCGCGTCGTCGACGTGCCGGACCTCGTACCGGCGGTAGCCGTCGTCCGCGAGTTCCACCGTCACCGCGAGTTCCCCCCACTGGCGTTCGACGCCGCGCTCCAGGGCGTCGTATCGCGCGAGCACGTCGTCCGGTTCGTACGTCGTCCCGTGGGTCGCGTCCCCGCCGTGACCGCGAGTTTCCGTCGGCGCGTCGTGGTCGGCGACGCGCTCCAGGAATCGGAGGAAGTCGAAGCGCGCGGACCCCTCGGTCGGGGCGACGTCGTGCCAGAAGTACCAGTTCGAGACGTGCTCGTCGTTCGCGCCCGCCACCCGCCGTAGTTCCGCCTCGTCGAGGGCGACGCGTTCGAGGTCCGGGAGCTCGAACCGGTAGCCGTCGTCGTCGCGGGTCACGCGAAGGCCATCGAACGCGAGGTCGTCCTCGATCGTCACCGCAGCCGTCAGCGCGGCGGTCTGCTCGTCGTCCATCCGTCAGGCCTCCGTGGTCGCCGCCGCTCGCGTGCTCTCCCGTACGTACTCGACGGCCTCTCGCACGTCCGCGCCCGCGTCGAGCGCGCGCTCCAGGACGACGTCCGCCATCAGCGCTTCCGTCCCGACCGCGCCCGCGTACCAGACGTAGTGCCCGTCGACCTTCGCGGGCGTCTCCCAGCCCGTCCGGTAGTCGTCCGTGAGTCCCATGTCCTCCGGGATGTCCTCCTGGGTGTGGTAGCCGTCCGCGACGAACAGCGGGACGACCACGATGTCCTCGCTCTCGAAGAAGTCGGTGACGTCGTCGACCTCGGGGTCCTCGTCCATGAACAGCGCCTTCACCTCCTCGAACCGGTTCATCTCGCGGATGCGGTCGGCGTGGTACTCCACTGCCTTCGCGGAGTTCTCGTTGCGCTTCGTGCCGTGCCCGACGACCGCCAGGCCGAACCCGTCACCCACGTCGGGGTCGCCCGTGACGCTCTCCGCGCGCCGCACGATCACGTCGCTCATCGCGTCGTGCGTGCCGACCGGCCCGCAGTAGTGAACCGTCTTCTCGACGTCCTCGGCCGCCAAGGTCACGTGCGTCGCGCTCGTTCCGTCGGACTCCCACGCCTCCGGATCCCAGTCGGTCAGGCGGAGTTCCCGCGGGATGACCTCCTCCGTGAAGTACCCCTCAGAGATGAACAGCGGAACGACGTACACCTCGTCGGACTCGAGCGTCCGCAGCACCTCCCGGAAGTGCGGTTCCTCCTTCCAGAACGCCTCCCGCACCTCGTCGAACGCTCCCGTCTCGCGGATGGTGTCCGCGTGCGCGTACGTCGGCGTACTCGACTCCGGGTTGAGGTGCGAGCCGTGTGCGACGATGACCAGCGCTTGCATACGGGACAGTCCGGCCCGCACGCTCTTAGTGGCATCGTCGACGGGTGCCGATTTCGGGGCGTTCACGCGCTCGATGTTCGGCGACCGGAACGCATAACTGAACCGCCACGATTGACGTTCGTATCGATGACAGGGAGGGCCGAATGGGCGCTGGGGCTCGCGGTCGTCCTCGTGGTCGTCCTCGCCGGCTGTAGCGTCGGGCTCGGATCGTCGGGGACGCCGACCGTCCCCGACGGCGAGGACGCCGCGGCGTCGTACGACGACCTTGGGAACGTCACTGGTGACCTCCGGGTGAACGTGACGTACGGCGACCGCACGAATCGCTCGACGCTCCGGTTCACGGCGGAGGTCGGGACGCGGAACGTCCGCCAGCGCGTGCTCGAACCAGACACCCACCGCGGGAACGCGTTCGTCTCGAACGACGCGCACTACTGGCGGTACAACGACTCCACCGACGTCGCGGCGCGGTACGCCCACACCGCGGAGACGTTCGAGTCGACGTTCGGCGCGGGCGAGGACGACTTCGGGGCGTTCCTCGAAGCCGCGTTCGACGCCGCGAACGAGTCCGAGGGCACCGTCTCCGAACTGCCCGAGGTCGGCGTCGGCCCGGCGCCGACGGTCGCCGGCGGCGAGGACGCGACCCCGGTTCGGTCGCCGTCGGCGAACGTCAGCGAGTTCGTGGTGTCCTACGAGGGCACGACGACGGTCACCGAGGAGCGCACGCACGTCCTCGTCGTCGAACCCGCGGACCCGGACGCGGTCCCGGCGTCGAACCTCACGGTGACGTACTACGTCGACCGGGAGCGGTTCTTCCCCGTGCGCGTCGAGCGAACCGCGACGATCGACGGCGACCCGTGGTCCCACGTCATGACGTTCTCGAACATCACGTACGACGCGACCGTCTCCGCGTCGACGTACGAGTACGAGCCCGCGGACAGCACGAACGTCGTCGACTACGCGACCGGCGTCGTGCGGTTTCCGACGGTCGAAGCGCTCGCGGCGAACGCGAGCGTCCCCGTCCCGGAGCCGACGGTGCCCGAGGGGTTCGAGTTCGCGTACGCCGCCGGCATCGACCTGAACGTGACGGGCGGCCAGGTGCTGTACGCGAACGAGTCGACGGTGCTCGTCGCGGGCCGGTACGTCGACGACGGCATCGTCCAGCCCCGCGAACGCGAGGTCGCCGAGAACGCGACCGTCGACGGGCATCGCGCACTGTACGTGGACCTCGGGCGCACGCGAGCCGTGTACGTCTACTGCGAGGACTACGTCGTCTCCGGGGCCGCGATCGGCCAGTACCCGAGGGACGCGCTCGTCGAGTTCACGGCCTCGATCGCCTGCGGTGACGACGCCAGCGACGGCGAATCGAACGAGAATGGCGGGGACGCGAACGCACGGCGAGGGTATCGAACCGCGACGCGAGGGGACGTGGCTGCGACGACCGTTCAGGGGCGGCGGTAGAGCGCGTACACGATGCACGCGAGCCCGGCGAGCTGGGACCCCCGTACCGCGACCTGCCACGCCGGTCGGAGCAGGTCGGGCGCGAGGTCGTACTGGAACGCCAGGGACCCGCCGAAGCTCAGACCGTAAGTCACCGCGGTCAGCAGTACCAGCCCCATCGACAGGAACTTCATCGGGACGCTGTCGTTCCGCCGGAACCCGCGGTACGCCTGGTAGCCGACGTACAGCCCGAGCGCGGTCGACGCCGCCGCCATCGCCACCAGCAGCACCTGGAGCGCGTCGACGCCGCTCAGGGCGCTCTGCAGCGGGACGGCTGCAGTCACCGTCGCCTCGACCGCTCGCCCGCCGCCGGCGGGTGGTGGTAGTGCCCCGAGCATGGCTAGAGGCGTTCGAACATGTCCGTGAACCTGTCCGCGACGTCCGTCTTCGTTTCAAGTTGCATCTCGAATGTCCCCTCTGAGAGCTCCAGTTCGACGCGCGAGAGCGTCGTGACGTACACGCTGTGGTGGTTGCCGTCGCCCCGCAACTCGGTCTCCTCGACGAGCAGTCCGGCGTCGACGAGGTCGTCCACGCGCCGGTACACCGTCGGGAGCGACGCGTCGATCGCGTCCGCGAGCTCCTTCGCGGAGCACCTGCGTTCGCTCGCGACCGCGAGGATGTCTCTGGCGTAGTCGTCGTCCAGCAACCCGACGACGGTCGTCACCTCGACGTCCTCCGGCACACCCCCACCCTCTCCCCGGACCGTCTTAAATCGCATTCGTCGCTTTCCGACCCGGAAACCACCGTCGACCGCGAACCGGCGGAGCCCGGCCGCGACGCAGGGCGTGCGCGGGGGCCGACGTCGACCGCGGCGCTTTTCTCGCCGTGGCCCGGCACGTCGAGCATGAGCCTGGCCGAACGCACGCGGGACGCCGCCCGCGAGCACCCGTTCCTCCTCGACGCCCTCCGAGCGGGCGTCGCGAACTACGCCGCGGCCGCACGATACCTCGACGTCGACGGCGACCCGGACGCGGTGGCGACCGCACTCCGGCGATTCGCCGACGACCTCCCCGCGCGCGAACCGACCCGCCGGGACGTCCGCGTGACGATGGAGCGCGGCGTCGGCCCCATCCGGGACCCCGAGACGACGGACGCCCGCGAGGTCCTGCTCGCCGTCTCCGGCACCGCGTTCGGCGCGATCGACGACGGGAAGACCGCCGTGCTCGCGACCGGCGACGTCGACCTCGACGGCGTCCGCGTCGCCCTCGACGCCCTCGCCGTCGACGACGTCGCCGTGGACGCGCTCGCGCACGCCAGGGACACGCTCGTCGTCGTCGTCCCGCGCCTCGACGCCGCGAACGCCCTGCGCGCGATCGAGCGCGCGTTCGACGCCGTCCCGAGCGGGCCCGCGATGACCGACCGCCGCTGACCGCGGTCGGGTTGGTGGGACGACCGAGGACGGTCGCGGCGAGACCGAGTCTTTTTCTTGCGTTCCCGGGGTAGGGTGGCCCAATGACCCTGCACGTCTCGAACACGTTGACGGGCGAACGCGAGGTCTTCGAGCCCCAGGACCCCGAGGAGGTCCTGCTCTACGTCTGCGGGCTCACGACGAGCGACCCCGCGCACCTCGGGCACGCCCGCCTCTGGGTGGCCGCCGACGTCATGCACCGCTGGCTGGAGCACGAGGGCTACGACGTCCGGCACGTGGAGAACTTCACGGACGTCAACGAGAAGATCGTCGCGCGCGCCGGCGACCCCGACCTCGGCGCGGACGAATCCGAGGTCGCTCGGCACTACGTCCAGCAACTGCTGGAGGAGATGCGCGCGCTGAACCTGAAGCGCGCCGAAGTGTATCCGCGCGTCAGCGAGCACGTCCCCGAGATCGTCGACCTCGTCCGGACGCTCGTCGACGAGGGGTACGCGTACGAATCGAACGGCTCCGTGTACTTCGACGTGACGAGCTACGAGGGGTACGGCGCACTGTCGAACCAGGACGTCGCGGACATCGAGGAGCAGGGCGACCCGGACGAGCTCGCCGAGAAGCGCCATCCGGCCGACTTCGCGCTGTGGAAGGCCGGCGGCGTCGCTCCCGACGCCGTGCACGAGCACCGCAAGTCCGATCATCCCGGCGACGACGACGGGCCGCCGAGCGGGCAGACCTGGGAGTCGCCGTGGGGCGAGGGCCGCCCGGGCTGGCACATCGAGTGCTCGGCGATGAGCATGACGCACCTCGGCGAGACGCTCGACGTGCACGTCGGCGGGCAGGACCTCGTGTTCCCGCACCACGAGAACGAGATCGCCCAGAGCGAGGCGGCGACCGGCGAGCGGTTCGCGAACTACTGGCTGCACGTGCGCCTGCTGCAGACGAAGGGCGAGAAGATGAGTTCGAGCCTCGGGAACTTCTGGACGGTCGGGGACGCGCTCGAGGCGGTCGGCGCGAACGTCCTCCGCACGTTCCTCGCGTCGACGGCGTACCACAACGAGGCGGTGTACAGCGAGGCGACGCTCGCGGAGGCCGAGGAGCGCTGGGAGCGCCTCGAACGCGGGTACGAGACAACCGTGGAAGCCTGCGACAGCGAGGCGGCGCGCACGAAGGTCACCGACGACGACCTCCGCGCGGCGGTCGCGACGGCACGCGAGGAGTTCGCCGCCGGCATGAACGACGACTTCAACACCCGGAAGGCGATGACGGCGCTCATGGACCTCACCGCGGCCGTGAACCGGCACGTCGACGACCGCGACCGGTACGACTACGGCGCGCTCCGGGACGCCGTCCACGCGTACGAGGAACTCGGCGAGGGCGTCCTCGGACTGTCCTTCGACGCCACGCCAGCGGGCGAGGCCGAGCTCGCGGGCGACGTCGTCGACCTCGTGCTCTCGATCCGGGAGCGCGAACGCGACGCCGGGAACTACGAGCGCGCGGACGAACTCCGCGACGAACTCGAAGCGCTCGGCGTCGAAGTGCAGGACACCGACGACGGCCCCACGTACCGCCTCTGAGTCGCACGCGACT
>Ga0207756_100548_pt1 | contig 11472 bp, 10 predicted proteins | sample A23M1SouthBayCA_FD_187748 | JGI IMG/M metagenome (GOLD analysis project Ga0207756, IMG submission 187748) | Aerobic enrichment media microbial communities from Eden Landing Ponds, California, USA - A23 M1 (3) (SPAdes) | ecosystem: Environmental > Aquatic > Marine > Unclassified | place...
TAGGTGAAGTTCGAGCCGTAGCGTTCGGTCTGGTACAGCGTGGCGTCGCTGGTGTCGTCGATCGCGTCACCGGTCGAGAACGTGCGACCGCCGCTTCCGTACTCGTCGGCGCTGAACGTCGTTCCGTCGCTCGCCGTGTACGCGGACCCGCTACCGCTGTCGATTCCGGAGCCCGAATCAGCCGTTGCCCCGAACTCCACAGTTCCGAACTCGTCGAATCCGTAGCCCGACTCTTCGGCGGCAGCGATTTCGGCGGTTGCCGGGACACCACCGAGAAAGGCAACCGACGACCCGGCGATCTTGAGGTACGTCCGTCGTTCGAAAGCTGACCGTTCGTGATCCTCTTGTTCGTCCATTCGTCTCACTCTAGGTTTCCGCTATCGGCGTTGAACTGCCACTCGTGACCCTCCGCAGGTGCTCGCACGAACAGCCCTTTGCCTTCCCACGCACTGAGATAGGCTAGCTCGTTGCCGACGTCCCACTCCGTGTCTACGGCGTTCATGAACGGGCCGATGAAGAGCGGCCCGTACCAGGCCCGTCCGTTCGGGTCGGACACGCCGGTCGTGTTCGACCGGCCGCCATTGTCCTCGAACTTCGCGGCGGTGACGACTGCGCCACGCATGAAGCTGTGGTCGAGAATCAACCCCGTCCAACCAGACGCGCCCGCTTTGAACGTCACGCGGTTGAGATGCGAGTAGTCCATGTTCCCGCGCGTCCGGATGCCGAAGTCCCGGCCGCGAGTGTCCACGTACGCGATATACGTTTCGTGGAACGAATCCGTACCGGAGCCGCCGGTTACGGCCACCGGCTTGAAATCGATACAGCGGTCGGCCTCTAGTCGACAGTGGTGAATGCAGGTCGTCTCCGTCCAGTAGTCGTGGTTCTCGACCGAGACAGCCGTGGCCGTCCCCGAACTGTTCGTACACCTGATGACTGCATCGGGCGATACCTCCGTTCCGTACACGTCCATTACGCGGCACCAGCCAGCGGGGTCCCCGCTGAACGTCCACTGACCGCCCGTAATGTGCGTCCGCTGGTCGTCGGAGGAGTCCGACGTGGCGGTAACGGTAATCGGCCATCCCGACCCCGTGTAGTCGATCGCCGCGTTAGCCACGAAATCGAGGTGGACGCCTTTGTACGCGCTCTTGTCGACCTGCAGCTCGTCGTCCCACGACCAGGGCGTGCCGTCGTCCTTCGGGGGGATTACGATTCGTCCGCGACCACCCGGAAGCGAGTCGAGAGCAGCTCGGACTCTTGCACAGAGGTCGGCTCCGTCGAACTGGTTCGCGAACACGACGTTCACGCTCCCGCCCGCGTCGGCGGAGAGCTGACCTAGCTTCGTCCACTGGCTTCCATCACCTAGATAGACGGTGCCGGTGTCCGTCGCGAGAAACTTGGCACCCTTTTTTGGGGTATAATTCCCCCGATCGGATTCCACGTCACGGATTTCGACGTCGGTGTCGATGAACTCGAAGTTGTCATTGAGTGGAATATGCCAGTCGGTCGAGCCCTTCGATGGGGTATTGTACTCGTGGTTCTGGGTCATCAGACGCTTGCCTCCGCTCGCGAATCGGTCCTGACCGCGAACTCTTCGATCGTCAGACCCTCGTGGCGAGTAATTCGGTCATAATTCGGTGCTGTCACTCGGGTTTGGGCTAGGTCCGAGGCCTCCGGTCTATCACTGGTTCCGGCGTGCGACATACCGGGGTAGAGAGCAACTACTGGTATATTAGTATTTACCTGGCGGCTATCGGATAAATAAGAATCAATGTAGTATGAATACATTTCAATACCAGCTACCGGGCGTTGAGTTCAATTTGCATCCCAGATAGCGACACCCGGCCGATCCGTCGACGGTGCGGACCGACGGGGCGGTTATGATACACTTACCGCCCGAAATTGGATCGTAACAGTCTATTACGCCTCGTAAACCGGGATAGTACTCTCCGCCCGACGTTCGACTCGCTGACCCGCGATCGCGTTCCGGGAGTCGAAACGCGGACGGCCTTCGAAACGGACTACCGACCGAACCCTCTCACGTCCGTCCACCCGTCGAGGCTCAGAGGCTACCTCCAGAGCCGATTGAGCAGCGTCCTCGACCGACCTGCTCCGGTCTCGAGACGTGCGTCCGTCGTCTCGCTCACGGCAGTGGTCAGTTGCGAGAAAAAATGGGTTACCGCCACATCTTCTAGTAGATAAAATATAACAATACCTCGTGGCTTCCTCCGGGAGAACGCGTCAGTGAGTGGCTGAGCCCCGCTCGCCAAGCTTTTATACCAAACATATGAGTAATATTGGACAGGAATCCTCGACGTCCGCGGCTGACTCAATGCTACTCGGAGAGGATTCGGATCAGCAACCAACCCTCAGTATCGTTCTTCCGACACTCAACGAAGAAGAAGGAGTCGCGAAGTGCATTGAGGAAATCAAACAGGTGATTCGGGAACACGGAATTCTCACCGAAATAGTCATTAGCGACAGTTCTACCGACGACACGCCAGAGATCGCTCGTGAAATGGGTGCCATCGTGGTTACCCCGGAAAAACTCGGATACGGGTATGCGTACCAGTACGGGTTCGAACACGTGCGAGGGCGATACGTAGCCATGGGGGACGCCGATACGACGTACGACTTCACCGAACTACCTGACCTGCTGCACCCCGTATTGGAAGGCGAAGCTGATCTGGTACTCGGAAGTCGATTCGAAGGCGAGATCGCTCCGTCCGCGATGCCTCCTCTGCACCGTTACGTAGGGAACCCGCTCTTGACGCGGTTCCTCAATTCGTTTTACGGCGCGGAAGTGACCGACGCGCACAGCGGGCTTCGGGTGTTCTCGCGCGACGCGCTTGAACAACTAGAACTTCGATCCGAGGGGATGGAGTTCGCCAGCGAGATGATAATGCGAGCCGCAGAACGGGGGCTCCGGATCCGGGAGGAGCCCATTACGTACCGAGAGCGCCGTGGTGAAGCCAAGCTCAACAGTTTCCGTGACGGCTGGCGTCACGTCAAATTCATGCTCGTGAACGCGCCGGGGTACCTGTTCACCGGCCCTGGACTGGGACTCGTGACCCTCGGGATTCTCGTCAACCTCCTCGTGCTCTTCTCCGTAGAGGCAGACTCGATGACGCCAGGAGTATACTACCTCCTCGTCGGTGGAGTGAGTCTCGTCCTCGGTCACCAACTCATCTCCCTGGCGGTGTTCAGTTCCCTCATAGACAAACCGATCCGCTCCCCTAGCGACCCGGTTACCCGCTGGATCACGCAGAACTTCCGCCTCGAACAGGGCGCGACGCTCGGTCTGGCGATGATCGTCGGTACGGCCGCCTATTTCGCCTCGGTCCTGACGTCGGGTACGGTCGAACAGTTCCAGCCGTCGCTACTGAATCCGAGCATCGTCGCGTTCTCGATATTCGTGCTGGGTGCGCAGACCGTCTTCTATGCACTCTTCTTCAGTATGATCGGACAGAACGAGGTCTGAACCGGGGAACCACCACGAGGGTGTTCTCTCGTCTTCGAACGAACGAGACGAACCAATCTAGCTGACGATCGACTCCCACGCGAACCCCAGAAAGACGACGAGACCCACGAGAAGCACGAGGTACGTCCGTCGGTTCCACCGGACTCTCCAGACCGGAGCGACCAGCAGCTCGACGAGTGCGAACATCGCCAGATACCCGATCAGGTAGTACATCACGAACTGCCAGTCGACGAGGGTCGCGTACAGAAGCGTTCCGAGCAGTACCAGAAGCACCACGTACAGGAACCGAACCCGACGGGAGAGGGACACAGGGACCAATATTCGCGTGGATTCGGAAAGTTATCAACAGCCTATCTACGCGTGCGAAGCCGCTCTCCCGGGCAGAACGGCCACAGTAATCGGGCACTCGGGTATCGCGAGGACGACGAGACATGACTTCCGCTACCCGATGCACTTACCACACGCGGTCGGCCGCTACGACTCCATCGACGGCCGATTCCCGACACTTCCGCTTTCGAATTTTCGACATCGAACTCGAACCGTATCGAGTACTACGCGCTGAACGGACCGTGCCCGAGAGACAGACGGCCGTCGATCGAACGTCGTCTCACGTACACGAACACTACGTGTCGCGTTGGACCACACCCGTGCCGTCTGCTGAATCGATCTCCTTCGCCGACGACAAGCCGTCGCCGTAGGCAAGGAAACATCGAGCGACACTGAACCTCTGGCTGAGCACGATACGTCGGTACGCGAGTTGCACGAGACTCTCCGGGTTACCACACACGCGAACCAGCATCGAGAGCAGTCCGAGGAACCAGGTTCGCGTCCCGAAGTTCTTCGCCGCGAAGTAACCGTGATTCCTGAATCGCCACTCTATAAACTCTTCGTCGAATTCATCGTCGACCGACTGGGCGTCACTGCCTCGCTGCTTGTGGAAGCAGCGTAGAGACGGATCGTACAGGATCTCACCCAGTCGTCGGATTCGAACCATCACGTCGGTCTCTTCGCGCTGCGCTGGTCCACCGAAGTGCGTGTCGAATCCACCGATCTGCCTGAGGACATCGGTTCGAAAGCTCATGTTTGCGCCCTTGAGGAGGCCGACTTGGACGGGTTGCTCGGGCACCCACCGGTAGGAGTCGTCGTGGACTGTCCCCGTGTAGGGATTGACCGTCATCTTCTCCCGATAACAGCGGTTTCTGGCTTCCTCGACGTTGTTCGAGAGCGTCGGCCCCCCCACCACGACGGCGTCGGGGTGTGACTCGAACGTTTCAACGACACGAGCCCCGAAATCCGTCGGGAGTAACACGTCGTCGTCGACGAACGAGATATATTCGCTCGAGCACCGGTCTAATGCGTGGTTTCGAGCAGCCTGAACGTTTTCGTCGGGCCCTCGAATCCAAGTAACCGGTCTGCTCGCGCACCACTTCCGGAGGTCGTCGCTCTCCGAATCGTCGACCACCAGAACGTCGGCGAACTCGTCGAACTTCACTTGAAGGAGCGTCTCGACTGGCGACCGGAATCGGTCCATCGTGGCGATGACCAGCGTCGTTCTCGAATCGCCCGCCATGCGTGTCGATTCCAGTGCGATCCTATAGTTAGGAACTAGCTATCCCTCGAGCGACCACACTCGACCCTGGGGTCCGGACTGACATCCTCCCACGGCCAAAGCCGTGGGGTTCCCCCACTGGAGGTTGAGTCAACGAGTAATCGGGGTATTACCCACCTCCCACGAGGGTATTCAGTATATAAAAAAATACCATCCACGGATTGATCGGTTATGGACTCCGACATGGTGACGCTGATGGGGCGGAGACCCATGCTTCTGCCGATGACGCCCGCCCACCGCAGCGTTGCCAGGGGTCCGACGGCTCGCACGACGGACGGAATCGGGAACCGGTCCGGCGTCGAGTCCGTGAGACGGCAGTGGCGGGAACAGCCAGGAGGATTCATCTATCCGGGTGAGGAGTCCGGAGAACTGAAGCCCCTCGTTCGCGCTGGCGCCGCCAGTGGCACCGCGAGCCGACCGCCGCCGATCGGACCGCGTTCGGTCTGTCGGAGGGCAAGATGAATCTCGCTCGCAAGGGGACACAAGTCGCCGTCACGCGGGGGGTCAGCAGTCTGGTACTGTTCGGAGGGCTGGCCGTCTACGCCCGCGAACTCAGTCCGGCCGTCATGGGGAGTTTCTTCGTCTTCCGGGTCGTCGTCGACTTCTTCGGGCTACTCACCGACTTCGGGTTGAGTGGCGCGACGGAGAAACGAATCAGCGAGGATCGAATCCCGGCTGGAGAGGTGCTCGGGACGGCTCTCCTGTTGAAGCTGCTGCTTCTAAGCGTGGCAGTGGCCGCTACGTTCGCCCTCCGTGACGTTCTCCGCAATTACATCGGTTTCGATGTCGCCATCCCACTCGTCGTGGCGTTGACGTTGAAAGAGTCAAGTTGGCTGTTCGTCCACGCGATGCGAGGGCAACTCCGCATCGGGGAGACGGTGGCGTTCGAACTCGTCAGGCACGTCGTCTGGATCGCTACGGGAGTCACGCTGGTACTGGCCGGCTTTCAGTTCAGTGGCGTGCTTTACGGCTATCTGGCTGGCATGGGGGCGCTGTTCGTACTCGCGGTGTTTCGATCGTCCATTCGCTTCGGCAGGCCGTCCATCGACCAAGCACGGTCGCTGCTCGACTTTTCGAAACACAACTTCGTCTCCGAAATGGGCGGGTACGTGTACGGGTGGCTTGACGTGGCGATGATCGGCTTCTTCCTCTCGCAGCGCGACGTTGGCTTGTACGAATACGCCTGGCGGGTCACCGTTCCGATGCTGATCGTTGGGGATACGATCACGACGATGCTGTTCCCGGTCATCAGCCAGTGGAGTGCCGAGGAGCAAACGAAGGAGATCGAGGAGGCGATCTCTGGGAGTCTGGGCGCGGCGCTGTACCTGGCGATCCCGACGATCTTCGGCGCGATTGCCGTGGGTGAACAGATCCTCCGACACCTGTTCGCCGACCCGTACGCTGCGGCGTCGCTCGTGCTCGTCGTACTGACGGTCGAGAAGGCATTCCAAGTGGTACGGAACGTCTTCGGACCGGCGCTGCACGGGTTGGATCGGCCGGACCTGACGGCGCGTGCAACCGCTTTGACGCTACTCGTCAACGTCGCGCTCAACGTGCTACTCATTCCGCGATTCGGAATTCTCGGTGCTGCAGTAGCGACCATGGGATCGGTGGTGACGAGCACGCTACTCCACGGTGCGTATCTCTCAGCGGAGGTGGATATCGACGTACCGCTTCGTCCCCTGTTCTGGTTTACTGCAAGCGGGGCGGTGATGTCGGCTTGCCTGCTGGGCTTGCAGTCTGTCGTCGCAATCGATTCGCTCGAAATCGTCAGCGGTGCGGTGGCGCTGGGGGCAGTGATTTACCTCATGCTCACGGTAGCCATCCCGGACATACGCGAAGACATCCTTCGACCCGGATTCGAGGCAATACGATCATGACCCAAGTGAATTCCAAGCACGCGAACGACCGCCGGCACAGGCTCGTCCGGGCGCTATTCGTGCTCGGTGGACTCGGCGCCCTCGGCGGACTCGCGTACGTAGCGACAGCCGTCTCCCCGGTACTGGCGATCAAAGGCGGCTACGTACTGCTCGCGCTCCCGGTCGGGTGGTTCCTCTACCGAACCCGAGAAGGAACGGGTCTCACTGCAAACGACTCCGACGTCGCCCGTTGGTGTGGCAAAGGCGTCGCGGTAGTCGTTCTGGTGTCGGTGGGTGTCGTCTTCGGGTTCGGCGCCCGACTAGTGGTGTTGGCGATCGCGATTCCAGTCGGGTACGTGCTCTTGCTCGCGGGAAGCATCTCGGGTTCTTCGGCGAAGTCGACGCTCGCACAAGCCTGTGGGTTGTTCGTACTGGATCCGCTCTCGAAACACGTCTCGACCGGGTTCTACTTCGGAAACGGGGATACGCTCGCGCACGTGGGCGCGATAACTGCTCTCGTCCGAGCGGGCGATCCAGCCGCCATCGACCCGCTGTACTCGGGGTACGGCTCAATCCCTGGGATGCACCTGAGTGCGGGCACCATGCACCTCCTCACCGGGCTAAACAGCTACGAGTCACTGGTTGGTACAGTGATGGCGCTCTACGCGATCGGCATCGTCTGCGTGTACCTGTTAGCTCGCTCGCTCCTCGAGGAGCGTCTCGCGACTGGGATTGCGGTTGGGCTCTCATTCCTCGCACCGGTTCATTACTTCGCTGCGTACGCGTTTCCACAGTCTTTCGCAACCGTCCTCGTGATCGCCGTAATCTACGCCACCTATCGTGCGGCCAGAGGGTCCGACCGGACGAGGCGGCGGTTCGCCTTGGTATTGCTTCCGGTCCTCGCAGCGACGGTCCTCTCTCACCATCTGACTATCTTGCTCTTCATCCCGATACTGGCAATCCTCGTCGCTGGGGGATTCCTCGGACAGTCGTACCTGTCGACGGATTCAGTCCAGCCGAGAACGATTCCGCTCGTGTTACTCGTTCTTGGGGGCGTCGTGACCTGGATAAACCAAGCCGGTGGCTTCCTCTCGTACCTCTACTCGTTCGCGCAGCGAACCCTGTTCGAACAGGGGATTTTCGCGAGCGAGACCGGTGGCGGTCGAGTGCTATTCGAATTCGGAACGTCAGCCACCACTCATACGACGGTTCAGGCAGCGCGGAGCCTCGTTTCGGTCGATGGAATCTATTACATCTTGCTCGCTGCGATGGTCCTCGCCGGAGCAGCGGTCGCCCTACGACAGATCGAAGAGTACGAACGAGCACTCCCGCTATTCGCGGTGGGTGTCCTCGGTTCGGTGGTGTTACTGCCGATCCCAGTGGTTGCAATCGTCAATCGGTTCCGGCTTCCGCTCTCGTTCTTTGCCGCGTTCGTGGTAGGGGTGATGGTGGCGAGTGCGCAGTCCAACGACTTCCGGGGTAAGACGACGTTCGTGATAGTCGCCGTGGTCCTCCTGGTAGCGACGACGGCTCCCTTCGTCGCCGGAGACGACCTCTATGGCGTTCACGCCGGGCCGAACCTGTACGAAGTCAGGGACACGCCTGAACAACAAACGACGTTCTCGCAGGAAGAACTGGCGGAGCTGCGGGCGACGAGCCGGTTCGTCGAACGGTCCGATACGACGGTGTCAACATTCTGGATTACCCGGGAGGCGTTCAACGGGATGGGTATCGCGGACGTCCGGTCACCCCGGGTTGAGAGAACTGGCATCAGGGCCCAGCAGCCATTCGTCTACCGCGAGCGGTGGGTGCAACATCAGGTCGGAACCGAGACCAACGTGGTCGGTACGATCGTTTTCTCGCGCTCGTGGCTCGATCGCTCCGTAGCCGGATCGAACAAGGTGTACACGACGGGCTCCGTCGGCGTACTTACCGGGAGGTCGGGAGGCAGTATGTGGCTCAATGGAACCGTCCGCAACGCCCGTTACGGAGGCGAAACCTCTGGTCTTCGGTCGGCGTATTCGGAATTCAGGTCACGCTCGTGTAGATGTTCCGCGTCCTTCGGACCGTATTCTCCCAGGATCGCTCCCGGGAGAGCTCTGCGAACGTGTCGATGATCGAGCGCTGGCAGTCCGGGTTCTCGTCGAGCCGTTCGACCGCAGCAGCCAGTTCCTCTGGCGTCCGTGGGTCGAAGAACGCCTCGTCACAGTCGACGGCGTCCCGGAACGCCGGGAAGTCCGTCAGTATTGCTGGCACCTGCCAGCTGATCGAATGCCCGAGGATTCCAGACATCGGCCGAGACTTCTTGTACGGCAGTACGACGAGGTCGGCGTCTTGCAACTTCTCGTAGAGCACGTCCTCGGGCAAGAACCCGGTCTCCCATCGGACTCGATCGGAGACGTCTTTCCGGTCGGCAAGCCGTTCGAGTTCCTTGACGTAGGCCATTTCGTGGATCGGCCCCGCGATCTCCAGTCGAACCTCCGATGGAAGATGTTTCATCGCCTCGACTGCGAGGTCGTGGCCCTTGTTGCGCCTAATGAATCCTGGAAGCAACAGCTGACGAATTCGGCGTGGACCGCGCTCCACTCCGTCGCGGTAAATCACGCCGTGTGGGATCGTCGTTACCTTGACCGCGTGCCGATCCCAGATGCTCTCGGCTCGAGCGCTAGAGTGAACGACGATCGCATCGACGAAAAAGTACAAGCACTGATGGTAGACGTAAAAAAACCGCGTCAACGGGAGGTCCTTGTACTCCGCGTTGTGATCGGTCATCACGATCGAAGTCCCCGTCAGGTGACAAAGCAACACGATCATCGGGAAGGAGAGGACGTATCGGTTGAAGATGTACTGAACGTGAACGACGTCGGCATCTCGAATGCCGAACAGGAGGGACCGAGAAAGTGTCTTCACTCCAGTTCCCCGGACGAACAACGATTCGGAATCCCATTCGAACACCTCGAACACGACGTCTTCCAGTTCCGACCTGCCTGCGTTCACCAGGTACTGACTGTACGTCGCCAATCCGCCCTCACGATCCCAGGGTCCCAAGTGCAGGACACGCGTTTCGCCACGATCACCGGGCTCTTCGTTCAGAGCAGTTCCGGTGGAGGACTCGTCGGGATGACCCGTCGTTCGAGCACTACGGTTCGGCGCATCCACCATGGGAGTCGGTCCGCGACAGCGTACAAAGTAATACCCAGCTTATGGAAGGTCGGGGAGCTGTCTGCCGGTGGCCGTTGGACGACGCGGAACGGAAGCGACCGTCTACACACTGAATGGGCTACCACCTGCCGCATCCCGACCGCTCGATATTCTCCGTCGGGTGCCGCTAGAAATGAAACCGTCTTTGCTCGGCGTATAACGACGCCGATCCATACTTTTAATCTGGTACTGGGGGAATAACAAGGTTCCATTAGCGCTACCCCAAGTCTGCATGGAAACGTTTCTGGTTGTAGGCTGTGGCAGGATGGGCGAACGACGAGCGCGCACGATCGCGGAACACGACGATGCGTCGTTGGTTGCCGTCACGGACGTCGATGCCGACGAAGCACGTGACGTCGCCCAGCGCTTTGAGTGTTCGTGGTCCTCGAATGTCAAGCAGTCGATCGACGAAGAAGCAGTCGATCACGTCGTCGTGTGCACGCCGAATCAACTCCACGAGGAGATGACTCGGGCAGCCGCACAAGCGGGCTCGAACGTCCTCTGTGAGAAACCGTTAGCCAGAACCCCGGAGGAAGCTCGCCGTATGGTCGAAGTCGCAGCAACGAACGGTGTGACTCTCAAAGTCAGTTCGAACCTGCGATACTTCCCCAGCGTCCGCAAAGCAAAGGAACTGGTGGAGAGCGGTGCCATCGGCGACCTCAACTTCGTCCGGGGATGGATCGGCAACGATGGCTGGCACTTGGACAAGGACTGGTTCAGCGAGGAGGAGCAAATCGGCGGCGGGGCGTTGCTCGACAACGGCTCGCACCTTCTCGACATCTACCGGTGGTTCATCGGCGAGGTAGTGGAGTGCGTGGGATACGCGACGAATGCGCATCACGACGTCCCGATGGAGGACGTCGCACTCGGAATATTCGAGTTCAGTGACGGCACCTATGGCTTCCTCCAGTCGTCGTGGACCGAGTGGGACGACTACATGTACTTGGAGTTGAACGGGAGCGACGGCTACATCAGAATCGACAACAGGCTTCCGGACTCGGAGGTCGTCCTCGGTACGACCGACGGCTATCAAGAACGGTACGAATTTTCGAAGCTCCCGCCGTCCTCTTACGACGACGAGATGGCCGACTACATCGACCGAGTGAAGCACGAAGAGAAGCCCGTCCCGACGGGATTCGACGGACTTCGTGCGGTACAGATGGCTCATGGCGTGTACAGGGCGACTCGAGACAGTGAGTTCGTCGACTTGCGGCCCGAGGCCGACGAGGAACTCATGACGGAGATGGACGACGTTGGGGAGACCGATTCCGAGACGGGGGCAGAGGGAGCCGTGCGATGATTCCGGTGTGTATCCCGACGCTCGG
>Ga0207756_100550_pt1 | contig 11332 bp, 9 predicted proteins | sample A23M1SouthBayCA_FD_187748 | JGI IMG/M metagenome (GOLD analysis project Ga0207756, IMG submission 187748) | Aerobic enrichment media microbial communities from Eden Landing Ponds, California, USA - A23 M1 (3) (SPAdes) | ecosystem: Environmental > Aquatic > Marine > Unclassified | place...
AACATTACATCACCCTCGCAGGTGAATCCGATTTCCTGATACTCTTCGCACGAACTGAGCCGAAAGATGGTGACATAAACACACACGGGATTACAACCTTCCTCGTACCGTCCGACAGCGAGGGGATTACGATGCAATCTCAGCCGGTTATTCGACCGGAATACCCTTACCAGGTCCAGTTGGACGACGTTCGGATCCCTCAGGAGAACGTTCTCGGAAACGTGGGGGAGGGGCTGGACATCGCCAAGACCTGTCTCGGGGAGTCCCGGGTGCTGTATGCCGCGAACTGTCTCGGTCCTATAGACCAATCGTTACGCATGGGGATCGAGTGGGCGAACGATCGTATCGTAGGCGGCCAACCCCTCGCAGACCGCCAGGCGATCCAGTGGAAGATCGCCAAGTCGGCTATTGATTATGCCACGGCGAAACATACCGTGTATCACGCCGCCTGGAAGTACGACCAGGGCGAGGATATCCGCCACGCTGCATCGCTTTGTAAATACCAGGCTACCGAGACGCTGTGGGAAGTACTGGACCGAATGATACAGATTCACGGGGGTACCGGTGTTGACAGTGATCTCCCGTTGGAACGCTGGCTCCGAGAAGCACGCGTTCGTCGTATTGGCGAGGGTCCGTCCGAGATTCATTTGAAAACGATTGCCCGGAACCTGTTAGCTGGCTACGAAGATCCCGATCCGTACCCGCTCTAGTCCGCTATCGAAACCAGGGCAGTTTGCTTCCGTGCTACTCGACCTAGCCGACACCGAGGAAAAGGAGAGGATCTGACCGATCGGAGATAGAATAAAGTCGACTACCCCCGATGAACGGGGCATGGCCGACGACAAAGCGGATCGCGACCACGTCCTTCCTCTCGAAGGGACTACTGTTGTCGAATTGGGTAACATCGTGGCTGCGCCGTTCGCCAGCCAAGTGCTTGCTGATATGGGTGCCGACGTAATCAAGGTTGAACGTCCCGAAACCGGAGACGCTATTCGAGGTGCGGGGCCGGCCGGCGACGCCACGTTCGCAGCGTTTAACCGCAACAAACGGTCGATCGCGCTCGATCTCAAGTCCGAGGAGGGGCGGGAGACGTATCTGACACTCGCGGCCGATGCCGATGTGATCGTCGAGAACCTCGGCCCCAATACCGTGGAGAAACTCGGGGTCGGGTACAACACGATCAACGAACTGAATCCCAGGATCGTATATCTTTCAATCAAGGGATTTCAGCCGGGTCCCTACGGTGATCGACCAGGCATGGACATGGTCGCGGAGTCGATGTCGGGCTTAACGTGGATGACCGGGAAACCAGGGGACCAGCCGCTGCGAGTGGGAACCTCGATCGCCGACATCGGTGCAGCCCTCTACGGGGTAATTGGCGTCGTGGCAGCGCTTCGAGTTCGTGATCGGACGGGGCAGGGAGACCGGATCGATGCGTCGCTCTTCGAATCGACGACTCACTGGATGAGCGGGTGGATGGCCTACGCCGCGTTGGTCGGTGAAAGCCCGTCTCCGATGGGTGCAACTCACCCGTCGTTCGATCTGTACGACGTGTTCCAGGTTCAGGATGGAGACTGGGTGTTCGTCGGAGTCACGAACGAACGGCACTGGCAGGATTTCTGTGAGTCTACAGGGATGGATTTCCTCCTGAACGATGATCGGTTTCGGACGCCTGACAGCCGACTGGAGCACAAACAAACGCTCATCGACACCGTTCGGCCGGAACTCAAGGACTGGGACCGGGACGAACTGGTCGAAACACTGCTCTCGGTCGACGTTCCATGTGCCCCCGTCAACGAGCCCGCAGACTTACTGGACGACCCCCACCTCGACGCGACTAATCTGCTCATCGAGTGCGACGCCCGAACTGAAGACGGAGATCAGCGGGTCGGTACGCTACTGACCCCGATCAGGGGGAAACGAACGCAGACCGTGCATCGAAGTAGTGCACCTGCACTCGGAGAGCATAGCCGAGAGGTACTCCGTGATTTCGGCTTCGAGACGGATATGATCGAACAGTTGATCCAGGAAGGGACTGTCGAAGAGTAACTCTAGGGGAGCCAATGACTTACTCCGAGACGATGCGCGCTACTCGTCGGATCCAAAGTCCGAATGAGAGAGGACTACTGTTCGTCCCCGAAGACGCCGCGCTCGAACAAACCATCGGCGATGACACGCTGTTGAATCTCACTCGTTCCCTCGAAGATTTTTGTTAGTCGGGCATCCCGCCAGTATCGTTCTAGCGGATAATCGGTAGTATATCCGTTTCCACCATGGATCTGGATACCTTCGCTGGTGACCTCCTCGGCCATCTCACTGGCGAATAACTTCGCCATGCACGCCTGGCGATCACATCGTTGATCTTGATCCACCTGTTTGGCAACGTCGTGGGTGAGTTGTCGTGCGGCCTCGATGTTGGTCGCCATCTTCGCCAGTTTGAAGCGGATAGCTTGGAAGTCACCGATAGACTGCCCGAATTGTTTCCGTTGTTTGGCGTACGAGAGCGAATCCTCGAGTGCACCTCTCGCGAGACCGATCGCACGAGCGGCGGTGTGCACACGTGCCTGTTCGAAATCCTTCATGATGTGATAGAAGCCCTCGCCCTCCTCGCCGCCTACAAGTTTGTCTTCATGGACTCGCACGTTGTCCAAGTTTAGTTCATAGGAGTTCATCCCGTGGTACCCGATAGTGTCAAGTTTTTCTCCGGACAGGCCGTCAACATCGAACTCCCCCGGCGACTTGTCGATGATGAACGACGAAATGCCCCGATGTGGGGGGCTGATGTCTGGATCAGTCTTGGCCCAAAGCACGATGAAGTCCGCTCCTTTGGCGAAGGTCGCCCACGTCTTCTGACCGGAAATCTCGTACTCGTCGCCTACGTGCTCGGCTCGTGTACTCAGATTAGCCACGTCGGAACCTGCCTCAGGTTCCGAAAGGCTCACGCACATCAGTCGGTCTCCTGAAACCATGTCTGGGACATACTCCGCTTTCTGCTCTGCTGTGGCGCCCGGGATATCCTGTCCACGGGCGATGATGCTCGCGACGCTCATCCACCCCCGGGAGAGTTCTTCAGTGACTACAGCGTAGGCCAACGTTCCCATGCCCAAACCACCGTATTCTTCGGGTCCAACGATGCCGAAAAAACCCATGTCCCCCAGCTTTCGGACGAGGGCGTCAGATATTCGTTTCCCCTCTGGGTCTCGTTCGTTTGCTTCCGGGAGGACTTCGTTCTCTGTGAACCGACGTGCTTCGTCCCGCAACAGGCGGAGTTCTTCGTCAAGTTGACTCATGGTTACCCTCTGATGATGATTCTCCCGGGGAGGATTGTGTCGCACCGATAGCAATCGTCGAGCGAACGGGCAGGTCCCTTCTGATGCTCCGAGCCTCGGGCTGAAGTCCGTCGAAGTGAGCGCCGCTTTGTCTATCTGTGCGCATTGGAACCCCGGTGTATCGTATCAGTCTCTCCAGGGGGCTTGAAACTTTGGCTGGCTCCGCAGAGTGGTTATTCTAATCGAGCATGCCGATTTCTCGGGCCCGCTCTACGGTTTCTTCTGCTTGTCTGAGTGTCGCTGCATCGATCATTTCGCCATCGAGTTGGGCGGCACCCCGACCCGCTTCTTTGGCTTCCTCCATCGCTTCGATCATCTCCCTCGCGTGAGTAACCTCCTCAGGTGTTGGGGAGTAAACCGAATTTGCGATGGCGATTTGGCTCGGGTGTATGGCCCACTTGCCCACGAACCCGAGCATCTCTGAGCGGCGACATTCGCGTCGGTACCCGTCCGGATCGGCGAAGTCGACAAACGGCCCATCAATCGCATCGATGCCGTTCACCCGGGCAGCCACCACCGTCTTGTTCCGAACGTAATGCCAAACATCGCCTGGGTATCCATCCTCTCCGTCGATTTCGTCAAGGTTCACACCTTGGGATGCCGAGTAGTCGCCGAAACCAAAGATTAGGGCTTCCAATCGATCCGAGGCCGCCGCAATCTCGTCGACACGCTGTAGCGCCTCGACTTCCTCGATCAGGACCTCGACGCCCGTAGCGGAGTCTAAATCACAGTTTTCCTCGATTCCCGTGAGCAGGGTGTCGACCAGGTAAACGTCTCCTGGACGTTTGACTTTCGGGACGATGATGATGTCGATCAGTTCCCCGGCTCCTTCCATGACCTCGATAAGGTCCCTGTAGAAGTTCGGCGTCTTTGGCCCATTCACCCGCACAGCCACGATTTTGTCGGTCCAGTCAAATGAGTCAATGGCATCGACGATGGTACCCCGAGCCTCGTTTTTCTTACTGGGAGCAACAGAATCCTCCAAGTCGAGCATTACTTCGTCGGCGTCGGATGCCGCAGCTTTCTCCATCATGTCCATGCTACTTCCGGGGGTGGTGAGTTCGCTACGTCGAACCTTCATACTGCTTGAGCGGAGATTTGGAAGGGATAAAATTGTTCTGGCTGCTCTATATGAAAGACCGACGCAGCCGATCCGTTTTACCCGGGGCAGCAGGGGGTCACCCGTACTGTTAAGGCGATATCTATTCATCAATGGTTATGAGCAGTAACCAGAAAGGTCCGCTAACGGGAGTCAAGGTTCTCGACTTGACACAGGTGCTCGCGGGGCCATTTGCGACGATGCTAATGGCCGATCTCGGGGCAGACGTAGTCAAAATCGAGCCACCGTCCGGCGATATGAGTCGGGAAAGCGATCCACGACTCACCGACGACGAAGCTTATGGCGGCTATTTCCACAGCATCAATCGGAACAAGCGCTCTCTCGCGATCGACTTGAAATCGGACGAGGGCAAACAGACGTTTCGATCACTAGTAAAGAAAGCTGACGTGGTCGTAGAGAACTATCGAACGGGCGTGATGGACCGCCTCGGTCTCCCCTACGAGGACCTGCGCGAGATCAACCCTGGGCTAATCTACGCTTCTATTCGAGGCTTTGGTGATCCAAGAACAGGGGAAAGTCATTACGCAGACCGGCCCGCGTACGGGTTCATCGCCCAGGCGTTCGGCGGGATTATGAGCATTACTGGAACCGAGGAAGAGGGCCCGACGAAGGTCGGGCCAGGTGTCGGAGACATCTTCCCGGGCGTACTTTCCGTGGTCGGGATACTTTCAGCGCTCCAACACCGTAATCGGACCGGCGAAGGACAGTACGTTGATGTCGGTATGGTGGACGGTATTCTTTCGCTGTGTGAGCGGATGGTACATCAGTACTCCTTCGAGAGAGAAGTTCCGGGACCGCAAGGTAACTCACATCCATTGATTTTCCCGTTCGATCGATTCGACACTGTTGACGGCCACATCGTGATCACGGCGTATGCTCCACACCAGTGGGTGTCCCTCTGTGAGCACATGGACCGACCGAACCTGGCTGCCGAGTACAAGGCCCCCGGTACCCGTCGAGAAAACGCTGAAAAGCTGTACCCGGAAGTAAACGAGTGGACGCGTCAGCACACCAAAGAGGAACTGTTCGACATTCTGGAGGACGATGTCCCATGTGCACCGGTGAACGACGTCGAGGACATCTTTGAAGAACAGCACTTCGAGGAACGAGACATGCTACAGGAAGTCGAACACGCCGACACCGGACAGACAGTCACATTGGTGGGGACACCGATCAAATTTTCTGAGTTCGAGGGAGGGATCAAAACTCGTGCTCCGTTCCTCGGTGAGCACAGCCGATCCGTCCTCTCCGAGTACGGGCTAGACGAACGGACGGTCGATGAACTCATTGCGTCGGAGACAGTCCTCGACAAGTCGCCACCTGAATCAGCCACCGAAAAGTAGTCCGCAGTCCCACCATAGAGACGGTGGACCCGACGATCAGGGCAGAATTGCGTGGCCGGAACATTAAGGGGACGGGTGTAGTGAGTCGACCCATGGAGGGTTCCGATCTTTCGTTCGAGTTCGCGTACCAGCCGGGTCGAATCGTCTTCGGTCGTGGGTGCGTGAACCGTCTGAACGAGATGCTGGCCGAAGAGGGCGTCAGCAGGGGGCTCGTCGTGTGCGGACGGAACGTTGGGGCAAACGAACGAACCCTCGGCCCCGTTCTCGATGGCATCGGCGACCGGCTCGCAGGAGTGTTTGACCGAACGACGCCGGAGAAGCGGCTCCAGACAGTCTACCAGGGTATCGACCGGATGCAGGAGGACGACGTGGATGGGCTGATCGGTCTCGGTGGCGGAAGTAGTCTCAACGTTGCACGGGCAATGGCTTTCCTGTCCGCCACTGATCGGGCGCAGGACAATGTCGAAGAAGAGTTGAAGCAGACTGGTCGTGCGACACCACCGGAGCATTCTCCGGTGCCCCTGTTCGTCGTCCCCACGACGCTTGCCGGGGCGGCAATATCGGACGGAGGAAGTGTCACGCTCTCCTCGGCTCCGGCCACCCCCCCGGAGACGAGTGGACCCCGTCGAGTAGGTGTGGTCGCGGATGAACGCCTGATGCCAAACGGTCTGGTCTTCGATCCGTCACTGGTCGAGACTGCTCCGACCGATGTACTCGCATCGTCGGCGATGAACGGATTCGACAAGGGGATAGAAACGCTCTACTCTCGCGAGCAGACCCCAATTACTGACGCAACGTCACTTCGAGGGCTTGAACTGCTTTCCGACTCCCTTCCGAATCTCCGGAACGTGGAGACCGGATCGAACACTTACGATACTGTTCTCGCAGGGGTCGTTCTCACCGAATACGCCTGCCGAATTAATCTGCTTCACGCTGTCTGCCACGGACTATCGTACTACTATCCACTGTCGCAAGGCGTGACACACGGAGTCATGGCCCCCCACGTACTCCGGTTCGTGTTTGACCGAGCCAGCGGGCGGCGGCGGCTCCTGGCACGGGGCCTGGGGATCTCAACCGAGGGAAGGTCGACAGAGGAACTCGCTGACGTGGTAGTGTCTCGAGTCGAATGCGTTCGCGATCGTCTCGGACTCCCAACGACACTGCGCGCGGTTGATGGCCCCGACAAAAACGAACTCGAGCAGGTGGCCGAAACGATTGTCGTTCACGAAAACTTCGAACGGAATCCGCCAACCATCTCCCCGACGCATGCCGATGTCGAATCCATTCTGATGGCGGCTTGGTGATACGGCCCCCTATACGATAAGGATTAGTTAGTCTATCCAGGGATCGCAGCCGACCGGTTGCCGACCGTCCTTTGTCCAATAAAGCGCGAGTGCGGCGGTACGATTTCAAGTGTCGGAGCAAGTGACCATATACAGATGAATCCCTTACCCTGCATAGAGCGCACCGAAAGCCACGAGTGGCGTTTTCGAGTCCACTGCGCAAACGGTCACTCTGGGATCGTCCGCGTGACTGACTCGGTATCGCCGAAAGACGGGTGGAACAGGGACTGACGGCCAGCACCACCAGTCACCGTTACGATGAACTTCTCCGGGCTCTCAGCGATAGGCAGTTCGGTGTGATCCGCAGCGTTGTTGAAACGTTTTGGCCAGCCACCGCCCTTCTCGTCGTACATGCCACGGCCCTTGAGATCGTACATGGGTATCCGGGCAGTGTCGTAGAGGAACTGTTTTACGTCCTTTTTTGTCCACCCGTCACGGGCGATCGTCGAAGCATGCTCTGGTGAGAGGACGAGGTGAGGTTCGCCACGTTCATTGAGATACGCCAGGTTAGTCCCCGGAACGGCCATCGACCGTGCGGCCGTCGTAACGATTCCTGCGGCAGACTCGGAGATATGATCGTTGATATTGTGTGGGGCTTCCGATGCCACCACAGTGACTGCGCTCTGATCGGGATCGTAGCCTCGTTCTACATGGAGCGGGTCCCACGGGCTTTCGGCCTCGTTTTCGGCAACGCACAGACCAAATTTATGAGGGCCCCCCTGCGTCGCTTTGTCCCCGGTGTTCGGGACTGCGCCGCCGACGTTCATATAAATGAACGTCAGAGACCGACCGACAGTCGCGTTCGCTCGGTTTCCTTGCCCATATGCGTTCGCTCCCGCATTGAACCCGACCTCGTCGATAATCGGACCGTTCACCACAACGCTCGGCCAACAGGGGTGGGTCGTCGCCAGCGCGCCGTAGAGGTTGAATTGCTCTTCGAGCGACGCTTCGAGTGCCGCCAAGACTACGGGAAAACACTCCGGTGCACAACCCGCCATAACCGAGTTCACTGCAGCGAGTTGAACTGTCGCCTCCTGGTAGTGAGGTGGAACTTTCCCCACGACTTCGTCGGCGTTGCGGTCGACGTGGTCGAGGAGTTCGTTGACTTTGTCCCGGGTCGGCTGGATGATCGGCAATCCATCAGGCGACGAGACCTCAGACATCTATATCGTGCACGCTCCGAACGAAACGTCCTCTCGGTGGTCGATATCTGAGATATACCTGCCTTCGTAGAGTTCACGGAGCCGTTCAGGTGGGAGCGTGAGCGTTTCCGCGGCTTCCTCACAAATGTCGGGAGTCACGCGCTTTGAACGGACGGCGTCGGGTGTCAGGTCCGCAATCGGATGCTCGAACTCGACGATGGGTAGCCCTGGACACTCCTGTTTCTCCGCCTCGAACTGTGCGAGCGCGGTGAACTCGGTTGAGCAGAACACGACTGTCGGGACACCAGCAGTTTCGAGCTGAATCGCGTCGTGGACCGTCCAAGACGAACACGAGCCACAGTCACCGTAGGCGACAAGCACTGCGTCGTATTCTCCCAGTGTTTCGTACAGTTCGTCGGACGCGGGGCTCGTTGCAACATTCTTGTAGATGACGTCGGTCACGCTGGTGTCGAAGTGTGCCTCCATGTACTCCCCGACACCGTTGAGGAAGTGGTCGGCGTTAAGTTTGTTATTCGAAAACAGTGCCAGGGACGCGCCGTCCAGAGACTGCAATCGGTTGGCAAGCACACTGTCACCCGAGCCGGTATTCTCGGGATACGGACTCAGAATCTCGACAGCCTCGGACCTCTCGTCGATCGTCTGGTTTGACATCGGTATTGGTAGTGGGACCCGGGGAGATATAAATTTGGTAGGTGAACCAATCGCGAACGTCCGAGGGTTAGAGAGAATGGTCGGTACTATCCGACGTAGGTCCCCATTCAGAGGGACATCGCTGCCGAAAGCTTCTCCACCAGGAGGATGTTTTCGTAAACGGTCCGGACGACACTGAGCATTGCCACCGGCGGTTTGGGGCACCCGAAAACGCGTAGCAGGTTTAGGTCCTGGTTGACGGGTACTGTTCAGATAAGGGAACCTGGGTGGCGAAGGACGGAGAGTACACCCCGGAAGCCCCCGGTCGCTCGGCGAGCGAGACGACGCAAGGACCGCAGGACGGAGTCAGAGGACCGCAGCGAGTCGCAGCCGCCCAGCGACCGGCCCCTTCCAGTTCCACCCCAGCAGCGGCCCTTCGGCTGGTCGTCGCTTATCTGAACACCGCCTGGTTGACGTACACCCCAGGATTTTAATTGGTCGGGGGATAGTCAGCCAACAACGGTTGATCGGACACGTGAGTGTCACTTCATAGATCTCCAGTCCGGCGGGACCGAAGAGATAAAACCATGAGAATTAGCATAATAGGAGCTGGGTCGCTCGGTTGTTTGTACGGTGGACTCCTGGCAAAAGCCGGTCACGACGTGTGGCTGATTCACCACCGAGAATCGTTCGTCGACGCCGTCGAACGAAACGGTCTCGTCATTGAAAGCGAGTTCCGCAACGAGCTCGGACGAGACTCTCCGATACCGATCTCGGCTACGACCGACGCCACAGAAGTAGGTGAAGCCGATCTGGCGATGTTTTTTGTGAAATCACACCAGACGCGGACCGCAGCTCGTCAGCACAATGCCTGCATCGGCGACGGTACTGTCGTATTGACGCTCCAAAACGGATTGCGAAATTACGACCGCTTGCGCGAATTGTTCACTCCCGAGCAGGTTGTCGGCGGTGTGGCGTACGTCGGAGGGGTTACGGAAGCCCCCGGACGAATTCGTCAGACCGGTGACGGTCGCTCGGTCATCGGCGGACCGAACGACTCCGCCGTCGAACGGGTGATTGCCGCTTTCGAAGCCGCGAACCTGGAGACTACGGTCGTAGATGACCCACTTCCGCATATCTGGGACAAACAACTGTTAAGCCTGGCTATCAAACCGCTTGCTGCCCTAACACGACTTTCGAACGATCGGCTCGTGGAGACCGACGAGCGTCTCGAACTGATGTCAGCAGTTGTCGACGAGGCTGCGACCGTAGCCAGGTCGAAGGGAATTGAAACGAATCCTGACGGGGTAATTGAAGAAATCTTAGACGTTTTCAAAGAGGGTGAAGGGCACAAATCGAGCATGCTCCAGGATGTGGAAGCAGAGCGAAAAACCGAGATCGACGAAATCAACGGGGCCGTCGTCGACCTCGCCGAGGAGGAATGCATCGATGTCCCGTACAACTGGACGCTGACGACGTTAGTACGTGGCCTTGAGCAGGGATACCTGTAGCTTGGCGGTCACTCCCCACTACTAGGCCACGACTCCGGCAACGCATCGTACCGACGCGCCTCTTCGATCAGAACTGGTGCACCCTCGGTGAGTGTGTGAAATCCGGCGATAGACGCAAGTTCCAACACTTCCATTATCTCCTCCGGGGTCGCCCCGGTTTCAAGAGCGTTCTCGATGTGGCCTTGAAGTCCCGGTCGGAAAATGTTCGTCGTTGACCCGTCGTAGGCGACCGAGAGCAACTCCTTTACTTTTTGTGAGAGGGGACCGTGTTCGTAGGGGTGAGCCGAGAGGTCAAGATACTGTTCGAAGAAATCAGGATCCATGCGGAGAACGTCAGCCCACGTTTCGTTCCAATACCCTCGGCGTTCCTCAAACTCGGCTCTGAGCCGCCGACGCCTTCCGTCGAACTCCTCGCTTGACTGCGTGGAGGCCTCCATCGCAGCAATGAGGATCGGCACCCCCTCGGTCACGGAGTGGATCCCGAGACCGCTCGTCCGCTCTAGAACTTCCCGTATCTCCTCAAACGTGGCACCGTGTTCGAACGCATTCCGTATGTGCGTCCGTGTCCCTTCGGTGTACAACTGCGTCGTCACAGCGTTGACTGCGATGAGCATGAACTCACGCACCTTCGGCTCCAGATGACCCGAACGATGGGGGCGGGCAAGGAGTTCGGTGTAGTGTGCGAAAAACTCCTGATCCATTCGAAGAACGTCGTCGAATGGGGGAGACCAGTACCCCATCTCTTCGACGAACGCGGACTTTAGCTGTTGTTGCGATTCTGTCAAACCATCGTCGGGGTCGGCCATGATAGGTGAGTGGGAGGCTTCGAGTTAAAGATTCCCCGGCGCAATTACCGAAGGCCGAGGATCCCTTCCCTCACCGCTGGCTCCCCA
>Ga0207756_100552_pt1 | contig 11285 bp, 13 predicted proteins | sample A23M1SouthBayCA_FD_187748 | JGI IMG/M metagenome (GOLD analysis project Ga0207756, IMG submission 187748) | Aerobic enrichment media microbial communities from Eden Landing Ponds, California, USA - A23 M1 (3) (SPAdes) | ecosystem: Environmental > Aquatic > Marine > Unclassified | place...
GGGGGGGGGGGGGGCGACGCGGAGGCGGCTCAGAGACGTCGCTCGAGGACGATGCCGTCGCCGCCCTCGAAGTGGTCGCTCACTCGCTCGACCGACTCGAATCCGCGGTCGCGGTAGAAGGCACGGACGGCGTCGTCGGTCGCCCGCGCGGTCAGTCGAACCCGCTCGAACGCCGCTTCCTCGAGCGAGGTGACCAGCGCATCGAGGAGCGCGGACCCGACTCCCTCCTCCTGGCGGTCGGGCCGGACCGCGAGTTCGGGGACGTAGGCCACGGGGTGGCCGGCCGTCAGCGCGACGACGTAACCAACGGGCTCGCCGCCGTCGGCGACGAAGAGTCGGGGGCCTCCATCGCCCGACGCGAGGTCGAGCAGGGCTGGCCAGGGCTCGGCCAGCGCCGCGGTCTGGATTCGTCGGAGTGCGGACAGATCGTCTGCAGTGCCGGGGCGGATCCGAACCATGCGTTCAGACCGGCACGAGGCCGACGCCAGCGGCCAGCAGGCCACCGACGACGGCGGCGCCGAGCGTCGCCAGGAAGTTCACGCCCTGGTTGCCGACGAACCGCCCTTCGATGGTCGCTCCGAGGAGGCTGTCGACGGTCATGCCGACGACACCGGCGAGCGTGACGAGTGCGGCGCCTGGCGGCCCGACGGCGGTGAACGTGCCGAAGGCGATGGCGGCGACGATTCCGGCGCCGACCAGGCCCGCGAGGACGCCCTGCCAGGTCACGCCGCCGTCGGTTCCCGGTTCGACGACCTCCAGCGTCGTGACGAGCCGCGGTCGGTCGTAGAGGCCGCCGATCTCGCTGGAGAGCGTGTCGGCCAGCGCCGCCGCGACCGCGCCGGCGAAGGCGAAGAAGAACAGCTGGCGGGGGATCCCCAGGTCCGCGCTGGCCGCCGCGGCGAGGACGGCCACGAGGGCGACCAGCGAGTTGGCGAGGACGTTGCCCGAGCCCCGGGCACCCTCGTTCTCCTCGGCGATGCCGCGGGCGAGTTTCTCCTCGTAGCGGAACTTCGAGGACAGGCCGCCGATGCCGAAGAAGGCGATCAGCATGGCGAACCAGCCGTAGTCCCCGAGTACGATGGTCAACAGACCGAGGAGGACCCCGGTCAGCATGCCGGGTAGCGAGGCCGTCTCCAGCGCGTAGGAGAGGTACCCGAGGACGACGGTGATCCCGAGCGCGATCAGTATCTGGGTGGTGCCGACGGTCGGTGGGCCGGGGGATCCGAGGATGCTTGCGAACAGCCAGAGGAGCAGGGAGACAGCGACCATCACGAGCGGGTCGTCCTGCTGGAAGAGCACCTCGCGCAGGAGCGCCGCGAACAGGGCGCCGGCGGCCGCGAGGAAGGCGAACGTCGGCAGGTGGACGACGCCCTCGAGCAGCCAGGTCGTCGCGACCTGCGCGCCGAGGCCGGCGAGGAAGCCCGCCGAGACGAAGCCCGCCGTGGCCACTGCCGGATCAGGGCGGTACGATCGCACGACCTGCCCGCCGAGGTTGCCGACGGCGAGGAGAAACACGGTCCCGACGTAGACGGCGTCGGGCATGCCGAACTCCAGGCTGAGGATGGCGAGTCCGGCGGCTCCGAGGGAGAACCCGGCGAGGCCGTACAGCGAGCCGTGCCGGCGGTCGCCGGGACGGGCGAACAGCTCGAACAGCGGCCCCTCGGAGATGACGGTGAGTGCCAGGAGGGCGACGAGGAGGAACGGACCGGCGGCGGCGGCGACCGTCGCCAGCGCGGGGTCCTCGAGTACCCCCGCGAGCGGGACGGCAAATGCGAGTGTCCCGACGAGGGCGAAGGCCGCTGCACGCCGGACTGTCGAGGTCACGACCGGGCGTATTCCCGAGCCCCACTTACTTGTTCCGGGTCGCCGCCTGCTGGTCACAGCGGGCATCGCGGCCCGTTCGCGGTCCATTCCGTCCCCGTGGAACGGGAGATTTAGGGCCGCCCCCGACGACGAACCGGCGTGGGTCTCTACGACACCTATCTGGCAACCAGGATCCGACTGAGTGACGCCGAACTACCCGAGCGGGTGGCCGTCGTCATCACCGAGCGGGACCTGCTGGAGTCGGGTGCATACGAGACGCTCTCGGCGTTCCTCGGGTGGGCGTTCGAGTTCGGCGCCGAGCGCGTCCTGGTGTACGTCAGCGTGCTCGACGAGGACGTGGTGCCGACGCTCCGGCGCGAACTGGAGTCGGTCGACGCGCCACGGCCCGTCGCCGTTCGGTCCGAGACCTCCGACGAGCCGGCCGACGCCCCCATCCAGGTGAGCATCGGCCTGGGCGGCAAGGCGGAGTTCGCCGGCGCCGTCCGGGACATCGCGGTGGCTGTCGACACTGGCGACCTCGACCCGGACGAGATCACCGCGGCCGACGTGGAGGAGCGCCTGATCTTCCCCGCGGACCCGGACCTCGTCATCAAGACCGGGGCCGAACGCCTCTCCGACTTCGGTATCTGGCAGTCCGTTTACTCAGAATTGTACTTCACCGACCTCAACTGGCGGAACGTCCGCCGGCGGGACTACCTGCGGGCGCTACGGGACTACCAGGAGCGCCAGCGGCGGTTCGGTCGGTAGCGGTTGGTCGGCCGAGCCGCTCCCGCGTCAGTCGGCGGCCGGTTCGACCTCCGGCTCGCCGTCGGCCGGCTCGAGGCCGTCGACGGCGTCCGCGTCGGCGTTCGGGAGTCGGTCGCGGAATCGCCTGAGGATCGACCGGGCCTCCGCCAGCTCAGCCTCGCCGAGCGCGCCGACGAGCGCGAGCGCGCGCTCGGCCCGGGTACGCCGCCAGGACTCCTGTCTGTTGCCGTAGGTTCGCAGTCCGCGCAGGAAGTCGATCTTGCGGAACTCCGGCCAGTAGGGCGCACAGAAGAAGACAGCGGCCTCGTTTCCGTTGGCCTGCCAGGGGAGGAAGTTCGATGTGCGCTCGTCGCCGCCCGTCCGGACGATGAGGTCGACGTCGCGCGTCGGCCCGTCGTAGAGGGCGCCCTCGACGGTCTCGACGTCGACGTCGGCGGGGTCCAGGTCGCCCGCGGCGACGTCGCGGGCGATCCCGCGGGCGGCCGTCAGGAGTTCCGCCCGGCCCCCGTAGGCGAGTGCGACGTTGAGGTGCAGCGAGTCGTAGCCCCGCGTCCGGCGATCGGCGTAGTCGATGGCGTCCCGGACTCGTTCCGGGAGCTGGTCGAGTTCGCCGATGGCCCGGATGCGGACCTCGGCCTCGTGGACGCGGTCGGCGTCCGCGAACTCCCGGAACTTCTCGGCGACGAGGTCGAAGATGTGCTCGCGCTCGGCGGGCGGCCGGTCGAAGTTCTCCGTCGAGAAGGCATACAGGGTCAGTTCGTCGATGCCGAGGTCGTCACACCAGCGGAGGACCGCTTCCGTCGTCTCGGCGCCGGCCCGGTGGCCGTCGCGGGCGTCGCCACCGCGCTCGTCGGCGTAGCGACGGTTCCCGTCCTGGATCACGGCCACGTGGCTCGGCGTCTCGGACAGTTCCCGTCGGAGCAGGTGCTCGTAGGCGCGATCCAGCGGGCGGCGCAGCCGACGCAACATCGTTCTGGATTCTTTCTGCCGGCCGAAAAGAGTCTTGTGTTCGATCGGTTGCTCGATCGCGGGTAGACGGTATCTACGTGCCGGCAGGAACACCCTACGGGCGAAATTTCGATGCCCAGGCTGGCCGGCGCGCTGCACGACACGATCGTGAGGCGTATAGGCCGGCCCCGAGAAGGACGGCGCATGGCCGATTCGATCGACGCTGACCTCCGGCGGCGGACCTGGCAACTCCTCCAGCCCGGCGAGATCGACCTCGACGGGCTGGTCGTCCACACCGAGTTCGACGGCAGCCAGGAGACCCGGATGCACCAGGCGACCGTCGCGGTCGGCGACGAGATCGCGGCCCACGCGGGCCACGACCCCGCAGACACCTTCGTCTACTCGGGAACGGACGATCCGGAGTTCGCCTCGAACCAGCATCAGGGCCGGACGCTCGCCGACGAGTCCTTCGTCTGGGAGTGCCAGCAACTCCTCCGCGAGGGCTCGTTCGACCTCGTCTTCTACTTCGAGCGGACCGAGGACCTCGACGGACTCGCCGCCGACCTCCGCGAGCAGGGCTACGCTATCACGACCGTTCCAGGGGACCAGGACGCGCCGGAAGCCGACGCGGCGTGACCGGCTGTTCTTTTGCTCGCTTGCCCCGGCACTCGGATCGCCGGGCGGGCGGTGGGCTTTTCCCACCGCGGTGCCGACTCCGTGGCGACAGCGTGCAATGATCCCCCTCCTCCACGACTTTACGGACGAGACGGTCCTGGTCTTCGGCGGCGGCCCCGTCGGTGCCAGGAAGGCTCGCCGGTTCGCTACCGAGGCGCGCGTCGTGGTGGTGAGTCCCGACTTCGCGGCCACGGACTTCGGCGACGCGGCGCTGATCCGTGCCCGGCCCGCCCCGGATGCGGTTGCGGACTGGCTCTCGCGGGTCGACCCCGCGCTGGTGGTCGCGGCGACGGACGACGTGGGCCTCAACGAGGCCGTCGAGACAGCTGCCCGTGACCAGGGCCGCCTGGTCAACCGCGCAGACGCGGCCGGCGAACGGCCTGCCGGGAGCGTGGTTCTCCCGGCGATCGCCAGGGACGGGCCCGTCGTGGTCGGGGTGGGGACCGGCGGACGGAGTCCGGCGCTGAGCGCCCACCTCCGGGATCGGATCCAGCAGGAAGTCGACGGGGCCGGCGAGATGGCGCGGCTGACGGCCGCCCTCCGGACGGAGCTGGCCGACCGAGAGCTGCAAGCCGACCGCCGGCGGGCGGCGCTCCGGGCCGTTCTCGCGAACCGGGACGTTTGGACAGCTTTAGATAGTGGCGGGTCCAACGCACGCCAACTTGCGGAGAACGTGATCGACAACGTGACGGGTGATTCTACGTGACGACGGGCGCAGGCGTGATCGCGGGCATCAGCGTGTCTCACAGCGACGCCAGTCTCGACGCGCTCGAAGCCGCGGACGTCGAGAGCCAGCGCGCCGCGGCGGCGGCGCTGCTCCACGATCCGGCGGTCTCCGAGGCGATGGTCCTCCAGACGTGCAACCGGGTCGAGGGATACGTCGTCACCGACGACCCTGCGGCCGGCCACGTCGCGCTGGACTCGCTGATGGGGGACGTCGACCCCGGCGTCGTCCGGGAAATGGGCCACGAGGAGAGCCTTCGCCACCTCCTCCGGGTGGCCGCGGGCCTGGAGTCGCTCGTGCTCGGGGAAGACCAGATCCTCGGCCAGGTCCGCGACGCCGTGGATGACGCCCGGAGCGTGGGGGGCATCGGGCCCGTCCTCGACGACGGGGTCACCAAGGCGCTTCACGTCGGCGAGCGCGCTCGGACGGAGACGGCCATCAACGAGGGCGCCGTCTCGCTGGCCAGCGCGGCCGTCCGGCTGGCCGGGGCCGAGTGCTCGCTCGCCGACGCGACGGCGCTCGTCGTCGGCGCCGGCGAGATGGGCCGCCTCGCCGCCGAGTCCTTCGCCACCACCGTCGACGAACTGTTGATCGCCAACCGGACCGTCCCGCACGCGGCGCACGTCGCCGACTCCGTCGACGTGCCGGCGAGTGCCGTGGGACTGGACGCCCTCCCCGCCGCGACCGCCGAAGCGGACGTCGTCGTCTCGGCGACCGGGAGCACAGAGCCGGTCTTCGACCGGGCAACGCTGACCGAGGCAGGTGAGACCGTCGTCGTCGACATCGGGCAGCCCCGGGACGTCCCGCCCGCCGCCGACGACGTGTCCGACGTGACGGTCTGGGATCTCGACGCGCTGGAGGCCCACACCGACGAGACCCGCCGCCAGCGCGCGGCTGCCGCCCGCGAGGTCGAGGCCATGGTCGACGAGGCCTTCGAGAACCTCCTGACCCAGTACAAGCGAAAGCGGGCCGACCGCGTCATCTCGGCGATGTACGAGAGCGCAGAGCGGATCAAGGCCGACGAGGTCGAGACGGCGCTGGCGAAACTCGACCTGGATCCCGAGGGCGAGGCGGTCGTCGAGGCCATGGCAGACGCCATCGTCTCGCAACTCCTGGCTGCGCCCACCAGCAGCCTCCGGGACGCGGCCGCGGCAGACGACTGGACGACCATTCACACCGCCCTCCAGTTGTTCGACCCGTCCGAACTCGCCGTCGACGACGCTGTCCCCGCCGAGTTCCCGGACGACACCGAGGCCATTCCCGAGCACGTCCGTGAGGACCTCCCCGCGACCGTTCTCGAACAGCTCGACGACTGACCCTCGTCGGGCTGTGATTTTACCCGGCACCAGCCATGCGGCTACCGAAATATGCCACTGCGCGAATATAACAGTGAACTTTTGCCACGGGGAAGTAAACAGAAAACGTATGAATTTACCCGAGGGGCCCACTCGCTGACAATCGGTGCCTCCACCGTCGGTGAGGTGCTCCTCGTTCGAGGACGATGGATACTCTCGGCGTTGCCAGCGTTTGGCATCTTACGCTCTTCAGGCTGTGTATTTGACCGTATAGTCGTGGAATAGGCGAATTTACGACTGGATAGCGGAGAATATCGGCTCGGAACTCGACTTGGCAACCAACCCTCTTTCACCGAGATCAACTCGGGCGGACTCACTGATGCCGGTCGACTCAGTTCGTTATGGGCCTTGCTGACTTGATCCGGGACGAATTATAAGAAGAACAGTATACATATGGATGTGGTAATATTGGTTCGATTGCTGAATCACGGGGCTTCCGGGTCGCCGATTCAGTCTTCGGTCCAGTACATGAGCGCCTCTCGCGGGGCGTCACAGTTCGGGCAGGCCGCCGGCAACTGGTCCTCGATCGGGGCCATTTCGCCACAGGTCGTGCAGCGCCAGACCAACTCCGCCTCGCCGAACGCGTGGCCGGAGCGGGCGTGTTCGACACTGAGCGACTCGACGCCCCCGCGGGCCGACAGGAAGATCCCTTGCTCTTCGATTCCCCTGACGACGCCCACTTCGTACCCGTCCTCGGTAAACAGTGGGTCTCCGGGAGCGACGTCGACGGCATCGTCGGACACGGGTCGCTGATCGGTCTCGCCTCGTCCACTCATACCTCCTGTTGCGGCGCGGACTCGGTTAACCCTTCGCCTTTCACGAGTGTGCGGCGACCGGGTGGGTCGAATCCGCCCAATAGTCGATTCGCGCCCGAGCGACGCGTTTCGCGGAGTCGGGGGCTGTCGACCGTCAGGACGAACGGGGACTTCCGTTCGGAAGGTCCTCAGAACGGTCGCCTGCCGGTTCGGTACGTAGTTCGCGCGCCAACTCGCGGCCATGGGGCGAGTCCGACGAGCGACCGGTGCCACCTGTTTCCCTCGGGACGGGCAGTCCGTCGATCGCCGGCGCACGGTGGGGCCGTGCCGTGGCGCTGAGCGAATTCGCCGCCGGTCGTGCGGGCCGCACGGTCAGCTTCTTCCAGGCCATCGCGGCGACGTTCCGGACGGCAGACGTCTCCTTCCTCGCGGGCAGCAACGCGTACTCGGCGTTCGTCTCGCTGCTCCCGCTTCTGGTCCTCCACACGATGGCGGCGAGCGTCCTCGGTGGTGAGGTCTTCGTCCAGACGCTCCTCGACGTCACGGCCACGTACCTCTCCCCGACCGGACAGCGCCTCGTCGTCGGAACCGTCGAGCGGGCCGCGGCCGGGACCGGTCTGTCGGTGCTCGGCGTCCTCGTCCTGCTCATGGCGTCCATGCGGCTCTTTCGGGCGCTCGACCTGGCGTTCTCGCTGCCTTACGGGACGGCAGACCGCACCGGCCTGGTGAGTCAACTGATCGACGGGACCGCCGTTCTGGCCGCCATGCTCCTCGCCTTCGCCGGGACGGTGGTCGCGGCCGTCCTCTTGGCCCTCGCGCCGGCCCTGCCCTGGATGAACCTGCTCCAGCCGATCGCCCTCGTCGTCTTTCTGACCGTCGCCCTCCTGCCACTGTACTACGTCTTTCCGGATCGCCCGCTCTCCGTCCGGGAGGTCCTTCCCTGAGCCGTGGTCGCTGTCGTGGGCTGGACCCTCCTCGAGGTCGGGTTCGAAATCTACGTCCGCATGAGTAGCACGGCGGAACTCTACGGTGTCGTCGGGATCATCCTTCTCGTCACCTGGCTGTACGTCGGTGCCCTCGTCGTCCTCTTCGGCGCGACGGTCAACGCCGTGGTGACCCAGGGGAGTCCGACGGGCGATGGGGTCCCGACGTGACCATTCTCGACGAGGGGCGCGCAGGCCTCCCGATTGCCGGGCGCCGATGACACGATGCCTGTCCCTGCTCCGCAGGGTGGGCTGGCGAGGACGCAGATTCACTCCGACGACGATAATGGACGGTTTGTCAGCTGGGCTTGCGAGTAACGTCACCGAACCCGTTACACGCATACATCTGTAACGTCTGGAGGCCGAACGTCCCCCGGTTCACAAAATGGTTGCTTACTCACATGGAGTTCGGCCGTTTGGCCGGCCCGCGAGGCGAGCGGACGTCCGTTTCGGTTGGAGCCGGCACCAGCCGCCGACTCCCTCGTCGTCGATGATCGCTGTCTCTCGCGAATCTCGGCGTTTCGCGGGGGCAGCGTCGACGAGATGGGTGCCGGCAGCAGATACCTGTTCGGGGCCGACCGGGGCAAGTCCCGGTGAGACAGTACCAGGACACAATCCCGTGTCCGGGTCGCGGCGCACCGGACGGGCAGTGGTTCAAGGCCGGTGCACGAAACGATCTCTCCGTGAAATCCCGACGAAACCGCACGACGAGAGTAGGGTACACTTTCTCTGAATCACCTCGTGGTGCTTAAACGCCGGGCATGGATATCCAGGGTATACTATTGGGGGCCCCACCGCTCCATTGGAGCATGGGTACCATCGTGGACGTGATCGTTCCGCCGGACCAGTTCGCGCTGGCGGACACGTTCGGCCGACTTCCCGACGCTACCGTCGAGTCGATCTGCGTCGTCGCCCACGAACCAGGAGAGGTCATGCCGCTGGTGTGGGGGGCGTCCGAGGACCCGGACGACCTGGACGCGAGACTCCGGGCGGACGCGTCGACGGTGGACGTGAACCGCCTCGCCACTGAGGAGGGACGGTCTCTCTACGAAATCTCCTGGTCGGCGGCAGTCCGGGAAGTCTTCGACGTCTTCATCCAGACCAACGGGACGCTGCTCAGGGCCGCCGGGCGCGAGAACCGCTGGGAGCTTCGCGTCCTGTTTCCCGACCAGGAATCCGTCTCGCGCACCTACGAGGCCTGGCGCGAGCACGGCGTCGATCCGTCGATTCGCCGGGTCAACGGGGTCGAAGACGTCGTGACCCACGGCGGAATGGACCTCTCGCAGGACCAGCACGAGGCGCTCGTCACGGCCTTCGAACACGACTACTACTGCGTCCCGCGCGGCGTCACCCTCGACGGCCTGGCGGACGAAATCGGCGTCTCTCACCAAGCCCTCTCCGAGCGACTCCGCCGTGGCCACCGGAACCTCGTCCGGACGACGCTCTGTGACTCGCCCAATCCGATCAACCGCAAACCGTGACGGTGGAGCGGTCTCACCTCCGCAGCTATCCCGAGTATCGGATGGACTCGACCTCTTGATCACGGCGCGGAACTTCGCCTTTCTCAGGAGTCCCGTTCGAGTAGCCAGGTACCCTCTCCAGCGGCGTCGTCCCCCGAGGCCGCGGTTCCAACGGCGGTCTCGATGGCCTGCAGTCGCCGTTCGATCTGTCTGTCGAGGTCGTCGACGTGCCGTTCCAGGCGCTGCACAGACTGGCGCTGCTCCACCTTGGCGCGGCGAAGCGCGTGGCAGTGGTGCAGGTGGGTCTCCAACTGATCGTATTCCACCGGCTGGTGGCACCCAGGACACGTGGGCATGCCTCACGATGTGCGACACACGCACTTACCTGTTTGCCTCCGGTCGCGGTCGGGTCGGGGAGGCCTGCTGACTCTGGCGGAAGCCTTTTTCGCGCGCTGGCGTACGCTCCGTGTATGGATCTCCCGATCGCCATGATCGGCGTCGGCGGCCTCGGCTACCTCCAGGCGAAGACCTTCGATCGGATCGACGGTGTCCGAATCGTCGCTGCGGCGGACGTGTCCCAGGAGGCCCGACGGGTCTTCGAGGAGACCTTCGGGGCGCCTGCCTACGAACACTACCGCCAGCTGTTCCACGAGCACTCGGGAGACCTGGCCGCGGTCGCCATCGTCACGCCACACACGCTCCACTACGAGCAGGCCCTGGCCGCCATCGAGCAGGAACTACACGTCCTGATCGAGAAGCCGATGGTGACTGACGTGGCCGACGCCGTCGACCTCGTCGACTCCGCCGCAGCGAAGGACGTGATTCTCCAGGTCGGCTACCAGCGCCACTTCCACCCGGCCTTCCGGGAGATCCGCCGGGTAATCACCGACGGCCGAATCGGCGCCCTCCACACCGCCAACGCCTACCTCGGGCAGAACTGGATCGACCTGCACCGCGACGCGTGGCGGACCGATCCGTCGCTGTCGGGCGGGGGACAGCTCTACGACACCGGCTCGCACCTCCTGGATGCGCTCCTCTGGACGACCGACGCCGAGCCGTCGTCGGTCACGGCCTGCGTCGAGTTCGCGGAGCCGAAGATCGACGTCAACAGCGCCATCTCGATGGAACTCGAGGGCCCGGACAGATCGATGGTCGCGAGCGTCGGCCTCACGGGCGACGGGATCGAGGTCGACCCCCACGAGGGGTACGTCTACTGGGGAGACGCGGGGCGCCTCAGCTACGACGGCGACGACCTCACCATCGCCGAGACGGACGCGCCGACCTACACGACTCAGGTCGAGGGCGGCACTGACTTCGAGACGCTCAACCGACGCAAGATCGAGAACTTCGCGGCCTCCATCGACGGTACCGCCGACCCCGCCGTCCCGGGCGAGGTTGGCGTCGCGGTCACCGCACTCACGGAGGCGATCTACGAGGCGGCGGAGACGTCCGCGCCGGTCGACGTCCAGCCGCTGATCGATCGGGCTCGAGAGTAAGCCGCGACCGGTCGGGCGCCCAAACCGCCACCGGGAATCCGGTCTGACGGGCACCATGTTTTAACTGTGGTGCAGCAGTATCACCGCACGTCAGGTCGGGCGCCAGCACTGCGTCCACCGACAGGCTCACCTATGAGACCCAACCAGGACAGAAACCGGAACGGACCGCGCGAACAGCAGCGCGGCCAGGGACAGCAACCACAGACACAGCCGCCGGGGCAGAGTCAGCAACCACAGACACAGCCGCCGGGGCAGAGTCAGCAACCACAGACACAGCCACCGGGCCAGAGTCAGCAAGCACAAATCCAGCCGCCGGGG
>Ga0207756_100554_pt1 | contig 11214 bp, 14 predicted proteins | sample A23M1SouthBayCA_FD_187748 | JGI IMG/M metagenome (GOLD analysis project Ga0207756, IMG submission 187748) | Aerobic enrichment media microbial communities from Eden Landing Ponds, California, USA - A23 M1 (3) (SPAdes) | ecosystem: Environmental > Aquatic > Marine > Unclassified | place...
TGGGCGGCGATCGCGGGGATCTGATCTGTTCGATGGTTGTTCGAAACTATCGTACGTAATTGTTGGTGGATGGTCATACTGAGTCCAGAGTATCAGTTGAGGCAGCGATTAATCGCATATAGTAGGCCGTGTACACCGTGTAGAAGTACGCGAAGCCGATCGTAGAAAGGGCAATCCCGATGGGGAGCAGGACAGCGAGCGGAATCCCGAGCTCGATCGGTAATACGTCATCTGGGCCAGCATCTGTCATCGTCAACTGGAGCAGGTATTCGGGAATGAAGAAGACGTTCAGCAGAACGAGCCACGCCACGGAGAATCCAGCGACGCTTTTCAGGTTCGAGCGAACGATCCCAACACTTCTCCGGAACGCATCAGTGACACTCGCGTTTTCGATGACGATCGCCGTGTCGTAAAACTGCACGAACATAATAACAACGAGGATCGACACCAGCCAGATAAGCAGAGAGATGACACCTGCTGCGAACGCAGCCATCTCGTGAATCGCAGCGAGCGCCATCGTTCCGATACCGAGGATGAACCCGATGAGCCCAAATCCGACCGCGGTTCCAAACACGAGTAGCACGAACACCACAGTTGCAAGGAGAAGCCGAATGTAATGAGCCCGGGCTACAGTGAGAAAGTGAGTGAGCGACGCGTCTGTGCCGTCGATCGCAGCTCGGGCAGTGCCGATGAACCCGCCGATAACGAACGGGAAGACGATCAGCCAGGCGAGCGACACGCCTGCCGAGAGATATGGCGACTCGATGAAGTGATCGACGTATTGTAGCTGGCTGCCTGCCCCGACGAGCAGGCCAGCGATGAGCAGGATCGGATTCGCGCGGAGGGCGGTGAATCCATCTTTGAATGCGGAGACGGTGACCATCGTATCTACGAGTTACCGCTGTCATATATTAGGTCGAACGTAGTATCAAAACCATATTTAACCATTTGAGACCTTCTATCGCCTGTTTCTCGGACACGACGCAAAGCACAGTTTCGATTTGAGCTATCGGGGTCTTGAAGCATCCCACCCAGCAATAACTGGCTACTCGTGATACTACGTCAGTATCGTATATTCTTCGAACAGTTCTGTGAGAGAGAACCGTTTCGAACCCTATCGATGATCGGTAGACGTGGCAAATGAGTGATCAATATACTCGACGGACATTGTTGACGACACTCGGGGCAGCGGGAGTCACGAGTGTTGCTGGCTGTCTCTCGTCAGGTGATAGTCGCTTTCGATTGAGTGCGTATCCAACAGAGGATCCGTACGAGGCGTTGCTACTAACAGATCCAGCGGGACACCGGGCCCAGTTCGCTATCGATTACCCTGACGAGTACAAGCGTGCCGTCTACGATGAACTGCTTACGAGTGGTTCGGTTACTGTCCTGAACTACCAGTTGGCCTACGAGTACGAGTTCGGCTCTGAGCAACGGGAACGCCCCCAGTTCGCTACGGACGGCGATAGTTACTACCGGATCCACGTCGATACCGTTCGTACTGTCGAACGAGACTGGTGGGAATTCTATCTTGACTTGCAGGATGCGGAACAGCCAGACAGTACTGATCCGGTAACAGTACCGGTCACGTCACTGTCCGACCGAGACCAGCAGATACTCCAGCAGGCGATGGAAGCCGCAGCGGCGGATCGAGACCCGGCGATCGATGTCGGTGATCAGAAGCCTGGTTCACGCGGCGTCACGTATCACCACCACCTCGATACCGAAGCAAGCGATCTCGTCCCATCACCGCCGTTTGAGTATCTGCAACACAACGACCATCTGTTCCAAGCACGAGCCGAGCAGAATGCCATCCCCGTGACCGAACGGGCGTTCACGGCCGAGCAGATCGGGAGATCACGATCAGAATACGAGCGACGCGTACGCGATACCGTTCTCGAAATCGACTTTTCTACAGTCTCACTCTCAAGCGGGGCGACGGACGTACTCGACACGGCAACGGACGGACGACCAGTCTCGGGGTTCTATGAAGAGCCGCCACCAATGTCGGACGGACTCAACACAGTCCTCACGCAGCTCAACGCCGCCGACCACGTCCAGGAACACAGCGAGTATACAGAATATACGACGTTTCCGAACATGTACGCGATCTACGACGGGAGTTGGTATGAATTCGAGTTAGCTGTCTATCCCTGAGCGAAAATGCAACGATTTTTGTTGAAGTTCTCACCAGCTGATATCTTTTGGGCTGGATGCAGTCTGTACAGGTGAAGCACCTAACAGCATTTCCTTGTACGCCACCCGCCAGCACCATATCACGGTATCTTCAGACGCCCTGTTCGTGCTTGTTTGCGTGTATCAATGGATATGTTCTGACTGTTGTCGGGCTTTTGAAATGAAAAGTAGAAACGCAATCACACCTATAAATAAAATTACTAATGGGAGCGTCGTGACACCTTGTTGGCCGTAGTACTGCGCGAATGCGATGGGACTCACAGATAGACCGAACAAGCCAATAGCGTAGCCGAACCGGTCTATACGGTCGTCAAATTGGATAGAACTACCAAGGAGTGGAATATCAAATGCCAAATAGAAGTACCCAGCTCCTGCATAAACCGCCGCTGTTCCCATTGCAACGAACCAGTCAGGGGAAAGAAACCAGAATATGCTGAATCCCACCAACAGACCACAGAGAACGGCGAGCGGGAGATCCCTATCCATATCCACACTATATCATAGTTGTTGTAAACTCTTGTTGATTATCGTGCTAGTTCGTCGTACAAGGGTTTCTCTATACGAACATTGGAGTTACACTCTTCAGCGACCAGCTGGTTCGGATGAAAATACATCTGAAGGATAGGAATTATACGCTCTGTTGAAATGCTTAGGATGTGACACAGTCTGACCGAGTGTGGTCAGTACAGTCCAGTCAATGCTCGTTTGCCATGTCTGCTGTCTCCTCACTGTCAGGTTCTCTCGCTCGTCGATAACTCCGGATGAACGCATAGAGCAGTCCGAGAACTGCGCCGATACTCAGGACGCCTGGACCGACGGCCATAGAGATTTCAGTCGGCGTCGAGACGAACGAGAAGAGGTACGTGAACGTCCCCTCGGTTCCGACCATCAGCGACTCGACACCGAGAATATCCAGGATAAGCGGCCCACCGATTGCAAGGAGGACGAACACCGCGACCGTAGTAACTGCCGCGCCCGAGAGGGCGTCCCACACGAGGGCAGTCACAGAAATTCGGCGTGGCCGATCGCTCGCCCGTCCGTAGATCCGAACGCCCTTCGGATGGTCCTGAAGTCTGGCGTCGGCGGGTACACCGAGCAGCGTCAACGTCATCCATAGATCAGCGATTGCCCCGCCGGCATTCGCCGATAGCGGCACGATGAGCCAGCCCCACTCGAAGATGAGCATGAGCGGCACACCGACGGCGGTCATCACGACCAGCGGTGTCAGGAGTAAGACGATGAACTGGTTACGGGTGAACTCGTGGTCGGTCGTCGCGTAGGCGTATGGCAGGATGAAGTGGGCGACCCCGACGCCGTACTTCGGCTCACCGCCGTAGTAGCGGATGGCAAGCCCGTGTAGCCACTCGTGAGGAATGAGGATGACAGTACCGAGAAATATAATGACGAGCACATCCAGAGCACTCGTCCACCATTCGACCCCGGCGGGTGCGAACTGAAACGTCGCTGCCTGACCGGTAACACTCTGATACAGTCCACTGAGAAGAGCCGCCGCGACAAACAATCCGAGCGTACCGAGGCACATCATCTGGATGGTGAGTCCTCGCGTCAGCTCAAGATCTGCGAGTAGCGTCTCGTATTTGTCGTGCGTAGCGGCGACCATAGTAGCCGAAGTATTGGAACAGTGAAATAACTACTCCTGATATTATCCAGTTCCATGACCCGAGTTCTGGACCTTGTATTGTACAAGATACGTACTCTCTATCTTGTATTCCTCCGAGAACGTCTCTTGACTCTGGTAAGACTCACGGTGGTATCTACGCAGCTCTCATTAGCTGGCTGTTTCAGGCATATCTATCCGAAGAAAAGGAGTTCGACAGAGTCGCATTAAATAGAGACAATCCGACTCAGCTCCGATCACCGAGTGCCGCTGTCAGTGCCCGGAGTTGTCCCCACCCATTGGATCGAAGCGCTACAGGCAAGCGGTGACGCGCTCCATCAAGAGCCGTCCTCAAAGCCGACGAGGCGTTCTCAAAGATTCCCTGGCCGTGTCCGACGAGGATTCGTTGTGGAGACAGCCCTTCGAACACGGCCCGGGGTGGTGCGAACCGGCATAGAAGGTACATTCCGAGCCGCTCCTCACCCACGGTGAACAGCGGTGAAGTCCCGAGTACGTCGGGGACGTAGAGTGTCTCGTCGAACCCGCGATAGGCAATCGCTTCAGACCAGCCCGGGAACGGACGGCAGCGACGGAGTTCGAATCCGGACGTACCGACGGTACTCGTTTCCGGTTCGATCGGAGCATCGAGTTGAGATGTCGCCCGGGAGAGCCACGAGGGACAGTACACTGGTACGTCGTGACGCGCCGCAAAAACGTCCGCGTCACGGACGTGGTAGTTCGAACAGACGATCACGCCCTGGACGTCTCCAAGCGTCGAAAGCTCTTCATCAATTCGTGGCGCGTCGATCGGATCGATGAGCCACACGCCACCGTCCTCTCCAACGACGGCGTGACTTGTCCGGCGACCGGTTTCGTTCGGATGTGCGAGCCACCCGATCCCATCGTCCCATCGATCGACTACCTCGTGTTCCGAAGCAGGACGCCGGTCGTAGATCGGCATCCTCAGCTCTCGGGAAAAGCCGTGTCCGGATCCCGATCCTCGAACGGGCCGACCCCTTCACCCGTCGTCGCATATCGATACAGCGCGGTCCGGACGATTGCAGATGCTGTCTGCGAGCCGACGATGGCAGTGACGATGATCACGCCACCACCGACGAACGCCCCCGTAGCGAGCATGCCATCGAGCACGAAGAACCCTACCGCACCCAGTGCGACGCCGGGCAACGCAACGAGCAGGAAAACGAAGCTCACGCCGAGCGTAGCGGAGACGCTTTCACCCCACGTGTCTCGAAAGAGCGATCCACTTCGCCGGAGCTGACGGCGCAGACTCCGTCGCTGATCGAGGACGATGACCGGCACGATGAAGAACGTCAGGAGCGCCCACGCGAGATTGAACACAGCCCGCGTCAGGCTTCCAACCACGCCGAACTTCTCATCGAGGATGTATAGGACCGTGCCAAGCGTCGCAGCGACGACGGCCCACACAGCGATCTGACGGCGCGCACGCCACGCTGCGGCGAGCCCATCCCGAACAGATGTCGAGTTACCATCGAACATCTGGGCCGCACAGTGTACCACGGCGGCGTTGAAGAACGTCGCCACGCTCGACGAGATCGCAATCGCACAAAACAACGCCCCGTACTGGTAGAGATCATTGGTGACAAGCGACTCGACGAGTCCCTGCTGGAAGACGATCGCTGCGAGCACAGCGAAGGCGCTCCCGACGGCGAGAAGGCTCAACACCGGCAGGAGTATCAGACTCGGTTCTCGGGTGAACACGCGAAGGCTGTCACGGGTAATGTTGAACCCGCGTCGGTATTTCGAGGCCATACTGAATCACCAATTTAGGGCGGCGTTGCAACGACAAAGCCGATTTCGTCCGTAGAGACGCCAATTGACAATGCGTTCTCTGGATCAGTTTCTTCCCACCGATACGTGTTCTCCAACCCGGTTTCCGTGCGAATCGTCACGTCAAGCGGTTCATTGGACGCGAGGCCGGTGTATCCGTGATCGTCGTTTGCCGAAATGGCTGCCGTGTCGTCAACGAGAACCTCGCTATCTTCAACAGTGCGGATGACCGTCGTGATGTCCAGTTCGCGCTCCGTTTGATTGTTCACGATCAGATGCGGTGCGTTCTTCTGAGTCGTATGTGCCACGGCACCGCCGATTGCACCGAGGGCAACACATCCTGTGAGCAGGCCAATCGTCTTTCGTCGCGTGATGGAGGGCATATGTGGCAAAATTCAACAATAGCACGTATAAAAACTTGGGAGAGTCAAAATGGGCTTGAATGAGATCGAACAGAGGGGTTTCGCAGCGCTTTGCAGGTAATCCAGATAGTACCGGTCACGCCTGTGCGAAGTCACTCAACGACTCGCCAACGATAAAGCCGATCGCGTCATCGACCTCTTCCATACCGAACGCGATGGCGAGCATCTCCTCGGACGTGTCATCAATCGAGATTGACTATGATGCAGTGGATTCTCCCTGAACTTCGGACTCACCATCCAATTCGACACTGGCTTCATAGGTGCCAGGATCAGTCCACACGTCTTCGTAGGCCGTCAAGCCGTCTTCGTCGTTGTTCTCGTCAGTATCGTCGTCATCCGATTCTGGTGGTAAATCGAACGATTCTGAGAGAACAGTCTCATCTCCCGAACCGGTGATGGTCACAGTACCGGTAAGGACATCTTCAGTTTCGTTGAAGAGATTGACATCGCCTAACGCGAGATCGGCAAGGCTGTCCACGATCGTCGTACAGCCAGCAGTGCTGCCGAAAAGTCCAACGCCACACGCGGCGAGGAATCGGCGTCTATTGGTGCTGTTCGAACACGAACTAAGTGTCTGGTGGAGGGCCATATGTAGCATCGAAGAGCAGGCGATGTCAATATCCCGAACGTTCAAAATCTGTTTTGAGAAACGGCCATCGTTTCCTATCAATCGCAGTGATTTTAGTGCGTGTTTCAGGAAGACACCAGTATGGCTGCCCTCCAAGCCACGTCACCCTCGCTTAGTGCCGCGATCGCCGCATTTGTTGGGCTTGCGCTCATCGGCGGCCTCATCGGGATCGTCGGTACCGTCGTGGTTCGCCGGCTTCGAAACCCCGTCGGAAAGTACCGGTTGCTGTATGGAGCTGTGCTCTTGCCGTATGCATTACTCTCCTACGGTGTGTTCGCCCTCACTGGATCCGGGGCCGCGTTCCTCACGGCGCTCCCCGCTAGTCCGGAACTACTGGACGGAGTGCTCTCGCAGTTCGTCACGTTCCTCGCAGCCGGTTGTATCTGGCTCGTTTCGTATCTCCCGACGGTACGTGGTGTCCGCGAAGTACGTGATCTAGAACTTGCCACTAGCACCGCGATCAGCAAGATGGCACGGTACATCGTTGGACTTAGCGTCCTTCTCACGGTTATACTCACACCGTTGCAAGTGTTCTCGCTTGAATCCTCACTACTTGCTCCAGCTCTCACATTCATCGTTCTCATACTTGGTTTGCTGTACGCGTCTCCATGGGTAATACCGCTACTTCGTTCGACGGAGACACCAACCGAAGAACGTGCCGACAGACTGGAACAACTCCGTTCACGGGCCGGTCTCAGCGTTCGAGACGCCCGAATCCTCGATACTGAAAACGAAGAGACAGCGAGTACAATCGTTCGCGGGCCACCAAACTACCGACGCCTCTTCGTCACAAGTACATTTCTCGATGTATTCGACGATGAGACAGCCACTGCGCTGCTTGCAATCGAGGCAGGGAAACTTCGGACCCATGTTTTCGAGATCAGGCTTGGTACTGTCCTCGTTGCGAGTATCGCACTCATCGCGTCCGTCATCGGTATCGGACCACAGTGGCCGTTACTCGGACTCTCACTTGGAGTGGTTCTTATCGGGTTTGGGCTTGCCCGTCGACGAATCCGCGCAGCTGACGAGTACGCTGCCGAACAGGCCGGGCGGACAACCGTCGCTGATGCGCTCACCGAATACGCCGACGTACACGCCTTGGAACCAACACGAAGGCGAGTCCCGAATCCGCTCTCTATCAAGGTAGCGCTCGGGGATCGAATCGATCGGCTTCGCACAGCCAGCGGTCGATAGGCCAGAAAACAGGGTTCTAAGTATGCCTTCCAAGCGTGACCTACTCAAAATAGATAGACCATATGATGGACCAAACTGGTCCGAGTTTCAGTGGGACCGTATCTTAGCCTTCATTGGTGGAGTCGTTATGACCGTACTCTACCTCTTGGTGGATCCATTCCAGCATTCTCCAGATTGGACTGCGGCGGCGCTCGGATCAGTCCCCGTTGGATTCCTCTTTTATGGTTTCAGTTCGCAGTCTTGGCAAACCTGTGCGAAAATCGCCGCCGGTACTGCAATCGGAATAAGTCTTGGAACGTATTTTTGAGATCTTACTTGATCTCGGGATTGGTTTTCTTAGCGACCCATCCGCCGAAGAAACCGCCAAATACGCCGATTAGTGTCCCCAACATCCCCGTGGCAAGAATAAGAAAACACAGAAGCACGACCGCGAATACCTGTCCACCCTCGGAAGCCGACGCAATAAACCAGCCGCGTAGAAAGTCAGACGACCACGCAAAGGCAGGAACCGTTCCGAGGATACCGGCACCCATTCCGGCTCTTTTGAAATGCCCCGATCCGTTCGCGGCGAGAAACCCGGCGAATCCACTGCCGACAATCACTCCAGAGAGGTGATAATACGATTCTGCCCCGATAAACAGATTATGTACTGTCACCGCCAGAATACCGACCACGCCGCCGAAAAGTGCATACACATACGTTGGCAGATCCTCGTCAAACAACCAATCTAGATCCATACTGCCTAATTCAATAAGAAGCATATATTCGCTCCGCTGACTCAAACTGATCTCGAAGCTATCCATTCGAATCTACGATCAGATAATAGCTCCAATTCATGAAATGCAACAGGAAACCAGTTGATACCAGTCCGATAGTGGTTGGGTACACAACGCTCGTGGCCACGCTCTCCGCTGGTGTGGTCGCCAGCTAGTGACCGCCTTAGCGTCGTGCGCCCAGTTCACGACCCCAAACAATCACTCGTCCTTGACGATCACTGTGCCGACCATCTCGTCCTCGTGCGGGACACAAAAGTAGTCGTACTCGCCGGCAACCTCGAAGGTATGTTCGTATGTTTCACCGACTTCAAGATCACCGTCCGGCCACGCATCTCGCGCCGCCCGTTCCGTGTCGTACTCCCCGGTCGTGAAAAATGCAGCTTCGTCAGGGATACCGTCCTCGTAGGCCGTGACGGTATGGCCCCACTCAGAGTCGTTTATCCAGCCGACCCGTTCGCCGACGCCGATGGTCACTGTCGCGGGCTCAAACGTGTTATCGGGAGTCACCATTCCGACTACCGCGTCGTTTCGCTCCTGTAGTTCCGTCCGTCGAGCATCGAGCTGGCGTTCGCTCGGTCCGAAGGTCCCCGAGTTACAGCCCGCCAGCCCCAGTATGGTCCCGCTTGCGACTGCTGTCAGGAAATGCCGTCGCCGCATTATATAAGCCGTATAGCGAGGGTATCATAGAATTCTTCGCATACCGTGAGCTCGTGCTTCCCAGATTGGCTCCGGATTCGTAGTGTGTGATAGCGTCGATGAGGTGAAAGTACAGAGCGAGGATTGGAAGATAGCGTCGATCAACGAGATCAATCTGGCGGTCGTTAGGGAACGGTGAGATAGTAACTGCCACCACTACTTCTAACTCGATGTCCCGTGAATGGTCCGATATGCCCTCCACGAGCACCGAACGAGTAGATTCTGGTCATAGTTGGGAGACGGACCTACACGGGATTCGTCGGCTCCCACACCGGATGGCGGCATTCATCGTCACGATGCATCCTGTGATCTGGGGTGGCTTTTTCATCGTGCTCCCGCTTGCGGTTCTCGGTTCAATGACCGTCTTCGGCTCTCGGGCAGCTATCGCGTACGTGATCGTCTGTGCGTGCCTGTGGTTGATGGTGTGGTTTTCGAGTGCGGGATTCAAGACAAACCACTACTTGCTCAATTCCGAGAAGCAAACAGTAACGATCAGGCCTGAATTCGACGACCCAGAGACGACACAGTTCGCAGCCGCTACCGGCACCGATGAACGGACGATCGACCTCGACACGGTGGATGCCCTCCAATTGATCCCACTCGGCCCGATCGTCGCCGCTCGACTCCGCTATCGGTTCGCTACTGTTACGAAGCCGGAAGGGATCCTCATACCGCGGGGACAGGTACGCGAAATTGCGGGCGGCTTTCGGTCGTGTGGCGTTTCAGTCCCTGAATTAACGCCTGACGATCGCCCGACGACGGAGCGCCGTCCACTCCGTGCTGCGGCCCGGATCGCAACAACGCCGATTTTGATCGGCGTACTCCCGGTCTACGTCGTGCAGGTTCGCCTTGGGATTGAGGTATGGCCGTTTCTGTTCGGGTTCGTTCTCGTCACCTGGGTTGTGATCGCCCGGCACTTCTCGGTCCGGTTTGGTATTCGCCCCGAGGGAGCGCGGGTGCGAGACTGGTTGCTTCGATGGGCGATTGATTTGGTCGTCGCGGCGCTGGGATTAGCGGTTGCGCTTGGGCTTCTCGCCCTCGCCGGATCGAGATGACAACCGATTGTGAAAATAAAGACTCATATGGTATGGAAAGTAAGCTTTACTGTAAAGTGTATTTGACACCACGACTCCCGTGATGAAGGAGCGAAGGTGGGCACCTCGCGTGACTGCCGGGTTGGGTAGAGAGATATGGCTGTCTCGAACCACAACATCCGGCTGTCCACCTTCACCGGAGAACGCAGGTACACACTCAATCAGACGACTTGTCCCGCCTTTCACGGCGTGAATCGTCTTTCACACACTCCCACCGATGCCCTCCACACTCTCACGACGCGGATTCCTGTCGCGGTCCGCGGCCGTCGGCGCTGGCACCGCCGTCGCGGCCAGCGGTCTCGCCAGTGGTTCGACCGAACCGACTCAAATGACCGGCGTGGATGCGCTCATCGACGACGCGGCCACCCGCGCGTTAGCTGACCACGATGCAGGCGGGCTGACGGTCGCTGTCGTCGACGGCGACGAGGTCCATACGAGCGGCTACGGCCACGCCTTTCGAAGCGAGGATATCCCGGTTCGAGCAGATGAGACGCTCTTTCGCGTCGGCTCCGTCTCAAAGGTTGCCACCTGGACGGCTGCGATGCAGGTCGTCGATCGCGGGCAGATCACACCAGACGCACCGGTGGATGACCACCTCGAAACCGTTGATCTTCCCGAAACATACGACGAACCGATCACGCTCGAACACCTCGCTACCCACACGCCGGGATTCGAAGTCCGCGGACGGGGTGACTCGGCACGCAAGCCTGAGTACATCCGGCCGCTCGCTGAGTCAGTATCAACAGACGTACCGGCACGTGTCCGCCCACCCGGCGAACTA
>Ga0207756_100556_pt1 | contig 11194 bp, 8 predicted proteins | sample A23M1SouthBayCA_FD_187748 | JGI IMG/M metagenome (GOLD analysis project Ga0207756, IMG submission 187748) | Aerobic enrichment media microbial communities from Eden Landing Ponds, California, USA - A23 M1 (3) (SPAdes) | ecosystem: Environmental > Aquatic > Marine > Unclassified | place...
GAGGTCAATACCCGGAAGGAGACGCCCGAGTCGACGGTGATCGGCGTCGACGCGTCGCTGGCGACGCTCATCCGGCCCGCGATGTTCGGCTCGTACCATCCTATCCGGAACGTCTCGGCGCCCGGGCGGGACGCGGAACCGGTCTCGATCGGGGGTCCGTGCTGTACCAGCGCCGACGTCTTCTGTACGGACCGCCCCGTCGCCCGTCCGGAGCGCGGCGACCTGCTCGCCATCGGCAACGCTGGGGCCTACGGCTACGAACTCGCCAACCAGTTCCACTCCCAGCCCCGACCCGCGGAAGTCGCCATCGACGGCGACGAGGAACGGGTCGTCCGGAGACGGGAGACGCTCGCCGACGTGACGCGCGTGGAGCGCGAGGCCGGCGACGGACCGGATTCGGCGGAGCGGGAGTGACATGACCTTCGACGTCGCGGACTTCCACCGCGAGGCCGTCGACACCCCGTCCCACGAGGGCGTCGACGCGATGCGGAACCTGCTCGTCGAGACGCTGGACGGGGCGGGCGTCGCCGCGACCGTCGACGACCTGGGGAACGTCGTCGCCGCGCGCGGTCCCCCGACGGACGAGGCCGACTGGCACCTCGTCCTGAACACGCACGTGGACACGGTTCCGCCACACGTCCCGTACCAGCGCGACGGGAACCTGGTCCGGGGCCGGGGCGCCTGCGACGCGAAGGGGCCGCTGGCGGCGATGGTCGGCGCCTTCCTCGACGCCGACCCGGGGACCGGCCGGGTGACGCTGGCGGTCACGCCGGACGAGGAGACGACCCAGACCGGCGCGGCCCACCTGGCCGACCGACTCACGGCTGACGGGTACGTCGTCGGCGAACCGACAGGCCTGGACGTCTGCACAGCCGCACGCGGCCAGTTCGAGGGGACGGTGACGATCCACGGCGAGAGCGGACACGCGGCGAGTCCCGATAGCGGTACGAACGCCATCGCTGCGGCGGAAGGGATACTCGGTGGGATGGCGACCTACGACGCGGAGGTCGGTCCGGGTGAGCACGAGACCCTCGGCGAGCCGCTGCTCACGCCGACCATGATCGAGGGTGGCGAGGCGACGAACCAGATTCCGGCCGAGTGCCGGCTCACCTTCGACCGCCGGAGCGTCCCGCCGGAGACGAGCGCGGCGTTTCCGACAGCCCTTGAAGCCCACCTTCGCCCGCTCCTGCCGGACGACGTTTCGCTCTCCGTCGAACTGATCCGGCCGGACACGCCATTCCCCGAGGCGTTCGCCACCGATCCCGACGCGGACCTCGTCGCTGCCATTCGACGGGCAGGTGGGGGTGACGTGCGCCCGTTCGACGCGGCGACCGAGGCGTCGCACTTCGCGGCCGACGCGCCGACCGTCGTCTTCGGGCCGGGCGTCCTGACCGACGAGGAGGGACCCGTGGCCCACGCCGAGCGCGAGTACGTCGACCTGGCGCAGGTCCGGCGGGCCCGAGACGTGCTCGTCGCCCTCCTCGAAACCGGTCCGCGGTGAGAGACGCCCAGGAGCGTCGCACCGGGATTTCGCTCAGCGGTTCTCGTCGACCAGGTCGGCGGCGAGGCCGGTGTAGCTCTCCGGCGTCAAAGCCGCAAGTTCCTCGCGGACGGATTCGTCGACGTCGAGGTCCGCGAAGAGGTCGCGAAAGTCCTCGAGGGTCGCGCGTTCGCCACGGGAGAGGTCCTTGACGCGCTCGTAGGCGTCGGTGTGCCCCTCGCGCCGGAGAATGGTCTGGACGGCCTCGCCGATGACCTCGGGGTTGGCCGCGAGGTCGTCGGCCATGACTTGCTCGTTGGGGACGACCTTCGAGAGGCCGGTTTCTGCCTTCTCGTAGCCGATCAGGCAGTGGGCGAAGGCGGCGCCGACGTTGCGCTTGACCGTCGAGTCCGAGAGGTCGCGCTGGAGTCGGGAGGTGGTGACGTAGTTCGCGAGGAAATCGAGGTCGGCGTTGGCCTTCGAGAGGTTGCCCTCGCTGTTCTCGAAGTCGATCGGGTTGACCTTGTGGGGCATCGTCGAGGACCCCGTCTCGCCCGCGACGGCCTCCTGGCCGAGGTAGCGCTGGGAGACGTACAGCCAGGCGTCCCGGTCGAGGTCGAGGAGGACGGCGTTGGCCCCGCGGATAGCGGCGAGCAGGGCGGCCAGGTCGTCACACGGGTTGACCTGCGTCGTGAGCGGTTCGTGGTCGAGGCCGAGCGAGTAGACGAACTCCGTCGCGAAGGTCGGCCAGTCGACGTCGGGATAGGCGGCGACGTGGGCGGCGTAGGTCCCGCTCGCGCCGGCGAGCTTGCCCGAGAGGTCGTCCGCCGCGGCCTCGACGCGCCCGATGGCGCGACCGAGGCGGGAGGCGTAGACCGCCATCTCCTTGCCGAACGTCGTCGGGGTGGCGGGCTGGCCGTGCGTTCGCGCGAGCATGGGGAGGTCGCGATGGGTCCGGGCCAGATCGGTCAGTTCGTCCCGGACCGTCCGGAGACGTGGCACGAGCACTTCGGTCACGGCGTCCCCCCAGCACAGGCGGTACGCGAGGTTGTTGACGTCCTCGCTGGTCAGGCCGAAGTGGATCCACTGGTCGATTTCCAGGTCCGGCGGGCGACGGAGGCGGAGGAAGTACTCGATGGCCTTCACGTCGTGGTTCGTGGCGGGGTAGCCGCCATACCCCTCCGTTTCCAGTTCCTTGACGACGGTCGCGTCCTCGCCGTCGAAGTCCTCGTAGAGTTCGCGGAGGGAACGTCGGGCCTCGCCGTCGAGTGTCAGCGGCGTCGCGTCGAGGTCGGCGAGCGCCAGGAGGTACTCCACCTCGACCTCCAGGCGGGCGCGCATCAGCGCCTGCTCGCTGGCGTAGGGCGCGAGGGCCGCAGTGTACCGTGCGTAGCGACCGTCCAGCGGCGAGATGGCGGCGAGAGCGCGGTCTGTCATGGGGGACAGTCCTCGGGAGCGGCGAAAAAGCCTGCCGGTCTTTCGTGTCAGTCCCGGTCGGCCGGGTCTGTCTGGCCGTCCCCGTCTGAGCCCTCCCGATCCCCCATCCCTGCATCGCCCGTCGGACGCCGTCCGATCCGGTGATAGAACGACTCGTACCGCGAGACTTTCCGGAGCAGGACGAGGAGGAGCAGGCCGTCGAAAGCGACCACAAAGGCGACGAACGTCGCCTGGGTGAAGGGCACGTAACTGACGACGGTGTTGTAGAAGGCGTGTGCGAGCGCCGCGAGCAGGAGGCCCTTGACCACGATCGGCCCCCGTCTCGCGGGATTGAACTTCGCCAGACCGAGGTAGTAACCGGCCAGCGCCGAGAACAGGACGTGGCCGGGACCGACGAAAAAGCGGCCGACGGCCGTCTGCGTGGCCGACCAGAACTGCACGGCCGTCCCGGCCTGCTGGGCCGTGAGGTAGGCGTCGAGGATGTAGTTGAGGTTCTCGATGGCGGCGAAGCCGAGGCCGGCGACCGCGCCGTAGACCACGCCGTCGACGACGGTCCCGAAGGTCGGCTGGTCGAAAGCGTGCAGGCGGACCGCGAGCCACTTGACTGACTCCTCGATCGGACCGACGACCACGAAGAAGAAGACCGCCAGGCCGAGGGGGCCGAGGGCGTCGAAGGGGGCGCGCAAGAGGGTGTTCACCACCGCCGCGAAGGTGGCAAAGAGAACCGAGAGGAGGAAGGTGACGGCGAGGGGTTCGAGTGGCTCGCGCTGGGTCGGGTCGCCAATCCAGAGGTACCCCATGAGGACTAGCGCTGGCGCGATGGACAGAAGCGCCAGGAGCCCGAGATACGGCTGGTCGGCGACGACCGGGACCGCGAGGCCGAACAGGCCGAGAAAGAGGACGGCTGCGAGTGCCACGAGGGCGCTGGAGCGGGCCTGCCGAAGCCCGCCGTAGAGTGCGACCGACAGGGCATCGACGACGCTTCGCACCTCCCACGTCGCGACGTCGTAGAGGTCAGCCTGGCCGAAAAAGGCCGTCTGGACGGGGTCGGTCGGCTCGGCCGCCGCTGCGTCGTTGGCCGGGCCGTCTTCCTCCTCCACCTCGGACGACCAATCGGCGTCGTCTGACTGTCCCGGGTCTGCCGCCTCGTCCATGGAGGGCGTTCGACCGGGCGGGCCAAGTTGGTTTCCCCGGCCGTCGGTTCCCGGAACGTCCCGCTCTCCAGCCCCGGCGGGACTCCCGTCGAGTCGCAACGCATTTGCGACCGCCACGCGGGTCTCCTCACATGAAACTCGCCGGCATGGCCTCGAACCGCGGGCGGAACCTCGTGAACGTCGCGGACCGGGCGCCGGGTGGCGCCTCTTTCAGCGTGATCCTGACGAACGACGCCGACGCGCCGGTCCTGGAGCAGGCGGCGGACCGCGGCATTCCCACGGAGACGGTCCCGCGGGAAGACGGTGAATCGCGGCGCGACCACGAGCGTCGCGTTCTCGACGCCCTGGCTGACTACGATTTCGACCTCGTGTGTCTGGACGGCTACATGCGCATCCTCTCGGACACCTTCCTCGAGGTGGCCCCGACGACCCTGAACGTCCACCCCTCTCTCCTGCCGTCGTTCCCGGGCATGGACGCGTGGGGCGACGCCCTCGAGGCGGGCGTCAGCGTCTCCGGCTGTACGGTCCACGTCGTCACCGACGCGACCGACGACGACGGGAACGTGCTCGAGGAGCGCGTCGACGCCGGCCCGATCGTTACCCAGGAACCGATCCCCGTCTACGAGGGCGACGACGCCGACGCGCTCGCGGACCGCGTCCTCTACGAGGGCGAGTTCCGGGCCTATCCACGCGCAGTCAAGTGGTTCGCGGATGGGAACGTGGCGGTCGATGCGGACGCGGAAACCGTGACCGTCGAGGCCGACGAGGCCGGCACCTTCCCCGCCCGCCGCGTCACGTCGGGCGACCGCGCGGCCGACCTTCGCTACGGCGAGAACCCCCACCAGGACGCCGCGCTGTACGCCGACTACGCCGTGAGCGAGGCCAGCGTCGTCCACGCCGACCAGCTCAACGAGGGCGCCAAGGCCCTCTCGTACAACAACTACAACGACGCCGACGGCGCCCTGAACCTCATCAAGGAGTTCGACGAGCCCGCCGCCGCGGTCATCAAGCACACCAATCCCGCGGGCTGTGCGACCGCAGACTCGCTGGCCGACGCCTACGACCGGGCGCTCCGGACCGACCCGATGAGCGCCTTCGGCGGCATCGTCGCCCTGAACCGCACCTGCGACGAGGCGACGGCCGAGCAGATCGTCGATTCGTTCAAGGAAGTCGTCGTCGCGCCCGACTACACCGACGACGCCCTGGAGGTGCTGTTCACGAAGGACAATCTGCGCGTGCTCGACGTGGGGCACGCGGACGGCCGGACGGGCGAGTCCGGCCGGTCTGAGCTCGGCGAGCGAACCGCGGCGCTGACGGAGAAACCACTCGTTGGCGGCCGCCTCGTCCAGGAGCGCGACCTCCAGACGCTCACCGCTGACGACCTGGATGTCGTCACCGAGCGCGAGCCGACGGACGCACAGGTCGAATCGATGCTCTTCGGCTGGCACACGCTCAAGCACGTCAAGTCGAACGGTATCCTCTTCGCACAGGGGACGGAGACGGTCGGCATCGGCATGGGCCAGGTCTCGCGGGTCGACGCCGTGCGCCTCGCGGCGATGAAGGCCGAGGAACACGCCGAGGGGAAGGACGCCGAGGGCGCGGTGATGGCCTCTGACGCCTTCTTCCCGTTCCCGGACGGCATCGAACACGCCGCCGAGGCCGGCATCGAGGCCGTCATCCAGCCCGGCGGGTCGCAGAACGACGACGCGGTGATCGAGGCTGCGGACGACCACGGCATGGCGATGGCGTTCACCGGGACGCGCTCGTTCCGGCACGACTGACCGCCCGTCCGGGAACGTCGCGTGCGCCGGTGCAAGCGAGACACCCTTTTAAGTCGACCCGCCCTGGCCCCGCCCATGGATACCCGCCTGCGGTACGCCGCGGAGATCGTCGGCGTCGCGCTCGGTGCCGCACTCATCGCGCTGGTCGGGTTTCAGGTCCCGGTTGCCTCGGCGGTCCAGACCGGCCTGCTCGGCGGGGCCGTCGCCCTCGCCGTGGTAGCCCTCGACGCGCGTCGGCCCGACGGCGAGTGAGAAGTGCGACGCTGGCCACCGGACCGAAACCGGCACGTGGCTGGCACCGGAAGCCGCGGCCATGACTACGGAGGGAGACGGGGACGAACTGACCGCTCTCGGCGAGCGCGAAGGATGGCAGGTCGAGGGCCAGGCCGCTCGCGTCCACTACAGCGGCGAGGGGGACCGGTACAGCGTCGAGTACTACGACCCGAGCGGGTGCGTCGTCTACTGGAAGGTCCCGCCGAGCGACCGGGGCGGGACGGCGGTGCCGGTGGGCCGCGCGACCGTCCCGACGCCGCTCCGGGAACGCATCCGCGAGGACCTCCGCGTGGCCGGGATCGACCCCGAAGTCGAGCGGCGGACGCTCTGATGCAACCGAATGGCTAATGGCCGGGGCACCGGATCGAACAGGCATGGAGTACCACGAGGCGGCGAACACGCTGTTCGACCTCCGGCGGTACGCCACACGGCCGGGGACCGAGGCCACGGCCGCGCTGCTCTCGCACCTGGACGATCCGCAGGAAGACTACCACTGCGTCCAGGTCGCCGGATCGAACGGGAAGGGCTCGACGGCCCGGATGCTCGCCTCGATTCTCGGGGAGGCCGGCCTGTCGGTCGGCCTCTACACGTCGCCCCACCTCGATTACGTCGGCGAGCGGATCCGCGTCGACGGCCGCCCCCTGTCGAAGGCCGCGCTGACCGACTTCGTCGAGACGGTCGAACCGTACCTGACCGAGACGGCCGCCGACGGCGCGTCCCCGACGTTCTTCGAGACGCTGACGGGCCTCGCCTGCTGGAAGTTCGGCCGCCAGGACGTCGACGTCGCCGTGCTGGAGGTGGGCATCGGCGGCGCCCAGGATGCCACGAGCGCCGTCGACCCGGTCGCCAGCGCGGTCACGAGCGTCACCCTGGAACACACGGCCGTCCTCGGCGACACCGTGGCTGAGATCGCACGCGACAAGGCCCAGGTCGCGCCGGCCGACCGGCCGCTGGTCACCGCCGCGACCGGTTCGGCACTCGACGCGATCGGGGAGACTGTCGGCCAGCCGCTGGTGGTCGGTGGCGCGGGCCCGAGCCTCGCGGCCGACGCAGCGAACGGAGACGACGGTTCCGCCGACCCCGACGTGACCGTCGACTACGGCGGCCGCGACGGCCTGGAAGGGATCGTCCGCGTCGCCGGGCCGGACTGGGACGTCTCGGCGCACCTTCCCCTGCTCGGTTCACACCAGGCCCGGAACGCCGGCGTCGCCGCGGCGCTCGCCCGGCAACTCGACGACGCGGATATTGCCGACGTAGGTACCGAGGACCTCGCGCGCGGGTTGCGCAACGCTCACTGGCCGGGGCGCTTCGAGGTCATGGGCCGGGAACCGCTAGTGGTCCTCGACGGGGCGCACAACCCCGGCGGGTGTGCGGCCGTGGCGGAGACGCTCGAGACCTTCGAGTACGACGACCTGCACCTAGTCGTCGGTGCGATGGCCGACAAGGACCTCCGCGGCATGGCCCGGACGCTCTCGGTAGCGGACCAGGTGATTGCCTGTGAACCCGACCGCGCTCGCGCCGAGGAGAAGGACGCCATCGCGCGGGCCTTCGAGACGGAGACGGACGTCACCGTCGAGACGCGGGCGGCCGTCCGGGACGCCCTCGCGGACGCCCTCGACGCGGCCGGTCCCGACGACTGCGTCCTCGTCCTGGGCTCGCTGTACGCCGTCGCGGAGGCCCGGACGCGCTGGACGCGCACCCAGACGCCGACGACCGTCGACTCCATCGGCGGGGCGAGCGAGATCCTCACGCGCGCGGACGTGACCGACGCCGGCACCTGGCGGATGCGCGGCAAGGCCGTCCACCGCGTGCTAAAGACTCGCGTCAGGCCCCGCCAGGCCCAGTACCTGAAGGAGGAACTGCTCTCGCTGGGCGGGGAGTGTGCCGTGTCGGGCGTCGACGCGGCAGACGAGGAGCCCGTCCCCGTCGTCACGATGGCGACGATGGCCCAGTACAAGCGCCTGATCGAGAAGCTAGCAGGCCAGCCCTACGGCCTGGCGCCGCTCGGCGAGGAGATACGGGAGACGCTCGGCATCGGCGCCGGGCCGACCGGTGCCGACGAGGGCGACTACCCCTGGGCGGGCGACCGGACCGCCGTCATGGGCATTCTGAACGTCACGCCCGACAGCTTCCACGACGGCGGGGAGTTCGCCGACGCCGACGACGCCGTCGCGCGAGCCAGAGAGATGGTCGAGGCGGGCGCGGACGTGATCGACGTCGGCGGCGAGTCGACCCGGCCCGGCGCCGACCCGGTGTCGGTCGAGGCGGAGATCGACCGCGTCGTCCCGGTGATCGAGGCCATCGCGGACCTGGATGTCCGCGTCTCGATCGACACCCGCAAGGCGACGGTCGCGCGGGCGGCCCTCGAGGCCGGTGCAGACCTGCTCAACGACGTGTCGGGACTGGCAGACCCGGAGATGCGCCTCGTCGCCGCGGAGTTCGACGTGCCCGTCGTCGTGATGCACTCCATCGACGCACCGGTCGATCCCGACCGGGACGTCCACTACGACGACGTGGTCGACGACGTGATCGCCGACCTGACCGAGCGCGTCCTGCTCGCCGAGAAGGCGGGGCTGGAGCGCTCGCAGATCATCGTCGACCCCGGGCTGGGCTTTGGCAAGAGCGCCGCCGAGAGCCTCGAACTGCTCGACCGGGCCGGCGAACTGCGGGCGCTGGGCTGTCCGATCATGATCGGGCACTCCCACAAGTCGATGTTCGCGCCCGTCGAGCGCGACGACGGGGACCGCCGCGAGGCGACCGTCGCGGGGACGGCACTGGCGGCGGAGCGCGGTGCCGACGTCGTCCGGGTCCACGACGTCGCGGCGAACCGGGCGGCCGTCGACGTGGTCCACGCAGCAACCGGCGACGATTCCCTCGACGGCGAGGACTAGAGCCAGCCGTAGTCCGACCGGAGTTCGTCGTAGATCGCCTCGTAATCCCCGATCACCTCGTCGTGGTCGAAACTGGCCCACTCCTCGTCGACGGTCAGGCGCTCGAAGTCGCCGGCCTCGACGATGGCGTCGGCCATTTCCTGTGGGTCGGTGACCCGGAAGCTGCGCTCGTAGTTCTCGACCAGTTCGTGGGCGGCGGAGCGCTCCTGGTACTCCACGATGCCGACGCACCCACAGGCGAGCGCCCAGAGGAGTTCGAGGGGGAACTGCTCGCGGTAGGCCGTCTGCACGAAGGCGTGGGCGCCGCGGTAGATCGCGATCCGTTCCTCGCGGTCGCACTCGCCTGCGAAGGTCACGCGATCGTCGATGCGCAAGTCGCGGGCCTGGCGCTCGTAGTCGGCGCGGTTGGGGCCGTCGCCGACGATCGTCGCGCTCCAGCCACGATCGCGAAGTTCCGCCAGTCCCAGCAGGAGGTCCTCGACGTTGGCGCTATCGTCGAGCGGGTGGGCGAACGCAACCTCGACCTCGTCGTCGAGGTCGGTCGTCTCGATGGCGTCGTAGTCGATGCTCTCGGGGATCGCCCGAACGTCGTCGCCGTCCGCGCCGAGTTCGCGCACCTCCGTCCGGACCATCTCGGAGGGCGTCACGACGACTGCGGGCTCCGTGGCGGCCCAGCGGGTGAACCGGGCGTCGGGGTCCAGCCCCTCGTCGCCGAACCACTCGACGGCGAGGGGTGCCTGGGCGAGCGTCCCGCCGGTGCTGGCGGCGACGACCTGCTCGGCCGGCGACGGCCTGGCGTGGACGACGGCCGGGCGGTGGCGGGCCAGGAGGAGGGGGACGCGCGCACAGAACGAGGTGAGTGCAGGACCGAGCGTGACGCCGCGGTAGGTCACGCCAGCTGCCTCGCGGACCGAGGACTCGCCGTCCCACCACTGGGCGCAGAAGACGGTGACGTCGTGGCCTGCGTCGGCGAGCGTCCGGGCGAGCCGATCGAAGCGGCGATTGCCCCGGGTGTCGCGGTGGTGTACCGTCTCCATCGCGACCAGGGCGACGCGCATGTGCCGGCCGACGACGGGGGGCGCAAAAAATCCCCCCTATCCGGCACAAACTGAGCCGAGGGCGTCGACCCGGATCGCCCCCGCCCCGGCCGCCGCACAAACCATTTGGGGCCCAGGCCCGTCTCCCCGCGGGTGTACGAGTACGACTTAGAGCGGTACCTCACCGTCCGCCAGGCCTACGGCGCCACGCTCGGCGCGCCGGACGACCTGGCCTTCCTCTACGACGCGACCGGCGTCGGCCAGGTCTGGACGCTGTCCGAGCCTGGCGCCTGGCCCGAACAGCGCACGTTCTTCGACGAGCCGGTCTCCTTCGTGGACGCTTCACCCACGCGCGAGGAGTGGGTCTTCGGCATGGACGAGGGCGGGAACGAGCGCCTGCAGTTCTTCCACCTCGACGGACCGGGCCGGATCGTGCCACTCACCGATCGGCCAGACGCCAAGCACCGCTGGGGCGGCTGGGACAGCGACGGCGACCGGTTCGCCTTCGCCGCGAACCGTCGGGACGAGTCAGTCTTCGACGTGTACGTCCAGGGGCGCGACGAGCGCGGCGAGGCGGCCGAGCTGGTCCACGAGGGGGACGGCTGGCTCTCGCTCGGTGGCTGGAGCCCCGACGACGACCGCCTGATCGTCGTCGAGTCGCGGAGTAGCTTCGACCAGGACGTGTCCGTTCTCGACCTCGCGACCGGCGAGCGCCGCGAACTGACGCCATCGGACGAGGAGGTGAGGTACGGGAGCGTCCAGTGGGGGCCTGACGGCGAGGGGCTGTACTGCGTCACCGACCGCGGCGCCGACACGCAGTACCTGGCCCGACTCGACGCCGAGACGGGCGACCTGTCGGCGGTGGCCGACGGCGGGGACTGGTCCATCGACGGCCTCGCCCTCCACGAGGAGACGGGACTGCTCGTCTACTCGCGCAACGTCGAGGGCTACACGGAGCTGACGCTCGCCGAACTGACGGGGCCGACCGACCTCGACCGGCTCCCGATGCCGGGGCTCCCCGGGGGCATCGCCGGCGGCGTCAGTTTCGGCCCCGACGGCGAGCGATTCGCCCTCTCGGCGGCCGGTCGGACCCAGAATACGAACGTCACCGTGGTCGACGTCGAGGCGCTACGCGAGGGCG
>Ga0207756_100557_pt1 | contig 11166 bp, 8 predicted proteins | sample A23M1SouthBayCA_FD_187748 | JGI IMG/M metagenome (GOLD analysis project Ga0207756, IMG submission 187748) | Aerobic enrichment media microbial communities from Eden Landing Ponds, California, USA - A23 M1 (3) (SPAdes) | ecosystem: Environmental > Aquatic > Marine > Unclassified | place...
GCGGTTTGTGTACTTCATGAATCGCAAGACGTGGCGGGGTTGAATAAATTTCAAAGACTGCTTCATGTGTGAATAGCAGTGTGTGTACTTCATGAATCACAAGACGTGGCGGGGTTGAACACATTTTAAAGACCACTTCCTGTTGTGAATAGCAATTGTTGAAACTGCAAAAACGCAAGACGAAGGAGGTTTGAACACATTTCAGGGACCAGTTCATGGACGAGAAGTGAACTACCTGCCAACCAGATTATCCCTCATAGTGACTTATTCACTCTCCTAGGGCAATCCTTTAAACCAATCTGGCGGTTTTCATTCTGTGCATCGAAAATGCAACTCGAATGCACAATCACGTTGAACACAGAGTGCTGTGGCTGGTCCGTTACCCTGCCACGACTCGATCAACGGCACGAGAACAGGCTTAATAGCGAAACGAAGGTTCACGGTAGTAATCTCTATTCGGGGGGTCTGCGGCTATGACCGACAACGACCTCAAACCGATCAGTCCGACTGAGACGAGAGAAATGTACCTCAATGAGCGGAGAGAGGATGCATCGTACGCCACTAGACAGAAAATCTCTGAGACCACATCGCTGTTCGTAGATTGGGCTGAGACTGAGGGGATAGAGAACATGAACGTGATCCGGGGCCGCGAGCTAAGAAGGTTCAAAAACTGGTGTAAAACGGAGTCTGACAACGGTATCGTGAGCCTCAATGGTATCATGGCCGCCACCCGGCGATTCATGGTCTATTGCGCCAGCATCGAGGCAGTCGGTAGCGATGTCCCCGATAAGACACCCGTCCCAAACGTCCCCGACGACGAGGACGTCTGCTACGACAAGCCAACTGACGAAGAGGTGAGCAATGCGATCAGATACCTGAGGAAGCAAGAGCCCACGTCCCGCCGCCGTGTTGAGTATGAACTCGTGGAGGAGATCGGAATTAGAATGGGGGCCGCTCGTTCGATAGATACCGAGGACCTCAAACTCGAAGAGCGAGTGATCGAACTCAACCATCGTCCCGAGAAGTCGCATCCTGACGAAAGAGGAACTCCTCTGAAAAATGGGAGTGACGGCGAGCGTCACGTGAATATATCCTCCGACCTCGCAGATCTGATTCAGGACTACCTCGATAATCCAGACCGGCACGAAGTTGAGGATAAGTTCGGCCGAGAGCCGCTTTTCACCACGTCAGAGGGTCGAGTATCCCCCTCGACGTTCCGTCGTGACCTCTACAAGCTCACTCGGCCGTGCGTGTACTCGGGTGAATGCCCGCACGATCGAGACAAAGACGACTGTGAAGCTGTGAATAACGATCAGGCCTCGGAGTGCCCGTCCAGCCATTCGGCACACCCGCTTCGTCGATTTTCTATCGAAAGCCAAATCAATCAGGGTGTACCCAAAGAGACCCTCGTTGACAGGGTCGACGTGTCTCTCCCGGTGCTAAACAAGCACTATGACCTTCGGAGTAAGGAGCGTAAGCAGGAACACCGTCTCAAGATTCTCGAAAAACTGTATCCGGAGTACGGCGACGCCGACGCCACAATCGACATCGCGCTGTTGGAAGACGACGCGCCGAACGATACCAAATCGACTCTGGAGCCAGACCTTGAGGATGTTTCGCCGGAACAGGTCGAAGACGAGCTTGCAAATACGCAAGACGAGGACTGTAACGCGGTGTCAAAAGACGATGATGGGTCAGAGACGGATGCTCCGCAGGCTACTTTCGACGATTTCAGCGGGGACATCACCGGGGTTATTCATCCGGGTATGTGGCCGGCCGTTGCAACACTGGCACTTGGCAAAGTGCTAAACGCACGCGTAAACCGCGAACTGCATGACCTCGCCCCGGATTCGGAACCGACACCCTATCCGAACTCTCAGAGGGCTGCGAAGGGCGCGGCGGCATACGTCGTCTTCGTCTGCCTGCTCAGTCTCAACCTCGGCCTGCTCGGTGTACCATTCACAGCCGTGTTCTAACGGTTGAATGGTTTCAGGTGGAATCCGATTGCTCTGAGCCATGTGGATAGAAACCGCCCCACACCATTTATGTCAGTAGAGTCTGAAGACGGGATGAAGCCTAAACTGACATATGAGAATCGCTACCAGAATATGGGATAGTGGCTGGGGGGCAATTCTCTTAACCACATACACCCTCCTCGTCCTCCATTTACTCGCCCCAAGTCAACTTCTCCTGAAACCCGTCGCCCTTCTGCCAACCATCTTAGTGATGTTCATCGCTGACCGATACAACTACCAACTCATCCATTTCTTTGCCGGTGGTGAACTCCAAAGATCTACCGAACAGGTCGAACGGATAACTGGTGAAAATGATTTCTACGAATCTGCAAGCAAGGAACTACAATCTCGTGTCGATGACCTCGATCGTCGCGCTTATCAGAACAACATCTCGATTCTGGCGGGAGTCCTTATCGCCGTTACGGGCCCCGTCATCGGTTTCTACCTCAGAGATGTAATTGGTGGCATCGTTGGATTAGGTATTGCCGGACTCGCTGTCCAACTGCTGTCCCGTCAAAGCGTCCGACAGCTCAACACGCTGGCTCAGAATATCTCTGAGCCGTACACAGCCAAATATGAAAATCAGTAGACTCCATATCGAGCAATTCGCCAGAGATGACTACCCGACGCTGAGCGAAGACCGCGTCGGCGGAAACGACCTTCTCCTCGTCGGAGGAAACCGATCTGGGAAAACGCTGACGTTCAACGCTTTGCTCTATGGTCTTTATGGGCCAAGAGCAACGTACGGCGTCTCTCCCGGGCGCACCAGTGAAGTTCGGTTCGTGTTCAATAACGGGGACAGATTAATTCGAGGGGGAAGCGGTCGCTCGTACTCGCATGGTGAGGATTCCTTTGAGACAGACGAAGCAGATGAGGCCATAGCGGAGTTCATCGGAGCAGAAGATATCGTCTCCCACCAATTTGTGCCCTCTGAAATTGATGAACTTCCCTTAGCAACGCTCTCCGAAAGCGAGCGGCTGTCCTTGATCCGGCGTGTGATGGACAGTGAACTCGAAGAAGAGATAGAGAAACTGAGAGAACAACGGGACGACCTTGAGTCAGATATTGAGAGCATCGAACGGACGGAACTGCAGCCACGGTGTGAAGAGCTTGATGACATTAATATACCGCGCTATGAATCTCGGCTAGAGAAAATCGAGCGATTGGAGTCCCTCATTGACTCCGGCCGAATTGAGACAATCAAGCAACATCTCGTGGATAATGAGGACCTCCGTGACCGCCTAGAAGAACTTGACGACCGTCGGCACGCTATCAACCAAGAGCTCCGGAAAAAGGAGCGGAAACTGCGCGAGCGGCGGCGGTATACCAATGAAGTCAATGAGATTATTCTCGATGCTATCTCCGAGCTCACGTGCCCTGTCTGTGACCAGATTGTTCGGGAACAAACAGCCAAACAACGGTTGCAGAACGGACGATGTCCCCAGTGCGGCCGCGAACGCTCACTTGAAGAGTTGAAGCTAGATCTTCGCTCGAAGGTTGATTCGGCTGATGAGGAGATTGAAGCTCTCGAATCCGACATTGAAGAGCTGCAAGACGAAAAAGAGGCACTCGAAAACGAGATACAGTCCCTCCAGGATTCGGTTCCCGATCTGTCCGACTTGAGTGACCTCACCATTCACACGCTCAAAGACAACGACTACGACATTGACGATGTCGCGGAAGAGACTCAGGAAAGGCTGGAGCAACACCGCACGACCATCGAAGACCTCTCCACTCAGAAGGACCGATTGGAGACAGAGATAGAGGAAATTGAAGAGCAACTGTCGGAGTTAGATAACGCACTTACGGAGACGGAATCTCGGATTAAGGAGTTGTCACAAGAGAGCTTTGAGGAGATTATCAATTCTTTCCGGGAACAGTGGTCAGAGAACTACCAGTCGATGGCACCGGACCTAGCTGTGGAAATCAACCTACGACCGGATGGAACAATCATTTTACCCGGTAATGACGGACCGCGTGAGTACGACGAACTGAGTACCGGTGAAGTCCGTCTGCTGAACATCTCCTTCGTATTCACACTGGTACAGCAAGCGACCGATAGAGAGGATCAGGGACATAATTTGGAGTGTGTGGCAATGGATGAGCCGTTCGCAAACATCGACGAAGACCTCCGGGTGAACACCATCGAAGTCTTACTTGAATCCGATATCCAGTTCATCATCACCACGTCCAATGGGGATCTGGCACAGCACTTCAATCGTGACCAAGTAAAGTCCCTGAATCGGATGCATATCCAGTACACGCTGGATGAACTAGAGGAGTTGGCAGCCGATGACTGACGACGAAACGCATCATCCACGTCTTGTTCTGCTAGACGAGGCTGACGGGCATATTGAGGGGCGAGCGAAATATCATAAGCTACTGTTCAACTATGCGGATGAAGAAGCAGACGAAACTGAACTGACGTTCGTTCGGGAAGAGCGCGGACCGTATGATCCAGGGCTCTCACAGGCAATGCAACGGTACATGGACCTTGGGTTAGTGAAAATCGAAGAGGATGCGGAGCCTCATGAGGTCGAACAGACCGAGAAAGGCCAGCGATACATGAGTGGGTACGAGCGAGCAAAAATGCGTCTAGACGAATCATTCCGACAGACGAAGGAACGAATTCGGAAAACTGTACGAAAGCATGGGGACAAGAGCGCGAGCGAGATGGTTGGCGAGGAAAACGTGCAAGATGCGAAGGAAAACCCGATGCGGAAGGAATTAGAGTGAGTCTGCGTTCGAGTAGTGATTACTGTGCTAGAATCGATAGATTCGGCACTGTTGTCGTGGTTTTCGGGTCTTGGTTTTCTCGGTGTATGGATCACGGATGGTGAGAGTTAGTTATCTCCAGTTGCAGATCGGTGCTCTCGCTGTTGGGTGTCCTTTGCCTGAACAGAGGATTCCGGTGTGACAGTACAGAAATTAGATGGCGAAGTGTCCGGTTCGATGTGGTAGTCCACCGTCATCATGTAGATTCTTCCCTTCGATGAACATCCTCACGACGGATTCCTCGTCGTCATCGAGTGCCGCAGAGTTTAGCGTTTCAAGTCGGTCTACGGTTTCATCTAACCCGAGTACATCGTCCACCCACTCTGGTTCGGCTTTCCATCGCGGTGGTTCCTGACTGATGAAGAGTCGGTCGAGACACTGGAGTAATCCCTCCGTGTCGTCGATGTTTGTTTCAAGCCAGTCTGACGCGTCTTCACTTGTGAGGTCGTACCAGAATGAGAACACGGCGAACGGTCGGTCAAGCTGGAGAAGATCTTCGTTGTCTGCGGTTGTTGCGATGTTGTCAAGGACGGCGTCCTGGATGGTTTCGAGTTGGTCTTCGGTCAAGAGTTGCTCGTCGGCTGGGACTGCTTCGGTGTCGAATAGTCCGTGCTCTTTTGAGAGACTGGTTGTGACGGCTTGCTGCAAGTATAATCCAGTGTTTGAGTTAGCTACATCAAGCAAGATGTCGTCTCGGCGGTTTTGATCGATGCGTTGGAGAAGTGTCCGTATGAGCTGGTTGAGTAACTGATGGTTCTTCGGCGCGAAGCTATCGTTTTCGCTGTCGACTTTGAGTAACTTATCCGAGCTTCGGAAGAGTCCTTGTATTAGAGACGGGATTTGATCCTTATCGATATCGTCCGTGAATTCGGAGAGTTGTGACAGGAAGAGATGGGATTTTGTCCGTCCTGAAGAGGTTGTCTCTTCGGATAAGTCCGTCACTTGCTCATAGAAAATCTCGGGATCATCGATTTGAATCAGTTGCTCGATTGTCCGAATAGAAATCCCTTCTTGCGGGACTGTCAGTCGGAAGTAAAAGCGGTATATCTCTGAGTGACAGATACGTCTGCGTTTTTGATATGTGTCTGGCTCGCGTAAAAATGATTGGTCGAATGTCTGGGCGCACTCGGGAAACAGATGGCCGAGAAGCGTTTTGAGAGGCGGAATTTCAGATTCTGCATGGTCGGTAAAGAGGTCTGAATAGTCGTCTGTTTCCTTCTCTTCATCATCGTAGTGCAAGTCTATAGCTGATGCGATACCGTAATCGATCCCGATGAATCGGTCTGGTTGTGTTCGGATTGTTTCGTAAACGTCTGGATAGAACACCCTGATTGCCTCGATCCCTACGAGGTCTGTGATGTTTATTTCGCCGGTCTCGAACATACTGTGCGAGATATTGATCGCATTTGAGAGGCGAACAGCGCCGCGCGGAGTATCCAGTAAGGGCCGAACCCCGTTTTGGAAAAAGTCTGTCCACCGTTCTTCCATCTGGGGTTCCCAGTCCGCCCCAACCGTTTGCTCGATGTTCTTGGTGAATAATTCTTGAATGGCGTGTCTCTGTGGTTCCGGGAGGGTGATGGGTAGCTGAACGATTTTCCTCAGGTAATCATCACCATTCATTCCCTCATCGTCCAGAGCTTGAACGACGATGTCGTAGTCGAACGCTAGGACGTAGGTGATGTTGGGGAAGTCAGCGACGCTTTTTACCAGCCGGAACATCTGCTGTATCTCATCGCGCGCCAGGCGATCGATATCGTCAATCAGCACGACAATGCGTTCGTCGCTCGCTGCTAACTCGCTCGAAATATCGTCTTTGAGCGATCCCAGGTCTGGAGCTTCGGGGTCTAAGATTTCACCGGCTACTTTGAGTCCTTTCTGAGCTGCTTTGCCTTCTGGGACTGGTCCAGTAGGAACCTTGGAAAGAGTCGTCGCGTAGGTAGACAGTTTCGAACGCAACTCTTCAAACCGATCTTCACCTAATGCGGCTGCTAATTCTTGCAGGTATTTTTCGAACAGGTCGTGTTGACCTGAGAACCACCATGGGTTGAACCGAACGATGATAGGGGCGTCGTCTGGCTCATGCTGCGTCTCCAAATCGTGTTCGATGAAATTGAGAACGGTACTTTTCCCGGATCCCCAGTCGCCGTAAATACCGATGATGAATTCATCTGCTGGGGTATTGCGCTGGATGACTTCCGCGAGATGACTAGCGAACTCATCGTATCCTAGTCGATCATCAGCAGGGTCTTCGAGGGCATCATCTGCTGCCAGAGAAAACTCACTCATGGAATCTGTCATACTACCATATGTCCAGGCTTTATGTAAGTACCTTCGTGACGAGTGAGTAACTGGTGAGTGCCTTTTTGTATGAGGGCATGCACTTAGTCAGTCTGAGCGAAGCTAGTCGCTGTCTATGGTAGTGACGGCGACCGAATCCGGAGAAGCCCCACTCATCGGTAATCATTTGCTCAAGACGCTTTCCCAAATATTCGTCTGCTCTTCTTCACAGACCAATCTAACCAGAGTAGTATCCGACAAAACCGTAGGACAAGAGCCGGATCTAGCTTCAATATAACTCAGACGATTAAATTAGAAAGCATGGATCTCAAATAGGTTAGCCCACTCAATCATTTTCGAGACCCTCGATACATGTTTGTAGGGTATCTCAGAAAATACTTCTTCCGTGACAAGCGCACATGTACTGGCTAAACGGCTATCCCTGACCAATAGTTGTGGTAGGATTGTTTCATGTATTTAACTCTAGGGACTACCGGTTGGTCATGATTTGGTCAGCTGATCACTCTTGATTGCAAAGATCATTATTTAAGCGTGGTTGCTCAAGTAGTGTGTACGATGGAACACGAGCTCTTCCAAGAATCGCGTTTCATCCATACTGACGCCGCATTACCTGATGGGGAAGCATACAAGTGGTGGAAAACAAAAATCAAAGCTAACACCGAGGAAAACACGATATTTATCGAGGGAACCCGTACGAAGCAATTTCAATACGGCTTAGAATTAGATAAAAGGACCAACTGGTTACGGGCCGAACTTGATGATTGGGAAGACTTGTCTAAAATTCTTGAATTCCTCAATGCGGTGGATGAGCAGAGGGGGAGCGGAAAGATGGAAATGACAATTGACATTGTGGACGGAGAATGTAAGGATGTCCCAGAAGATCGCCATGAACGGGGGTTTGATGAATTAAAAGTTCAGTTAGCGGAGGATGGAAAGTACATTCAGTTTTATTTATCCCCGCATATTACGCTACCAATCCACGTGTTTGAGGAAAGCGTAAATAAAGTACCTCAAGACTCCCAAAATCTACAGGAACTTCAATTGTTTTTCGCAGATATGTGTGGCGCACGAATGCCGGACCCATTACTTGATTCTGAGGTCGACCAGAATATTAGGAAAGCAGACTACGGTGATGAGATAATCAATCACATTGCCGATGGAGATCAGTGTTATCGTTACGAGCTCTGGCACTCTGCCTTGAGTTCCTATATTCGTGCCTTTGAGTGGGCGATGATCGCCTACTTGGAGGATCAGGAGGGGGTTGATGTTATCGAACAAGAAAGAAAGGATGAACAGACGTACTACTTCACAACGCTATTAGACACCCTACAAGAGCACGTCAACGTTGATCAGAAGACCGATTCAAGATTGAGGAGTATGAATCGAGCAGAACGTCGTTGGATGGCTCATCACAAATCCGGATCAACTCTTCCTGAAGAAGTGGACGCGATCCGATCTCGACTACAGGTATTTCTAAATGACCTCTTTGAGTAACGTCCAAGATTATCGTTTGTTTTCAAAATTAGATCATTGCTATTCAGTATCGGCCCTGGTTGGGTCCAGACTATCCTCTCAGGTCCAAAACCTTGTAATGCTAGCCGGATAATCGCTTATCAATGTCGTTCCAAGTCGGAAAGTGGGTGAAGAAATATAAGCAGCTTCGCCCGAACGAAGAGATTGTATACACTGGCCAAAATGGCGACTACCCCTCCGACAAGTACGAATTTTCGAGTATCTCTACATATGCTCAACAGCAAAATCACCTGAAGGACTCAGATATCTCTCGAATCATTGATTGGATAGGACACGGAAATAGTCTCAATCACTTCGAAGAAAATTATGGGAATAACAAGGATTGGGCAACAGGTGAGCCACAGAACCTCACTAAGGATATCCTCACTTCCGGTTTGGCCGGCAAAGCCGCAATTGATAAATTACAGGAATTACCCGGAGTCAAAGTCCAGATTGCAAGTGCTCTAATGACTGTAATGGACTCTCAAAATCACGCGATAGTTAGTGTTGAAAGATTTCGCTCTCTCCCAGTAGCCGCTCCGAATCTGAATATCTCTAATGACGACGAACGAATCCTTTGGCTATCTGCTTTAGAAAAATTCAATGATCACTCAGATGTGTACGATTACTATCTTGGTCATGTGGATGATATCGTTTCAACAACCGGGGCAACTGCTCGTGAAGTAGATATGGCTCTCTGGTCCTATGACGCGGATAATCGGATACAGACGTTCTGAAACGTTAACCCTGATAACTGGAGACGGGAATGAATCTCTCCTGTTCCAGCAAGACCCGTTATTAGATCATATATATGGTACAAATAACGATCATGTTGTTCCTCTTACCTTGTCACTGGCGTGAGACTCCACCCAGTCAAAATATCAGCCAGAGAGATGGCAATTAGATATTGTCCAGATAGCCGCGACGCTGTTCCAGCTTCACCTCCTCTGAGCGCTTGTCGTAGTGCAGATCCAGCACTTTCTGACTGACGTTCATTCGATCGCTGACGATCTCGACGGGAACGTCTTTAGTGAGAAAGTGCGTGATGCTGCCCTTTCGGATCGCGTGCGGGCAGACCGCGTCCGGACACTTCGCGTTCGGTTTCTCTTCGCAGTCGGGACACGGCTCGCCCCGGTAGCACGGCGAGGTGATCCGATAGACGATTTTCCGCATCGTACTCCGAGACATTCGAGAGTTCTCAGTCGTGAGAAGCGGATCTCGATCGTGATCGTCGGACACATCGTGCCGCCGGTCATTGATGTAGTCTTCGAGCAGTTCGGCAAGGTCAGAGGTGATAGCCACGAGGCGTTCACCGCCCTGCCCGTTCTTTAATCTCGTCCCCTGATCGGGCCGGTGAACGAGCCGAATGCAGCTATCTTCGAAGCTCACGTCATCGAGATCGATCGAGTTCGCTCCGCCGATTCGCATCCCGGTCTCCCACAGGAGACTGAGCAGTATGTGCTCGCTTGAGGCGTACTTGTACTTCGTGAGATACGCGAGGATGTCCCGCGCCGTCTCGGCGTCTAGCACTTCGTCGCGTTGACGCTCTTCGCGGCTGACGCGCGGGACCATCACCTTCGTGTAGAGGTTCTCGGGGACGGCCTCGATCGTCCCGGCCCACTTGAGGAACACGCGGAGTGTGCTCATATTCATCCGGAGCGTGAGGTTGTTGATGTCACCGGTCTCCTTGCGCCAGAGCCGGTAGCGCTGGACGTCTCGGCCCGATAACTCGTTGAGGTTCTCGATTCCCTCTTCTTCGCACCACTCGACGAAGTGGTTCGTCCGGTACGTGTGGTTCCGAACCGTCGATTCGGCGCAGTCGGTCGACTTGTGATCGAGGAACAGATCCTGTCCCTGGTCGGGTGTTAATGGTTCGAGGTCGTCTTTGTCTGTGGTCATAGTTGTCACGGGCCCCCGTTAGAAGGCTTCTCGCGCGCGGACCTGCGGGGGAAGGAATCAGGCGTACCACACAGGGAATCCGCCCCAACCCATTTTACTGCAACAACACGACGAGCGACAGCGAGGAGTCTGTTGCAGTAAAATGGTCACGCGGTGTTGAACCCTCTCAGTCGCGCGCAGTGAGCGGAGCGAACGAGCACGTCTGATTCCGGTTCAACTCCGCCCCAACCCATTCTGCGACGAACGAAGTGAGGAGCGAATGGTAGACGGTGAGTTGAACCCTGCCAGTCGCGCGCAACGGAGTGAGCACGTCTGGCTCCGGCTCAACTCCGCCCAACCCATTTTCGACGATACAACACCACGAGCGTAGCGAGCGGTACCAGTCGTCGAAATTGTTCTCGAAGGCGTTGAACCCTGCCAGTCGCACGTAGCGACGCAGAATACGTACGAGAAGCGGTCACGATTTCTGAGACGACACTAAAAAAATAGTCACATTCTCTGGGTGAAGTGATGGGATCGCGCCCAACTGATGGTGAGATGGGCACTGTCTAGTTCAGAACCTCCTCCGCTGGCGTTCGCCCGTCAAGCGCTTGGTTGGGCCGCTCGTGGTTGTAATGGTGTCTGAAGCGTTGTAACCACTGTCTTGCGCTCGATTGACTGCCCCGCC
>Ga0207756_100558_pt1 | contig 11160 bp, 12 predicted proteins | sample A23M1SouthBayCA_FD_187748 | JGI IMG/M metagenome (GOLD analysis project Ga0207756, IMG submission 187748) | Aerobic enrichment media microbial communities from Eden Landing Ponds, California, USA - A23 M1 (3) (SPAdes) | ecosystem: Environmental > Aquatic > Marine > Unclassified | place...
AGTACACCGCATCCGGGAGTCCCGTGATGGCGAACGACCCGCACCTGGACCTGCGCGTCCCGCCGATCTGGTACGAGCAGCACGTCGTCGTCGACGGCGAGCGCGACGTCCGCGGCGTCACGTTCCCCGGGGTTCCCTTCGTCGTCATCGGGCGGAACGACGCGGGCGCGTGGGGGTTCACGAACACCGGGTACGACGTCATCGACTTCTACACGTACGAGACCCAGGACGACGGTGCGGCGTACCGGTACGGCGACGAGGTCCGCGAGTTCCAGACGCGCACGGAGACCATCGCCGTGGCGGACGGCGACGACGTCGAGGTCGAGGTGACCGAGAGCGTCCACGGGGCGGTGCTCTCCCGGGGGAACGACGGCGAACCCCTCTCGGGCAGCTCGGGCCGCGTCGGCGTGCAGTGGACGGGGCTGTCCGCGACGCGCACCGTCGAGTCCATCTACGAGATCGGGCGCTCGGCCGGCGTGGACGACGTCCTCGAGGCGCTCGAACTGTTCGACGAGCCGACGCAGAACTTCGTGTACGCGGACCGCGACGGCCGCACGCTGTACTACACGACCGGACAGGTCCCGATCCGGACCACCGACGGCGACCCGGTGACGGGGACGCGCGTGTTCGACGGGTCCGCCCGCGAGGGCGAGTGGGAGGGGTTCGAGCCGTACAGCGACGTCGACTGGGCGGCCGCGAACGTCGTGCCCTTCGAGGAGAAACCGCACAGCATAGATCCGGGCTACCTCGCGACGGCGAACCAGCGCATCGTGGACGACCCGGCGTCCTACCTCTCGGAGGGGTACGCGCCCCCGTTCCGCGGCGCGCGCATCTACGAGCGACTGGACGAGCGCGCGGCGAGCGACGAACCGATGACCGCCGCGTTCCTGCGGGAGCTCCAGCTGGACGCCGTCGACCGCCGCGTCGACCACCTCCGCCCGATCTTCGAGGACGCCCGGAGCGAGGTCGCGGGCGACGCTCGCGAGGCGCTCGACGCCGTCCTCGCGTGGGACGGCGAGACGACGCCCGACCGCCGCGAACCGCTGGTGTTCGCGTTCTGGACGCGGAAATTGAACGAGCGCGTGTTCGACCCGCGGTTCGAGGACGCGGACCTGGACGTCGGCACGCCCAACGACTGGGTGCTCGGGCGACTCCCCGCGGACAGCGACTGGTTCGTGCCCGCGGACGCCGACGCCGGCGAACCCGACCGCGGGGTCGTCGCCGCGAACGCGCTCCGGGACGCGCTGGCGGACATCGAGGAGGCCGGGTACGCGACCTACGGCGACTACAGCACCACCGCGCTCACGCATCCCTTCGACCGCGGGTTCCTGAACTACCCCGAGTACCCGACTGACGGCTCGCCGACGACGGTGAACAACTTCCGCCCCGAGTCCAACCGCGGGAGCTCCTGGCGGCAGGTGGTGCCCGTCGGCGACGACGCACCCGACGCGGCAGCGGTGCTTCCCGGCGGGAACGACGGCGACCCGCTCTCCGCGAACTACGCGGACCAGCTCGACGACTGGGCGGCCGGCGACTTCCGCGAGTTCTCGCTGGACGCGCCGGACGACGTCGACGTGCGGTTCGAGGGAGGTGACGGTGCGTGACGGACCTCGCGACCGAACTCGGGGCGACCCTGGAGAACCCGCGGCGAGCGGGCCTCACGCTGCTCGCGGTCGTCGTCGGCGTCGCGCTCGCGAGCGTCCACTGGCTCGGCCTCGTCGTCGGCGGCGCGCTCGTCGCGCTCCCGCAGCGCTCGCTCCCCACCGGCCTCCTCGCCGGGTTCCTGTTCGGTGGCGTCGTCCTCACCGTCTTCATCGTCGACCTCGCCGCCGCCGGCGCCGCCAGCGGCTTCCTCCGATTCGGCCTCCTGCGGGACGTCGCCGTCGCGATGGGTCTCGGATTGCCGACGTTCGGCGCGCTCGCACGCGGCCTGCGCTGACCGGTCTCGTCCCACCGCACCCCCTGAAACCCGGGAGCTCCCCCGGGTTCTCGTGCCGAACCGGGTGCCTTCGGAACCGATGATTTCGGAGTCCCGGGAGATAGACGTGACGACACGGCAGTAGAGGACGTGCCGCCCGACGTCGGCGTCGCAGCCGTCGTCCTTCGACGAGTGCCGACGCCGTACTTCACGGCTCCCGCCGTTTTTCGGATACGACGGCGACGACTCGCTGTCCTTCGCGTTCACCGGGGCGACCGCGGAACTCCGGTGGAGACCTGCGCCCGGAGCGTCGACGTCGCGAGCTTCGGGACCTCCGGGATGGGTCCCGACAGCGCTCGGCGAGCGGCGTCGTCTCCGGACCGCTGGCGCGCATCGCGACCGACGACTGGAACGCGGCGCGGAGGCGACGCCGGACGACGCGTACCAGTCGAGCACCCGCTCGGAGTACGAACCGCCGGAGAACCCGAACGCGTGGCGCCTAGGGACGAGCGAGCGCGCCGGCCGCGCCCTCGGCCGGGAGTGAAGATGGGCTCGGGTCTTCCCGGCGTCGAGCGGAGCGCCAGCACGACCCGCTGTTTCTGGGGGCTCCTCGCGCACTCGTCCGGCCCGCACGCCGCCGCGCTGTGCGTGACCGAGCGCGTCATCGAGCGCGCGAGCCGGGGCCGCGACCGCAGAAGTCTCAGGTTCGATATAGGATAGCTTATGTAACAGGGTATTTTGGGGGGTAACGCATGGGTGGTTTCCAGCTTCATCTTCCCCTCCTTCTCATCGTCCTCGCGACCTCCATCGGCGTGGTGACGACGGCGTATGCCGCGTCTTACCTCGAGAAGTACGGGCTGACAAAGCAGGTACTGACGTTCACGTTCCTGGCCGCAAGCATAACCACCTGGTCGTTCTTCGCGATGTTACAGTTGACCGCGACGACCTACACGCAGTCGTACTGGGCGTACAAACTGCTGCACTTCGGCTCGTTCACCACCGCACCCGCAGTGCTCCTGTACGGACTCTCGATGGGAGACGCCCAGCGATGGGTGAACTGGAAGACCGTCTCCGTCATCGCGGTGTCGTTGACGCCGGTGTTCGTCCTGCTTTTCACCGATCCCGTTCCCGTCCTCTTCGAGGACCCTGGACTTACCGCGTTCGGAGCGTTCTCCGTCATCGAACACGGGAACGGTTCCGTCTACGTCTCGTATCTCTCCGCGTTCTACGTCATCGCGACCATCGGGCTGTCCTACATCGTCTACCAGACGTGGTCCGACCCGAGCCTCAGTTCCACCCAGACCGCGATCCTCGTCCCTGCCATCCTCGCTCCGATGCTGCTCTCGGTCGCACAGACCTTCTCGCTCCTGCCGTTCGAGACGCCGGGAACGATCCTGACACCCGTCTCGTTCTCCGTGGGCATGACTGGAGTCGGGTACGCAGCGTTCCGCTACGATACCTTCGACACGAAGGCGCTCGCCCGCTCTCGTACGATCGAGAACATGAGCGAGGGGTATCTGCTCGCCGATACCGACGGCGAGGTCATCGACGCCAACTCGAGCGCGCAGTCGCTGCTCGACGAGGAGACGCCACTGACCGAAAACCAGCTCTCGGACCTGTTCCCGACGAGAGACGAGCGGACGCCGCAAGAGGCAGCGACCACACCACCGTTCGAGGCACGGATCGAAACGGGGGTCGAACCTCGGACTCTCGAAATCTCGGCCGCCAACTTCACCACCGAAACCGGGGTGACGCTCGGCACGCTGTTCGTGATGCGTGACATCACGACCCGCAAGGAGGCCCAACAGCAGTTAGAAGAGCAACGCAACGACCTCGACGTGCTCAACCAGGTGCTTCGACACGACATCCGGAACGACCTGCAGCTGGTGACCGCGTACGCCGACCTGCTGACCGAACACGTCGACGAGGAGGGGACCGCGTACCTCGACTCGTTAGCGGAGAGCGCCGACCACGCGATCGAGTTGACGAAGACGGCACGCAATATGGCGGACGTGATGCTCCTGCGAGAGGAGACGCAGGAGCGGGTGGCCCTCCGCGACGCGATCGAGCGCGAACTCGAGAAGACCGACTCCGAGAACCCGGACGCGCGCGTAACCGTCGAGGGGTCGCTGCCGGCGGTGCAGATCCGCGCCAACCAGATGCTCGACTCCGTGTTCCGGAACCTCCTGTCGAATGCCATCCGGCACAACGACGCGGAAGTCCCCGAGATCTCGGTGTCGGCGACGGCCCGGGACGACCGAGTCGTCGTCCGCATCGCGGACAACGGTCCCGGCGTACCCGACGACCAGAAGGAGGACATCTTCGGGAAAGGCGAGAAGGGACTCGACAGCTCCGGGACGGGCCTGGGTCTCTACCTCGTCCAGCACCTCGTCACTCACTACGGCGGTTCGGTCTGGGTCGAGGACAACGACCCCGAAGGCGCCGTCTTCGTCGTCGAGCTGCCGCTGGCCGATGCCGTCTGACGCACGGACTCGTCCGCGGGCGCTCCAGCAGCCGGCTCGGTGAGCGACCGGCCCGGGGTTCGACGCGGACCGACCGAGCGCGTCGTTCAGACCGCAATCCCGACAGGGAGCGTTCGACGGGGTCTCGCGCGCCCGTCCCGGGTCAGTCGTCGGCGCTGGCGGGCGCGGCGTCGACCGTGATCTCGCCCGCGTCGAGGTCGGCTTCGACCTCGCGGGCGGCGGTGACGAGGTTCGCCATCTTCTCGTACGCGACCTCGCGCGGCAGCAGTTTGAGGCCGCAGTCCGGGCTGACGACGAGCTGTTCCGGGGGCACCACTTCGAGGCCCTTGCGGATGTTCGCCTTGATCTCCTCGACGGTCTCGACCTCCGCGACGTGCGCGTCGACCACGCCGAGCGCGAGGTCCGCGGTGAACGCGGGGTCCTTGAACACGTCGAGCTGCTGGTAGTCGTCGTTGCAGAGTTCGAGGTCGAACTCGTCGACGGGGTACTCGAGGATCTCGGGGTAGATGCGGGAGTAATCGCCGTAACACACGTGCAGGCCGACGCGGACGTCCTCTGGAATCTCGTCGACGATGTGCTCCAGGCACTCGCCGACGATGGCGTGGTCGTCCGGCGTCGTCGCGAGCGCGGGCTCGTCGATCTGGATGTAGCGCGCGCCCGCGTCGACGAGCTTCCCGATCTCCTCGTTCACGAGGTCCGCGAGGTCCACGGCCAGGGATTCGAGGTCGTCGTACGCCTCGTTGAACGACCAGTTCGCGAGCGTGTACGGGCCCGTGATCGGGACCTTCACCGGGCGCTCCGCGACGTCGGCGGTGAACTCGTACTCGTCCACGAGCCACGTCTCGTCGTACTCCACTTCGGAGACGACGCTGGGTTTGTCGAAGTAGTTGTGCCCCCACACCTTCACGGGGCCGTTGAACTCGTAGCCGTCGATGCGGTGCGCGAAGAACTCCACCATCTCGTTGCGCCGCATCTCGCCGTCGACGACGACGTCCAGGCCGGCGCGCTCGTGCTCGTTCGTGATGAGCCGGCTCGCGTCGTCCTTCGCTTCCGCCCACGCGTCCTCGTCGAAGTCCGGGAGCTCCTCGGCGTGCTCGCCCTGGTGCTCGCGGGGCTTGGTCGTGTCGCCGCCCTGGTAGAGTTCGCGAGCGCGATCCAGCCACTTCGGCTTCGGGTAGCTCCCGACGACCGTCGTCATGAGGAAGTGCTCGTTCTCGTGCCCGGCGGGCCGGAACTGGTCCTTGGCGTTCGGCGCGGCGTCGTCGGTCATGCTTCCACCTCCGGGCGCGCGACCGCGTCCGCGAGCGCTGTCAGTTTCGCCTCGTACTTCCGGTACGGGAGGTAGAACAGCTCCGTGTTCGTCGTCACGTACGTCGTGTCGAAGTCGGCGCTGACCGCTTGCTCGTGCACCCAGTCGACGCGCTCGCGGACGACCTCGGGGTCCTCGACGAGCGTGTTCTGTCCGTCGACGAGCCCGAGCGAGACGTCGCTCGTGGTGCCGTACTCGTTGATGTTGTAGAGGTTCTCCTCGTGGTTCGCGACGAAGTCGTACCCGATCGCGTCAACGTCGGCGTCCAGCAGGTGCGCGTGGGTCTTCTCGTCGAGCGCACCCCAGTACGGCTGCACGACGACCTCGGCGTCCACGGCGTCCGCGACGGTCGTCACCGCGTCGGCGAGGTCGTCGGCGACGTCGTCCGCGGGCGGGTTCTCGACGAGCGACGGTTCGAGGAGGTACAGCGTCTCGACGGCGGGGAACGCGTCGGCTTCGCCGGCGAGGAACTCGGCGATCGCGTGCAGGAACTCGCGGGATCCCTCGTAGTGCTCGTTCGTCGCGAGGTCCGCCAGCGAGTACGGCCCGGGGAGGACCGCCTGCGTCGGGTCGTCCGTGAGGTCGGCGAGCGCGTCGAGCTCGCCGGCGACGTCCCCGGAGAAGTCGAGGTCGTCCTGCACGACGGGCTCCCGGTAGAAGTTGTTGTTGTCGTAGTAGCGAACGATGCCGCGCGTCTCGACGCTGTCGTGCACCGTCAGCGGGTGCGCGAGCATGTCGTCCCAGCGCAGCTGCCCCTCCACGACGCGGTCGAGGCCGGCCGCCGTCTGCGCGTCGACGACTTCGCCGCGCGCGGTGGCGTACGCGTCGCGGACGGCGTCGGCCTCGTCGCCGTCGACGAGGTCTTCCTTCTGGTGGCCTTTGAGGTCGGAGAGGTCGGATTTCGCCCAGTCCGGGAGCGGGAACAGCCCGGGTGTGGTGGCGACGAGTTCTGTCATGCGTGATAGCGCGTACGAAATGCGGCTGTTTAATATTTACTGTACGCGATGATGCGCACTAGTTATCCCGCTGGGTGTGAACGCGACTCGCACCCCGGCGGCGCCCCGCTCGATTACGCCGGGACGAGCTTCAGGACCGACAGCGTCTCGAAGGGATACGACTCCTCGCGCATCGCGACCGTCGAGAACCCGCGCTCGCCGGCGAACGACGCCACCGCCTCGACGCCCGTCAGCGAACTCACGAGCACCAGCACGGACCCGCCCGGCGCGAGCACGCGCCCGACCGCGTCCACGAACGGCTCGACGACCGCACGCCCGTCTTCGCCACCGCTCAGCGCGGTCTCCATCCAGTCCTCGCGCGCCGCCGCCGCGTCCTCGGGCAGGTACGGCGGATTGAACAGCACCACGTCGAACGCCCCGTCGCGGAACGGCGCGACGAGATCCGCTCGCACCGCCTCGAGGCCGCGCTCGCGCGCCTGCCGGGCCGCGTGCGGGTTCAGGTCCGACGCCACCACGCTCGCCCCCGTCTCCGCGGCGACGCGCTCGGCCACCCACCCCGAGCCCGTCCCCACCTCCAGCACGCGATCCCCGGCACCGACCGACTCCTCCGCGACCGCCGCGAGCAGCGCCGAGTCCTCCGCCGGCTGGTACACCGTCGTCTCCACGCCCCTGCGCTCCGCGAGGTCCGTCACGAGTCCCCACCGTCGCCCCGGGCGTCGACGTCCCGCTCGCCGTCGGCACCACCGCCGTCGTCGGCCGCGTCAGGCGGCTGGGCCTTCGTGAACGTCGACTCGTAGTCGTCCGCGCCGATCCCGAACCCGTTCCGGGACTCGCCGGCGGCGTCCGGCGTCGCCACGTCCTCGTCGCTCGGCTCGACCACCGCGTCCGGGTCCGGATCAGGTCGCGCGGCACCGTCCGAGTTCGCGTCGCCGTCCGGGTTCGCATCGCCGTCAGACCTCCCGTTCGCGTCCTCGTCCGCGTCCGCGTCGCCGCGACCGCCCTCGACCGGTTCGGGCGCTTCCGTCTCCGCGTGTCGGAACCCGCCGGACTCCTCGCGCCCGGTGAGCTCGCGCTGCGGGAACGGGATCTTCACGCCCGCCTCGTCGAACCGCGCCTTCACCGCCTCCACCACCGCCGTGCGCGCACGCCACTTCCGGCGCGCGCTCGGCTTGTCGATCCAGAACCGACACCCGAGGACGACCGCGGAATCGTCGAACCGCTTCACGACCACCTGGGGCGTCGGCACCGACAATATCTCCTCCAGGTCGTCCATCGCCTCGCCCGCCAGCTCCGTCGCCGTCGGCACGTGCGTCTCGTAATCCACGCCCACCTCCACCTCGATCCGCAGACGGCCCTTCCGCGACCGGTTCACGACCTCCTGCCCGCTCACGAGGTCGTTCGGGAACATCACGTACTCGCCGTCGAAGGTCTGCACGCGCGTGTTCACGATGCTGATGTCCGTCACGATCCCCTCCCGGTCACCGATCTGCACCCAGTCACCGATCTCGAACGGGCGCGCGAACATCAACACGAACCCCGCGAGCACCGCCCCGAGCGTCTGCCGGGCCGCCATCCCCACCACGATACCCAGGAAGCCCGCGCCGACGAGCACGCCAGTCAGGTCCACGCGCCACACGCCGAGCACGACCGAGATCGCGGTCACCCACAGCGTGATCTGGACGACGCGGTAGGTCACCTCCACCTCGTGCTGGCCGAACGCGTCCCGACGACCGACGAGGTTGTCGACCACGCGACGACTCGCGCGGGACAACAGGTGCGTCGCGAACACGATCACCACCGTCACCGCGAGCAGCGGCCCGGTGCCGTTCTCGGGCGCGACCTGCGCGAACGCCCGCTGCACGTCGTCGGCGAGCCGCCACACGCCCAGGATCACGCCGAACGCGCACGCGAACGTCGACCCGACGACGACGACCGTGAGGACGTCGGACACGAAGTCGCTCAGCCGCTCGCGCAGCCACCGCTGGGTGCGTCGCGTCACCCACCCGATGCCCAGGAGGACCCCGAACGCCGCGAGCGTCACCACCGTCCGCGTCGTCGTCGTCTCGAACACCTGCGACAGCCCGTTGAGGGCCTCGACCAGCCCGCCGGAACTCTGCGCCGCCAGCGCGAGCCCGCTCATTCCGGATCACGGCCGACGTCGGCCGCGAGCGCCGCGAGCGCCGCCAGCCGCTCCGGCGACACCTTCCCCGGCCGCATCCCCATCAGGTCCTCGTCGGCCGCGTCCACGACCGCCGACCCGTCGTCGATGCCGGAGATGTGCACGGTGTTCCGGACCGCGTTCCGCATCGTCTTCCGGCGCTGCGTGAACACCGCCTTCACGAAGTCGAGGAAGAACGCCTCGTCGTCGACCTCGTACGCCGGATCCCGTGGCAGCGCCCGTATCACTGCGCTCTCGACCGCCGGCTGCGGGCTGAACGCCTCCTTGGGCACGGGCTCGACGACCTCCACGTCAGCGTAGTGCTGCGCGGACACCGACAACCGCCCGTAGTCGTCCGAACCCGCTTCAGCGACCATCCGCTCGGCGAACTCCCGCTGGAACATCAACACGAGCGGTCGCTTCAGCGGCAGCAGTCGGAACGCGATCTGCGAGGACACGCTGTAGGGCAGGTTCGCGACGCACGCCGAGAACTCGGGGAGCTCCACCTCCAGGGCGTCGCCTTCGATCACGGTCAGGTCGCCCGCCGCGACCGCCTCGGCGAACTCCTCGCGCAGGAACGCCGCCAGCTCGGGGTCGCGCTCCACGGCCGTCACGTGCCCGGCGACGTCGAGCAAGCGCGCGGTCAACGCCCCGTTCCCCGCACCGATCTCCAGCACGTGCTCGCGAACGCCCGCGTCCGCCGGCAGGTACGACGGCAGCCTGTCGAGGACGCGGTCGTCCACGAGGAAGTGCTGGTCGTGATCGGGGTTCCCGCGCACGCCAGCTCGAGCCAGCAAACCCTCGGGGTCTCTCATCGATTGCGCTCGGCTAGTGCACGCGACGGCGTAAACCCAGCGTTCCGCGCGTCGGCGAAAAATGGTCGAACGAGCAGTGCCACGGCAGAGAACGGGTCGATCGACCGACGACGGCGCCGGCGTCAGGCGTCCTCGTCCCGCCCGACGAACGTCTTGTACTTCAGGTCGTCCTCCTGGATCTCCTCCAGGATGCGTTCCACGAGCACGCCCACCGGGTCGTGCAGGCCAGCGACCCGATCCTCAAGGTCCTCGAAGCTCTCGAAGGGCTTTCGTTTCCGTTCGTCCAGGATCGTGTTCCGGAGCTTCTTCCCGATCCCCGGCAGCAAGTTCAACTGGTGGAGCCGCAGCGTGATCGGCTGCGCGTCGTTGTAGAACGACACGAACCGCTCCTCCTCGTCCTCCACGAGCTCCTCGACGATGTACTCCAGCTCGGACTGCGCGCTCCCGGAGACGTCCTCGTACTCGGTCGGATACACCCCCCGGACGTTGTCGCCGGGCGGCTCGATCACCAGCTCGTCGTCCATCCCGACGTCGGGCGTGTCCTCGAACACGACCTCCTTCAGCGTGAAGTCCCGCACGTCGAGCGCGTACGCCATCGGCCGAGAACCGTGTCGGCCATCAGAACGACCGTTCGGGAAGATGTCGAGGACGACGGCGACCCGCTCGTCGTCGCTTGAATCACTCATGATACAAGCCCCTACGACGACGACATATTTAAATGATGGCGGCGGGGATCAGACGTACTTCGCGAGGACGTTCAGGATCTCGTCGAGCTCCTCGCCGTCGAGCGTGTACCGCTCCTTCGCGAACACCGACCGCAGCTCCGTGCGGTCCTCCGGGAGGAGGTTCGCGAGCTTGTACGCCGTCGCCTCGTCGACCTTCTCCAATTCCTGGAGCTCCTCGACGAGCTCGAGGGACTCCTCGGGGTCGAGCACCGTGAACCGGTTCACGTGCTCGATGGCGCGCGCGAGCTCGTACCGCATCTCGCGGTCCTCGTCGATCGCGCGTTCGGCCTCGACCTCGTCGAGCAGTTCCTTCGTCTCCGCGAACGTCAGGAACTCCTCGTCGAGCTTCTCCTTGAATATCGTCATCCTACTGCTGGGCCTTCAGGTGGGCGGCGGCGGCGATGAGCGTCTTCTCCTTCCCGCCGTCGTTGATGCGGACCTTGAACGCCGCGCCCTGCTTGCCCTCGACCTCGCCCGTGTGCCCGTCGAAGCGCGGGTGGAAGCGACCGTCCGGGACGGACGGGTCGATCTTCAGGTGGACCTTCTGGCCCTCCTCGAACTCCTGGATCGCGCGCTGGGGCGGGGACGTGCCGCGCTCTCGGGGGTGATTCTTGAGCTTGTTCCGTGTCTTCTTGCGGGGTCCGTGCGAGTTCGGCATAGTCGTACACCTTCCTTCCGCCGTCGTGGTTATAAAACGCACGTTCCTCCCCGACTGTCGCCCGAACACCAGGCCGGAGGGTCGACGCGCCCGCCGGGCGGACCAGGTGGCGCGGGTGGCGTCCGTTCGCCTGCGCAG
>Ga0207756_100559_pt1 | contig 11120 bp, 8 predicted proteins | sample A23M1SouthBayCA_FD_187748 | JGI IMG/M metagenome (GOLD analysis project Ga0207756, IMG submission 187748) | Aerobic enrichment media microbial communities from Eden Landing Ponds, California, USA - A23 M1 (3) (SPAdes) | ecosystem: Environmental > Aquatic > Marine > Unclassified | place...
TGAACCTCCACGAAGACCCACACGTCGCTGTACGCCTCGACGTCCACGGTCCCCGCGACGTCGTCCGTCATGCGACCACCTCCGCGTCGCGGAGCTCGTCCAGCAGCTCGTCCACGGACCCGGCGACCACCTGCTCCCGCTCGACCGGGTCGACCGTCTCCATGCCCCCGACCTCCGTCGGCGAGGCGTCGAACCCGACCTCGCTCTCGTCGAGGCCGAGGTCGGCCGCGGACAGCTCCATCGGCTCGAACTCGTTCTCCGCGTACAGCTTGCGGTGCAGACCGGCCGGACGCGGGTCGTTCTCGCCGAACGCGATCGCGACGACCACCGGCAGGTCCGCTGCGACGACTTCGTGACCGCCTTCGATGTCGCGTCGCCCGACGAGCCGGTCGTCCTCAAGTTCCGGTTCGAGCTCCTCGACGTAGGTCAACTGCGCCCACCCGAGGTGTGCCGCGATGCCGGGCGGGACCTGCCCGGTCGAGGAGTCCGTCGTCTCCTCGCCACAGAGCACCACGTCCGCGTCCAGTGCCGCCGCCGCCGCGGCGAGCGTGCGGCTCGTCGGCCACGTGTCGCTGCCCGCGAACTTGCGGTCCGTGACGAGTGCGGCGTCGTCACAGCCCATCGCGACGGCCGCCTCGAGGACGTCCGTCGCCGTCGGCGGCCCCATCGTGATCGCGATCACCTCGCCACCCGTCTCGTCCCGCAACTCCAACGCCGCCTCGAGCGCGTTCCGGTCCGGCCGATTCATCACGGCCGGCGCGCTCGCCCGGTCCAGTCGACCCGTGTCCGGGTCGATGCGTACCTCGTCGTCGTCCGGCACCTGCTTCACGCCGACGACGACAGTGAGTTCGTCTGGCATAGTTTTGAATCGATGTCCTCACCCGGTGACTGCTCGATGCAGCGGCCGCACCACGTGCGAACGTACACGGGGTCGTGACGTAAGGTAGGCTGCGCCGTCCCGCGGGAGGGGAATCTCCCCCGTATTTATATACGCATTCTCTCCTAGCTCCACGACTCAGCTGCTCTCGGGTTCGCGGGCCCCGGCGCGTGGACGATCCGAACCTCCTCCGATTGCCGACCACCGTACCAGCGGCCGAAGGCGACGACTCCGACAGTCGAGCGTCCGTCACGACCCGCGGGGTGCGTTCGACTACCGACCGACGGCTCCTCCAGGTCGGTTCCTCCCCCGACCGATCGCTGGCGAGGGAGCCACCGTCTCGGTCGGCGGCGGCGCGTGGAAACTGTCCGGGAGGTACTATTTAGTGATGGTCCGTGTAGTCGGCACCATGGAGGACGATTCCAGCGACGACGGATCGGGCCGCGGCCGCACGGGCCGTGGCCGTCGAGGGCCCGAGACGCGACGGGGAACGCTGGTGCTCAGCGAGGACGAGAGTTACGTCGGGGACACGATCACGATCAAGGGGCGGAACCTCCCGGCGAACGAACGGTTCGAGCTCGTCTGGGAATCGGTTCAGGGGAAGTGGGGCGTCGTCGAAGCCCACGAGATCAAGGGGACGCAGTTCCGTCCGATCGAGGAAACGATCCTGACCGTCGAAACCGACGGGGACGGGGCGTTCGACCGCGAGTGGACGATAAAGCAGGATTACGGCGGGTCCCACGAGATCGCGATTCCGGCCGACGACGGCGAGACCATCGCCGCGGCCGAGCTGGAGGTGCTCCCGTGGTTCGAACTCGAGGAGACGACGGCGCAGCTCGGCGAGTCGTTCACCCTCCGTGGCTACGGGCTCGGCCCGGACGTCATGCGGAACAACTACCAGGTGTCCTGGGACAACGGGAACGTCGGCTTCGTGACGGGCGTGATGAACCGTGGCACGGCGACCGCAGAGATCCGGGCGGCGGAGACGGGCGAGCACGTGATCCAGGTGTGGCGCAACTACCGCGGCATCCCGTACCTGCTCAACAACACGCAGTCCCCGTTCGGGACCGTCGGTTCCGGGCGACAGAACGTCTGGACGGTCGAAGTGCTCGAACCCGACGACCCACCGGAGACCGCCTGGATGGACGCGCTCTTCGACGAGCAGCCGATCGACATCCACTACCCGCCGCTGGACGAGGACACCGCCGCCGAACTCTCGATCACGCCGCAGTGCGGCCAGCCCGGGACGGAAGCGACGATCACCGGCACGGGCTTCCCGGCGGACGCGCGCGTCGACCTCGTCTGGTACCGACACGAGGGGCACGACCCACGCGGGACGGACTCGACCCCGAGCCCGAAGATCTCCGCCCGCCCCAAACCCGACGTCCTCCCGACGGTTCGGACCGACGCGTCCGGCGAGTTCTCGACCGACGTGGAGATCCCCAGGGACGTCGGCTCGACGCGACCGATCACGGCGCGCGTCCGGGGTCGAGAGGTCGCCGTGACCGGGTTCATGCTCCAGCCGAAGATCGAACGGTTCGAGCCGAAAAGCGGGCCGGTGGGCACGCCGATCGAAATCGAACTATCCGGCGTCGGCTGGACGAACTACGAGAACGCGCCGATCCTGGTGTACGACAACGACCCGCTGGGGTACTTCTGCGGGACCGGCGGGGACGACGAGACCGGGACCGTCAATCCGGTCATCCGTGCGGCCGGCGACCCTGGCTACCACTTCATCGACATCTACCCCGCCCTGTTCTGGGTCGAGGAGGACCTCCCGGACTTCGAACTCAAACCACACCTCTCCTACCTCGACAACCACCCGATGCGCCCGCTTCCCGCGATGCACTTCGCGTTCGAAGTGACGGAGTGAACTGAGCACTTCAATTCGTTCTGCCGGTCTCGACGCTTCCTGGTGATGACAGCGGTAGCGTCCCCGCGAGATAACACCCAGCGGTAGTCTCACGTTATCATGCGAAATCGGCCCCGATGATATCTGTACGGATAGATAGCGATGTCCACCTTTCCGTCACGATCGGTCGAAATCACGTAATTATACTTGGAAAAGCGAAACGGTCGCGGAAAAATAAGGGGTAGATTTAATTCGCATTCCATTCGACAGAGTGATATGGGAAACGAAACGGAAGATAGCAGTCGAGCCGACGGGGGGACCGCTTCCGCCGAGCGCACCGAGCGACGGACCGCTCGGACGCGGCGTCGGTTCCTGGCAGCCGGAGCAGCAGTGACGGCTGCCTCGCTGAGCGGCTGTGCCGGGGGTGACGGCGGGACGGAGACGACGTCGGACGACGACTCGAGTCCCGACGGCGGGGACACGTCGACGTCCCCCGACGGCGCGACGGCCGAGACGACCGAGCAAGCGGACTACCCGGACGAGGTGGTCATCGGCTCCGTGCACCCGCTCACGGGAAGTACCTCCTACGTCGGCCAGCGCCTGCACGACGCGGTCGAGTTGGCGGCGACGATGGCGAACGAGGACGGGGGCGTCGAGTCGATGGGGGGCGCCGAGGTGCGCGTCCTGGAAGGTGACCACCAGGGCGACCCGAGCGTCGGTGGGGAAGTGGCCGGGGAACTCATCGAGCAGGGCGCGGACGTCCTGACGGGCACGTTCTCCTCGCCGGTCGCTGGCTCGGTCGCACGCGTGGCCGAGACCGAACAGGTCCCGTTCGTCATCGACATCGGGGTCGCAGCGTCGATCCTCCAGGAACGGGACCTGAACTACGTGTACCGCGCGCAACCGAACTCCTGGAGCCAGGCGGCCGACCACATCGAGGGGCTGCAGGCGGTCGCCGACGCGGCGAACCTCGAGGTGAACACGCTCGGTCTGTACTACATCGACACGACCTACGGCCAGGCGATTCGCGACGGCCTCCGTCGCGCGGCCGGCAACACCGACATGGAGATCGTCGAGGAGGCGGCCATCGGGTTCGGGGAGACGGCCGACACCCAGGTGACGCGCCTCCGCGAGGCCGACCCCGATGTCATCGTCCCGACCGCGTTCACGAACCAGATGCTGGAGTTGGTCAGTTCGATGCAAAACCAGGACTACTGGCCGAAACTGCTGGCCGCCAGTGCGAGCGGCGGGATGAACTCGGAGACGTACGCCGACATGGGGAGCGTCATCGACGGCGAACTCAGCGAGGGGTACGCGATGGACCCCGCCAGCGACAGGATCGAGGAGATCAACGGGCGGTACGCGGAGACCTACGAGACCGCCCCGATGACGGCGAACGTCAGCATGGCGTTCACGACCGGCGAACTCCTCGTCGAGGCGTTCGAGCAGGCCCAGAGCACCGAGCCGGACACGCTGAACCGGACCATCGCGGACATCGAGTTCACCGATCACGTGATGGCGATGCCGCCGATTCGGTTCGACGAGGACGGCGAGAACGCGGACCCGCTCTCGGTGACCAGCCAGGTGCAGGGGATGGAGAACGAGATCGTCTACCCGGACCGGTACGCCGAGGCGGACGTCGTCACGGACACGATCGGGGACAACTGATGCCGGACCGCCGGGACCCGTTCGGCCGACCGAAACTGCCGGGGAGGGGGTGAGCCATCGTCTACAGTCCGCTGCTCGTCGACCCGGTCCTCCTCGCGCAGCTCCTGGTGCTGGGGCTGTTACTCGGCGGTATCTACGCATTCGTCGCGCTCGGACTCACCGTCATCTTCGGCGTCATGGAGGTGATCAACGTCGCACACGGCGGGTTCGTGATCGGCGGGATGTACACCGTCTGGTTCGTGTCGGACACCCTGGGGTACTCTCCGTACCTCGGCATCCCGCTGGCAGCGGTCGTCCTGTTCGCGTTCGGTGCGGTGATGCAGCGAACGACGATCGCGCCGGTGATGGAGGAGACCGAGGATCGGAGGTTCCTCGTCACGGTGGCGTTCCTCGTCATCATCGTCGCGCTCGTCGAGATGCAGTTCTCCGCGACGCCACGCCAGCTCGACCTCGACCTCGGCTCGACCGCGGTCAGGGGCGTCTACGTCCTCGACGGCCAACTGTTCGCACTGGCGGTCGCCGCGGGGACCTTCGTGGCCGTCTGGGCGTTCCTCCACCGGACCGAGACCGGACGGGCGATCCGGGGAACGGCCGACAACCGCGTGAACGCGGCCTACGCGGGCGTCGACGTCCGCCGGATCGACTACCTCACCTTCGGACTCGGAGCCGCGCTGGCGGGGCTGGCCGGTGCGCTCATCACGTTCGTCCAGCCGTTCGACCCGTATCTCGGGAACGAGTACCTCACTATCGCCTTCGTCGTCGTCGTCATCGGCGGGCTGGGGTCCATCACGGGCACGCTCGCCGGCGGGCTCCTCGTCGGACTGATCCACGTGTTCGGCTCGTTCTACCTCCCGGGGTCGTATTACAACGTCGTCATCATGCTGGTGTTCATCCTCGTGTTGCTGCTCAGGCCGACGGGACTGCTCGGGGGTGAATCGCGTGCCTGAGTCCGCTCCGGGGCCGGATCCGTGGCGCACCGCGACGCGAGTGGCGTCGTGGTGGCAGCGACGCGACTCGACGCTGGTGGTCGTTCCGCTCGCGTTCGCGCTCCTGCTCGTCCTCCCGATGGCGCTCGACGTCTCGCTCTTCGGGACGAGCCTCGGGTGGCTGTTGTCGGTCCACTTGCTGGTCGTGACCCTCGTCTACGCCGTTGCGGCGACGGGCTGGAACCTGGCGGCCGGGCTGGCCGGGCAGTTCTCGTTCGGCCACGCCGCGTTCTTCGGACTCGGCGCGTACGCCCCGCTGGTGCTGGCGCGCGAGTTCGCGGTCAATCCCTGGCTGGGAACGGCGATCGGCGGCGTGCTCGCCGCGGTCTACGCCCTGTTCATCGGGGTACTGAGTTACCGCTACGGCGTGCAGGGGAGCTACTTCGCGTTGATCACGCTGGCGTTCGCCGAAGTGCTCCTGTACGCGTTCGTCAACGTCGAACGGCTCGGTGGGGCCAGTGGCTTCGTCAAACCGCTGCCGGGCGCATACGGGGCCGAGTTCGGACTGGCCGCCTTCCAGTTCCGGGACACGCTCCCGTACTACTACGTCGTCCTTGGCGTCCTGGCGGTCGTGACGCTCGCGACCGTCGCTATCAAGCGATCGCGGGTCGGGCTGTACCTGGCGGCGATCCGCGACGACGAGGACGGTGCCGCCGCGGTCGGAATTCCGACGACGCGGTACAAGCTGTTCGCACTCGCCGCGAGCGCCTTCACGACGGCGCTCGCGGGGTCCTGCTTCGCCATGTACTCCACCTCCATCCGCCCCCGGGTCGTCTTCGGGGTGCTGGTCAACCTCGACGTCCTCCTCCCGGCGGTGGTCGGTGGACTCGGAACGATCCTGGGGCCGCTCGTGGGGTCGTTCGTCCTGACGGTGCTCTCCGAACTCGGCCGGCAGTCCGTCGGTCTCCCGGAGTTCCAGCGGGTCGCCTACGGCGTGATCCTGCTCGTCGTGGTCATCTGGACGCCCGGTGGCGTGACCTCCCTCCCCGGACTGGTCGCCGACTGGGTGCGCGAGCGAACGAAGGGCACGGGGTCTGAGCGGGTGCGCGAGAGCGAAGCGGATTGACGGCCCGCGTCGTCGCCCTGCTACTCGATACCCAGGTAGAGGTCGACGATCTCGTCGGCGTCTCGCAACGCCGCAGGCGGCCCGTCGAACTGTATCTCGCCCCGTCCGAGGACGTAGACGTGATCCGCCAGGGGGAGGGCCGCCCTGACGTACTGTTCGACGAGGACGACCTGCGTCCCGAGGTCGACGAGCGATTCGATCACGTCGACGACCGCCTCGACCTTCGAGGGGGCGAGCCCGCTGAACGGTTCGTCGAGCAGGTACACTTCGGCCCCGGTCATCGCCGCCGTCGCGACCGCGAGCATGACCTGCTCGCCGCCGGAGAGCGACGACGCCGGCTCGGAGAGCGAGTCCGACAGGGCCGGGAAGACCGCCAGCACGGCGTCGAGCCGTTCGCGGACGAGTTCGTCGTCGTCGACGGTCGTCGCCCCGAGTAACAGGTTCTCGCGGACGGACAGGGCGGAGAACACGCGGTCGGTCTGGGGGACGGTCGTGATTCCCGCCTCGACGACCTCGTGTGGGTGCGCTCCCGTGAGCGTCCGGTCGCCGTACTCGACGCTCCCCGCGTGGATCGGGACGACGCCGCCGATGGCTTTCAACAGCGTCGACTTTCCGGAGCCGTTCGGGCCGAACACGCACGTCACCCCTTCGCGGCTCCGGACGGTCACGCCGTCGAGGACCACGTGGGAGCCGTAGCTCGCGACGACGTCCCGCGCCTCCAGGCGGTCGCCGCGCGCGCCGGCTGCCAGCGTCGCTGCGAGCGCCTCGCCGTCGGTCGAACCGACCGATCCGCCGTTCTCGACGGCTCGCCCGCCGGCGCTGCCGGGGGCGGACTCGCCCGATCCGGGGGCTCCGCGGTTCGATTCCGCCCGTCCGTCGTCCACTCCCGGATCGTCGGTCCCCGGCACGTTCGCGTGGCCGATGTACGCGTCCCGAACCCGCTCGTCCGCGACCACGTCGGAGAACGACCCGCGAGCCAGAACGCTGCCGCCGCTGAGGACCGTGATCCGGTCGGCGATCTCGTCGATCACCCGCATGTCGTGTTCGATGACGACGAGCGTCGTCCCCCCGTCGTTGACGCGGCCGAGCGCGTCGAGGAGCTTCCGCTGGGTCGCGGGGTTCACGCCGGCAGTCGGTTCGTCAAGCAGCAGGCAGTCCGGGTCGAGCATCAGCACCCGCCCCAGCTCGAGGAGTTTCGCCTGTCCGCCGGAGATGTCGCTCGCCTCGTGGTCGGCTACCGCAGTCAACTCCAGGACCTCCAGCAGTCGCTCGGCGCGTTCGGCCGTCTCCTCGGACACGGTCAGGCCGCCCGCCCGGAGTCCCTCCGTGTAGACGCTGTGGAGGTTCTCGCGGACGGTCATGCCCTCGAAGGGCGAGACGATCTGGAACGTCCGGACGAGCCCACTTCGAGCGAGCCGGTCGGGGCGCTCGCCCGTGACGTCCCGGCCCGCGAACGTGACCGTTCCGCTGTCCGGCGTCTGGAAGCCGGTGACCAGGTCGAAAAGCGTCGTCTTGCCCGAGCCGTTCGGCCCGATGACGCCGTGACACAGGCCGGGTTCGAACGACAGCGTGACGTCGTCGACCGCCCTGACGGCACCGAACGTCTTCGTGAGGTCCTCGACCGCTAACTGTCCCCGTGACACGCTGGGGCGTAGGACTCGGTGGGTCAAACCTCTTGCTCCGAGTCCCGGCCGACGACGACCGTCGCTCTCACGTCGGCTTGCGGCCGACGATCGCCTGGTACTCCGTCCGAGGCACCTCCCGGATCTCCGGCTCGACGAACCCCGCGTCGGCGAGCGCCTCCCGGTACGTTTCCCCGTCGTACGTGTCGCCCGTCGGGAACACGGCGAGCATGTGGACCGCGAACCGTTCCGCGACCGGCGAGTCCCCCCGCACCCGCTCGACGGAGACGAACGTCCCGCCGGGGTCGAGTGCCGCGTACGCGTTCGCGAAGTAGTTCCGGATGTCCTCGGGCGTGAACCCGGAGGTCATCCGGGCACTGAACACCAGGTCGAACCCCTCCGGCAGCGTCTCCTGCGCGTTCCCCGGGACGACGTCCAACCCCGCCGCGTCGTGGTGCGCTTCCAGCATCTCCAGGACGTTCGGTCGGTCCACGAGCGTGACGTCCGCGCCCCGACGGGCGAACTCCGCGCCGAACCGCCCCGGCCCACCACCGACGTCGAGGACGCGATCGGGTCTCGGGTGGCAGTGTTCGACCGCGGTGACGATCTCCCTGACTTCCGCGTCGTCGATCGTCGCCATCGCACCGACGTAGTTCCGGAACCCCTGTTCGGTGTGCTCCGGCGGGTCGCCGGTCCGCATCGTCTCCGGCAGGCGACGGTACTTCTCCAGCGAATCGATCCGATGCGGGAGTATCCCGCGGTCGAGGGGGTCGGTGTCGGGGTCGAACGCCTCCAACGCCGCCGTCGGCCGATACGCGCCGTCGGACCGCTCGACGTACCCTCCATCGCGCAGTCCTTCGAGCGCGATGGCGGCCGCACGGTCGGTGATGCCGGTCTCGCCGGCGACCTCGTCCGCGTCCTTCGGACCGGCAAGCAGCGCGTCGACGACGCCGGTTTCGCGACACGCCCACACCAGGAACACGTCGAGGTGCCTGTTGTATATCGCAGCCTCGTCCATGACGCGTCCTTCGCGGGTACTGTTCAAAAAGCCACAGGTGCGCTCGCAGTTCCCGGGAAACTCGACCTCGAACGACCGCCGTCCGCCTCACTCCTCGGTGATTTCGAAGGTCATGTGCATCGCGGGAAGCGGTCGCACCGGATGGTTGTCCAGGTACGACAGGTGCGGTCGGATCTCGACCTCGGGCTCGTCCTCCCGCGTCTCGAAGATGGCCGGATAGACGTCGATGAAGTGGTAGCCGGGGTCGCCCGCGACCCGGAAGCTCGCCTCGACGGAGGTGCTCTTGTGCTCGTCGCTCATCCCACAGACGTACCCCAGCGGCTTGTTGTCGTAGGTGAAGTACTGCGTGTTCTCGTAGGTGGTCCAGCCGATCCCCGAGAGTTCGATCTCGACCCGCGTTCCGACCGGTCCGCTGGTCGGTTCGAACCGTTCGATGGACGGCTGCACCATGAACCCGGTCACGGCGACCGACCGCCCGTCGACCTCCGCGACGATGGGGCGGGTGGAGCCCTCCGCCTTCGGGATCTCCACGTCGAGCTGGAAGCGCCCGTCGTCGTCGGCCCGCACCGTGGGGAGGACGCCCGGCCGTGGCTTCGGATGCACGTCGGGACCACGGATCCCTTCTCCGTAGTGCTGGTACCAGACGAGGTCGACCTCGGTGTTCGGCGGGAACGCCCGACCCGTGACGATCGCGTTCGTCCCCGGCTGCCCGCACTGCGGCGAGATGGACAGCTCCGCCGCGGTGTCTTCGTCGAGTTGCGGGTAGTGGACCTCGAGCGGCGATTCGTCGAACATCGTATCGACCCAGGTGGTCGGCGGCTGTTCCACCGGTTCGGTCACCGTCACCGTCCACGACGAGGGTCGGTCGCCCGCGACCGGACCGAACGGGGACTGCGTGTTGTTCTGGAGGTAGGGGATGCCGCGGTAGTTGCGCCACACCTGGATCACGTGCTCGCCGACGCCGGCCGCTCGAACGTCCGCCGTCGCCGTCCCCCGGTTCACCACGCCCGTCACGAAGCCGACGTTGCCGGCGTCCCAGGACACCTGGTAGTTGTTCGTCGTGGGTTCGGGACCGAGCCCGTACCCGGTGACGCGGAACGCCTCGCCCAGCGGTGCTTCCGTCCGGTCGATCTCGAAGTACGGCCTGATCTCGAACGTCGCTCGCGCGACGGTCGCGTCGCCGTCCCGGACCGAGATCCTGTGGGAGCCACCGTAGTCCTGGGGGATCGTCCACTCGTGATCGAACGCGCCGTCGCCGTCGGTGCCGACGGTGGCGACGTTCGTCGTCCGCGGGCGGTACTGCGGGCCGACGACCTCGTTGGCCTCCAGGACCCCCCAGCTCCCCTCGGTCGTGTGCCAGACGACGTCGTACTCGCGTTCGGGCTGGAGGTTCCGCCCGCTGAGCGTGACGGTATCTCCGACGTACCCCTGCGTCTCGCTCACGACGAGCGTCCCGTCGGCGTCTTGCCCTCCCGTCCGGTGGTCACGAAGCGTCTCCTGAAGGTCGCTCGATAACTCGGGGTCGTCGTCCATACGTCCGTATACCGAACTGACCGGGATGTATCTTTTCCGTGGTCTCAGCGACTGCCAACGGTCCTCAGGTCCAGCTCTGATACGCGAGGTGGTATGCGACCACCGAGTCTGGACGAACCGTCGTCGTGGGCGTCGCGGACGCCAAAGCTCGCGGGGAACCGTCCTCGTGCCGTCACGGCGAGCGACTCGCAGTCAGTCTGCCCGGTTGGGCCGACTCGAGGAAGGGAGCCGGACGCTCAGGGCGTTTGCGCGGTCGCCGCGACCGTCGCTTCCTGCGGTTCGTCGAGCGTCTCGAGGTACGCCTCGGCGTCGAGCGCGGCCATGCTGCCGGTGCCGGCGGACGTGATCGCCTGCCGGTATCGCGGGTCGGCTACGTCGCCGGCCGCGAACACGCCGTCGACGGCCGTCCGCGCCGTCGGTCGACCGGTGTCGTCGGTCCGCGTGTGAAGGTAGCCGTCTTCGTCCCGTTCGACGCCGGTTCCCTCGAGGAACCCCGTG
>Ga0207756_100560_pt1 | contig 11115 bp, 10 predicted proteins | sample A23M1SouthBayCA_FD_187748 | JGI IMG/M metagenome (GOLD analysis project Ga0207756, IMG submission 187748) | Aerobic enrichment media microbial communities from Eden Landing Ponds, California, USA - A23 M1 (3) (SPAdes) | ecosystem: Environmental > Aquatic > Marine > Unclassified | place...
ATTCCGGTGCCCGCCGACGTCGCCCAGGAGGTCGGGGAAGTCCGCCACGTCGCCGCCCAGCAACTCGGGATGGGCGGCGATGCGGACGCCGTGTCGCGTGACCTTTCGGGTCGGTACGAGACTGACCCCGAGACCGTCCGGGAGGGGATCGAGACCGTCGACGAACACCTCGCCGCTGACGATCCGCTCCCGACCGACGACAGGATCGTCGTCGAAGTCGCAGACGGCTCAATCGTGGTCAATGCCTGCTTCGGTCACACCATCAACGAGACGCTGGGTCGGCTCCTCTCCTCGCTCCTCGGGCAGCGCACCGGCTCGTCGGTCGGCATGGACGCCGATCCCTACCGGATCGAACTCGACGTCCCGCGTGCCATCGCGGCCCGTGACGTCGTCGAGGTGCTGGAGACCACCGAGCCCGACCACGTCGCCGGGCTGATCGAACTCAGCCTGAAGAACGCCGACGCTCTGAAGTTCAAGCTGGCCCAGGTCGCCGCGAAGTTCGGCGCGCTCAAGCGCTGGCGGGGGACGGGCAGCACGCACTTCGGCCGCGACCGCCTCGTCGATGCCCTCGACGGGACCCCCGTCTTCGAGGAGTCCGTCCGCGAACTCCTCCACGAGGAGATGGCCGTCGACGAGACTGCAGTCGTCCTCCGGCGGATCCAGGATGACGAACTGGAGGTCGTGACCGTCGGCGGGCACACGGCCCTCGGCACGGCGGGGCGGAGTTCCGGCAGCGAACTACTGACGCCCGAGAACGCGGACGCAAGCGTCATCAAGACCGTCAAGGAGCGAATCCAGAACGATCGCGTCATCCTGTTCTGTCTGCACTGCCAGGACTGGGAGACGAAGCGCCGCGTCGGCCGCGTCCGCGACCAGCCCGAGTGCCCGACGTGCGGGTCGACCCAGATCGCCGCCCTCAATCCGTGGGCCGACGAGGTCGTCGACGCCGTCCGGGCCGACGACCGTGACGAGGAGCAGGAGAAACAGACACAGCGGGCCTACCGCTCAGCGAGTATCGTCCAGAGCCACGGCAAGCAGGCCGTGATCGCGCTGGCGGCCAGGGGCGTCGGGCCGGAGAACGCCGCCCGGATCATCAACAAGCTCCGGGAGGACGAAGACGACTTCTACCGGGACATCCTCCGGCGCGAGCGCGAGTACGCGCGGACGCGCTCGTTCTGGTGACCCGGTGGACGTGGACGGACTCTACGGCCTGACCCGAACGTCTCCGGGGAGGGCATAAGGGCGAGGCGGTCGCAGTGGGACCCGAATGGCCTCGGCCACGCTCTCCCGCTGGACGCGTCGCTACCTCGTCGTCGCCGTCGGGTTCCTCACGCTCGCCGGGGTGGCCGTCGCCGTCGGCGCGCCGCGTCGCACCGAGGTCGCCCTCGGGCTGTACGGGTTCGTCCTGACGACCGCCTTCGGGAAGGCCTACACGCTCGTTCCCTCGTACTTCGACCGGACCCTCGTCGTGCCGCAGGTCCCGGCGGTACACCTGCCGATCCAGGTCGTCGCCGTGGCCGCCCTAGCCGTCGCGCCGCTTCGAGGGGCGCCGTCCGCGCTGGACGTCGTCGGTCCGGTGGCCTGGGGGCTGGGCGTCGCCGTCTTCGCCGGGATCGTCCTGGCGACCATCGCGACGAATCCGCTCGGACGCGAGACGGCGACGAGCGAGTCGAAAGCGGACCGGGCGGCACTCGACCGCCTGGCCAACCCCTTCATGCCCGTGGCGCTGGGGTACCTCCTCGTCGGATCCTACGCGTTGCTCGCCCCGGTAGTGGGACTCCCGGCCCTCATCGACGGTGTCGTCGTCCGCTCGACGCACCTCCTGGCCGCGGGCTTCGCCCTCCTGTTGCTGTTCAGCGTTGGCTATCGCCTCCTCCCCCGGTTTCTGGTCGCGAACCTCCCGACGGCGTTGGCCGGGTCGGTTCTCGTGGCTGGCGCCGTCGCCCCGGCGCTGCTCGCCGTCGGCTACCCCGCCGGCGTGGTTTTCCAGGCTGGAGCTGCCCTGGAATCGCTGGCTGTCGTCGGCTTCGCCGCCTCGTACGGCTGGCTATTTTTCTCGACGGATCGCGGTCGGGTGGGCTTTTACGGCCCATTGGCTGGCGTCGTCCTGGGTCTCGGTGGCGTCGTGCTCGGTGCCTGGTTCGCCTTCGTGGGCATCGACGGCGCGCTCGTCCGCTCTCACCTCCGATTGAACGTCTTCGGGCTGCTCGGCCTGTCCGTCCTGGGCGTCATCTACCAGTTCTACCCGCCTGCGGTGTCGGCGTGGCCGGGTGAGGGCGACCGGCTGGCGCTGGCAAGCATCGCACTCGTCGCTGCTGGCGTCGTCACGACGGTGCTCACCGCGTTCGGGCCGGCTCCCCTCGTCGCGCTCGGAGGGGGTGTCATCGCACTCGGCGGTGCGACCGCGACGTACCTCGTCGTCGGGACCATCTGGTCGCGGACGCACTGAGAGGTGGCGTGTCGGCGACGACGCACGTCAGTCCTCGGCCGTCTCGGCGTCGCGCTCGGTGACCTGGACGCCCTTCTCGCCGAGGTGGCGGGTGCGCCGCCTGGCGAAGTCCTCCTCGCGCGTGCCACGCGTCGCTAAGACGACCATCTTCGCCCGTCCGGTGGGTCGCATCGTCCGCCCGGCGCGCTGGGCGCCCTGGCGGCGGGATCCGCCGAGGCCCGAGGCGACGATGGCGAGTTCGGCGTTCGGCAAGTCGATGCCCTCGTCGCCGACGCGGGAGACGACGAGGGTGTGGAGGGTGCCGTTCCTGAACTGCTCGAAGAGTTTCTCGCGGCGGTGGTGGGGCGTCTCGCCGCTGACGAAGGGCACGTCGAGCCGGTCGGCGATTTCCCGGCCCTGGTCGAGATATTCGACGAAGACGAGGGCCCGCGAGTCGCCGTGTTCGCGGAGGACGTTTTCGACCTCGTCCAGTTTCGCCGGGTTCGAGGCGGCGAGCTGGCGGCGCTCGTGGCCCTCAGCGCTGGCGTACTCGTTTGCCGCGTCGTCATCCGCCCACGGGACGAACCGAATTTCGACCTCTGGCTCGGCGACGTAGCCGGCCTCGAAGAGGGCGTCCCAGTCGGTCCCGATCGGCGGGCCGATCAGCGTGAAGATGTCGGCCTCCCGGTCGTCCTCGCGGACGGGCGTCGAGGAGAGGCCGAGGCGGTGGCGCGTCTGGAGGTCGGCGCTCCGCCGGTGGACGGGCGCCGGGATGTGGTGGACCTCGTCGTAGACGATCAGGCCCCACTCTCGCGAGTCGAAGAGCTGTCGGTGGCGGTCCATCCCGGCCGTGCGGTAGGTGGCGATGGTGACCGGTCGAACGTCCTTGGTTCCGCCGTGGTACTCGCCGACTTGCGCCGGTTCGAGCGTCGTGTGAGCCAGCAGTTCGTCGCGCCACTGGGTGGCCAGTTCCCGTCCGGGGACGAGGATCAGCGTCTCGCCCTCGACGGCGGCGAGGATGCCCATCGTCGCGACGGTCTTGCCGCTGCCGGGCGGGCCGACGAGGACGCCCGAATTCGTCTCGAGGAAGCGATCGACCCAGGCCTGTTGGTAGTTCCGGAGGCCGAGGACGAGGTCCAGCGGCAGGTCGTCGCCGGAGTCGAGGTCGCGTTCGTCGCGGACCGGGTAGCCCGCGTCGAAGAGGACTCGCTTGAGGGCGGCGACCTGGTCCTCGGCCACCCAGCTCTCGGTGTCGGAGATTGGTGCCCGAAGTTCGTCGTCGAGTTCCTGTCGGGCCACGTTGCCCATCAGCTCTGCAGTCTCGCTCTCGAGGACGGTGTAGCCCTCCTCGTGGGTCGTGAGCCTGAACTGCGTCGCCTTCCGGTACTGCTCCTCGATCCAGGATTCGAGGTGCTCGGACCGCTCCGGGAGGACCGAACGGACGGTTCCGAGGAGGTCCTCGAGCGACTCGACGGGTGCCTGCCAGACGTCCTCTCGCCGGATTTCGTACCGGTACGCGCCCGAGCCGGTCGTGGCGAGGAGGTGGGCGAACTGCGACAGTTGCGCGCGGGTGAACTGCGTCGGCTGGTCGACGACGATTTCGCGACTTCCCGGAAAGAGGATCACGCGCTCGCGGTCGGTCAGCCCCGAGAGGTCCGCCGGGTACCAGACCGCTTCCTCGCCTCCGACGTCGAGCCGGTCGGCGATACCGTTCTCGACGAGCGCGTCGAGTTCCGCACTGGCCGTCGCCTGGCTGACGTCCCGGGCCTGCGCGTACCGGGTGGCGGTTACGATCGGCCGTCCGACGGCTTCGAGGGCGTCGTAGAACGGGTCCGGGGCGGTGGGTGCGTCGTCGTCCCCCGTCGAGGCGTCCGCGGAGTCAGTCACTGTCTACAACTAGGCCAGTGTCGTTCAAACTGCTTGCGTTCCGTCCGCGCCCCGGAACCCTTATGCCGGCTGCCGTCTAGTTACTCGAACGACGAGTAACTATGCCAGACGATACCGCGGACGACCCGGACGATCACCTGTACGGCGTCGAGGACGGCAGCGGGTGCGCCGAGATCTGGGAACACCTGAGCGAAGAGCGCACGGACGACTGAGGAGCCACCCCGACGGGTCGGCGACGCCGCGGGTATCACCTACCTTTTTCTCCGGGTGGGGTTTATGACGACGCGATGGTCGACCCCGCCGAGGTCTGTGTCCTCGTACCCACCTACGACGAGGCAGAAACCATCGGCGAGGTCGTCGACCGGTTTCGCGAGCAGGGCTACGGGAACGTCCTCGTCGTCGACGGCGGGTCGACAGACGGCACCCGTGCGGTCGCCGAGGACCACGGCGCCCGCGTGATGGTCCAGTCGGGCTCGGGAAAGGGCCAGGCGGTCCGGGAGGCCCTCGAGTCCATCGACGCGCCGTACGTCCTCATGATCGACGGCGACGGCACCTACCGGCCCGAGCAGGCCGACCGCATGCTCGAACCGCTGTTCGCCGGGCGGGCCGAACACGTCATCGGCGACCGGTTCGCGGACATGGAGGCCGGCGCCATGACCCGACTCAATCGGGTCGGCAACGGCCTGATTAACCGAACGTTCCGCTTCATCCACGGCAGCGACTACGCCGACATCCTCAGCGGGTATCGCGCGTTTACCCGGGACTCGGTCCGGACCATGTCACTGTCGGCCGACGGGTTCGGCATCGAGACGGAGATGGCCGTCGAGTGCGTCAAACACGGCATCCCGACGACGGTGGTCCCGATCACCTACGAGGCACGGCCCGAGGAGTCGGAGGCGAACCTCCGCCCGTTCCGCGACGGGGCCGTCATCATCCTCACCCTCTACTCGATGGCGCGCACCAACAACCCCCTGTTTTACTTCGGCAGCGTCGGGGCACTGAGTACGATTACCGGCCTCGGCCTCGCCGGCTACGTCGCCGTCGAGTGGTTTACGCGGGGCATCTCCCACGAGGTGATCGCCGTCCTCTCGGGCGTGGCCGTCCTCTTCGGCGTCCAGTTGCTCATGTTCGGGGTCCTCTCGGACCTGATCGTCACGGTCAACCGCGAGCAGACGGCCCAGTTCAAGCGACTCGCTCAGGCGATGAACGACGACGATGTCACTCTCCCGATCGACGACCGCGATGCGGACGGGTTCGACGACGTCACGGACGACGCCACGAACGACGAAACAGAGACCGACGACGGGCGTGCGACCTCCCGGACGGATGGCGGCGCGGCCGAGGACGACCGGTGACCGCGATCCGCCGAATCAGAATGGAACGAGGCTGCGGAGCTGGGCCAGGAGGCTGTTGGAGACGGACTCGCGCTCGGCCTCGAAGACCGGGTGTAGCGCCTCGAGCAGTTCCCGCTCGGACGCGAACTCCGTGGACTCGCACCGATCGAGGACCTCCCGGAGCCGGATCTCGTTGCCACCCGCGTCCACCGGCACGGCCAGGTCGCCGTGGCGGCGCGCCAGTTCGTCGGCGGTCACCGGGTAACTGACCGTTCGCGACTCCAGTTCGGCGTCGAGCGCCGCGATGCCGAACTCCACGACGTCCGGCGTGTCGTCGACCCCGTCCGACGGTGGCTGGACACCCATTACGCGAACGAACGAGCACCGACCCGTAAATTCTGGCGGTCTAGGACGAGCAACGGGTCGGTTGCGGCCCCACGGTCGCCGGCTTTCCCGGTAGACATATGCGCCAGCCCTGGCTTGGCACCGGCATGGCGTCGCTGGTGGACGTCGACCTGTTGGCCACGGGCAGCGTCCTCGTCGTGGTCGCCGCGGCCCTCGGCTCCCTCTACGTCGTCGCGAGACTCGACGAGACCGGCGGGTGGGGAGCGTCCCTCCGGTCGTGCTTCGTTCTTGGCGTCCCCTGGGGAACGGTCGTCGTCGTGTGTGGCGTCGTTGCCGTCTACCTGTTCGTGCAGGGCGCCGGCGGCGACCTCACCGATCCGCTGGTCGTTCCCTTTCGCTCCTGGTCGTACTGGTACCCGCTGGGCATGCTCACCGCCCCGTTCGCCCACGGGAACCTCGGCCACGTCACCGGGAACCTCCTCTCGACGGTCGTCTTCGCACCCGTCGCGGAGTACGCCTGGAGTCACTACCCGACGGAACGCGGAAGCCAGTCGTTCTCGTCGCTATCGACGAACCCCGTCGTGCGCATCGCCGGCTTCGTCGTCGGGGTCTTTCTCGTGGGACTGGTCACCAGCCTCTTCGTTCCCGGCCCACTGATCGGCTTCTCTGGCGTGGTCTTTGCCTTCGCCGGGTTCGCACTCGTGACGCGGCCGCTCGCGGCGATCTTCGCTATCGTGGCGGTCCGGGTGGTTCGCGTCGTCTACTACGGGGTGACTGATCCGGTCGTCGTCGCCGAGGCCAGACGCCAGTTCGTCCGGCCGTGGTTCGCGGACGTCGCCATCCAGGGCCACGCCCTCGGCCTCGTCGTCGGTGTCCTGCTCGGCGCCGTCGTCGTCCACCGTCGCGGCCGGTGGCCCGACGTCCGGTACGTGTGGTTCGCGACGCTCGTCTTCGGGATCAGCGAGTCACTCTACGCCTTCTACTGGTACGCCGGGGTGGATCGGTACCTCCTGTTCCGGGGTGCTGGTGTCGCGGTCGTGTTCGTGCTCGTGACGCTGGTGGCCATCGCCGTCATCGCGAGTGATCGACGACCAGTGCCGCGGTCCGAGTTGACCGGCCCGCAACTCGCAGCTGGCCTGTTGCTGGCCGTGGTGATCGGGATCGGGATCGCGGCGGTTCCTTACAACCTCGCGGCCGTCGACGGAATCGACGGAAACGGGACCGTGGAGGTTCGCGACTACACCGTCGCCTACGTCGAGGACGTCCCGAACGGGTACGTCTCGGCCGTCACACTCCCCGTCGTCGGTGACGTCGCCGGGGGGTCGGCCCGGGCGAGCGGGGTGGTGGTCACCAGCGAGCGCCGCAACGCCTGGGAGGAGGTCGTTCCGGCCGGTCGACTGGCGCTGAACGGCGAGGCGACCGTCTCTGTCGGCGGGCTCGGGTGGCGCGAGCGCGTGCGGGCCAACCGCTCCGGGTGGAACGCCGTCGGTGCAGGGTCGACGTACAAGGTCTCCCTCCAGCGTCCGGGCGAACCGCGACGGCTCGCCTTCGCCGACCACCCCGTCAGGCTCGCGCCGACGATCGCGGGCCTGAATCTGACGATCGAACCCACGCGAGGCGGCTACGCCCTCAACGGCACCAGGAACCGGACCACAGTCGAGCGCGTTCGCGTCCCCAGAGTCAACGCTACCGTCGAGGTCGGCAACGTCAGCGTCGATCGTCGAGGCGACGCCCTCTTCGCCCGCCACGAGGACACGGAGATCCGTCTCGCCGTCTTCGAACGGGACCAGCGAGAGTGAGTTAGGCAGAGTCGTGGTTCCAGTCGACTCGAAAGACTTCGGCCTCGATAGTACGCTCGTCGGCCTCGTGGAAGTCGAACTGCCGCGGCAGATCGAACTCCGTCCGGTAGGCGTGGGTCACGGTCCCGCCGTTGTCGCCGACGAAGGCCTCGACGAAGGCGTCGCTGTCGGCGTTGTGGATCGAGTAGGAGACGTCGGCGACCTCGCTGGCCGTCGCGAGAAAGCCCCGGTCGGCGTGCTCGTTGCCCGACTGGGCGCCGAAGGGCGGGTTCATCACGATCGTCGTCGGTTCGTCGGAACAGAGCGGTGCCCGGGTGGCGTCAGCACGGATCCAGGCGACGGGACTCGCCGAGGCGACCCGGCGCTGGTTCTCCCGTGCGGTCGCGAGCGGATCGGGGTCGAGATCGACGCCCACGACGGAACGCGGACCGCGCAAGGCCGCTCCGAGCGCGAGCATGCCGGTGCCACACCCGAGGTCGACGACGAGCCTGTCCTCCACGTCGCCCTGCAGGTCCGCCGTGTGGATCAGGTGCGCGGCGAGTTCCGGTGGCGTCCGGTACTGCTCCAAGTCCGCCCGGGGGTCGTCGAACCCGGCGACGACCCCGAGTTGCTGGGTGAGGTGGCTCTTCGTGCTCACGGCTCTCTCCTCCGGGACGTCCGGGCCGTGTCTCTCGTCCGTTGGCCGCTCGACGCACTCGCCATCGTCAGTTCGAATACTTCCGGGGCATATAAAATATTGTCCAGATGCACGTCGATAATTCGATGGCTTTGGCTGCTGACCGTCACGACCTCACCAGGTCCCGTGGAAGGTGTCGAACTCGAGGTCCTCCAGGGGCTTTTCACCAATGGCGATCCGGTACTCCCCCGGCGTCAACATCGGTCGGTTGAACTGCGGGCCGTCGTCGGTCGTGATGCGCGGACAGCCGGTGTTGACGTAGGCGTCGAGCCCGAAGTTCGTCAGGCGGTCGGGCGTCACTTCGTCCATGGTCAGGAGGTAGGCGTCGTCGTTCCCGTCGACGATCTCCTGGGCGACGTCCCAGCGGCCCTGGCCGATCTTCGTACAGAAGATGACCCCCCAGGTGTCGGCGTCCATCGCGCGGTGAACCGCGCCGTAGCGCTGTTTCAGGAACTTCTCGGTGTCGGCGATCGACAGGGCATTGTTGACCGGGTCGGCGATGACGACGCGCTTGTCGGGGTGTTCCATCGCCAGGCCGAGCGGGTGGAACTTTCCGCCGCCGACGTAGAGGACCTGTTCGGCGTCGACGTCAGCCGAGGCGTAGTTGCAACCGAGCACCTGTCCCTCGTGGGTTAGTCGGTCGTCGCCGCGGCGGGTGTGGACCGTGTAGCCGCGGTCCTCGAGAAGCGCGCGCATCTCGTCGAACTTGTTCATGTGCTGGGCGGTGGTGACGAGCCCCACCTCCGGGTCGACCTCGGGGTCGTCGAGTTCCTCGGTGATCGCCCGCTCGAGGATCGGCGCGACGTCCACGTTCGAGAAGAGGGGAACGTAGAGGATCTTCTCCGAGTCTTTCATCGGGGAGTGACCGAAGTGGACGAAGACGTCCGTCCGGCGCATCAGTTCGGTGTCCAGGTCACAGGCACCGTAGCAGGGCTGGCCGGAGAGGAGGACGGTCACGTCGCCGGGGAGTTCGCTCCGGAGGTCGTCGGCGACGGCGGGGCCTCTGCGCTTGAGCCCCTCGGGAAACTGGAGTCCGACAGTTTCGGCCTCGCGATCCTCGACCTCCGAGACGATCCGGTCGAGTTCGTAGTCCCACTCCCGGTCGTGGCGGAGGGCCATGCCGGTGTTTCGGAGGTCGCCCTCCGTGTACTCGTCAGACGATTCTCGACTCATTGGGCCTCTCTACCGGTCGGGCGCGTATAACCCCGACGCTTCGGTCAGTCGCCCGATCTGAGTCGATAGTCCGGCACATTCAAAGGGTCGCTGCCCCAAGGAAGTCCAATGAGCCTAGAACCCGAGGCGGAATCCGGAGACGCCGTCCAGGCCGGCGACAACGTCGAGGCCCTCGCGACCGAACTCGGCGAGGCCATCACGGAACTGCCCGAGTACCAGCACTTCCTCGAGGCCAAGGCGGCCGTGGAGGCCGACGAGGAGGCCCAGGAGCAGATCCGCGAGTTCGAACAGATTCGCGAGGAGTACATGCACGCACGCGGAACTGGCAAGGCAACCCAGGAAGACCTCATGACCCTCCAGCAGGCCCAGGAGGACCTCCACGACATCCCCGTCATGGCCGACTTCCTCCAGGCCCAGAACGAACTCGAACTTCGCCTCCAGGCTGTCAACGAACGCGTCAGTGACCCGCTGGCGGTCGACTTCGGTGAGAAGGCCGGCGGCTGTTGTCAGGACTGACGGACACGCTCCGAAACCCCTTACTCGCGCGCACGGTCACGTTTCTGCATGGTTCACAGCGACTGGGGTGACTGGCTCCCCCGCGCCGTCGCCGACGCCAACCCGGCGGGCCTCGACATCTGGTATCTCGGGTGTAACGGCTTCGTGCTGAAAAGCGACGAGGCGACGGTCTTCGTCGATCCGTACCTCGGGACAGGCGATCCGCCGCGGACGGTCCGGATGATTCCGGTTCCATTCGATCCGGCGGACGTCGAGGCGGCCGACGCCGTCCTGGCCACGCACGAACACTCCGATCACGTCGACGGCCAGAGCCAAGCCCCTATCCTGGCACGGACCGGGGCAACCTTTTTCGGCCCCGACGCCAGTGTCGAGACCGCACGCGAGGCGGGCTGGACCGAGAGGTGGGACGTTGACGACGGGCAGTTCACGACGGTCGAAGCGTGGGACTCCTTCGATATGGGTGACCTGACTGTCACGGTAACCCCGGCAAACGATCCGGACGCGGAGCACCCCGTCGGCTACTGTTTCGAGCACGATGCCGGGACGTTCTTCCACGGTGGAGACGCCCGACCCGGGTCGTTCGCCGAGGTCGCCGAGCGCTTCGACGTGGACCTAGCTGCACTTGCCTTCGGGTCCGTTGGCCAGATCCCGGACAAAGATACTCGGGTCCCCAAACGGACGCGCTGGTACAACGACGAGAACCAGATCGTCGAGGCCGCCTCCGAACTCGGGGCTGATCGTCTCTTGCCGACTCACTGGGACATGTGGAAAGGTCTCACGGCCGACCCGACGGCCCTGCACGATCACGTCCGGAGCTTCGATCATCCGCGCACTCTCGAGGTCGTCGAAATCGGGGACCGAGTTTCCCTCTGACGGCCTTGTTTAGACGCCAAAAATCACCCGTTTGAGCCGTCGAGCGCGAGTTCGACGTTTCTCACCGCACATTTGAGAACGAGT
>Ga0207756_100563_pt1 | contig 11101 bp, 10 predicted proteins | sample A23M1SouthBayCA_FD_187748 | JGI IMG/M metagenome (GOLD analysis project Ga0207756, IMG submission 187748) | Aerobic enrichment media microbial communities from Eden Landing Ponds, California, USA - A23 M1 (3) (SPAdes) | ecosystem: Environmental > Aquatic > Marine > Unclassified | place...
GCCGGCTGACGCGATCGAGCCCGCCCGGTCCGAGGACCGCCTTCGGGAACGCATACTTTTGAGGGAGTCGGGGGAGTACGGGCACGTGATGGGTGAGGACGCAGGGGTACTCGGCTGGCACCGGGGCGAGGTGCGGGCATGAGTGCGGCGGTCGAGATCGTCACGTTCGTCGTGTCCGTGATGGCGGTCGGCGTGGCGGCGCAGGTGCTCGCGGACCGTCTGCAGATCCCGAGCGTCCTCTTCCTGCTGCTGGCGGGCGTGCTCGTCGGCCCGGAGGGATTCGGGCTCGTTCGCCCGTCGATCCTCGGTGACGCGCTCGCCGGCATCGTCGGGTTGAGCGTCGCGATCATCGTGTTCGAGGGCGCGTTCCACCTGCACGTGAATCGACTCCGGGAGGCCCCCCGGGAGACGATCCGGCTCGTCACCGTCGGCGCCGCGATCGGTCTCCTCGGGACCGCGGTCGTCGTCAGGTACGCGCTGGGCGCGTCCTGGGGGCTCGCGTTCGTCGTCGGCGCGCTCCTCGTCGCCACCGGCCCGACCGTCATCACGCCGATCATGGCCGTCGTCCCGGTGCGCGACCGCGTCGCGTCCACGCTCGAGACGGAGGGCGTCGTCAACGACGTCACCGCCGCGATCCTCGCGCTCGTCACGTTCGAGAACCTCCTGCTCGGCTCCGGGAGCCTGCTGTCGCTCGTCGGAACGTTCACCGCTCGCCTCCTGCTCGGGATCGCGGTCGGTCTCGTCGTCGGCGCCGCCGTCTGGTACGTCCTCAACCACGTCGACCTCTCCGTCGAGAACGCCCCGCAGAACGCGCGACTCATCGTGCTCGCCGCCGCACTGACCGCGTACGGGCTCGCCGAGGTCGTCGCCGAGCAAGCGGGCGTCGCGGGCGCACTCGGGTCCGAGGCCGGGATCGCGGCCGTCGCCGCCGCCGGGTTCTTGCTCGGGAACGTCGAACTGCCGTACCGCGACCAGATCGAGCAGTTCAAAGGCGACGTGACGCTGGTCGTCCTGACGTTCGTGTTCGTCACGCTCGCGTCGCTGCTGACCGTGAGCGACCTCGTCGACCTCGGCGTCGGCGGCGTCCTCACCGTCCTCGCCGTCGCACTCGTCGTCCGCCCCCTCCTCGTGCTGTTGTGCACGATCCGTGGCCCGTTCACGCTTCCCGAACGGCTGTACATGAGCGCGATCGGGCCGCGTGGCATCATTCCCGCGTCGGTCGCGACGCTGTTCGCGCTCGAACTCGGCCCGACGAACCCGCAGTCGAGCGTCCTCGTCGGCGCGGTGTTCCTCGTGATCTTCGCGACCGTGGTGTTTGAAGGGGGACTGGCGCGTCACATCGCGCAGGCCCTGAACGTGATTCCACTTCGCGCTATCGTCGTCGGCGGCGGCCGCGTCGGACAGGCGCTCGCGGACCGACTCGAGGACCGCGGCGAGGACGTCGTCCTCGTCGAAGCGAACCAGGAGACGGTGGAGGGGTTGCGCCAGGATGGGTACTCGGTGCATCACGGCGACGGCACCGACAAGGCCGTCCTCGAGAACGCGGGTGCGACGAACGCGAAGGTGCTCGCGGTCGCGACCGCCGACGACGACGTGAACCTCCTCGTCGGGCAGAACGCCAAGAACGCGTTCGGGATCGACACCGTCGTCGCTCGCGTGAACGACCCGGACAACGAGCCCGCGTTCGAGGACCTCGACATCCAGGCGATCTCCAGCTGGATGTCGGTCGCGTGGTCGATGGACAACGTCATCGAGCGGCCGAGCATCGCGCGCTGGATGACGGAGCTCGACCGAACCGGTGACGTCCAGGAGGTGGAGGTCGAATCCGGGGACGTCGTCGGGCGCACCGTCGCGGACCTCCAGGCGGACCTCCCGGAGGACTGCCACCTCGCACTCCTGTCCCGGGACGGGTCGAACCGACTGCCTCACGCCGACGACGTCCTGGAGCGCGGCGATCACCTGACGTTCATCGGCCGGAAGCCGGCGGTGCGGGAGGCGCTCGAGTACTGCGACGCGCTGTAGCCTCGGTCGACTCGGTCAGTCAGAGGTCGCCGCGTCCACGTCCTCGCTCCCCGTCCCGGGGGCGGGGTCGCCGTCGCCGGGCGTGTCGCGGACGTCGCCGTCGCGCCACGTGCCCCGTCGGAACCACGTCCACGCGATGACGGCGCCAGCGACGTTCGACACCGCGAACGCCACCCAGATCCCGTTCTGCTGGAGCGCCGTCTCCGCGAGCGCGACCGCGATCGGGAGGCGGATACCGGCGAGCGTCGCGATCGAGATGGCGGCGGCGACGATCGTCTTCCCGGAGCCACGGAAGCCGCCGGAGAACGCGCGCATCACGCCGATGAAGCCGAACGAGAGCGCGACGTACCGGAGGAAGGTCGTGCCCTCCGCGAGCACCGCCGCGTCGTTCGTGAACGCCGCGACGATCGGTCCCGGGACCAGGAAGATGACGACGCCGGCGACGCCGAGCACCGCGAACAGGCCCTTCGCGGCGACGTAGTTCGCGCGCTCGGCGCGATCGGGTTCGCCCGCGCCGACGTTCTGGCCGGTCATCGTCTCCACGCCGCGCGCGACCGCGATCGCGGGCAGGAAGATGACGGAGAACACCCGCGTCCCGATGCCGAACGCGGCGACGACGGGCGTCGAGAACGCACCGACGACGAGCAGGAGCGCGTTCACGGACAGGGCGCGTCCGGTGCCCTCGACGCTCGCGGGCACGCCGATCTCGAGCATCTTCCGGAGGTAGGAGACGTCCGGCCACATGTCCGCGAGGTGGATCTGGATGCCGCGCGAGCCCGAGAGCATGATGGCGACGCCGACGGCCATCGCGAGACTCCGGGATGCCACGGTCGCGTACGCCGCGCCCTCGATGCCGAGTTCGGGGAACGCGAACGTGCCGATCAGGGGCGCGTCGGCGAGGAGCGTCCAGCCGTTGATGAGGAACGGGTCGAGTGCGACGTTCAGGACGACCGTGCCGAGCATCACGAACATCGGCGTGAGGGTGTCGCCGGCCCCGCGCATGAGCGAGATGAACACGAAGAACCCGAACATGAACGGGAGCCCGAGCGCGATCACCTGCATGTACGCGGTCGCACCCGGGAGGACGCTCTCGGACGCCCCGAGGAAGTCGAGGAACGGGCCGACGAACGGGTAGCCGACCGCGCCGAGGACGGTGGACGCGAGGAACGCCCAGGAGACGGTCTGGGAGGCGGCGTACTCCGCTCGGTCGGGCTCGTTCGCGCCCGTGTGCTGGGCGACGAGCACGCTCCCAGCGACGGACAGCCCCATGCCGAGCGAGATGAGGAGGAAGACCATCGGGAACGCGAAGGAGATCGCGGCGAGGGCGTCCGTCGAGTACTGCCCGAGCCAGAACGTGTCCGCGAGGTTGTACGCGGTCTGCAGGAGGTTCGTGACGACGATGGGCAGCGACAGGTAGAGTAGCGGTTTGACGATCGACCCCTCGGTGAGTTCCAGCTCCCCCTGTCCCTTGAAGAAGCTCACGCGACCACCCCGGGCCGCCAGTCGAGGCGCGTGGCGAGCAGCGATTCGACGAGGTGGCGGGTGGTCGCCGGGTCCTCGTCGAGCGCGACCGTCCTGACGTGCGCGGCGTCGACGAGCGCCGCGACGTGGCGCGCGACCATCTCGGGGTCGGCCGCGTCGAACTGACCGGCGTCGACGCCGTCGGCGACGATCGCCGCGACCTCGTCTCGCATGGACGCGTCGATCTCCCGGAAGCGCTCGCGGTAGGTCGCCTGGAACGGGGCGCGGGACTTCAGTTCCATGAGCGAAATCGCGAACCCGTCGGCCAGGTCGAGTTGTTCGAACACCGCGTCGAGGAACCCCAGCATGCGGGCGCTGGGGTCCGTGGCGTCGGTCGCCAGTCGCGCCCGGAACGAGTCGAGGAGGTGGTCGAGGAACGCTTCCAGGAGGCCGTCTTTCGTGTCGTAGTGGTAGTGGATCGCCGCCGTGGACAGGTCGGATTCGGCCGCGACCGCTTGCATCGTCAGGTCCGCGTACCCGTGCTCGCAGAGGGCGCGGCCCGTCGCCGCCAGGATCTCGTCGCAGGTATCCGACTCCATTGGTTACCGGACTTACTGACTGGTCAGTCAAAAGGCCTCGGAAGGCGGTGACGCCGGCGGGATGGCGCCCGCCGACCGACCGGGCACCACCCCCATCGAGTTACACTGAACAGTAACACTGACCAGATACCTGCAAGACGGGGTCGGTGTCGGGACGAGATGGGCGTTCAGAGGTTGACGTGGGAGGTCGAGGACGGCATGTCGTCGTCGTCGTCGTCGCCCTGCACGGGCCCGTCGTAGAGGTACGTCAGCTCGTCGTCGACGAGGTACACCTGGCCGTCCTCGACTGCCACGTCGACGTCCGCCAGCGTCATCCCCTCGGCCTTCCCGTTGTCACAGTCCCCCGAGCACGTGTCGAACGTCGAGCCGTGCCGCGGGCAGATCATCTCGCCGTCTCGAACCACCGCCCCGATACCCTCGCGAGCGAGACGCTGGTCGGTCTCGTGCACGCAGTAGTTCCGGAACGCCGCCACCTCGTCCTCGCAGGGCACCACGACGACCTCGCCGTCGTCGCCGTACGAGTCCCGGACCGTGAACAGGTACGAGCCCTCGTCGTGCACCGACTCCACGCTCGTCAGTCGCGTCCGCGTCCCCATAGCGAACGCGAACGGCCGCGAAACCGTAACCGTTTGGGCACCCCCCAGGGCTAGTGCGCCACCCCACCGGGCGAGCCGGTCGCCCACGCGAGCGCGCCGACCGTCGACGGCGGCGCGGTCCGGGCCGCCGAGCACGAGGGCCGGGAGAGAGAGAGGGGCCCGGGGAGAGAGAGGGGTCAGGGGAGAGAGAGGGGTTGAGGCGGTTTAGCCGAGTATCAGCAGCGCGGTCGCGGTGGTGTTCGCGAGGACGTGCGCGACCATCGCGCTCCCCGTCCCGTTTCGATGCCGGAGCACGCCGAACGCGAACGCGAGGAAGACGAGGCTCGCGACGCGGAGCGGTGGGGCGGCGAGGTCGACGACGAGGTGCTTCCCGACGAACGCGATCGCGGTGACGGCGACTCCGGCGGCGACGCCGACGGCCTCCGTGAACGCGGTCTGGACGACGCCGCGCCACGCGACCTCTTCGGCGATCGGGCCGAGCACGCCGTTCGCGACGAAGAGGGCGACGAGCGTCCACCTCGGGCCGTCGAATCCGCCCCCGGTCGTCGCGGCGTTCGGGTCGAGTCCGAACGCGACCGTGGCGACGACGGCCGCTGCGAAGAGGAAGGCGTAGTACGCGACGACGGCGCCGACGCCCTCGAAGACGCCGCGTCTGGAGAGCGCGAGGTCCCAGTCCGCGACCGTGACGCCGCCGCGGTACCCGATCGCGGCCGCGATCGCGGCGCCGCCCACAGTGGCGAGCGCGAGCGCGGCGACGTATCCGCCGGCGGCCGAGCCGAGCAGGTCGCCCATCGGCGCGGCGAGCTCGCGCCGAAGCGCGACCTCGACGACCACCCAGAGCGCGCTGGCGGCCGCTGCGACGGCGACGAGGGAATTGGCGGGCGATGCTACTCCGGACGTGGTGGTGTTGGCGTCGGACATGGGGTCGGTGACTCCTGTCGTGTTTCGAGGGGCTGTCAGTTCCGGGAGCGGGCTGTGTGGGCGAGTGGGCAGGCGGGCTGTCTGGGCGACGGTCAGTCGGTCTCGTCGAGTTCGAAGAGGTCCTCCACGAGGCAGTCGAAGTGGTCGGCGAGCTTCAGCGCGAGTTCGAGCGACGGGTCGTAGCGCTCGCGTTCGATCGAGTTGATCGTCTGGCGGCTGACGTCGACCGCGGCGGCGAGGTCGGCCTGACTCATGTCGGCGTCGGTCCGGTACTCGCGGACTGCGTTCTTCATCGCTGGAGTCGCGTCACGCCGTAGGTACCCGTCCAGACGACGAACAGTGCGAGCCAGCCGAAGAGGACCCCGTCGACGAACGGCGTGGCGTCGTAGACGTCCGCCGCGGAGAGCGCGCTGATGCCGGGGCTGAGGACGATGAGCGCGGCGCCGACGGCGAGGACGGCGCGATGGCTGGCGATGCGTTCGAGTGCGCGGTCCCGTTCGTCCATCATCGCGTCGCTCCGGTACAGGACGACGACGGCGGCCGCCACGCACGCCCAGTACGCGAGCACCGCGACGATCGGGCGGCCGACGAAGTCGAGCGTGAAGAACGCGAGCATCGCGGCGCCGATCAGGCCGCCGAAGAGCCGTCGGTCGCGGCGTCGCGTTGCGAGCGGGTCCGTGTCGTCGGTCGTGGTGAGTCCGAACATGTGTCGTCAGTAGCGCAGTCGCTTGTGGTAGGCCATGCCGAGCGCGAAGGCGCCGAAGACGCCCGCGAGCGCCCACATCGCGCCCCAGAAGAGGTCCGGGGCGGTGTAGACGTTCGCGGCTTCGAGCGCGGCGGCGCCCGGTGCGCCGGCGATGAGGACGACGGCGGCGACGGTGAGCGTGCTCCCGGCGGCCTTCGCCTGGATCTCCAGGTCGCGTTCGTCGTACGGGTCGCTATCCGTGACCGCGGCGTACGTCACGAAGCCGACGCCGCAGGCCCAGTAGAGGCCCACGCCGACGAGCGGACGACCGAGTTCGAGGCCGCCGACGAACGCGAGGGACCCGACGACGACGAGCCCCCAGATGATGCGCCGACTGCGCTGTCGGGCGGCGAGCGGGTCGTGGGAGTCGGATTCGTGTCCGAGCATGGCTGGTGTGTAAAGCTCGTTTGTCGTAAAGCTCGCTTTACAGTAAAGCGTACTTTACACTCCTACTTCATTCTGGCGGGAGCACGCCCCGGCGCGCCGGGCTATGGCGGCGATAGACCCTTCAAGCGCGCCTGCGAGCCCCCGAACGTGCCAGACGATACCGTCTTCCTCACCGGCTTCCCGGGGTTCCTGGGCAGCGAACTCGTCGACCGCCTCCTCGGTCGCGGCGAGCACGTCACCTGTCTCGTCCAATCGAAGTACCGCGACCTCGCCGAGTCCCGCCGCGACGAACTCGAGACCGAGCACGGCGTCGACGACCGGGTCGCGCTCGTCGACGGCGACATCACCGACAGCGACCTCGGGCTCCCCGAGGCCGGCGAGGACGCGTACGACGCGCTCGCCGACCGAACGACCGAAGTGTACCACCTCGCGGCCGTCTACGACCTCGGCGTCGACCGCGACCTCGCCATGCGCGTCAACGTCGAGGGGACCGAACACGTGCTGGAGTTCTGTCGCGCGTGCGAGGCCCTCGACCGACTGCACTACGTCTCCACGTGCTACGTCAGCGGCCGCTACCCCGGCGCGTTCGCCGAGGACATGCTCGTCGAGGGGCAGTCGTTCAACAACCACTACGAGTCGACGAAGTTCCTCGCCGAGGTCGCCGTGCAGGACGCCGTGGACGAGGGGTTGCCGGCGACGGTGTACCGGCCCGCGATCGCGGTCGGCGACAGCGAGACCGGCGCCACCCAGAAGTACGACGGCCCCTACCACATCGTTCGGTACTTCCTCGACGCGCCCGGTATCGCGGTCGTCCCGGAGTTCGGCGACCCCGGCGCGATCGAGGTGAACGTCGTCCCGCGGGACTTCGTCGTCGACGCCATCGACGCCATCAGCGCACGCGAGGACACCGTCGACGAGGTGTACCAGCTCGCGGACCCGGACCCGCCGTCGGTCGCCGAAATGCAGGCGACCTTCGCCGCGGCGGCGAACGTCTGGACGATCACCGTGCCGTTCTCCAAGACCGCGTTCCAGTGGCTGCTCCGGGAGGTCGACGCGTTCCGCGAGTGGACGCACATCGACCCCGCCGTCGTCGACTACTTCACGCACCCGACGCGGTACGACACCGCGAACGCCACCGCCGTCCTCGACGACGAAGGCATCGAGTGCCCGGAGTTCCGCGAGTACGCGCCACGCCTCGTGGACTACGTGCGCAATCATCCCCACGTCGGGAGCGACGCGATGACGTGACCGCGCGGGCGCCGCGCCGCGGCGGACCCCGAGCCCTCCCACGGGCCGCGGGCGGCCGTCCGCTCACGTGGGAACGGAGAGCACGGCCATCCACAGGGAGACCGCGCCGATCCCGCCGAGGACGACCGGAGCGAGGAGTCCTCGAACGAGACTGACGACGACTGCAGCGACGAGGAACGACCGGCTTCGCGTCGTCACCAGTCCCTCGGTCAGTCGAACGACGTCGCCGTACCGGCGCTCGACGGACCCGAGGAACAGGAGCCGGTCGCCGGCCGCGAGCGACCGAAGGCTGGCGACGGCCGTCCCGGGCGGGTCGTTCGTGTCCGCCGCCGCCCGAACGCGCTCCGGGACGGTCCGGGCCTCGGGGTCGACGACGCGGTCCCAGCCGCCGACGAGGGCGGTGTCGTGGTACAGCGTCAGTCCGACGACGAGCAGGGCGTTCGTCGCGAGCACCGCCTGTGCGACCGGGTGCGCGACCAGCCACGCCCACAGGTGTCCGGGCGCGAACGGGAAGAGGACGGCGAGCACCTGATCGAGGCCGAACAGCGCCAGGGGAACGATCGTCAGGACCGCCGGGAGGACGGCGCCGTCGGCCGCGAACCGCTGGACGGCTCTGCTGCCGTCGTCGAGGTGCAGGTCGTACCGGCGGCCGTCGCCCGAGATGGGGAGCGGCGACGGGTCCACCAGCGTTCCGCGCCGTCGCGTGCCACTCCGGCGGAACGGTGCGTCCCCGTAGCGTCGCCGAAAGACGAACCCTGCCAGCGCCCCGAACAGGTTCCCCTCCTTCCGTGCCCCCTCCCGGATCAGCCAGTAGTCGAACGCGTCGGCGACGACAGCGAGGTGGCTCTCGGCGTCGACTGTCGCCCGGTACACCCCGACGCCCGTGCCGTCGAACTCCCCGAGCGGGGTGGGGCGGGATCTGAGCAGCACGACGAGGTACTGCAGCGGTTCCGCCGCCGGTCGTGCGGCGAGCATCGCCCACAGGATCAGGATTGACCCGATCAGTCCCCACACCACCACCCCCGAGAGCGTCATCGTTCCCGCCGACTCCACCCAGGCGTATCGAGGTTTTGGTACACGCTCCCCCCAGGGTCCTCGCACGCCCGGTCGGTCGCCGATCGACGCCCGGTCCCGTCCTTCGACCCGAGACTCGCCATCCTCGCCCGTCGTCGTGGAACAGTGTGGGCGAACCGGCACGGGCCGGCAGGAGTCCGGCGCCCTGAGTGGAGTCAAACGCTCGTTTCAGTCAACGACCATTTGAAGTGTCGGGCTGCGGTAGGCCTAGTCGGTGCTTCGGTCCACCTGACCGAACCGCCGGGCGGGGCCGCCCACCGCGCCCGGGTCGCTTTCCGGGTCGGCTGCCCGTCGACCCGGAGGGGGTTCGCGACGACTGCCCGTCGTCGCGGTCACGGAGCACCAGCCTGTCTACGACACACCGCGTCGTCGCGCCGCGCCTGCCCTGCCTGGCGCGACGACGCAGCCGTGTTTTTTCGCCCCGAACGACGGCGACCGACGCGGCGATCCCTGAACGTTACTGCGGACACGACGGTGTCGGGTACGGCGAGTGCTGGCCGGATCACGCACCACGCAGAGAGCGCGTTCGGCAGCGTCCCGCTCGCTGCGGTCGCGATACTGACGGGGCGGAGTCCGACCACCGTCGAACCGCGACCGGCCGTTCGTCGGATCTCGACGGTCGTGAACGCGAAGCGAGCGCCGCCAGTGGCCCTCTCATGGTGACGGACCCCACCCACGCGGTCGAACCGTCGACTCGCTCGTGGCGGTCCGATCCTCGACTTCCCTTCGACGATCGGGACTGGTCGGTCGCAGCGGCCCACTCCGCCGGGGGCGTTTCGAAATCCGTAATGAGAGCGCCACGCGTATGTCGAAGCGTACTTATCGGGCGTGTAGTTACGTATCCATCATCGTAGTGAGACAGGCATGCGCGTGATAATCGCCGGGGCCGGGCGAGTCGGCCGACGAGTCGCAGCGACGCTCGCGGAGACCCACGAGGTCGTCCTCGTCGACAGCGACGCGAGCGTCCTGGACGGCCTTGGGTACGAACTGGACGTCCTCACCGTCCTCGGGGACTGTTCCGCCATGGAGACGCTCGAGGAGGCCGAGATCGCCACCGCGGACCTACTGATCGCGAGCACCGACAGCGACGAGATCAACATCCTCACGTGCGAGACCGCGAAGGCGTTGACCGACGTCACGACCGTCGCACGCGTCAAGAAACTGAAGTACATCGACACGTGGGAGCGCGCCGACGACGTGTTCGACGTCGACCACCTCGTCGGGACGAACCTGCTGACCGTCGGGAACGCCGTGGGCGGGACCGGGCTCGCGGCGGCGAAGAGCTTCGACGTCTTCTCCGGCGGGACCGTCCAGATGGCCGAGTTCGAGGTGGACGCGGACAGCGTCGTCGCGGGGCAGACCGTCGCGGAGGCCGACCGGTTCGACGCCCTGACCTTCGCCGCCATCGTTCGCTCCGGGGAGACGATCGTCCCGTCTGGGTCGACGCGGATCGACGCCGGGGACTCGGTCGTCGTCATCGGCACGCCCGAATCCGTTCACGAGTTCGGCAGCGAGTTCAGTCGCCGGCGGCCGACGGCGGAGAACGTCCTGATCGTCGGCGGGAGCGACATCGGCTATCACACCGCCAGGCTCCTCGAGGACCGCGGACTCAGACCGCACCTCCTGGAGGCGGTCCCGGACCGCGCTCGCGAGCTGTCGGAACGGCTCGAGGACACGGTCGTTCGGAACGCCGACCCGACCGCGCGGGACCTCTTCGAGCAGGAACGCGCGGCCGACGTGGACGTGGTCGTCGCCGCCCTCGCCGAGGACAGCGAAGCGAACCTCCTCGCGGCCCTCCGCGCGAAGCGAGAGGGCGTGGCGCGGTCGGTCGCGATCGTCGACCACGGCGAGCACGTCGACCTGTTCGAGGACGCGGGCGTCGACGTCGCCGTGAACCCGCGTCGGGCGACCGCCGAGGAGATCGTCGGGTTCGCGCGCGATCAGGACACGCAGAACGTCGCGCTCCTGGAGGACGGCGCGGTGGAGGTCATCGAGATCCGGCTGGACGCCCGGAGCGTGCTGGCGGGCCGCCCGATCGCGGAGGCCGT
>Ga0207756_100564_pt1 | contig 11101 bp, 5 predicted proteins | sample A23M1SouthBayCA_FD_187748 | JGI IMG/M metagenome (GOLD analysis project Ga0207756, IMG submission 187748) | Aerobic enrichment media microbial communities from Eden Landing Ponds, California, USA - A23 M1 (3) (SPAdes) | ecosystem: Environmental > Aquatic > Marine > Unclassified | place...
GACGAACGACGCCGCCGTGACGTGGTCGCCTTCGAGCAGCGCGTCGACGACACCCAGGGTACCGTTCGGATCTTCGTCCACGTCGGAGACCCCGAGGACGGTTTCGTCGTCGACGTCGACCGGTTCCATCCCGGCGACGTACGTCTCGAACACGCGGTCGACGGTGCATGACGCGAGCCGATCGAGGACGGGGTCGGACTGCAGCAGCGTCGCCGCACGGGTCTCGTCGTGATCGAACAGCGAGACGGCGAGCGCGGCGACCGCGTCGAGGTGCGCGTCGGTGAGGAACCCGGCGTCCGCGTACCGCGCGAGCACCGAAAGGGTGCCGCCCTGGAATCCCTCGTTCGAGTCGCCACGCTGGACGTGGTCGACGAGCGGGTCGACGAAGGGATGCACCAGCGACCCGGTGAGCAGCGGCCGTCCCGTCTCGTCGTCGAACGGCACGAAGGGGTCGTCGGTCGGCGTCCCGAAGTCGAGGGCGTGAACGGTCGCGCGGCGGACGGCGACGTCGTCGCTCCGGATGCGTTCGAGGAGGGGCGAGAGCGCTGCCGTGGTCCGGGGCTGCGGGACGGCCCGGACGACGGCACGGAGCTCTCCGGTCAGGTGACCGTAGCCGTCGGTCGCGCGGTACTCGCGGGCGACGGCGTCGACGGCGGCCGCGACGAACTCGATTCCGACCGTCGGGTCGTCGAACGAATGCGCCTCGACGACCGTCTCCAGTGCACTCGCGATCGTCTCCAGGGCGTCGCGGTCGACGGTCCGAACGCGGTCACGCATCGCGGCGGCGAACGCGCCGACGTCGAACGCGTCGTCGACGTCGTACGTCGAGAGGATCGCTTCGGTCGCATCGACGCACCTGGTCGACCCGGCGAGGTCCCGGACCCGCTGTTCGGCGAGGTATCGCCGGGCCTGTTCCCGGGAGAGCACGCGACCGTGGGCCGCGTGCCGGACGGCCAGTGCGGCGCGGTCCCGGGCACGCCCCGTGCTCGCGACTGCGGTGTCGACGACGTCGTCGTAGGTCTCCCGGACGAGGTCGTCGTCGAACGGGGCTGCGACGGCGACGTTGCGGAGGACCCGCGCCGCGTCGGAGGCGGCCTCGTCGTCGCCCTGGCGACGGACGCCGTCGACCGCGGCGAACGCTTCGCGGAGGGCGTCGGACGACGCGGACTCGGCGACGGCGCGCTGGGTCGGCTCGGTGAGGTCGAAACTGACGTCGAAGAGCAGTTCGAACGCGTCCAGTGCGCTCGGCACGGCGTGCCGGTCGTCGGAGTCGAGTGCCGTCGCGAGCGAGCGGAGGAGGCGGTCGGCGAACGCCGTCGGAACCTCGGCCACGTCGGCGAGGGTCTCGAGGGCGTCGACAGCCGAGTCGGACGCTCCCCCGTACCCAGTGGCGGTCAGCACCTCGTGCACGCCCTCGAGGAGCACGGGAACGCCCTCTTCGGGGACGGCATCTGCGAGCAGCACCCGGTGGAGTTCGGCCGGGTCGAGCCGGTCGAGACCCACGGGGGTTTCGAGCCCGAGCGCGAGCACGGAGAGCTGGCGGAACCAGCGCAATCGAGCACCGTGGTCGGAGGACAGCGATATCGCACGACTCAGCATCCGGGCCGCGAGCCGTTCGTGCTCCGCACTGACGGACGGAACGCCGCGCAGGGTCGCTTGGACTGCCGCCGACAGCGCGTCGTCCGCGCTCGTCTGCGTCGGCGGGTCACCGGCGTCGTGTCCGCGGACGAGAGCAACGAGGTGGCCCCAGCCGCGCACCAGCGGTTCGGGAGCGGCAGTGAGGCGATCGACGACGGCGCTCGCGCGGTCGGGGTTCGCCGCGTCGAGTGCCGGCTGGACGAGGAGGATTGCGGCGATGCGGGCGTCGGTCCGGGCGACGGCTCCCGGACCGTCGGGCGCGAGAACGCGGTCGAGGACTGCCCGGCGGGTCGTCTCGAGCGTCCGGGCGTGGCGCGCAATCAGGTCGTCGGACGCGGCGAACAGGAGGTCGTCGAGCGCGCCGACGACCGACGTCGGCATCCCCGCGTCGTCCGGGAACGTCGCGAGCGACCCCGAGAGGTCCGTGTCGGGGTCGAGGACGTCGCCGTCGCGCACGAGTGCGGCGAGCGCGGGAAGCAGTCGATCGTCCGCATCGGGAGGCGCGTCGGCGTCGATTCGGCGGTCGACGTCCAAGTGGTCGAGTTCGCGAACGCAGGCGCGACGAACCTCGGCCGAGGCCGTGGCCAGGCCGAACAGCCTGGCTGCGTCGCTCTCGTCGCGTCGGGCCGCCCCGAGGAGCACCTCCGCGACGTCGGCGAGCAGCGCGGGATACGCCTCGGCGTCCCTGACTGCGAAGGAGACGTCGTCGAGCGCGGCCGCTCGTTCGAGGACCGTCGACGGCGACCGGGGGCCGTCGGGCGCGAGTCGCTCACGGATGCGTTCGACGGTCGCGTCGGGGGGCTCGTCCGAGTCGAGTCCGAACATGTGTCGTCTTGGAGTGACCGGGTCGCTAACCGCGTGTCGTGTACGTGGCTTCGAAGGCCGGTGGGGTGAAAGGCGTCGTGGCTGGCGTGCGCGATTGGGGGCGTCGACGCCGAGGCCGGTCAGGCGCCCAGCCAGAGGAGGACGGTGGAGCCGACGAGGACGAGGAGTGCGCCGACGGCGACGGTGGCGAGCGCGAGTCGGACGACGTCGGACCGCGCGGTCGACGGCCGGGTGGCACCCCCGAGACCGTGCCCGGTCCGACGGCGGCGTCGACGCCGGACGATGGCGGCCGCGGCGAGGACGAGCGCGGCCGCCACTGGCACCATGAGGTCGGCGAGGTGCCCGGCACCGGTAGCGGCGTCCACGAACGGGGCGCGAACCGCTGTGAGGTCCGTCGCCGCGACCCGTCGCGCGACGGCGGCGGCGCGCCGGGCAGCGACGCGCATCGGCTTCGCGCCGAGGACGCCGACGAGGACGCCCGCGAGTGCGGCGAGGACGGCGACGCGGACGCGACGGTAGCGCGCCCGCCACCGGTCGACGACCGCGAGCGACGAGTGCTCGTCGAGGCGCTCGTCTAGCAGTTCACGCAGCACGGTTTCGCCCGTTTCGTCGTCGACCGCCTCCTCGGCGGTGGCGTCGCGGTACGCGTCGCCGACGGCCGCGACGGGGTCGGCGAGGTGCTCGCGAGCGCGATCCCGGGCGACCGCGGTCCGCTGGACGTCCAGTCGCTCGCGGGTGTCCGGCAGCGGTTCCACGCGGCTCCCCGTCGGCAGGTCGGCGCCCGGTCGGATGACGACGTCCGCGTTCGCGATGGCGTCGACGCGGCCCGCCTTCGAGACCGCGACCGTCAGCCCGGTGTCCGCGAGCGCGTCGACGAGGAACGCGAAGAACCGCGCCGCGTCGTACGTCGACCGGGTCTCGAAGTCGAGCGCCGCCCCAGCCGGCGCCCGTGAATCGTCCGCGCGAACCGCGCCGTCGTCGTCGGTGGCGTCACCCCCAGCGTCGGGTTCGGGATCGGCGTGGCCGGCGGTCTGGGGGTCACCGTCTCCGGCGGTGTCGGCGCCGACGAGCACGAGGTCGTCGACGAGGTCGCCGAGCGACCGCCCACTGGCCTGGGGCGGGAGGCTCGGGAGCCAGGCGCGACCGTCACGTCCCCGATCGTCGGTCTCGACGAGTCGGCGGACGGCGTTGCGCTCCGGGTCCGCGAGCCGGATCGGTTCCTCGGTGAGCGCGTCCAGCGCCCACCGCGCGCTCATTGGGTCGTCGCCGGGCGCCGAGGACACCGAGAACCCCGAGGCATCGACGTCCTCGAGGCCGGGGCGGACCCGCGGGAGGTCGATGCCGTCGGCGAACGTGCACTCGACGGTTCCCTGCACGGGCTGGCCGAGCCGCCCCTCGAAGTACGAGCACACGACGCCGGCCTCGGTGTCCGCGTACAGGAGGACGACGCCCGGGTCGAGGTACTCGAGTCTGCGTGAGTCGTCCGCGAACATCGCCTCGCCGTCGTTCCGGAAGACCTGGACGTCCGGCATCCTACGCACCTCCCTTGATGCGGCGGAGGAGCGACCGCGCACCGTTCACGCTGATCGGGCGCTCCGGGACGGGCTCTCCGGCCTCGAGGGACGCGTCGTGGTCCAGGTCGTAGTACACCGGGTGGACGCGGTCGACCTGCGCCTGGTTCAGGAGCGGCCCGAGCTTCTCCCGGCCCTCCGGGGACTCCAGGAGGTGATAGTTCACCCACTGGAAGAAGTCCAGGCGGGTGTCGACGGTGCGGTAGAGCTGGTAGAGGTAGTCCGCCTTCGTCACCACGAGCACGACCTCCTTCTCATCGAGGGTGCTCTGGTCGAGGTGACGGAGGATCTGGACGTACGTCTCCAGGTACGACGAGAGCTCCTCCTGCATCCGGTAGTCCTCGTCGCCGTACGGCACCTCGGAAACGAGGCTGCCCGCGTCGACGATGACGCAGAGCGTGTCCGAGTGCACGATCTGCTTGGCCATCAGCCGCTGGATCTCCGCGGAGTCCATGCCCTCGGCCTTCTCCGGGATGGACGGCAGTCCGCGCACGGACTCGTAGACGTACACGAACCACGAGAGCGAGAGGATGCGCTGGGGCGCGAACGCCTTCACGTACTCGACGAGCTTCTCGCCGACGTACTCGCCCGCGTAGTCGAGGACGTCCACGTTGACGTACTCCTTGAACATGTCGCCGTCGAGCGTCCGGAACTGGTGGAGGTGGCTCTCGCCCTTCCCCGTCGGGCCGGTGTAGTCATCGTCGCCGAATCCGTCGGTACCGCCGTGCAGCGAGCTCAGCAGCGACGTGAGCGGCTCGGAGGGGTTGAGTCGCGTGTTCGGCGACTCCGCTTCGGCGGCCTTGTGGAGGGCCGCGGCGAGCATCGTCTTCCCGGCGCGCTGCACGCCGAGGACGAACACGTCGCGCTGCGCGCGGTAGCTCGTGAACAGGTGCGCGCCGATGACGAGGACGGACGCGGCGACGAAGTCCGTGAAGAGGTCCGCGCCGACGAAGGACACGTTCGTGATGGCGGCGGTCTGGAGGCGACCGTCGGTGAACGACGCCGGCGTGGTGTACGACAGGTGGCGTTCGAGGAACCCGACGGTGACGATGGTCGCGACCACCCAGAACAGCGCTCCGGTCGCCGCCCTGAACTCGTGGGGTCGCTTCCCGCTTCGCAGGCGTCGGCCGCCCGCGAGCACGAACGAGAGCGCGAACCCGGCCGCGATCACCGGCGCGTTCTCGACGGGGTACAGCTTCACCAGGAGGTCGTTCGATCGGAAGCCCGCGAACGCGATGGCCGACGCGACCGCGAGCAGCACGCCCTGGATGCGCTTGATGTCGTCGAACAACAGGAGCGCGACCAGGCCGGCGTACGCGCCGAGGCAGAACAGCACGAACTCCACGTGACTCACGCCGACCAGTTCCTCGAGCGTGACGACCAGCGTCCGACTGAGGCCGCCGGACTGCCACGCCGCACTCACCATCTTCGTCGCCGCCGGCGTCACCACCGCGATGAGCGCCAGGTAGACGACGAGATCGACCTTCTCCCAGAACGATTCGAGCCCGTCGTGCTGGGGCTCTTGTTCTCTTGGTTGCTGCATGCACCACTGGCTTCCCGAGACAGGACGCTAAAGGGGGAACGGCGGACACACGTCTCGTAACCCCGCGGAGGCGTAGGGAGTCACTCCGGAAGGCCGACTTCAACACTCGTTTTATTTCGGTCGTCGGCGTACGTCGTAATGTGCCACTGATGGGTTCCGCGTCGTTCGGGGTTCCGACCGCCCACGGCGTCGATCAGGGCCGAGCGATCGGCGCCGAATGCTCGCGCGCCGTCGCCGACTCGGGTGTCAAAGTGTTCTACTCGCGGGAGGTGCGTTTCGCTCCGCATGACTGACGCGCCGACCGTCGACGACGTCGAGGGGCTGGATTCCGCGGAAGCGCGCCGGGAGGGAGTGAGTGAGGTCGCGGACCGGTTGCGTCGAGTGGCCGCGTCCGACCGCGAGGGCGCCGTCTTCGAGCGCCTCGAAGCGTGCCGGGACGCCCTCGCAGCGATCACGGAGCTGCCGGCGGCGGGGGCGGTCCTCGCGCCGCTCGTCGCGACGGTGCTCCGGGAGGCCGTCGCCGCCGACGCCGGGGGACGGGGTCGCGAGCTGTTCCACGGCGGCGCATCGAGCGAACTCGAAGCAGTCGCGACTCGCGTGCTCACGACGTCGCTCAGCGCCACCGTCGTGTTCGATACGGCGGCGACGACCCCGGCGCTCTCGCTGCGCTCGATGGTGACGGCGCTCGTCGAGACGCTGCTGGCCAGCGGGAGCGAGGACGCCCGGGCGTGCGCGGTCGACGGACTCGCGCAGGCGAGCACGTACCGGCGCGACCTCGTGGTCGACTGCGCCGTCGCCAGCGAGGACGCCCGCGCGGTGCTGTCGGCGGTCGGGTCGACCGTCGCCGCGACCGACGTCTACGTCCCGCCCGTCGGGCGAGGATCGGGGGACGATAGAAAGCTCCGGCGCCGGACGCGACTGCTCGCCACCCTGGCGCTCGCGCGCGGGGAGTGCCCGTCGACGCCGCCCGCGGTCCGGGCGGGGCTGACTCACGCCGTCGACGAGGGCGGCGCCAGGACGCGGGCGCTTGCAGGGGTCGCGTGCGAGGCGGTCGGTTGCCCGGACCCGGTCGCGGCCCTCCCCTACGGTTGCGAGGGCGGCGTGCGCTCGGGGCTCCGTCGCGCGGTCAGGGAGGACGACGTCCCGCCGGCCGCGCTCGGCGACGTGGTGGACTGCGCGCCCGCGAGGGCGCCGCCTGCGGTGCGAACGCTCCGAGAGCACGTCGTCGGGTTCCCCGCCGCGAGACGGCCGTCGAGAGTGTTCGACAGCGACGACGCCCTGCGGGTTCGACGGTTCAGCCTCGCCGGCGACGCTGCCACCCTGCTCGGGGTCGCGCGGACCGCCGACCCCGACGACCGCTCGGACGTCGTCGCGTCGATGCGCGACCACGTCCGGGCGACCGACGGGGACGCCGAGAGCCTCGCCGCGAAGGTCCTCGGCACGCTCCTCGTCGAACACCCGGACGTCGCCGCGCCGGCCCTGGCCCCGTGGCTCGACTGGGCGCGCTCGCTCGACAGGGACGCCAGCACAAGCCCGGTCGGGGTCCTCGGTGCCGCCGCGGCGACGGCCCCGGAGACGCCCGACGACGTCCTCGCGGCCTTCCGGAACCGGGTACGAGCGCGCGAGGACACGGGCCACGAGCAGGCCGCACGGACGCTCGGCGAGCTCGCGACCGCCGTCCCGGACGCCGTCCCCGGAGGACTCCTGCCGCTGGTCGAGCACGTCCGCGACAGCCCGCCCCCGTCCGGGGAGTTGTCTGGATTCGACGAGCGAGGACCGCAGTCGCTGGCGGCGCGAGCGCTCGGCGAGGCGGTCGCGGCGGACGCGACCACCGGTCCGGAGGCACTCGATGCACTCCGCTCGCGAGTTCGCTCCCGGGAGGACTGGAGCTCGAACCGGTCACGTCTCGCACGCGCGCTCGGGGAAGCCGCCGTCGCCTTCCAGCCCCACGTCGACCCCGCACTGGGACCACTGCTCGAACGGGTCGAGGCGACCAGTGGTGACGCCCGCCGAGCCGCGACCCGAGCGCTCGCGGAGGTCACGCTGGCCGACCCCGATTCGCCGGTCGAGGGCGTCCGGGGGCTCGTCGCGGCGGCGGGCACAGACGACCCGTTCACGGGGCCGCCCATGGCGGTGGTCGGCGAGGCCGTCGTCGCCGTCCCGGACGCGGCACCCGACCGCCTCGAACCGCTACGGCGTGCGGTCCGCGAGAGCGACCCAGCGTGGTACGAGGACGCCGCCGAAGCGCTCGGCGAGGCCGTCGTCGCCGTCCCGGACGGGGCCGACGACGTCGTCGACCCGCTGGTCTCGCACGCCGAGGCGACGACCGCCGACTCACAGCGACGCGCAGAGCGGGCGTTGCGATACCTCCTCGAGGTCCTCGCCGACTGCGAACCCGCCGTCGACCGGCTGCGCGCGTCCATCCGGGCGACGGAGTGGTCGGAACACACGGGGCTCGCGGCCATCCTGGGGAACGTGGTCGCCGACGAGCCCGAGTTCGCCCCCGACTGCTTGCGGTCGCTCTGCGCGCACGTCCGCGAGACCGACGGCCAGCGTCGCGTCAACGCCGTACGCGCGCTCGGCGCGACCGTCGCAGTCGACCCCGAGGACGCGAACGCGGCGATCGCACACCTGGTCGAGGTCGCGCGGGACGCGATCGTGTACGACCGCGACATGGCCGTCGAGGCGCTCGGCGAGGCGGCGATCGCGCTCCCGGAGGGCGTGGACTCGCGCACCCGTCGACTGATCACGGCCGTGCGCTCGGCGGACGGCGAGCGACGCGAGCACGGCGCCGAGGCCGTCGGCGAGGTCGTGCTCGAGAACGCCGATACGTACGTCCAGGAGGTGGCGGCGATGGCGTGGCTCGGCCGAGAGCACGAGGACCCGCGCGCCCGAGCGAAGTACGCGACGCAGTTGCGGGTCGTCGCGAGCACGGCGATGTTCACGCTCGAGGAGTTCCTGGCGCAACTCGAGGCCGCCGCGGACGCGAGCGACGGCGACGGCCTCGCGCCGTACCTCGAGGCGAACGCCCCGGAGCGAACGGCCGTACTGGAGGCCCTGCAGGCGGCGGTCGACCGGGCGGACGACCCGCGGATGCCCGACCGGGCAGCACAGCTCCGCGAGTCCCTGGCCAAACCGGACGCGGCGTCGGGGCGTGCACGCCTCCTCGCGATGGACGTCCTCGCGGCGCTCGACCACCCGGCGACCGCACGCCAAGCGCCGAGCGCCGCCAGACGCGATCGACCCGACGAAGCCGGTTCCGACCGTTAACGCCGACGGTCGCGGCGTCCACAGGTGGAGCAGGTCGAGCGCCTCCGGGCTCGACCCCGCGGCGGTTCACAGGACGTGTGAGCGGGCGGCCCCGCCTTTTGCCATCGGGGGGTTCTCTCCAGTTGCGATGCTCCGACGAATCATCTCGAAGACCAAGCGCTGGGTGAGCGTCAACGTCATCGGTCGCTCCCCCATCGACAACATGAGCTCCCTGGAGCTCGAGCGCCGCATCCGGAAGCTCGAGCGCCAGAAGCAGGAGTACAAGCGCGACATGACCAAGGCCAAGCAGGAGTACGACGACAAGATCGACGAGGCCGAGCAGGCCGACGAGACGCGCATCCCGGAGATCAAGTCCGAGGCGTCCCGGCTCCTCTCGAAGTACGAGGCCATCCGCTCGCAGTGGATGGAGACGCTCGTCGGCCTGCGGTTCATGCAGCAGGCCGCGCTCGGCAAGCAGATCAGCGCCGACGGGCCGGAGGCGCTGCCGTCGAACATGAACCCCCGGCAGTTCGAGGCGGCCGCCCAGTCCATCGAGGACAAGATCGGGCGGCGCGAGGACCGCCTCGACGAGTGGGGGATCGCCGCGAACCGCCTGGAGGACATCAGTCAGGGCGGGTCGGCGCACATCGAGGCGATGGCCGACGAGCGCGTGGACGCGGCGATCAACGCGGCTCGCGACGGCGAGGACGTCCCGACGCTCGAGGAGCTCGCCGACGACACGTTCAGCGACGTCGAGGAGTCCGTGTCCGAGGCCGAAGCGAGCGCGTCCGCGACCGCCGGCCAGCGCGCCGGCGAGGCGGAGCGCTTCTGAAAACCCCGTCTCTTCCCCTTTCATTCATGACGTACGATGCGTACCGGATAGAGATACTGCGAGAACAGTACGAGGACTCGTTCGAGTCCGCTCGAGAGCACCGTCGCGAGGGCCGCAAGCAGGCGGCCGCGCGAGCGTACGCGGACGCGGCGGAGACGCTCGCGAAGCTCGACGAGGCGACCGAGGCGGACCGCGCGCACCAGGTCGAGCGCCTGGAGCGGGCGGCGGAGATCCTCCGTCGCGGCGAGGACCTCGAAGACCACTTCAAGCACAACCAGGAGGTCGAGGGCGACGGGCCATCCGGCGGTGGAGGCGGCCCGCCGCCGGGTGGCGGCGAGGACGACGAGGAGATGCGCGCGCAGATGGAGTCGTTCATCTCGGAGACGTCGACGACGTGGGCGGACATCGGCGGGTTGGACGACGTCCAGCACGACCTGAAGCGCGCGGTCGCGCTGGGGTCGGTCGCGAACAAGCCCGAGGCGGTGTCAGCGACCGAGCGCATCCTCCTGTTCGGGCCGCCGGGGACCGGCAAGACGCTGCTCGCGAGCGCGGTGGCCGGGTCGCTCGACGCGACGTTCTTCAAGGTCGAGCTCGGGAACCTGCTGTCGAAGTGGTACGGGGAGTCCTCGAAGCAGATCTCGGCGCTGTTCGAGACGGCGGCGGAGTTGAGTCCGAGCGTCGTCTTCCTGGACGAGGTCGACTCGCTCGCGCAGTCTCGGGACGGTGACATGAACGAGACGTCGCGGCGCGTCCTGGACACGCTCCTCTCCGAACTCGACGGCGTCGAGAAGGGAAGCGACGACTTCGTGCTCACCCTCGCGGCCACCAACACCCCCTGGCATCTTGACAATGCGATTAAAAGTCGGTTCCCGAAGCGCATCCACGTCCCCCTCCCCGACGTCGACGCCGCCACCGAGATCGTCCGCATCCACACCGTCCACGGGGGCGTCGAGTTCGACGGCCACCCCAGCGCGTTCGTCGACGACCCCCAGCTGGCCCGCGACGCCGACGCCCCCGAGCGCGCCATCGCGCGACGGTGCGTCGACGACGGCTACACCGGCCGCGACATGGAAGCCCTCTGCAGCGCCGCCGTCAACAACATGATCACGCGCCACAACCCCGACCTCGCCCGCCTCGTCGACGACAGCGTCAAACGCCTCCGCTCGCACGCCCTCGACGTCGGCGCCATTCTCCCCCAGGACGTCACCCACGCGTTCGCCACCACCTCGCCCTCCCTCCCCGAGGAGGACGTCGCCCGCTTCTACGACTGGAACGACGAGTACGGCTCCCACACCTGACCGCAATCCTCTCACTCCCCCTCGGTTACGACGGTCGTACACGAACTCGACACCGACAAGTCGCCTACGACGAACGTAGAGACGATCCGGGTAGCACCGTGATTACGGTGTGAGAACGCTCTCAAACGCTACGAGTCAGCTATCG
>Ga0207756_100566_pt1 | contig 11080 bp, 11 predicted proteins | sample A23M1SouthBayCA_FD_187748 | JGI IMG/M metagenome (GOLD analysis project Ga0207756, IMG submission 187748) | Aerobic enrichment media microbial communities from Eden Landing Ponds, California, USA - A23 M1 (3) (SPAdes) | ecosystem: Environmental > Aquatic > Marine > Unclassified | place...
GACGGGGGCGGGGATGGCGATCAACGATTACTTCGATCGGGAGATCGACGCGGTGAATCGGCCGGGGCGGGCGATTCCGCGGGGGGCGGTGAGTGCGCGTGGGGCGTTGGCGTGGAGTGCGGTGCTGTTCGCGGGTGCGGTGGTGGCGGCGGCGGTGCTGCCGGTACTCGCGGTCGCGATCGCGGTGGTGAACTTGCTGGCGCTCGTGGCGTACACGGAGTGGTTCAAGGGCCTGCCGGGGGTGGGGAATCTGGTGGTCGCGTACCTGACGGGGAGTACGTTCCTGTTCGGTGGGGCGGCGGTGGGTGCACCGCTCGCGCCGGGGGTGTTGTTCGTGCTCGCGGCGCTGTCGACGCTCAGTCGGGAGGTGATCAAGGACGTGGAGGACGTCGCGGGCGACCGCGAGGAGGGCTTGCGGACGCTCCCGATCGCGATCGGGGAGCGGTCGGCGTTGCACGTCGCGACGGGCGCGCTCGTGGTGGCGGTTGCGGCGAGTCCGCTGCCGTACGTGCTGGGGACGTTCGGGGTTGCGTACCTCGCGCTGGTCGTGCCCGCGGACGTGGGGATGGCGTACGCGGCGGCGGAGGCGTACGGGGACGCGACTGCCGGGCAGACGCACTTGAAGTACGCGCAGTTCCTGGCGGTGGTGGCGTTCCTCGTCGGTCGCCTGGTACCGGCCGGGTCGCTGCCAGTGTAACGGTTCCCGTGTGGTGGTGCTGGTGTGGCAGGGGGCTGGGTTGCTGCCGGGCGTTTTCGGTTCGGTATCGGTCACCCAATCAAAACTTCTATATGCTGCTTGCTGCATTCTCTTATCAACCGACGCGCCGTGGCCGCCGTGGTGGGGGCGGCGTCTGCTGCGATTGAGATTGGCAATGTACGAACTCCCAGAGGACCTGTCGGACGCTCCGTTGCCGGCTGGCACGAACCTGCTCGTCGCTGGCCCGCCACTGACGGGTAAGCGCGACATCGCGTTCGAGGTGCTGGCGAGAGGTGCGGAGGCGGGCGAGGGCTCGATCGTCGTGACGACGAAGGACGACGCGGAGAAGGTGCTGGAGCGGTACGCGACGTTCGTCGGGGACGTGGACGACGTCGACGTTGGGGTGGTCGATTGCGTGACGAAGCAGCGTGGCGTGGGGAACGTTCGGGACGACCCGCGCGTGAAGTACGCGTCGTCGCCGGTGGACATGACGGGGATCGGGATCAAGCTCTCGGAGTTCCTGGAGGAGTTCTATCAGGTGCGTGGCAACGAGAAGAACCGGATTCTGCTGCACTCGATCTCGACGCTGTTGATGTACTCGGACCTGCAGACGGTGTTCCGTTTCATGCACGTGTTCACGGGACGCGTGCAGAGCGCGGACGCGCTGGGCGTGTACGTGATCGATTCGACGGCGCACGACGATCAGACGATGAACACCCTCAAGCAGTTGTTCGATGCGGTGGTCGAGGTGACCGACGAGGGCGACGGGGAACGCAGCATCGAGACCGCCGGGTTCCCGAAGGTGGAGTGACCGGCTGGAGGGAACGGACTCCGGTTCGCGCCGGCGGTCGAGTTGGTTCGAGCGCGTGCACGACGGCGCTATCCTTTTGCGGTCGGTCGACGTCGGTTCGGGTATGGCTGTGTCCACCGATGCGGAGTTGCGGGAGGTACTGGACGTGGAGACGATCGCGGTGGTCGGGTGTTCGTCGACGCCGGGGAAGGCGGCGCACGACGTTCCGAAGTACCTCGTGGAGCACGGCTACGAGGTGATTCCGGTGAATCCGTACGCGGATGCGGTGTTCGGCGTCGAGGCGGTGGATTCGCTCTCGGACGTGGACGCGGACGTCGACCTCGTGGACGTGTTCCGGCCGAGCGATGAGGTGCCCCAGATTGTGGACGAGGTGCTGGAGCGGGAGGACGTCGAGTCGGTGTGGTTGCAGCTCGGCATCCGGCACGAGGACGCGGGCGCTCGCGTCGAGGAGTCCGGGCGGCAGTTCGTGCAGGACGAGTGCATCAAGGTCGAGCACGCGCGACTCGCCGACTGACCAGTTATCGCGGCAGCACTCGACGGATCCGGTATGGGGTCGGCGAGTTCAGCCTTCCCACTCCTCGTAGTCGCGGTAGAGGCCCTTGGAGAGGTAGCGCTCGCTGGAGTCCGCGAACACCGTGACGACGGTGTCGTGTGGCGCGTCGAGGTCGCCGGCGTCGATGCGTTCGGCGATCTCGATCGCGGCGAGGCTGTTCGCGGCGGCGGAGGAGGCGACGAGCTGGCCTTCCTCGGCGGCGAGGCGCTGCATCTCGGCGTGGACGGCGCGGTCGTGGAACGAGAGGAGGTCGTCGACGACGCTCGGATCGAACAGCTGGTTCGTGTCCGGGTCGTGCGTCCCGATCCCTTCGACCTTGTACTCGGCCTCCTCGGGGTCCTCGCCGAAGAACGCGCCGTACATGGAGCCCTGGGGTTCGACGGCGGCGACGACGACGTCCTCGTCGTGCTCGCGCAGGTACTTCGCCATCCCCATGAGCGTGCCGCCGGTCCCGCAGCCGGCGACGACCGCGCCGACCTCGCCGTCGAGTGCGTCGTGCACTTCGGGACCGGTGGTCTCGTAGTGCGCTTCGACGTTCAGGGGGTTCTGGAACTGCTGGGGGACGACGGCGTTGTCGAGCTCGTCGGCGAGCCGGTGCGCGCGGTCGATCGCGCCACCCATGCCGTCCTCGGTCGGCGTGTTGATCACTTCCGCGCCGAGCGCGCGCATGAGTTGCTGCTTCTCGAGACTGAAGCGTTCGGGGACGACGAACATCGCGGTGACGTCCAGTTGCGTCGCGGCGACCGCGAACCCGATGCCGGTGTTGCCCGCAGTCGGTTCGATGACGGTGCCGCCGGGCTCGAGGTCGCCGCGTTCGAGCATCGCTTCGAGCATGTACTTCCCGATGCGGTCCTTGATGCTCGCGCCCGGATTGAACGATTCGAGTTTCGCGTACACTGGCACGTCGTCGGGCGAGGCGTGCACGCGGACGAGCGGCGTCTCGCCGACGGTGTCGTTCACCGAGGCGAGGGGTTCGCGGTGCGTGGTCATCGCGTTGGCAAACGTTGCCGGCAGTGTTATGTCCTTCCCATTCCCTCGTCGGTCCTGCCAGACCGCACGCCCGCGCACCCACGCACGCACTCGACGTCACGTGGCGTCAGTCGCCGCTGCCGTCGCTCGCCGTCGGTGCGTCGTCCCCGTTCGCCGTCGACGCCTCGTCGTTCGCCGCCTCGCCGCCGGCAGCCGCGCCGTCGACGTCCTCGATCGCGGATTCGGCGACGACCGCGTCGACGTCGATGCCGCGTTCCTCGGCGAGCGCCTCGACGACGACGCGCTGGTGCTCGAGTTCGCTCTCCAGTTCCTTCACGCGCGCTTGCGTGTCCTCGACGGTGCCTTCGACGCTGAGCACGCGCTCGTGCACTTCCTTCAGTTTCACGTACAGCTGTTCCGCGCGGTCCGCGAGCGTCTGGATCTTCTTCGCGGTCGAACCGAGTCCCATGCGCGAGAACAGGCGAGCCACGCAGTAGTGCCTTCCCCTTCCAGTCGCGTTCGAGCAGCGCCAGCGAGGACGTCGTCCGCGTCGAGGAATACGTCCGCGTCGAGGAACGCGTTCGCGTCCACCGGCGGCACTGCCGGGTCGACAGCGTGGTGCTTAACGGGGTGGGGGGCGGATGCACGCGTATGGTCGACGTGGAAACGCCGGCGACAGTCGGCGTCGTGTCGGCGGCCGCGTACGCGGTCGCGATGGTGGTGCCGTACGTCGCGGGTGGCGTCCCCGGGGGCGCCGTGCAGACGTACTACACGGAGTTCGGCGTCGTCGGCCCGCCGTACGTCACGGTGCTCGCGCTCGTCGCCCTCATCGTGCTGGCCGCGGGCCGGCAGGGGCGGACGGCACCGGACGTCGCCGCGGGCGTCGCGCTCGTCGTCGGACTCATCGTCACGGTGCTGACGGCGATGTGGGCGTTCGGTGGCGTGGCGGAGGTCGTCGGGAGTCTCTCGACGGCGGCGTGGCTGGAGTACCATCGCTGGGTGCTGCTCGCCGCGGCCGGTGGCCTCTTCGGTGGCGCGCTCTGGTTCGCGGACGCGATCGGCGTCATCCGCCCGAAACCGGAAGCTGCGGCCTGAGTGCGCTCGCGCCGTCGAACGCCGCCACGCTCGAGTACGACCGCCGTAGCGTCGGCGTCCCGACGCCGCCGTCGATTTCTTCGTCGAGTCGAAAGGCACTTACCGGGGAGGCGACTACCAGAAGATGGACTAGGTCGGGCAGTTAGGCCCTGCTCGTCACCCCCGCTATGGTCTTCAGGGGGGACCGAACCCCGGGCGCGTGCGGACAGACCCGAACGGGCCCCGGGAGCCGACGTGGAAGCCTCGTCCGTCGGGGATGGCGGTCGTCGGGCGTCGTCCGCAGGGACGGCGTTCCCGACGTTAGTCGGTGGTAATGGGTCAGGCACGGAAGTGAGCAGCCCACCGCCGGACAGCGATCGCTCGCCGGGTCGCGGGGTGGAGGAGGCAACCGGGACCCCCCGTTCGGGAACGCCGTGCAACCCCGGGCGTCCACCATTCATACCGATTACCACACTCGCGAGCGACGGCGTTCCCGACGCCGCGGCACGAAGGGTTCCAAACCTAGAGTGCGCGTTCGCTTTCGGAAGCGAAGTCACTTTGGCGTCGAAGCCGTCGGGTCGCGTATGCGGGACCTGGACGACATCGACATGCAGATCCTGGAGTTGCTCGCGGAGGACGCGCGACGCGCGTACAGCGACATCGGCGACGTCGTCGGACGGTCGGGGCCGGCGGTGTCCGAGCGCGTCCGGAAGCTGCAGGAGGCCGGGGTGCTTCGCGGGTTCACCGTGGACGTGGACCGCTCACAGCTCCGCGAGGGCGTGCCGATGCTGGTCGAAGTGCAGGTGGCGCCGGGGCGGCGCGAGCCGGTGCGGGACGCCCTCCGCGCGGCCGAGGCCGTCGAGCACGTGTTCACGACCGCGAGCGGGGACGTGATCGTGCAGTTGTCCCTGCCGAACGCGGACGCGTACCGCTGGCTGGAGGACGTCCTCGAACCGGGGGACGTCGAGGACGTGGACGTGACGTTGCTCGCGGCCGCCGAGTGGACCCAGTCCGTGGGCGCGACCGACTTCGCGGTGTCGTGCGCGGAGTGCGGGAACACCGTGACGAGCGAGGGGACGAGCGCGACGCTGGGCGGGGACTCGTACCGCTTCTGCTGCTCGTCGTGCGAGGGCGCGTTCGTCGACCGGTACGAGGAACTCAGCGACGCCTGACCGACGTTCCAGCGACGCTCGAGAACGCCTGACCGACGCCCGAGCGACGTCTGACCAACGCTCGAGCGACACCCGCGCGTTCGCTTCGGATTCGAAAGTTCGCCGGCGTCTGAACGAACGGATCGGAAGAGCAAACCGATTGAAGGGGGAGCCCGTACTAGGTTGTATGACAGAGCGAACGGTCCACGTGGACGTCACGGGGATGTCCTGCGCGAACTGCTCGGACACGGTGACGTCGGCCGTCGAAGACGTCGAGGGCGTCACCGAGGCGTCCGTGAACTTCGCGACGGACGACGCGAGCGTCACGTACGACGCCGACGAGACGTCGCTCGCGGCCGTGTACGACGCCATCGAGAGCGCGGGGTACACGCCGATCGCGGAGTCGATCACCGTCGCTGTGACGGACATGTCGTGCGCGAACTGCGCGGACACCATCCACGAGCGGCTCGCTGACGTCCCCGGGGTCGTCGACGCGGACGTGAACTTCGCGACCGACGAGGCGACCGCGCGGTACAATCCCGCGGACGTGAACCCGAGCGCGCTCTACGACGCGATCGAGGAAGCCGGATACACGCCGGTTCGCGAGGACGACGCGGCCGGGGCCGACGGCGACGGCGCGTCCGCCGGCAGTGGTCGCGAGGAGTCCGCCGCGGACGTCGCGCGCCGCGAGGAGATCGAGCGCCAGAAGCGACTCACGATCTTCGGTGCCGCCCTCTCCGTGCCGCTGCTCGGGATGCTCGCCGCGCACCTGTTCGCGCCCGACCTGCTCCCCGAGACCATCCCCGGTCTCGGCGTGCAGTTCGAGTGGCTCGGGTTCGCGCTCGCGACGCCCGTCCAGTACGCGCTCGGGAAGGAGTTCTACGAGAACTCCTGGACCGCGCTCGCGAAGAACCGGACCGCGAACATGGACGTCCTCATCGCCCTGGGCTCCTCGACCGCGTACGTCTACTCGGTCGCGAGACTCCTCGGGTTCCCCGGCGCCGGCTTCTACTTCGACACCGCCGCGCTCATCCTCGTGTTCATCACGCTCGGGAACTACCTCGAAGCGCGCTCGAAGGGGCAAGCCGGGGACGCGCTCCGCGAGCTCCTCGAGATGGAAGCCGACACCGCCACGCTCGTCGCCGACGACGGCACCGAGCGCGAGGTGCCCGTGGACGACGTCGCGGTCGGCGACCGCATGAAGGTAAAGCCCGGGGAGCAGATCCCGACCGACGGCGTCGTCGTCGACGGCCAGAGCGCGGTCGACGAGTCCATGGTCACGGGCGAGTCCGTCCCGGTGTCGAAGGAGCCCGGTGACGAGGTCGTCGGATCGACGATCAACGAGAACGGCGTGCTGGTGATCGAAGCGACGAAGGTCGGCGCTGACACCGCCATCCAGCAGATCGTGCAGACGGTCAAGGACGCGCAGTCCCGGCAGCCCGACATCCAGAACGTCGCGGACCGCATCAGCGCGTACTTCGTGCCCGCGGTGATCGCGAACGCGCTCTTCTGGGCGCTCGTTTGGGGACTCGCGCCGCAGTTCCTGGCGGACCTCGTCGGCGGCCTCCTCCCGTGGGGGCTCGTCGGCGGTGGCCCCGTGGCCAGCGCCGGCGGGGCCGGCGGCGTCGGCGTCCTCGAGTTCGCCGTCGTCGTGTTCGCGTCCGCGGTCCTCATCGCGTGCCCGTGCGCGCTCGGGCTGGCGACGCCCGCGGCGACGATGGTCGGCACCAGCATCGGCGCGCGCAACGGCGTCCTGTTCAAGGGCGGCGACATCCTGGAGCGCGTGAAGGACACGGACGCGGTCGTGTTCGACAAGACCGGGACGCTCACGAAGGGCGAGATGACCCTCACCGACGTCGTCGCTCTCGATGCCGACGCGGCCGACTTCGGCGGCGACGGTGCGCGCGCTGACGGCGGAGAGACCGCGCCGGACGGCGGCGCGGTCGAACCCGTCGAGCGGGCCGCGTTCGACGGCGACGAACTCCTGCGGCTCGCCGCGAGCGCGGAGTCCGCGAGCAGTCACCCGCTCGCCGACGCCATCGTCGACGGCGCGCGCGACCGCGGGCTCGACGTCGTCGACCCCGAGGAGTTCGAGAACGTCGCCGGGAAAGGCGTGCGGGCGACCGTCGACGGCCACGACGTCCTCGTCGGCAACCCCACGCTGCTGCGCGAGCACGACGTCGACCCCACGCCCGCGGACGACGAACGGGAGCGCCTCGAACGCGACGGGAAGACCGCGATGCTCGTCGCCGTCGACGGCCGCGTCGTCGGCGTGCTCGCGGACGCCGACACCGTCAAGGAATCGTCGAAGGCCGCCGTCAGCGCCCTGCACGAGCGCGGCCTCGACGTCCACATGATCACGGGCGACAACGAACGCACCGCGCGCGCGGTCGCCGACGACCTCGGCATCGACCCCGCGAACGTGCGCGCCGGCGTCCTCCCCGAGGACAAGGCCGACGCCGTCGACGCCATCCAGGACGACGGCACGCGCGCGATGATGGTCGGCGACGGCGTCAACGACGCGCCCGCGCTCGCCACCGCGTTCGTCGGCGTCGCCATCGGCTCCGGCACCGACGTCGCCATCGAAGCCGCCGACGTCACCCTCATGCGGGACGACCCCATGGACGTCCTGAAGGCCATCCGCGTCAGCAGCGGGAGCCTCGCGAAGATCAAACAGAACCTGTTCTGGGCGCTCGGGTACAACACCGCGATGATCCCGCTCGCCTCCCTCGGGTTCCTCCAGCCCGTGCTCGCCGCCGGCGCGATGGCGCTCTCGAGCGTGAGCGTCCTCGCGAACAGTCTGCTGTTCCGCCGGTACGACCCCGACGAGGACTACGAACTCCTCGGGTTCCTCCGACCCTGAGAGCCGGGTCTCGAACACACCACCATCGATTCACGTGATTCACCCATGAAACGCAACACCGCGATCGCACTCGTCGTCGGTGCACTCGGACTCCTCGCACTGCTTGCCCTGCCGCTGCTCGCGTTCGCCGTCGCCCCCACGACGATGCCGATGGACGGCTGGGGCTGGGGCACCCCTATGCACGACGGCGGCATGAACGGGAACCTCCCCGTGTGGTTCGCGCTCCTCGGCGTCGTCTCGCAACTGGCGTTCTTCGCCGCCCTCGGCGTCGGCGCGTACCTCGTCTACCGCGCCATCGCACGCGACAGCACCGACCCCGCACTCGAAGCACTCCGAAAGGCGTACGCCCGCGGCGACATCGACGACGACGAATACGAACGACGCCTGAATCGACTCGACGACGACTCCTGACCGAAGAAGAGCCGCGACCGCAACCGCCCCCCGCCGCGAGTCGTTCACCCGCATCGAGCGGCCGCAACAGTCGACTACTGAGCGGTCAGTCGTGCGCTGGGCGCGGAGGATCGACCGCTTGGCGCGGTCAGTCGTCCGCCGCCGTCGACAGCTCCTGGGGGATGTCGACCGTCCCCGACAGCTCGCGGTTCGGGTACGGGATGTCGATGCCCGCGTCGTCGAACCGTTCCTTGACCGCCTGCACGTACTCGCCGCGGGTCGCGACGAAGTCCGAGCGCGACGGATCCGAGATCCACACGCGGGACTTCAATCCGACCGAGGAATCACCGAGCTCCGTCAGGCGAACCGACGGCTCCGGGTCCTCGAGGATGTCCTCGTGCGCCTCGGCCTCCTCGAGGATGATCTCCGTCGCCTCGTCGATGTCGTCGTCGTACCCGATCCCGAACAGGAACTGCATGCGGAGCTCGTCCTTCGCGACCGGGTTCTTGATCACGCCGTCCGTGAGCTGGGAGTTCGGCACCGTCAACAGCTCGTTGTCGAACGTCCGCACGCGACTGACGCGCAGACTGATGTCCTCGACCACTCCCGAGTTCCCGTCCCACTCGATCCAGTCACCGATGCGGAACGGCTTGTCCGTGAAGATGAAGATGCCCGCGACGAAGTTCGCGATCACGTCCTGCATCGCGAACCCGATCGCGAGCGTCGCCGCCGCCCCGATCGTCGCGAGCGCCGTCAGGATGTTCCCCAGCCCCCCGAACGCGAACGCGACACCGAGCGCCGCGAAGTACACCACGAACGTCACCAGCTTCTTCAGCGGCACCTTCGCGTGCCGGTCCAGCCCGCGACGATCCATGAGCCGGTCGACGAGCGGTAGCACGACCACGCGACCGATCACGACGACGGCGGCGAACGCGACGACGAACAGGACGAGAGACGCGACCGGGCCCGCGTACGCCTCCGGAATCCCGAGGTCGTTCAGGGCCTTCGCCAGCCCCGAGAGTTGCCCCGGTTCAACCTGTTGGAGCACCGTCACCGGTAGAACACCCCCGTGTTCCCGCGCGTCCTGAACAACTCGGCGTTCGTCAACTCCGCGAGCTCCTCGGCGAGTTCCTCCGTGGACGTCCCACCGCGGGCCGCCCGGAGGAACTTCACCTTCACCAAGTCCCGCGCCTGGAGCTGGTCGGAGAGTTCGTCACTCACCGATTCGATACCTGCCTTCCCGACCCAGACCGTCACGTCCAGGTCGTGCGCCTGCTCGCGCATCTCCTGCTCATTCATAGTCGTGCCGGGACGTATACGCGGATCCGGCTTAAAGCCTTAGACGAGCGGGCAAAAGGGCCGGGAGTCCGCCAGCGCCCCCCTGTCGCCGTCAGTCGTCGTACGGATACCGCGCTTGCTCCCCGCAATCGCACGTCACAACGACGTGCCCGGAGCGCGTCCGCACGCGAGCGTTCCGCCCCGGTCGCAGGAACGCGTCGCAGCGATCGCACGTGAACCGCCGGAAGTCCCGCGGGAGCGTCAACCGCTGTCGTTCCGCGAGCCGGCGCGCCAACCGCACGTACTCGCGGCCCCGGTCCTCCTCGCCCGCCACCGTCGCCGCCCGCGCCAGCGCGTGCAACCGCTCGATCCGCTCCGCCGCGACGTTCATACCGCACGTAACGCACTCGCCGGATTAAACGTTCTTCCTCGCGACCGCCGACCCCCGCGGCGACCGTCGCTCGCAGGTCCCTCCAACTGCCGACACCCACGAGCGCAGGTGACCGCTCGCTGCCGGACGATAGCGCCCGCCAGCGACCCAATCCGGAAAGACTACACGCGCCCACGGCCGACCGACCACGAACGGATGCGCGTGCTCAACCACCTCGAACTCGAATCGCGACTCCACCGGTCGGGCATGGGGACCGCCGCCGACCAGCAGCGGAAAGCACTCGCACGCGCGGACGCGGCCGTCGACGTCGTCACCAGCCCCTGGCGGGACGGCAACCCGCTCGACGCCGCGTTCGCGAACCTCGCGTTCGAGGAATCGTTCTTCGAGCCGTACGACCTCGCACACCTCAACATGGCCGGACCCGTGAGTCTCGCACTCGCCCGACACGCGAAAGCCAACGACGTCCCCCTCGTCCTCCACACGCACGTCACCGCCGAGGACTTCCGGGACAGCTTCCGGTTCTCGAACGCGATCGCACCCGCACTCAAAACGTACCTGAAGCGGTTCTACTCGCAGGCCGACCTCGTGCTCTGCCCGAGCGAGTACACCAAGGGCGTCCTCGAGAGCTACCCCGTCGAGGCCCCCATCCAGCCGATCTCGAACGGGATCGACGTCGACAGCCTCGACGGCCACGAACGCTTCCGGGACGACGCCCGCGACCGGTTCGACCTCGACGACACCGTCGTGTTCGCCGTCGGGAACGTCTTCGAACGCAAGGGCCTGACGACGTTCTGCGAACTCGCGCAAGCGACCGACCACGAGTTCGCGTGGTTCGGGCACTACGACGACGGCCCGCAAGCCAGCAAGACCACGCGCAAGTGGACCGAGAACCCCCCGGAGAAC
>Ga0207756_100568_pt1 | contig 11057 bp, 8 predicted proteins | sample A23M1SouthBayCA_FD_187748 | JGI IMG/M metagenome (GOLD analysis project Ga0207756, IMG submission 187748) | Aerobic enrichment media microbial communities from Eden Landing Ponds, California, USA - A23 M1 (3) (SPAdes) | ecosystem: Environmental > Aquatic > Marine > Unclassified | place...
TAGTCGTCGGTGATGAAGGTCCAGTTCCTGGGCGGGGCGCGCGAGGTCGGTCGGAGTGCCGTCCTCGTCGACGACTCGCTCCTGCTGGACTTCGGGCTGCTGACGGGGACGCCGATGCGGACGCCGGTCGAGACGCCGTCGCCGGACGCGGTCGTCGTCTCCCACGGGCACCTCGACCACGCGGGCGCCGTGCCCGCGCTCCTCTCCGGGCGCGAGCGCCCGCCCGTGCACTGGACGCCGCCGACGCGCGAGCTCGCGCTCACGCTCGCGCGAGACACCCTCAAACTGCACGGCGGGACGCTCCAGTGCCCGTTCACGGAGACGGACGTCCAGCGGGTCACGCAGGTGTCGCGCACGCACGGCTACCGCGAGTCGTTCGAGGTCGCGGGGTACGAGGTGACGTTCTTCGACGCCGGCCACATCCCCGGCAGCGCGCACGTCCTGGTGGACGACGGAGAGACCCGACTGCTCTATACGGGCGACTTCCACGTGGACGATCAACGGTTGGTGCCGGGGACGACCGCGCGCCCCGAGGCCGACGTCGTGCTCTGCGAGTCGACGTACTACGGCGTCGAGCACGACCCGCGGAGCGACGTGGAGTCGCGGTTCGTCGAGAGCGTGGAGGGCACGCTCTGGGAGGGCGGCACCGTCGTCGTGCCCGCGTTCGCGATCGGGCGCACGCAAGAGATGCTGCTCGTGTGCGACGCCCACGACGTCCCGTGCTACGTCGACGGCATGGGCAAGGACGTGACGCGCATGCTCGGCCACCACCCCGAGTTCGTGCGGGACGCCGACGCCCTCCAGCGCGCGACCAGTCACGCGCGGTTCGTCGACGGGCGGGACGGCCAGCGCGAGCGCATCACCCAGCAGCGGGCCGCGATCGTCACCACCAGCGGGATGCTCTCGGGCGGCCCCGCGATGACGTACGTCCCCGCGATCGCCGGGAACCCGACGAACAAGGTGACCATGACTGGCTACCAGGTCGAGGGCACCCCGGGCCGGGACCTGCTGGAGACCGGGAGCGCCGAGTTCGACGGCCGCCGGATGCCCGTCAGCGCGCGGGTCGAACAGTACGACTTCTCCGCGCACGCCGACGAGGCCGGCCTCCGCGCGTTCCTCGACGACTACCGGGACGCCCGGATCCTGGTGAACCACGGCGACCGCTGCGAGGAGTTCGCCATCGACCTCGAGGCCGAGGGCTACGACGCGAGTGCACCCGCCGTCGGCGGCGTCGTGACGCTCTAGCCCGGGAGCCGTCGAGTGGACGCTGGACGGACAACCCCCGCGCCGAGGTGCAGTTTACTTCTAAACCCCTAGTAACGTGGAGAGTTTAGAAGTAAATGGGGTACGTTATGCGTCCGTGGCGGTTACGCAGACGCGACTGCGACGCTCCCGAACACTCCCCCGCTCTCTCAGCATGACTCACTCGACACCCGAACCGGCTGCCGTCCTCGACGACGCGACCGTCCTCGTCGTCGACGCGGCGGACTGGACGACGACGCTCGCCGCCGCGCTCCGCGACCGAACCACCGCGACGGTCGAACGAGCGACCACGCGCACCGCCGCCCTCGACGTGCTCGACGCCAGCGACGTCGACGCCGTCGTCGCCGAGCACGCGCTCGACGACGGCACCGGAATCGACCTCGTCCGCGCCGTCCGCGACCGCACGGCGACGCTCCCGGTGCTGCTGGGCGCGGCGGACGGCAGCGAGGCGCTCGCGAGCGACGCGACCGCCGCCGGCGTCACCGGGTACGTCGCGGTCGACGCCGACGTCGACGCCGTCGTCGACGACGTCCTCGACCGCACGGACCGCGCCATCCGGGCCGCGCGCCGCGCCAGAACGCGCCGCGAGCGCGCCCGTCAGTTCGACGCGATCTTCCACGACGACCGCACCGCGACGTGGGTGCTCGCGCCCGACGGCCGGCTCGAGCGCGTCAACGAGACCGCGCGAGACGTGGTGGACGTCGACGTCGACGCCGTCGTCGGCGAGCCGTTCTGGACGCTCCCGTGGTGGACGGACGACGCCGACGACCGGAGCGACGTCCAGCGGGTCGTCGAGACCGCGCTCGACGGGTCGTTCGGGCACGCCGTCGTCCTCCGCGAGGGCGTCGACGACGACCGCGTCGTCGAACTGTCCGCGCGCCCGGTGACGGACGAGCGCGACCGCCTCGTCTCCGTCGTCGTCGAGGGCGTCGACATCGCGGATCGCGTCGAACTGGAACGGGACCTCCGGCGGTCCGAGGAACTGCATCGCGTCACGCTCAACAACATGACCGACACCGTCCTCATCACCGACGAGGACGGCGAGTACACGTACGTCTGCCCGAACGCGCACTTCATCTTCGGGTACGACGCCGACGAGATCCGCGACCTGGGACCGATCGACGCGCTCCTCGGCGAGGACCTCTTCGACCGCGAGGCGCTCGCCGAGGACGGCGTCCTGAAGAACATCGAGACGACGGCGACGGACAAGGCCGGCCGCGAGCACACGCTCCTCGTGAACGTGCGCGAGGTCTCGATCCAGGACGGCCGGCTCCTGTACAGTTGCCGCGACATCACGAAACGCAAGCAGCGCGAGGAGGCGCTCGCGACGCTCCAGGAGACCGCGCGCGACTTCCTGTACGCCGGCACGCACCGCGAGATCGCCCGGCAGGTCGTCGACGACGCCGCGAGCGTCCTCGACCTGGACGCGACCGCGGTGTACCTGTTCGACGACGAGGAGAACCACCTCCAGCCGGCCGCCCACTCGCAGGGGATGCGGGACGCACACGGCCCCCCGCCGACGGTGCACGCGGACGGCCGCGACCTGACGAGTTACAGCTTCGTCGAGGACGAGTCCCTGTGCTTCGCGGACGTGCACGACGCCGACCGGCTCGCGAACCCGGCGACGGACCTCCGGGGCACGACGTACATCCCCCTCGGGAGTCACGGCGTGTTCGTCGCGGGATCGACCGAAGTGGGGGCGTTCGACGACGTCACCCGCGAGCTCGCGGACCTGCTCGCCGCGACGGCCGAGGCGGCGCTCGACCGCGTCAGTCGCGAGTCCCGCCTCCGCGAACAGGACCGCGAACTCCAGGCGCGCAACGACGAACTGACGGCGCTGAACCGGATCAACGAGACGATCCGCGAGATCGACCAGGCGCTCGTTCGCGCGGAGACGCGCGAGGAGATCGATCACACGGTCTGCGACCTCCTGACGGCCGACGACCGCTTCCGGTTCGCGTGGGTGGGGAGCGTCGACGCGGCGGGCGAGGTCGTCGAGCCGCGAGCGTGGGCCGGCGCCGACCAGGGCTACCTGGACGCCATGTCGTTCGACGTGGACGCCGTCGACGTGGAGCCAGCCGGGCGGACGGCCGCGACGCAGGCGGTGACGGAGGTGTCGAACGTCGCCACCGACCTCCGCGCGGCGCCGTGGCGGAAGGACGCGCTCGCCAGGGACTTCCTCTCCGTGCTGAGCATCCCGCTCGCGTACGACGACGTCACGCACGGCGTCCTGACGGTGTACGCGGAGACGCCGGACGCCTTCGGGGACACGGTGCGGACCGTGCTCGAGGAGCTCGCGGAGACCACCGCGTCCGCGATCAGCGCCGGCGAACGCAAGCGAGCGCTCCTCTCGACCTCGATGACGCGCGTGACGTTCGCGGTCGAGGACCGGTCGTTCCTCCTCGACGCGCTCGCGCGCGCCGCCGACTGCACGATCGCGTACGAGGGCGGCGTCCAGCAGACGGCGACTGGCACGCAGGTTTTCGTCACCGTCGAGGACGCGCCGGTGGACGCGGTCGCGGACGCCGCGCGGGACGTCGTCGGCGTCGAGGACGTCCGCCGGATGGCCGGCGGCGACACGGGCGGCGTGCTTCGCGTGGCGCTCTCGAAGCCGTTCGTCGCCGCCGAACTCGCGGACTACGGCGCCGTCGTCCGTCGCATCGAGGCGACGGCCACGGGAACGACGCTTTCGGTCGACGTGCCCGAAAGCGTCGACGTCAGGCGCGTCACGCGCGTCGTCGAGGAACGGTTCGACGACGTCGAACTCGCGTCGAAGCAGACGCGCACGCAGGCGTCCGAGCAGGGGTTCTACGCGACCGTCCTCGACCGCCTGACGGACCGACAGCTCGAGGTCCTCGAGACCGCGTACTACAGCGGGTTCTTCGAGTCGCCGCGACAGGCCACGGGCGACGCCGTCGCGGACTCGCTGGACATCTCGCCGCAGGCGTTCTACCAGCACGTGCGAACGGTGCAGCGGAAGCTCTTCGCCGCACTCGTCGACGACCACGTCCCCGTCTCGACGCCGCCGAGCGCGTGACTCGACCGCCCGCCACCGAGCGCGACTTTAGTTGTAAACACCGCTCGCCGCGGGGGGTTCGATGACCAACTGGCAGCTACTCCCGGTCGACGCGGGTAGGGTATCGTAGAGTACCCGCAGTACTGCGGCGTGCTCGCAGATCATCATGAGAGACGTAGACCACGATCCGAACGAAGCGTCGCCCTACGAGTGTTTCGAGTGCGGAAGCATCGTCGTCGCCGAGGACGATCCCGGTGCGTGCCCCGACTGCGCGGGGTCGTTACGGAACCGACGGACGCCCATAGAGTAAGATGGCGTCGACCACGACAGCGGACGACGAACCCGACGGCGCCGCCGAGGACGCGGAGTCCGAGTCGGCGCTGGAGACGGCGCGACGGCAGCTCCAGCGGGCGGCGGCGCTCGTCGACGTCGACCAGCACATCGTCGAGCGACTCACGCACCCGAAAGCCGTCCACGAGGTGACGGTCCCGATCGAGCGCGACGACGGAACCGTCGACGTGTTCACGGGGTATCGCGCGCAGCACGACAGCGTCCGCGGTCCGTTCAAGGGCGGTCTCCGGTACCACCCCGATGTCACCCGGGACGAGTGCGTGGGCCTCGGGATGTGGATGACGTGGAAGTGCGCGGTCATGGACATCCCCTTCGGCGGCGCGAAGGGCGGCGTCGCCGTCGACCCGAAGTCCCTCAGCGACGCGGAGGCCGAGCGGTTGACGCGTCGGTTCGCGGGCGAACTCCGGGACGTCATCGGCCCGAACACGGACATCCCGGCGCCGGACATGGGGACGACCCCGCAGACGATGGCGTGGCTGATGGACGCGTACTCGATGCAGGAGGGCGAGACGACGCCGGGCGTCGTCACCGGGAAGCCGCCGGTCGTCGGCGGGAGCGAGGGCCGTGACGGCGCACCCGGTCGGAGCGTCGCGCTCGTCACGCGGGAGGCGGTCGAGTACGACGGGCGCGAGCTCGCGGAGACGACGGTCGCGATCCAGGGGTTCGGGAGCGTCGGCGCGAACGCCGCACGCTTGCTGGACGAGTGGGGTGCGGACGTCGTCGCGGTCAGCGACGTGAACGGCGCGATCTACGACGAGCGCGGACTGGACACGCACGCGGTGCAGTCCCACGGCGAGCAGCCCGAGGCGGTCATGGGCCACGACGCGCCCGCGACGCTGACGAACGCGGAACTGCTGGAGTTGGACGTCGACGTCCTGATCCCTGCCGCCGTCGGGAACGTGTTGACCGAGGAGAACGCGCACGACGTCGACGCGGACCTGATCGTCGAGGGCGCGAACGGGCCGACGACGAGCGGCGCGGGGAAGGTGTTCGCGGAGCGCGACGTCCCGGTGATTCCGGACATCCTCGCGAACGCCGGCGGCGTCACCGTGAGCTACTTCGAGTGGCTGCAGGACATCAACCGCCGGAAGTGGAGCCTGGAGCGCGTCCACGAGGAGTTGGACGCGGAGATGCTCTCGGCGTGGCATCGCGTCCGCGAGGAGTACGAGGCGCGCGACGTGACGTGGCGGGACGCGGCGTACGTCGTCGCGCTGGAGCGCGTCGCCGCCGCGCACGCCGCTCGCGGCCTCTGGCCGTAGTCGGAGATCGCGCGGCGGCCGGACCGTCCAGGCGAGCGTTTTTGACGCGGATCGACGTACCTGCGTGCCGTGCAGGCTCTCGTTCGCGGTGCGGTCCTCGTCGCGGTCGTCGGCGCGCTCGCGGGCGACGGCGGGGCGGGGCGGCAGGGCGGCGGGCGGGTCGCGCGGCACCGGCGTCGAGCACGCCGTCGTCGCCGAGAGCACGCACCTCGCGCCGGGGAACGCGTCCAGCGTGGACGCGTCGACGCCGCAGCTGGCGGACGCGAGCGCGGTGCAGGCCGCGCTGACCGAGGACGAGGTCGCGGTCGTCAGGGTGTCCGAGCTGCGGTTCGAGGCGCTGAACCGGACGGTCGCGGCGACCCCGGGCGTTGCGGACCGAACCGACGACGAGCAGGTCGCGGCGACGCTGTACGTCGAGTACGAGGGCGACGCCTACCGGGTGACCGTGCGGAAGCGCTGGCTCGTCTGAGCACGGTCGTCCCCCGCGACCCCGAGCCGTGTCCCGACGTATCGCGTTTCTCAGCCCGTGAGAGTCACGGTATCGCTACTTGAGCTCGGAGCGCGTCTCTCTAGCCATGATCCTCCACCGACTCCTCGTCGCTGCTGGCTCGGCCGTGGTCGCGTTCGGCGTCGTCGCCGTCGCGGTCATCGAACTGCTCGCCCCCACCGCCGACATCGGTGCGGGCATCGTCGGCGTCGGCCTCGGCGCGCTCGCCGGCGTCCTCGCGTTCGTCGCCGTCGCGCTCCTCGTGGAGGAGCTCGCCGGACCCCCTCGCTGGGCGGTCGACGCCGTCGGCGCGCTCGGGCTCACGCTCGTGTTCGTCGGCGCGTTCGTCTACGTCGACGTCGTGTCCCTCGAGACGACCACCGCGCTCGCGATCGGCGCGCTCGCCGCGATCGCCGCGTTCGCCGCCGGGTGGCTGAACGGCCGAGGCCGCGACGACCGGCTGACCGCCTGAATCGAATCCACCGACAGCACGACGGTCGGCTGACCGACCGCATCGAACCGGTCGACCGCCCGTCGAACGAACGGTTTACCAATCCTTATTAACTGGACGTCGCTTTGTTAGTAGTATGACGGTTGCGAGCGTCTCGATGCCCCAGGAACTGCTCGACAGGATCGACGAGTTCGCGGACGAACACGGCTACACGGGCCGGTCGGAGGTGCTGCGCGAGGGCGCACGCAACCTCCTCGGGGAGTTCGAGGACAAGCAGCTGGAGGACCGCCAGCTCATCGGCGTCATCACCGTGCTCTTCGACTTCGAGACGAGCAACGCCGAGCAGCGCATGATGACCCTCCGCCACGAGTACGAGGGCCTCGTGAAGTCGAACTTCCACAACCACGTCGGCGACCACCAGTGCATGGAGCTGTTCGTGCTCGAGGGCAGCCTCGAGCAGATCTCCGCGTTCGTCGGCAAGGTGCGTGCGACCAAGGGCACGACGACCGTGGACTACTCGGTGACGCCCGTCGACGGCGACGACCCCATCGTCTGAGGCGGAACGACCGCCCAGGGAGACGGCCGCGTGCAGCGGTCGTGCGCGGCAGGCGAATCCGGGCGTACCCTCTTGTCGCTGGCGAGCGACGACCGTGGTATGCCAGACCCGTTCGTCGTCGTCGGCGGTGACGCCGCCGGCCTGAGTGCCGCGAGCAAAGCCAAGCGCGAGGACCCCGACCGCGAGGTGGTCGTGTTCGAGCGAGGGCGGTGGGTGTCGTACGCGCACTGCGGGATGCCGTACTTCGTGAAGGGCGAGGTCGATTCGCTCGACGACCTCCTGTCGCTGTCGCCGGAGGAAGTGCGCGAGCGCGGCGTGGACCTGCGTCGCGAGCACGAGGTGACGGGCGTGAACGTCGACGCCGAAACCGTCGGCGTCCAGGGACCGGACGGGCAGTTCGAGCAACCGTACGACGACCTGCTCGTCGCCACGGGCGCGCACGCCGTCACGAGCCCGATCGAGGGCCACGAGCTCGACGGCGCGCTCGCGATCCACGGCCTGGACTCCGCGGCCGCGACGCGCGCGCTCCTCCAGTCCCCGGACGTCGACCACCTCGCGGACGTCGGCGGCGAGCCCTACGTCGACCGCGAGCTCGTCGAGCGCTACGGCGCGATGCAGCCGCCGGAGACCGTCGCGATCGTCGGCGGCGGGTACGTCGGCGTGGAGATGGCGGAGGCGTTCGGCGCGCACGACCTCGACGTCCACCTGTTCCAGCGCCCCGAGCACGTCCTCGAGACGTTCGGCGAACCGGTCGCCGAGCGCGTCGAGGAAACGCTGCGGGACAACGGCGTAGCGCTGCACATGGGGACCGAGGTCCCACGCCTCGAAGATGATGGAACGGGACGCGTCGGCGGGCTCACGTGCTCGGACGACACCACCCTCGACTGCGAGCTCGCGGTCGTCGGCATCGGCGTCCGCCCGAACACCGACGTGCTCGCGGACGCGCCCGTCGAACTCGGCGCGTCCGGCGCGGTGGCGATCGACGAGTACGGCGCGACGTCGGTCGAGGGCGTGTACGCCGCCGGGGACTGCGCGGAGATGACCCACGCCGTCAGCGGCGACCCGGAGTGGGTACCCCTGGGGTTGACCGCGAACCGCGCCGGGCGCGCGGTCGGCACCACCGTCGCCCGGACGACTCACGCGCCGAGCGGGGCGCGCGAGCTCGCGCCCGCGGACCGCGAACCCGTCGGGGACGTCGCCGGCACCGCGGTCGTGAAGGCGTTCGACGTGGAGTGCGGACGCTCCGGGATCACGTCCCACGAGACAGCGCGCGAGCACGGGTTCGACCCGGTCACGGAGACCGTGACGACGCGCTCGCGCTCCGGGTACTACCCGGGGGCGGCCGAGACCGTCGTGTCGCTGACCGCCGACCGCGACACGGGGAAACTGCTGGGCGGCACCATCGCCGGCACGGACCGCGCCGCCGTCCGCATCGACACCGTCGCCACCGCGCTCGAGGCGAACATGACCGTCGGCGACCTGGAGCGCGCCGACCTCGCGTACGCCCCGCCGTTCTCGCCGGTGTGGGACCCCGTGCTGACCGCCGCGAAGGTGCTGCGCGGATCGCTGTAGCCGGCAGAGGCGCGACGACGTCCCGCCGGCGGCACGGCCGCGACCCGCGAGCCGCCGCGGAGAGAATTGTCTGCATCGCACTTTTCTGTCTGCGTCGCTTTCGGTCGACCATGACCGGGCAGTTCCCCGACGTCGACGCCGTCGTTCCCGAGATCACCGCCGCCGAGTTGCAGGCGCGCCTGGACGCCGGCGAGCACGTCGTCGTCCTCGACACGCGCCGCCCCGCCGACTACGAGACCTGGCACATCGACGGCGACACCGTCACGCCGATCAACGTCCCGTTCACGGAGTTCATGGACGGCGACGACCCCGCCGACGGCGCACCGGAGGCGCTCGTCGACACGCTCCCGGAATCGTACGACGGACCGATCGTCACCTGCTGTGCCGAAGGGATCTCCAGTCTCTACGTCGCCGAGTTCCTCTCCCGCGAGGGCTACGACATCGTCGCGCTCGAGGACGGCATGCGCGGCTGGGCCGGCCTCTACGAATCCCGCGAACTCCCGAGCGAGTACGCGCCCGAGGGCGCGACGGTCGTCCAGTTCCACCGACCGAGTTCGGGCTGCCTCGGGTACCTCGTCGTCGCCGACGGCGAGGCGCTCGTCGTCGATCCGCTACGCGCGTTCGCCGGCGAGTACGCGGCCGCCGCCGACGCCCGCGACGCCGCGCTCGCGTACGCCGTCGACACGCACGTTCACGCCGACCACGTCTCCGGCGTCGACGCCGTCGCGGACGCCACCGACGCCACCGCGCTCGTCCCCGCCGGCGCCGACGCCCGCGGCTACGAGGGCGACGCCGACCGCGTTGCGGACGGCGACGAACTCGCCGTCGGCGACGTCGCGGTCGAAGCGATCGCGATGCCCGGGCACACGAGCGAGATGCTCGGCTATCGCGTCGGCGACGTCCTCATGACCGGCGACACGATCTTCACGGACGCCGTCGCCCGCCCCGATCTGGAGGACGGCGACGAGGGCGCGCGCGACGCCGCCCGCCAGCTGTACGACACCGTGCAGGCGATCGGCGAGTACGACGATAGCGCGGCGCCACGCGCCGCGGACGGGGCGAGCGAGCAGCGGCCGCGAGGCGACGACGTCCTCGTCGCGCCCGGACACACGAGCGAGAGCGCTCGCCCGCGCGACGACGGCACGTACGCGGCGACGGTCGGGGAACTCCGCGAACGCCTGCCCGCGTTCGACCGCGACCGCGAGGCGTTCGTCGACGCCATCCTCGACGGGATGCCGCCGCGGCCGAACAACTACCAGCGCATCATCGCCGCGAACCTCGGCCGCGATCACGTCAGCGACAGCGAGGCGTTCGAACTGGAACTCGGGCCGAACAACTGCGCCGCCGGCGAGTAGCGAGTCGCTGCGGCCCCGACTCGAGCACCCCTCTCAGGCCGCGAGCGCGTCGAAGTCGTAGACGACGTCGGTGTGTTCCTCGCTGGCCGCCCAGAGGCGTTCGGCGAGGTCGTCGTCGAGCGCGCGAGCGCTCGGCTCCTGGCGCTCCGGGCTCCCCCGCATGTTCATGAATCCGCCCGGCCCGTAGTACGCACCGCCCGTGACGTCGAGTGCAGTCGCCGCGTACAGCATCGGGAGCGCGCCGTCGGCGGCGGACTGCGCGAACACCGCGTTCGCGACGTCCATCGCGTACTTCCGGAGCGTCGACCCGCGCTGCTCGGCGCCGCGCCGCTGGAGGTTCGTCGCCGCCCACCCCGGGTGGACCGCGACGCTCGTCACGCCCGCGACGCCCGCGTCGTCGAGTCGACGCTGGAGTTCCCGCGCGAACAGCACGTTCGCGAGCTTGCTCTGCCCGTACGCCGCCCACTCGTCGTACCCGCGCTCGGGGTTCCCGTCGCGCTCGTCGCGCGGCCTAATGCGGTCGAAGTCGACGTCGCCGCGTTCGTGCAGGCCACTGGACTGCGTGACCACGCGCGCCTCGTCGTCGCTCGCCGCGAGCGCCGGCAGGAGGTGTTCGGTGAGCGCGAAGTGCCCGACGTGATTCACGCCGAACTGCGTCTCGAACCCCTGCGCGGTCTCCCCGTACGGCACCGCCATCACGCCCGCGTTGTTCGCGAGGACGTCGAGCGCGTCGTAGTCCTCGCGGAC
>Ga0207756_100570_pt1 | contig 10959 bp, 12 predicted proteins | sample A23M1SouthBayCA_FD_187748 | JGI IMG/M metagenome (GOLD analysis project Ga0207756, IMG submission 187748) | Aerobic enrichment media microbial communities from Eden Landing Ponds, California, USA - A23 M1 (3) (SPAdes) | ecosystem: Environmental > Aquatic > Marine > Unclassified | place...
GCGCAGGCCAACAACGGCCCGCAGTCGGTACTTGGATTTATTGGATAATATCCAGTACCCCAATAGTACTATACATGCAAAGCGATACCACGAGCAGGTGGTATCGCTTTTTTTATTTTGGGGATTCTAAATTTGGTACTTATTATTTCTGATAGGGTTCGATATCATAATCAGTTGAGAGGATCCACGGCCGGTAATTTTTGATTTCGGCCCGTTCTCGTACACATTCATGGATGATCGGTTGATCAGTTCGTTCATTAGGCCAACTGCGTTCTTTTTGTGTGTAAACGATTTGTTGCCACCATCCACTTCTGGAGTTATGCATGAACGCATCAACTTGCGGGGTTATCTCTAGCTTCTCTTTATCATAGATTCTTAGGCCGTGCTTCATTGCTTTTCGACACATCCAAAGAAAGGGGATATGCGAAAGGTCATCTTTCTTGTATCCGCCGCCTACATCAGTGTGCATGCCTGGAAACCACACTTGTTGTAAGGTCTGATAATCTTCAATAGTTGAATCCCATAATTTGGGATGAAAGGTTTTTCGCTCATCATCAATGGCTAAGGCATGATAAGCATGTTCAACACTTTTGCTAAGCTTGTAATTATGAAAATTATGTTGAAAGAACGGTATTCGATCCAGGATTTCGCTTATCCCTTTAATGGGAAAGCCGAGAGCAGAGACCGTGTCAAAACATCCCAGAAATTTAACTCGGGTCCACATCGTATGATGTTTGTCAATAAATGCTTCTGCTTTGGCAGTTCTCTTTTTGCTATCCGTGACCTTGTAAATTTTATACGCCTCGTCAATTAGGTCTTTACGGGATTTGGGAAGAATCCCAAAGTGATGGATAAAACTGGAGAGGCTTCGTACAGTTGCTGCTCCTCTGCTGAATCCAAATAGAAAGATGTTGTCTCCGGCCTGATAATTTTCAAACAAGAAACGATAACAATCTTTGATGTTTTGAGATATCCCATAGCCGGAAATCTGTTTAACAAGTTCAATGCCACTGGTGCCAATACCGGGATCATAAAAAACAATTTGATCATCGGTTCGATTTTCGATGGTATTAAAAATCTTATAAATGTTGGTATTAGATCCCTCACCTCCCTTTTGGCCGGTACCGTCCGATAGAATGATAATGTTCTTACCCATAGCTATTAAATTTTAATCCCCAAATCGTGTTAAACTGCGTGGCGAATGTTTGCTAAAATGTACGTATGAATGTTTCCCGAAAAAAGATAGTGCTATGCATTTTTAAAAAAACATTGGATATATATCAGAATATTATGGATGACGTTACTATGCCAAGTTATAATTCATTCCGTACTCTCAAAGCTATGCTTTCACGTTTTATCGCTTTCAATAAGGGAGTATCATATACATATAACAAGGGATTCATTTTTGTTGTAGGGCTACGTTTTGTACTATCCAGTCTTAATGTCTGCAATTCGAACCCATTACTCAATATATTCCCTTATGGCTACTTGTGAATTTGAGATCGCCTATTCTAAAAGTACGGATGAGGCGAAACAAATAATTACCGATGAAATCACCAGCAATGATGGAGACATTGATATTACCGATAATAGCGGATCATTTGCCATCTCGGTACCGGGTGGCCAGGTGACCGGTGAGATCACCTTTAGTGGGGATACCTTGTCAGTGAGTATTACCGATAAGCCAGCTTTAATTCCTTGCAATATCATCAAGTCAGTGATAGAGGGGTACCTGTGATCTTACAAAGGCGTTATTCGCAGGCAATTCTTAGCTTATGAGCGTTCCAGGAAATGCGTATTGCCGGGTACGCTGTCCATGACGGCGGCCTTGGTGATGGTATCGGCCCCGTGCCGGTTGTTGATGGCATCTTGCACAAGGTGGAAGTTTCGGGACTTCGCCTCTTCTTGGAAAAACAACTCTCGCTGGCCCGAGTGATCCACAGTGACCGTGCCGATGCTCATCCGTCGAAGAGAAAAACCTTTGTTTAATAGAGCCTCAATACGGGGACGTGCTTTTCGCATGCACTCGTAGTGGATATAGTCGTCGAGGTTGGTGAATCCATCGGTGCTGAACCGAAAGTCTAAACCCTTGTGGTCTTTATGCTGGATGCCAATAAAGCAGAAATATTTTCGAGCTCGCATTCCATAGGCTCGCATCCGATAGCCGAGGCGGGTTATGCCCCGCATCATCTCGCCCCGAACCTGGGTTGGATCATCAGTTTGAACGCTGAAGGTATGGTTGTAGCTAAGTTGTTCCTTGGTGGCGTGTTGGCCGGTAAGCACCTTGGCCCGGTCTTTCCCTGCGACCATTTCCCAAATGATCTTGCCAAAGTATTGGCCAAAAAGCTCTTGGAAGATCGGATATCCACGAGCGATACCATCGGCGATAGTTACCAGCCCTTTCTTCCTGAGTTTTGCATAGCGCTTGCGTCCAATGCCCCAGACCTCATCCAAGGACATTGGACCGAGTAGGTCAGTGGCCTCTTGTTCATCGAGCACTAATGTCAACCCATGGGGTTTGTTGATATCGCTGGCCAGTTTGCTGTAGGTTTTAGAATAGGAGATGCCGATGGAGCATACGAGTCCGATCTCCCTATAGATAAGGTTGCGAAGATCCTCGCCAAACTGCTGAATTTCTTCCCGCGGCTTATTCTTCAAAAAATTGATGTCCAGGAAGTACTCATCCATCGAATACTTTTCGACGGTGGGGGCAAACTCTTCGAGCACGTCTTCAATCAGGGCACTGACGCCTTTGTACTTTTCGTAGTCGGCCTGTAGGCCTATGACGTATGGACAGATCTGCTCGGCCTCATAGGCGCTCATGGCCGTCTTGATTCCTAAGGCCCGGGCCTCGTAGGAGCTGGTGGCCACGATGCCTCTTGGTATTCCTTGTTCTCCTTTGTACCACCCGCCAATGTAAATGGGCAGCCCATGGAGCTTAAAGCATTGTTGCTCAACCTGCGCATAAAAACAGTTCATGTCCAAGTGCAGGTACAGTCGCTCTTTGATCGAATGGTGCTGCATGTCCCGGCTTACGCACCGGTAGTCAGTAATCTTGTGGACGTCCTCCTCGGGAGTGTAGGTTCCAACCTGTATAGCGGGATACATTAATATGAAAAGATGTTGAATTAATAATCCATTTATTCGTAATATACATGAAAAGATATATGGAAAGAAGTATCAAGGTAATGTTATGCAAACCGTCCTCAAAGAAAAGGTGAACGTCGATGCGGTCTTTCGCAGCTTCAAAGACGAAGGACCTTCAACTCGTAGCGGATGGGAGCACAAGCGTATTGAACCCCGCTACGTAAAACGCAAAAAAGGTGAGGTCCTCAAAGTCCAAGAAGTGCGTCGCTCTTATGGCCAGCGGAAAGGAAAGAGGCTACAGGTTCACTTTGTGATCCACTGCCAGGACGACCGCTATTTTCATCTGGTTTATGATGCTGATAAAATTATTTGGATCCTGCTATACGAGTTTGATGACCAGATACTCTTTGACGAGAAGGAAGTCAACGTTGAGATCCAGTGGGATGGGTTATCCGGATCAAAAAATTAAGCCCAAATTGTTGTCTTTCTGTCGACCTTTTGTTGACAGACTTTAATGACTGATACCTACTCTTCTATGTAAGCTATAATATCGCCGAAGGTGAGGGTTATTTATCAATCTATGGCCGAATAGGTAATTAGATATTAACGATGTGTGAAATTAGGTCCCTTACACTTTTTGTAACAAAAATAGTTTAATCAACTCTATGTAACAGAACGGAAATGAAAACTATGTACAAGTAAGAAATCTTTCATCGAGTTTGAAGGTATAACATAAATTATTGTCGGTTTTGCCGGTTTTCTCACAGTCAAATCTTGTTAGCGCCTTTTTGGTGGAGTTACTGTAATTGGTGTAAATTCAGGCGTATGGGTTCTTAGATATGGTATGATATGCTTTAAATACGTAAGTCATATTAAAAACTTTCTGAAATGATAATAACTATGAACAAAAAAGTAAAAAAAGTACTATCTAAAGGTGCTCTTGGGGCTGCTATAGTGGGAGCTCCAGCAGCTGCCTTTGTCGGCCTTTCTAACTCTTATACTAATGCCCCAACCTCTGAGTTGTGGATGTATACCTTTATGGGGACTTTTTTGTTATTAGTCTTCTTACATTTCTTTTTCCAAGACGAGAGCTTTGATAAACAGCAAGTTATAAATACTGTAACATGGATGTTGTCACCTTGGCTTGTAATCCTATTTTTATATGCTTTTGCACTTGAAGCATATCTTGCTATGTTTATTAGTTTAGGTTTTTTAATTGTAATCTATTTAATACACTTGTTGGCGGGTATTATTAAATCAGAAAAAGAGAAATAAGCTAAGATTCTATATAAAAAGATTTAACTGAACTAAATTTTATTTGGGGACTATTCAGGCCGGGTAGTTCCTTTTTAATTTAAGCAGATGCACTAAAATGAATTCATAATTATCCACGCAGAAATGGTAGCAAAGCCAACGAATAAACAGCATGTCATGCAATATGAGTATTAATGTTTCAGAGTTATTCCTTTTTTAATTAAAGGTTTATAAAATATATATTATGTCAATATATTATTGACATAATTAGAAAATAATAAACTATTATTTAGGGATGTATTGGCTTATTGAATGATAAATTATTGACGTTTACTCAACGCAATTTGATGCTTGTCAAGTAAAGTTAATGTGTGGTGGATAAGCTAAAGAACCAGAATAGTACTCTAAAAACACCATCAAGCGAACTCCAGGCAATTCTGGGAGAGTTCCCGGAAAACGAATGAATAAGTCTGCTGTTTAATTGAAGTAGATCTAAGTCCCAAGAGTGAACTTAAAAACGTTCGTTTTTTAGACTTGTTCTGAGGGGTTGATTTATATCTACCGGGACAATAAAAATAGTTTAAAAAATATAATATTTGTCTATATTTTACTTACAAAGTATTAATAATTTAAACTCTTAAGTTTAAGAATATTTAAATACGTCTATAAAATATTGACAAGTATTGATAAAAATAAACCAAATATTACAGAAATGGCCTCAGGGCACTGTTATAACCACTGACTGGTTAAAGAAACAGGGGGTCTCCAGACAATCAGTTAATAACTATAAAAATAGTGGGTGGTTCGAGCGAATAGGCCGAGGCGCGTATAAAAGGAAAGGAGAAAACATATCGTGGGCTGGAGGCTTATATGCGTTGCAGAAGCTTCAAGGTATTCCGGTCCACGTGGGAGGCAAGACCTCCTTAGAGATGCAAGGGTATGGGCAATATATCAAAATCTCTTTCTTAGATCGGGTAATATTATGGAAGAACCCTGAGGTAAGACTTTTAGCATGGTTTAAAAATTGTGATGAATGGAAGGATAAATTAGAAATACGTTCAGCCACGCTGTTTCCTAAAGGAGTTGGTGCTCTTTCTGAGGCAAGAATAAGACAGGTAGAAGTTCAGATATCATCCGCTGAAAGAGCGATATTGGAATATCTGTATGATGTACCAAAGCGAGAAGATTTTGATAGGGTTAATAACATTATGGGCAGACTTGCTTCATTGCGTCCAAAAGTATTACAGCAATTACTTGAAGCTTGTAATTCGGTGCGAGTGAAGAGGTTGTTTATGTATATGTCCGAGTATCATGATCATAGTTGGTTTCATAAATTAGATCCTTCAAAAATTAATTTTGGAAAAGGGAAACGGGAAATAGTGAAAGGCGGTAAGCTGAATAAGAACTATATGATTGTAGTGCCGGAATTGCGGAAGGAAGACGGCTGATTAAAGAAAAAAGCTAAAAAAGAGCAATGAGTCGGGTTAAATATTTAGCCGATGATTATGTGTCATCTCGGGCAAAGGGGATGCTGTAGTCAGTTAAGGCCGAAAAAGGGGAGGGCACCCTTCTCTTTTATGTTAAGATTTTAGAGTCCATTTCTGTTATCCTATTTATTAATTTTTTGAAAGGTTCCTATTTGCATACTTTCCTTATCTTTTCGTATATACTTTTTTCGATCATGTATGTAAACAAAACAAATAAACAAGACATATTACTATGGATGAAAGCACAGCTAGTCTCTTCAATAAAATGAAAGAAGAGTGGGAAAAATTAGAAGAAAACCACGAAGACTTTGATCAAAAGGATAATAAAGCTGCTGGTCGTAGAGCCAGGAAGGCTGCCAATAACTTGAAGAAGTTGTTGACTCCCTACAAGAAAGCTTCTGTAGACGAAGCCAAAGAAATTTAGGGAGCGGATCGAGTAAGAGTTAGGAAAGGGGATGCGGATAATTCCGTATCCCCTTTTTTGTTATTTAAAAAGGAACTGAGGAAGAAAGTACGAGCTCAGCATTATTAACTTGAATAGATAGCAGAAAGTTGGGAGTCGGTGACGAATTCTATGGTCCCTGTAAGTTAGTCCCGAAGAGATATACAGCTTATTTGGAAATGAACTATTTAACAAGCTGCTGAGTAGAAGGGTTTTGATTTGTGTCATACGCACAATCGGGGCAATTTTATCTTCAGGGTAGTTTTGTTGTACCCTCAGATATTTTCTGGCTCTTTAATAGAGGCATATTTATCAAAACAAAAAGCCTCTAACTACTTATAATATAAGTCAAAGGCTTAGTAGAGAGTACGCCTGAGAGGATTCGAACCCCTAGCCTCCTGATCCGTAATCTATGCGAGATATTCCTGTGCGCGACACAGGCCGCGATTTTGGGATTTCATGTAGTACTATTTGTAGTACCGAAGGGGAACAGAGGGAAAGTGTTTCCCGAAGAGAAATTAATTCTGAGTTTCTGCATTTGGTGGTTCCTGTTGTGTAATATACAGAAAAAGCAAAGCGGCTAAGACAAATAGCGTGATAAAGAATCCATTTACAGCCAAGAGTTCATACACTGAACTTTCTGGGACTTCAGTCATGCCTTTGATAAATGCAAAAAGGGTGATTATCCCTTGGGTGAGTGCCATTGCCAACAATGATAATGACATTCCTTTTGGTTTAAAACGTGACATGAAAGCTCCGATAATTCCAACAAAAATTACTCCATAATACAAGCCATTAATGAGGTTGTCCTCTGATCCGATAATGCCAACGGCAAGATTTGACCAAATAAGAAAAAGTCCGGCAAATAAGGAAAGCCCAATCGCCACCCGGTAAATGATATTATCCCCGAATCGTGGGGCTAGAAGGCGGGTTATAAGAGTATACGTAGTCCCCGTACAAAAGATAAGCAAGCCCATAAAAATAAAATCACTTAGTGTCCAAGCCATTTCTTCTGTTATCAGCTTTGCCGATAATGGAATCAGCAGGATGATGGCTGTCGCAATTGCAGGGCTGCTGGTGATGTTGTTCAATGTAATATTTTTGTTCATGATTAATACCTTATTTGTTTAGATTGTTGGTTAGAATGACTTGGAAAGGGTACAAAAACTTGATCAGATGAATCCGAATAGAGGCGGAAAGATAATTGCAACGATTGCTGCCCACAGGGCATACACAGGTATGTAGTCGGTTTGCCACTGTTCAAGCGACTGAAATGATTCGTGTCCCCTGAGGAAGCGGATATATAGCACCGTAGACCAAGCCAGGTTGACCAGAAGGATTACATTCATGCCAAGGGCTGACAAGCGATTCGGGGTAAAACCTAACTCAGTAATCCGCTCGGTTATTGCCCATAATGCTACGGCGTCTGCCAATAATGCACTAACCAGTAGCACAACCTGTACCACATCAAATGCACTGGGAGGAGCATTGGGATCCCGAGAAGAGATGCCGTAAAGTAGAAGCCCTAGTACGATCAACAGGAGCATGTCGAAAGCAATGAGTACGTCACGATCGATATCCATACCCCCGCCGGTCCACAGCATCGTGCCTAGGAATGTGATTAGAATGATGGCAAAAAGCGGGGAGAAGAGGCGGGCTAGTACAGGTGCGAAATGCTCAGTCACATTTTTTCGGGTTTCCACCAGCCACGAGGCAATGATAACGCCACCGGTGGCTCCGCAGGGCAACAGCCAGGATTCAAAGAACGGTTCAATATCGATCCCGATGGTCCCGAAGATCAAGGCCATGAAACCCGACAAGACGCCCCCACCGAGGGCGATCAGCACGTAGTAGATGAACAGTTCACCGGAGAATCGAACGAAATCCATGCGCCTGCCAACTTGGTGCCACCGTCCGCCCGCATAGGTGATGCCGACAATCAGCCAAAGTGCGATGGGCAAATGAAGTGCCAAGAGTACTTCGGTATCACTGCCTTTATCAAATGGATAACTGTTAGCAACGATCCCTGCTGCGATAAAGGCAACCGCTAGCCCAATAAGGGTTCGAGATTCAAGCTGACGTTTCCAGATAAAGTAGCCGGTCAATAGTGGCAGCACAAAAAGGCTCATATTTCGAAGATAGAAACTTTCGTGCTGATCCAGCTGCATTCCAAAGAGCGCAGGTATTTTTATAAGCATGGCCGCTGCCAGTGCCAGGGTAATCGCGAGAGTTGCCTCTTGGGTCTTTGTTTTGTCGTTAGAAGTATTGAGTAAAGCCATTTTTTCTCTGTTATTTGGAATTAGTGTTGTTGGCCTGAGATTTGGAATGTGTGATAAGCAACCATCCCGTACCGAATGCTATTAGCAACAGCGGAATGGCACCGAGCTCGCCCTCCGCAGAAATCATATAGGTTACAAGCAGAATCCCGATTGTAACAATCAGCCCTGATATTAGTTGATGTAGTTTTACCTTGTTATTAGTATTCATATTGGCGGTAGGATGTATTAGATTTTGAATTGTTATCTTGCAAGTCTGTATCAAAAACCTTCAATTGAATATTGTCTTCAGCTAATATAGAGATGCACCGGCTGAGCCGCGTGAGCGCGATATAATATCTTTGTGAGCAATTATAATTATGTCTTCTGAACCCTATTCTCATTACGGATTTGGTGATTTCTACCTGGACGTTGAAAACCGGCAGCTTTGGCGGGAAGGCCACCAGGTCGATTTGAACGGTCGCTACTTCGATGCCTTGGTGCTGCTGGTTCGAGAGCACGGAGAGCTTGTCGAGAAGGACCAGTTCTTTTCGGAGGTATGGGAGGACGTTGTGGTAAGTGATTCGGCGCTCACACAGTGCGTAAAAGATATTCGCAAGAAGTTGGGAGATGATGCTTCCAATCCCCGTTACATCCAGACGGTGCCCAGCTATGGTTACCGGTTTGTCGGATCGGTAGAGGCCGATTCTTCTGGAGGATACGAACAGATTAAAACTGCCGCGGTAAACGCAGCTGAAGCACCTTCATCCGTAACAGATAATAAGTATCAGCTGAAACGCGGATTGGTTATTGGCGGAGCTGGCACTATCGGAGGTATTGCAGCTGGCCTATTAGGAGGTTTGGTCTATGGATTCGGGCTGGCTTATGCTCCCGGCGATTCAGCAATGGGCGTCATATCGATGCTCTTGGTACTTATTGCTCTTAATGTAATCGTTGGAGGGGTGGGTGGTTTAGGAGTGAGTTCTGGTATGGCTGTGGCAATTGTTTCGACAGGGGCTCATAAGGTTTGGACGGGTATTGGGGCTGCCATTGGGGGGGTAGTGGTAGGTAGCCTGGTGAAACTTCTGGGTATTGATGCCTTTAACCTTCTTTTTGGGGTGGCACCGGAGGGAATTACTGGTGGCCTCGAGGGAGCGGCATTAGGGGCTGCCGTCGGGCTGGGCGTAACCATTGGTGGAGGTCTTGATGCCACTCGTCGCATACGGCCGGTGGTGGGTGCGGCAAGTATCAGCGGAATTGTCGGTGTATTGATTACAATGGCTGGTGGACGTCTTATGAGTGGAAGCTTGGATATTCTGGCGCGTTCTTTTACAGGATCACAGCTCCGATTAGATGCCTTTGGGCGGTTTTTTGGAGAGCCAAGCTTTGGTATTATTACGCAAACGGTATTGGCCGGAATTGAGGGGTTTTTATTTGGTGCGTGTGTAGTGGGAGCTATAATTTATCTTAGGAGACTACTATCCCAGAAACATATTTCGCATTGAAGAGGCAATTTATAAATAAATGAAGAGTGCCTGATTAAAGTACGGACATTCTACTTAATTGTGTCTGGGAATACTCGATCCCTTAACCTTATGATCCGAAACCAAACTGATGTATGGCTTTATAACACATAGAGGTTGATTTTAGGATCCCATGTTATATCATATGTAACAACTAATAGGAAAGCTGGGAAGGCCATTTGCGATAGATGTCTACTTTTATACCTGTAATTGTAAAATATGAGATACATCATAATTAATAACAATACTACGCTGAATTTGCGGGGCGTCTCATAAGGATATATCATATGCATGAATATCAATTGGTGTGAAATAACACAGAATCATGTTTGACAATATCAGCAAGTGGGTGGAAAGTTTTTCTATATCGGGTTCGTTACCGTATATGTTGATTAGTACGGCCATTCTTATTTTTGTAACCATAATTTTGCGTTGGCTTTTGTCGAGATATATCCGCCGAAGCGTTTCCTCTACCGATCTTCGACGCCGGTGGCTGGTTCAGTCGCGCAATGGATTACTTCTGCTGCTCCTGCTGGGACTACTTTTTATTTGGGGGGAAGAACTTCGAGCTCTCGCATTATCTATTGTTGCAATTGCGGTTGCTTTTGTTGTAGCTACCAAGGAGCTGATCCTTTGTGTAACCGGGTCCATACTCAAGACTGGTGCGGGCTCATTTAATATCGGCGACCGAATACAGATCAAGGATTTTAGGGGTGATGTGATCGATCAGAACCTGCTTGCTACGACTATTCTGGAGGTAGGCCCGGGAAAGATAACCCACCAGCGAACGGGGCGGATGACGGTTATACCCAATGCCCTGTTTGTCTCAGAGCCGGTTATTAACGAGAGCTATACTCATGACTATATATTGCATGTTTTTACTGTTCCATTTAAGCGAGAAGATGATTGGC
>Ga0207756_100571_pt1 | contig 10948 bp, 12 predicted proteins | sample A23M1SouthBayCA_FD_187748 | JGI IMG/M metagenome (GOLD analysis project Ga0207756, IMG submission 187748) | Aerobic enrichment media microbial communities from Eden Landing Ponds, California, USA - A23 M1 (3) (SPAdes) | ecosystem: Environmental > Aquatic > Marine > Unclassified | place...
ATCCGCCGGTAGCGTCGACGTACGACCGGACGAGGTCCTCGCGGTCCCGCATCGAAGCCATCCGCCAGGCGCGCACCGCCTTCGTCGGGAACATGCGGTTCGAGAAGCTGACGACGAGGACGCCGCCGGGGGCGAGCACGCGCTCGAACTCGCGGAACACCGCCGCGGGGTACTGGAGGTACTGCACGGACAGCGCGCACAGCACCGCGTCGAACGCGTCGTCCGCGAGCGGGAGGCGCTGGTCCGCGTTCAGGTCCTGCACGAACCACTCGTCGAGTCGGTCGTTCGCCGCCATTTCCTCGGCGTTCAGGCCGTGGCCGACGACGCGCTCGTAGGCGGCCTCGGGCAGGTGGGACACCCAGCTGCTCATCGCGTCGAACACCCGCGCGTCCCCGGGGATCGTCGACGCGTACAACTCGGTCAACCTATCGAGGAACCCGTCGTCGGCGTGCACGACGAACCGCGGCGCGTCGTAGAATCCGTCGTCCGGCCGACCGTCGCGCTGCTCGCGGTCGCCCTCGGAAAGCACTCCTGAGTCCGTCATCGACGCGTGCTACGGACCGCAGCGGATTGAATCGCCGGGTGCCCGTGACCGGTTCGAGCGAACTGCCTGCACGTCAACCTTCTTCGGTCGCGCGACCCAACGGACACGCATGGGTCTCGGTAAGCACATCGTCAACGGCATCGTCTCGCTCGCCATCAGCGTCGCCATCACCGTCGCCGCCGACGACGGCGACGAGTACCACCTGGCGGACGTCGCGCTCGCGGTCGGGATCTCGGCGTTCCTCTCCGGGTTCTTCACGAGCTACTTCGCGAAGTGACGGCCCGCGCCGCGGGACTGCGCGCACACTGGGACTTTTCTCCGCGTACCGCCTAGGGCGACCGTGGACTTCGACGCCGTGCTGTTCGACCTCGACGGGACGCTGTGCGAGCGCACGCAAGACACGGACCGACTGTACCGGGCGGCGTTCGAGCGTGCCGGCGTCGAGCCGTTCGGCGAACCGGAGGCGCTGTGGGCGTCGCTCAGGGGGCCGCCGGACCACGACGACCAGGTCGGCTACCTCGGTGCCGGGTTCGCGCGACTGGCGGCCCGGCACGGGCGCCCGGACGTCGACCCGCTGGCGCTCGCCGAGGCCCTGACCGACCTCGTCGACGACCGCCAGGTGGCGTTGCTCCCGGGAGCGATTTCGGCGTTGGACGGCGCGGCCGCAAACGGGTTCGTCGGGCTGGTGACCAACGGCCCGGAGCGCCGACAGCGACCGAAACTCGACGCCCTCGGCATCGCCGACCGCTTCGACGCGACCGTCTACGCGTTCGACCTCCCGCGCCGCAAGCCCCACGCCGACCCGTTCGACCGCGCGCTCGCGGCGCTCGACGTCCCGCCCGAGCGGGCGCTGTACGTCGGGAACTCGCTCGCGTACGACGTCGCCGGCGCGCACAACGCCGGCCTCGCGGCCGCGTGGCTCCGGAACGACGACGCGCTCGACGGGTACGACCCCGAGTACGTCCTCGAGTCGATCGCGGACGTCGAGACGCTGCTCGCGGGTGACCGATGACCGCCCTCCGCGAAGCGGTCCCCGACGACGCCCATCGACGCGCCGCGGCGACGGCGCTCGCGACGGCGACTGGCGAACCTCCACGGGACGTCGAGGCGCTCGGTCGCGGGAACCGCAAGTTGACGCGACTCGTCCGGTTCGCGGACCGCAGCCCGGTCGTCCTCCAGCTGTGTACCGAACGGCAGTGGCTCGAGACGGAAGCGGCCCTGCTGGAGCGCATCCGGACGCGAACGGAGGTCCCGGTCCCACGGGTGCTCGCGTCGGGTGCGACCGACGGCGTCGCGTTCCTGGTGACGGCGTACGTCGAGGGCGCGGACCTCCACGAGCGGTTCGCCGGGCTTCCGCGACGCCGCCAGCGAGCGATCTCGCGCACCTTCGGCGGGCACCTGGGCGCGCTCCACGAGGCGTTCACGTTCGAGGACTACGGACGGGTCGCGGTCGAGGACGGCGCGCTCGCGGCGCGGTCCGCGGACTGGCACGAGTGGTTCGACGCGTACGGACGACGGGCGGTCGAGCGACTGCCGGCCGCGTTCGACGCGATTCGCGGGGACGTGCACGCACTGCTCGCCGGCGTCCCCCGCGACCGGGCGCCGACACCTCGGCTGTTCCCCTGGGACTTCCGCCCGGGCAACGCACTCGTCGCCGACGAACGGGTCGCCGCCATCCTCGACTGGGAAGCGCCGCTCTCGGCCGCCCCCGCGCTGTCCGTGGCGAAAGCCGAGTACCTCGTCGCCAGCTGGTACGTCGACGACCCGGAACCGCTCCGGTCGGCGTTCGTCGCCGGCTACGAACGACGCCGACCGTACCCGGACGTCCGACCCGCGCATCGCGCCGCCGCCATCGCCGACAGCGCCGTCGACTCCACTGGAACCGTGACGAACCCCAGGTATCCGGAACTGGACCGCGACGCGGCGGTCGCGTTCCACCGCGCGGCACTCCAGGACTGCCTGTAGACGCGCCCCATCGAGGGACCCGACACCCGGCGCTGGTCGCTCGCTGTGGGACGCGTCGCACCCGAGCGACACGGCACCCGGCGCCGCTCGCAGGGTGCTCGAACTCGCTCGACGACGGATCGCGCCCCCGGCGCCGGCGGGGGCTCGCTCCGCAGGGTCAATCCTTATTCGCTCCGACTTCGTTACATGGTAGCAATGACCGATGACGGATCGGATCCGATCGACCAACTGAAGACGTCGAAGGAACTCGACGTCGACGCGTTCGACGACCGGGTACGCGAGGAGGCGGCGGTCATCGAGGAGAACCTCGCCGCCGGCACGTTCGACACAGACCAGGTGACGATCGGGCTGGAGTACGAGTTCTACGCGGTCGACGACGAGACCGCCCGGATCCGGCGCGTCCCGCGAGCGCTCCTCGGGACGCTCGGGTTCGACAAGGAACTCGGCCTGCACAACGCGGAACTGAACGCGAGCGTCCAGCCGTGCAATCGCGCGGGCCTCGAGGCACTGGCGAAGGAGGTCGAAGCGAAACTGACCGCGTTACACGACCGGGCGGCCGAGCACGGCATCCGGTTCGTGAGCGACGGCATGTGGACGGTCGGGCCCGAGTACCACGCCGCGGACGCGTACCTGACCGAGGCCACCCACGAGGAGGGCCTCACGCTCGGCGTCAACGTCAGCAACGCCGTCCGCTACCACGCGTTCGGGAGCATGGAGGGGACCCAGGCGATCGGCGGGCGCGTCGAGTTGCCCGGGGCGACGATCGAAGCCGACAGCGCCGAACCGGTGAGCCTCACCACGTCCATCCAGCCGCACTACCAGCCCCGGCGCGCGGCGGACCTCCCGGCGGTTCACGGGATCGCGCTCCGGCTCGCCGGCCCGCTGCTCGCGCTCGCCGTCAACTCGCCGTTCTTCCCGCCGGAACTGTACGACGACGACCCGACGCGCGACCTGCTGACGACGGCGACGCACGACGAGAACCGCATCCACGTCTACGAGGGCATCATGAACCCGGCGGACGGCCCGACGAAGGTCCGATTCCCGCGTGACATCGAGACGCCCGAGGACGCGCTCGAGCGCGTCGTCGAGGACGCGGTGCTCGTCCCCGCCGAGATCGGCGCAGGCGAACGGTTCGACGACGCGTTCGTGCACTTCCGGCACAAGCACGGGAGCTACTGGCGGTGGGTCCGTCCGGTGTTCGACGGCGCGTCCGAGGACGACGCGAGCGCACGCATCGAGTTCCGACCGATCGCGGGCCAGCCGACGGTCGCGGACACCCTCTCGATCGTCGCCGCGTTCGTCGGTGCGACCACGGAACTCCACGAGGCCGACCATCCCGTCCGCGAGCTGGCGTGGACGGACGCCCGCGACAACTTCTACGCGGCAGCGAGCGACGGTCTGAACGCCGATCTCGCGTGGATCACGACCGACGGCGAACGTACCACTGACGTCGACCGCCTGTACGCCGACCTGTTCGACGCGGCGACGGCTGGCCTCGAACGCCACGGCGTCCCCCGGGACCGCGCAGCCGACTGGATCGACCCGCTCCGACGCCGGGTCGACCAGCGCCTGACGCCCGCGGCGTGGAAACGCCGAACCGTCGCCGCCGCGATGGACGACGGCCTCGACGCGACCGACGCGATCCGCGGGATGCAGCGCCGATACGTCGAACGCCAGTCCGAGACGCTGTTCGACGGGCACCTCGTCGACTGGCCCACGCCCTGACCGACTGGGGCCCAGACCGGTCAGTCCGCCTCGGGCGGATCGAGCGTGGACTGGATCCGCCCGTACAGCCCGAAGATGTCCTCGTAGCCGTGCTCGCTCGCCAGCACCGGCACGATCCCCTCCCGCTCCACGCGGTACGTGTACTCGTCGTCGCGCGCGAACACCTCCCCGACCGGGATCTCCTCGAAGTTCTCGTAGTACACGTGCGGCTCGCCGCCGCCCTTCGGCACCTCCTCGATGCCTTCGACCACGGTCGTCGACGAGAACGACGGCGGTGCGTCCGTCAGCGCGCCGTGCGCCCGGAGGTACGCGAGCGTCGCGTCGTACCCGAACTCGACGGCCTCGACCGACCCCTGCTGGCCGACCTCGATCGAGACCGTGTGCTCGAGCGTCGAATCGAGCGTCGTCCCGCGGAGGTTCCCCGCGTCGAGCACGAACTCGACCGGCAGCCCCGCGACGGTCCGCCGCACCGACTCGGTCAGTCGACTGTAGATCGCGAACGGCGGCGGCGCGCTCTGCGAGGAGTGCAACGCCAGGATCGCGTCCGCGCCCGTCAGGACCGCCGATACGCGCGTCGCCAGCGATCGCTCGTACTCCGCCGCGTCCACGTCACCCGGGAACGCGCGGTTCAGGTCCGTCTCCGTGTACCGCACGCCCGCCGCCAGCGCCGGCTCGTTCGCGACGAGTAACTGCACCGTCCCCTCCACGTCGTCGTCGTCCAGTTCCTCGACGAGTCGGTCGACGATCCGCTCGCCCGACGGTTCGTCGCCGTGAATGCCGCCGACGACCGCGACGCGCGGGCGCCCCGACCCACGCTCGACCAATCTCATATCGACTCATCGGGGAGCCGCCGACAAAAACCGTCCCATCCTCTGCTCGCCGCACCCGAGCACGCGAGGGGACTCGTCTCACGCTGGAGTGCTCGCATCCGCGATGCCGCTTCGTCCCTGTCGAGCAATCCGCGGCCGTAATTGAGAGCGATGACGCCGATAGAACCGCGTACCTCGACACCCGCCTCGGATGCTGCCTCTCGGGCGGCGAGATCGTCCGTCAGAAGAACGCCCTCGTGTTCTCTCGCGACTGCTAGCGCGGCGCGTTCTCCTGGGTCCAACTCGTCAGTCCCGACTCGACTTTCATCGGGTTCGGCGAGTTCGTATGAGACCTCGGCTAATCCATCTGGAACACCACCGACGTCGACTTCCTCGTAAACTGTCTCCGGAACCAGGAGTGTGTCAAACGTCACGAGCAGTTCGAGCGAGTCAATCTCGGCGAGGTGAATGAGCGGTCCTGCATCTGAGACAGCCCCGAACGTCACGCGTTCAGGCCCCAGTCGACGTCCTCTTCGACGACTTCGCGCTCTCGCTCCGCTCGCTCGACTTTCGTCCGGCCGACGCGTTCGATGGCTCCCTCGCGGTCGAGTTCGCCGTCGAGATACTGCGCGAGAACGAGAGCATCCCACAGGCCTTCGAGCCCCCGTTCGAGAGCCCGCTCGAATACCTCTGATTCGGGGAGGCCGCGAGCCTCGGCGATCTCTCGAACCCGGTCAGAGATTTCGGCGGCCATACAGTCCGATTGCTCGGCAACGGTGTTACATCCGTGTCTGCCAGCCCGACGAGAAACTGACTGGGGCCTCCGTCTACCATGGCCACAACCAGAACTCCTCAGAGACGGTTTCTGTCGTTACAATGGTGGCCTCGGCACTCATAGGGGTCGTCATCGCGCGGGTGCCATCCCGGCTCGGGAGGGTGCCGTCGTCATCGGCCGGGTGGAGCTACCGGGTCGTGATTCTTGAGCGTTCCCTTCGGGACGCGGTCGCGCGGTCAGACCCCGGCGTGCATCGCTTCGTTCGCGTCGTCGTTGAGGTTCCGGCAGCGCGTCGTGCTGGTCGTGGAGAACTGGCGCTTGCACTGGTCCGTCCAGGACGTGCCGCTGTTGGGCGCGAGTGCGTCGCTCCCGGGCGTAGTGTCGCTGTCGGTCGGGGGCGCGTCGCTCGCCGGGGTGGCGTCGGTGGAGAAGTCGTCGGTGCGTGGGCTGGTCGTCGCGTCGTCGTAGGTGGCGTCGGGTCGGGTGCTCATGTAGGGCGTGGTGTGGGTGATGTGGTGGGTCGGGTGCGGTCCTGGGTGGTGGTGCGTGCGAGTGCGAGGTGTACTGCGGTCATCGTACCACTACCACAGCCCCAATCTATAATAAAAGTTCATGTTGGTGCGTTGGTTGCCGGTCGATCCGGAGCGACGACCAGTTCCGATCCCGCTCTCCTCGCGCCCCGGGACCACGCCCGTCAGTGTTCGGCGACGGCGCGGACGGGACAGCCGTCGCCGGCGTCGATCGGGAGCGGGTAGGCGTGGAGGACGAACGCGTCCGGGCAGTCGGCGAGCGCGCGGAGGTTCTCGACGATGTACTCGTCGGCGGCGAACATCGCGTCGTGCGCGGGGTAGCCCTCGGGTTCGCCGTCGCGCTCGCGGTCGGGGTCGGCGCTCGGGGTCGGGTCGGGGCTGAAGCCGTCGACGCCGATCGCGCAATCGCGCTCGGCGCAAAAGGCGGCCGCGTCCGCGCTCAGGTACGGGTGGTCGCGGTAGCGGTCCGTGCCCCAGTGGACGTCCCAGTCGGTCGCGAACGCGAGCAGGTCCGCGTCCGCGACGACCGCCGCGTCCGGGAGGTCCGAGACCGTGACGGGGTCGCGGGCGTCGTGGTCCGTGCAGTCGACGCGGACCGCGTCGAACCGGAACTCGTCCGCGGGGAGGTCGCTCAGGGACGGCGCGCCCTCGCGCATGTGGCAGGGCGCGTCGACGTGCGTGCCGGCGTGCGTCTGGAGCGTCAGCACGGACGCGTTCGCGCCGTCGGGGTCGATGGACAGCGTTCGCTCGATCTCGACGGGCGTCGTGTCCGGGTAGACGGGCATCCCGTCCGCGACGGGATGCGTGAGGTCCGAGAGCGTCATGGGCGCGAGGAGGGCGAGCGTGGAGAAAGCGATGGTGGTTCCGGCGCGCGCACTCGCTCGCGGCGGCCCCTACGCCTCGACGAACTCGGGGTCGGGGTGGCGGACGATGTGGACGTCGTAGCGGGCGTCGTCCGCGACGGTGCCGCCGACGCTCGCGAGCGGGCGCGTCACCTTCCCCGCGTTCTGGCTGCCGACGAACACGACGCGCGCCCCGACGTCCCCCGCCACCTCCTTGATGGTGCGGACGACGACCGTGGTCGTGTCCGCGGTCGGTTCCGTGTTCTCGACGAACTCCGCGCGGACGTCGGCGTCCGGTGCGACGTCCCGGACGTCCTGCGTGAGCTTCCGTTCGACGACGCCGACGTCGAACGCGTCCTCGGGTTCCAGCCACCCGTGCCGGTGCGCGTACCCCGGTTCGTCGGGGATGACGACGAGCGCGAGGAGGTCGTCGTCGGTGTACTCCGCGAACGTCTGCGCGCGCGAGAGCGCGGTCTTCGAGAGCGCCGAACCGTCGTAGGGAACGAGCAGCGTCATGCCAGTCCGGAGGCGCGCCCGACTGAAGAAGCTACCTCCGAACGACCGACACTGACTGCAACTCCACAGACCGTACGGTAGTCACTCGGCCTCGACGCGTTCGCGGGCGCCACCGCTTACTCGGCCTCGACGCGTTCGCGAGCGGCGGCGGCGAGCAGCGGGAGGGTGATGGTGGCGTCCGCGTACACGCTCGCGTTCCGCGCGGCCTTCTCCAGCTTCCCCCACGACCGTGCTTCGTCGAGCGTCGCCCCGGAGAGCCCGCCGGTGTGGGGTGGGTCCATCGTGAGCTGGACGGCGTAGTCGTACGCGTCCGGCGACACGAGCATCGTCTGCAGCACGAAGTTCTTCGGGACGCCGCCGCCGACGACGAACGCCCCCGCCGAGTCGGCGTCGAACGCCAGGTCCGTCAGCGGCCCCATGTCGCCGGTCGCGTCCAGCTGGAAGTCCGTCACCTGCGTGTACATCCACGCCTGCAGGCCGAGCACGGAGTCCTGGACGGCCGGACAGTACACGGGGACGTCGTGCTCGTAGCACGCCGCCGCCAGCCCCGCGTCCTCGTCGATGCCCTCGCGCTCGTTCACCTCGAGGTTCGCGCGCCCGAGCTCCTCGCAGAGGCGCGCGATGGTGACGGTCTCCTCGATCTCGGGGAACACCTCGTCGCGCAGGTGGGATTCGAACAGCGCGAAGTGCTCCTGGGGCAGGTACACGTCGTAGATGCGGTCGACCTCCTCGTCGCGCAACTGCTCGTCGTGCTCGCGCGCGCTCTTCCCCGCGGCGCCCTCCGCGCCGTGGTGGTGCTTCCCGCCGATCGCCTCGATCGAGTCGTGCGTCAGGTTCGCGCCCGTCGTCACGAGCACGTCCACGTACCCGTCCCGCACGAGGTCGCCGACCACCTGCCGCATCCCCGTCGGCACCATCGCGCCCGCCAGTCCCATGAACACGGTCGTGTCCTCGTCCCCGAACATCTCCGCGGCGACGTCCACCGCCTCGCTCACGTCCGCCGCCCCGATGCCCGCCTTCCCGTACTCGTCGACGAGCTCCCCGACGGTCATCCCGCCGCGGACGGCCGCGTGCCCGATCGGATCGTGGTGGAACGCCTCCCGCTCGGGCGCCGCGTGCTCGTGCTCGTCGGCGTGGTCTTCCTCGTCGTGCGCGTCGTCGGCCGCGTGCGCGTCGTCGGCGTCGTGGTCGTCGGTCATGTCCGCGAATCCGACGGCCAGCCGTTTGAACGACTCGGATTCGGGACTCGCGGTTCCGGCCACGTCGGGCGTCGTCACCAGCAGAGTCGATCGTCAGATGCCGGGCGATCCGCCGGTCAGGTCTCTGGCGAGCCGCCGGTCAGATGCCGGTTGGAACGTCGAAGAACGTCGTCTCGAGGGGCTCGTCCCAGTCGTCGACGAGCGACTGGAGGTTGCGGACGCCGAACGTCTCGGTCGCGTAGTGCCCGGCGAGGACGACCGTCAGGTCGACCTCGCGGGCCTCGTGGTACGTCTTCCCCTTCGCTTCGCCGGTGACGAGGACGTCGACGTCCTTCGCGGCGGCTTCGTCGACGTAGTCGCTCCCGTCGCCCGTGACGATCGCCACGTCCCGGAGTTCCTCCGGGCCGTGGTCGAGGACCTGCACGGCCTGCCCGCCCGTGGAGAGGTCGCTTTCGAGCGTCTCGCGGAGCGCGTCGCTCGTCGTCACGTCCGGAAGGCGCCCGCGGGTGCCGGCGTACTCGGGGCCGACCGCGCCGAACGGCTCGCGGTCCGCCAGGCCGAGGACGTCCGCGACGCCCGCGGCGTTCCCGAGTTCCTGGTGGCCGTCCAGGGGCAGGTGCGAGACGTACAGCGCGACGTCGTGCTCGATCAGCGGCGCGACGCGGTCGTACGCGCGCTCGGTGACGCGCTCGATGCCACCCCAGGAGACGCCGTGGTGGACGACCAGCGCGTCCGCCCCCCAGTCCGCCGCGCGTTCGGCCGTCTGCCGGACGCCGTCCGTGCAGAAGGCCACCCGCTCCACGGCGCCCCGCCGCGGGCCGACCTGGAGGCCGTTCGCGCTCGCGTCCAGGTCCGCGTAGTCACTCGTCCGCAGTTCGGCGTCGAGCCGCTCGCAGAACGTGGACAGTCGCATACGACGCGCTGGACGCGCCGGGGCCTTCAGACCGCCGGTTCGCCCCCAGCGCCGCTTCGCCTGCAGGAGGACGTCGCCCCTCGTCGCCGTCAGCCGCCCGACACCGGGGGGAACAGCGCGAGTTCGTCGCCCTCGCTCACGGGCTCGTCCAGTCCCTCCCCCACGTCCGCGACGTTCGCGCCGTTCTTCAGGACGTTCACGTCCGGAACGACGTCGCCGTCGTCGTCCAGCACGCGCTCGCGGAGCGCGTCGTGGTCGACGAGCAACGCGTCCAGGGCCTCCCCGACGGTCTCCGCGTTCGCCTCCGCGACCCCGACCGTCTCCGCGCCGGCGCGCTCCCGCAGGTCCGCGAACAGCTTCCAGTGCACGCGGGAGTCGTGGTCGCGCGAGCGTAAGTCGATTTCGGAGCGGGGGAGACCGGCGGTCAGTCGTCCTCCGCGCTCGCGTTCACGCCCTCACCGCCGCGAGTCTCGCGAGCGACGTCGGCGTCGTCGCCGCCGAGCGCGCGGATCGCCTCCGGGCGCGCGACGACGTACAGCGTCGACCCGACCTCGATCCGCGTGTCGCCCGCGGGCATCGCGACGACGCCCCGGTCCGGTCGACGGATGGCAGTGACGGTGACGTCGAGCGCGCCGACGGTCACGCCCTGCAGCGGGCTGGCTTCGTCGACGACGACCGCACCCATCGTCTCGTCGGCCGCGCGCAGGAGCGCCGCGAACTCGCGGTCCGCACCGGGTTCGGTCGGGAGCGTCGCGAGCCGGTACGCGACGTCGTCCGCGAGCGCGCCGGCGTCCTCCGCGTCCAGCGCGAGCGTGACGACGTCGTCGACGACCGCCCGCACCTCCGCGTTCGCAACCCGCTCGGGGTCGCCGTCCGCGTCCGCCGCCCACACCTGCACGACGTCGCCGGCGCTCGCCGCGTTCGCCGGGTCCGCCTGCACCGCCACCGCCGCCGTCCCCGGCGCCAGCGTCGGCCCGAGCCCCGCCTCGCGCTCGCCGACCGCCAGGTACGTCACCTCGCCGTCCGCGTTCACCGCCACGTCCACGAACCCGACGCCGTAGTCGTCCTCCAAGCGCGCCCGGATGCGCTCCTCGAGCTCGCCAACCGTCACGCGCCGCGGGAACACGAAC
>Ga0207756_100573_pt1 | contig 10914 bp, 9 predicted proteins | sample A23M1SouthBayCA_FD_187748 | JGI IMG/M metagenome (GOLD analysis project Ga0207756, IMG submission 187748) | Aerobic enrichment media microbial communities from Eden Landing Ponds, California, USA - A23 M1 (3) (SPAdes) | ecosystem: Environmental > Aquatic > Marine > Unclassified | place...
CCACCGCGTCCGGGTCCATGACGGCCGGCCACTCGCCGCCGTAGTCGCCCCACCACTGCCTGACCGCGTTCGCGTCGCTCTCGTTCGTCACGGAGACGTAGTGTGCGTCCGGGCGCTCCTGGGCGGCCGCCCAGATCGCGTCCATCTGTGGGATGCATGGCGCGCACCACGTCGCGAAGAAGTCGAGGACGACCGGCCGGTCGGCGGACGCGAGCGGGACCGTGTCCGGCCCGGGGCCGGCGGCGCGCTGGAGTTCGATCGCGTCGACGTCACCGCCACCGAGCCCGAGGCCGCCGAGGCAGCCGGCGAGACCGACGCCCGCGGTGACGGCGCTCGTCCGGAGGAGGTGGCGGCGCGAGATCGACTGCATGCTCCACGGTACGGGGACGGCCCCTATCCGCGTAGCGGGGGTGTGAGAGTGTCGCGCACGACCGCGGCGCCCTCATGCTCGACGCCTTGCTAGAGTGCCGCATGAAGCGCCGTGCGCTGCTGCGAGCGACCGCGGCACTGGGCGTCGGCGGACTCGCGGGCTGCGTCGAACTCGACCTGGCGTCCCCGCTCGGCGGGAGCGAGAGGACGGCGACGGGCCGCGAGAGCCCGGGGAACGCGAGCGCGGAGGGCTACCCGTCGCTCGCGGAGACGGGGTTCCCGCCGACGGTGTGCGAGGAATCCACGCGGCCGTGGGCGCTGCTCGAGATCGACGACCCCGCGTTCGGCGACGACTGGCCGGCGGACGTCGACCCGCGGTACGGCGACGACGGCCGCCTCGGCGACGACCAGGTGGTCATCGGGATCACCGACGGGGAGCGCCCGCGCGCGTACCCCGTCTCCGCGCTCTGGTATCACGAGGTCGTCGAGGACGAGTACGCGGGCGAGGGGCTGCTCGTCACGTACTGCTCGATCTGTCGGAGCGGCATGGTCGCCTCGCGCGAGGTCGCCGGGGAGACGCGCACGTTCCGCGCGACCGGACTCCTGTGGCGGCCCGAGGACGTGTTCGCGGCCGCCGCCGAGGCGGACGACCGGTCGTTCGGCGCGACCGTGAACGACACCGACGTCGGCGTGCGGAACTCGGGGAACCTCGTGCTCGTCGACCGGGAGAGCGGGAGCTACTGGAGTCAACTCCTGGCGCGCGCCATCTGCGGCCCCCTGGAGAACGAGGCGCTGTCCATCCGGCCGTCCTCGCTCGCGCGGTGGGGCGACTGGCGGCGCGACCACCCAGGGACGGACGTGCTGTTGCCGCCACCGCACTCCGGCGTCGACGAGACGGGCGAAGAACGGCGGGAGTGAGCGAAGCGAACAGAGCGGGAGGAGAGCGCGGCTAGAAGACGTACTCGTCGTCGTGCCCCATCATGCCGTCGTCCTCGTAGCCGGAGTCGAGGCGTTCGTCGTCGTCGTCCATCGGACCGCTCGTCTTGTACGCCTTGAGTCCGGCCGCCAGGAGGTCCTCGATCGCTTCGTCGCGGTTGACGAATTCGCCCTGCTCGACCATCTGCGTAATCTGCATCTCGAGATGCTCGGGGATGTTTATCTCGACCTTGGGCATCAGTAATTGGGGCTATCGGTAAGGGGGTATTTAAGCCTGTTGGGGACGTGAATCCGGCGTACGAGGCCGATTCAGGCGTCAATACCGGATTTCAGGGGGCTTTCGTGTCCGAGGATGGACGGGTTCGTCCACCGAATGACCGCCGGGGTCGTGGACGCGACGGAGAGCGTCCGCCTGCGTGCGCCGCGGTCGGGTCCGTCACGCCTACGGTCCTCGGCGCGGTAGGGTACGGCGATGACAGTCAGGGACGTCACGGACCTCCACGAGGAGTTCGACGGCGAGCGCGTACCGCCGGGGCAGCGCGAGACGTCGAAGTTCCCCGTGCTCTCGAAGAGCGGCACGCCGAACTACGACCCCGACGGGTACGCGCTCGACGTCTGGGGTGCCGTCGACGACGAACTCTCGTTCTCCCTCGACGAGTTCAAGGAGGTGTCCCGCGAGACCCAGCGGCAGGACTTCCACTGCGTCACGGGCTGGTCGAAGCTGGACTGCGAGTTCACGGGCGTCACGTTCCCGACGCTCGCCGACCTCGCCGGCGTCCGCGACGACGCCGTGCACGTCCTGTTCCACGCGCTGGACGGGTACACGACCAACCTCCCCCTCGAGGAGTGCATGCGCGAGGAGGTGCTGTTCGCGTGGGCGTTCGACGGCGACGACCTCCCGCGCGAGCACGGCGGCCCGCTGCGCGTCGTCACCCCGCATCGGTACGCGTACAAGGGCGCGAAGTGGGTGGACGGCGTCGAGTTCCTGACCGAGCCCGAGCGCGGCTACTGGGAGAAACGGGGGTACTCGAACACGGCGAACCCCTGGAACGAGGAACGGTACGCGTGAACCGCTGCGCGGTCGGCACTCGCGTCACGCGGCGTCTGCCTCGCGTCTCGCAGATGAACACCCTTTATACGGCGCGTCCCTGAGTTTCGCGCGATGGAACGAGCGGGTGGCGGCGGTGCGTCGGGAGACGTCGTGCTGGACGCGGGACGCCTGGTGAGTCGAAGTCGGGCGGTTGGCGACGTCTCCTTTCAGGCGTTCCTGGCGTCGAGAGCACCGCCGCGACTCCAGTGGGCGAGCCCGGGCGGCCTGGAACTGGCCGGTGCGGGCGTCGCCGCCGAGGTGACCGCCGACGGCCAGGAGCGGTTCGAGGCCGTGCGGTCGGCGGCCGCGTCCGCGTTCGCGGACGTCGACGCGAACGGGGCGAGCGGGAAGGCGCCGCGACCGCGGTTCGTCGGCGGGTTCGCGTTCCGCGACGACCACGCCCCGGAGGGGTCCTGGCGCGGGTTCCCGGCGGCGTCGTTCGTGCTGCCGGAAGTGCAGTTGACGCGCACGGACGACGGGACGTGGGTGACGGTGAACCGGTACGGGCCGGACGCCGACCCCGAGACCGTCGAGCGCGCGCTCGAAGACGCGATCGAGGAGATCGCGTCCCTCCCGAAGATGCGGCCGGTGGGGACGCCGCCGGGCGTCGCGGCGACGCGACGAACCACGTCGAAGGGCGAGTGGACGACGCAGGTCGCGGACGCGACCGACCGCATCCGCGCCGGCGACCTGGAGAAGGTCGTGCTGGCGTGCGCGCTCGAGGTGGACCTCTCGGGACCCGTGGACCTGCCGGACGTCCTGGAGCGCCTGCGGCGAACGTACCCGAACTGTTATCGGTTCCTCGTGCAGCCGACGGCGGACGCGGGCTTCCTCGGCGCGCCTCCCGAACGCCTCGTGAAGCGCACGGGGAGCGAGGTGGCGACGGAGGCGCTCGCGGGCTCGGTCGGGCGCGGTGGGACGCCGGAAGCGGACGCCGAACTGGCGCAGTCCCTCGTCGACTCGGAGAAGATCCAGCACGAGCAGCGCCTCGTCGTGGACGCGATCTGCGAGCAGCTCGCGGAGTTCGGCGCGGTGACGGAAGGCGAGCAGCGCGTGCGGAAGCTGGACAACATCCAGCACCTCCAGACGCCGATCACCGCGGCGCTCGCCGGGGACGCGCACGTGCTCGACATCGTCGAGGCGCTGCATCCGACGCCCGCGGTCGGCGGACTGCCGCCGGCGGTCGCGGCGGAGACGATCCGGGACGTGGAGACGTTCGAGCGCGGCTGGTACGCGGCCCCGGTCGGGTGGTTCGACGCGACCGGGGACGGCGAGTTCCTCGTCGCCATCCGCTCGGGCGTCGCCGGCGGGGATCGCGCGACGCTGTTCGCGGGCAACGGCATCGTTCGGGACTCGGACCCACAGGAGGAGTGGGACGAGATCCAGCTGAAGTACCGGCCGTTGCTCGCCGAGTTCAGATGACCGACGACCGCGACGACGCGGACGCGAGCGCAGACGAGGACGCTACCGACGGCTACCCGAACCGGAACGTGCTGTGGGCGGAGACGCTCGTCGACGAGCTCGCCGCGGGCGGGCTGGAGGCGGCCTGCATCTCGCCGGGGAGTCGGTCGACGCCGCTGACGGTGGCGTTCGCGGCGCACGACGACGTCGAGGTCTTCTCCGTGCTGGACGAGCGGTCGGCGGCGTTCTTCGCGCTCGGTCGCGCCCGACGAACCGGCGAGCCGACGGCGCTCGTGTGCACGAGCGGGACGGCGGCCGCGAACTACCATCCCGCGGTGATCGAGGCGAGTCAGGCGCGCGTCCCGCTCCTGGCGTTGACCGCGGATCGGCCGCCGGAGCTGCGGGATTCGGGCGCGAACCAGACCGTCGACCAGGAGAAGCTGTACGGCTCGGCGGTGCGCTGGTACCGGGACCTCCCGGAGCCGGAGGCGACGCCGCGGAAGCTCCGTCGGCTCCGGACGGACGCGGCGCGAGCGCTCGCGGAGACGACGGGAACGCCCCCGGGTCCCGTGCACGTGAACTGTCCGTTCCGGAAACCGCTCGAACCGGTCGACGTGCCCGGGGACGTCCCGGCCGACTGGAACGAGGGCGACGAGCGCGCGAGCGAGGGCCGTCCCGGCGGTGCGTACGTCGAGACGACGCGGGGGCGGCCGACGCTCCCGGCCGATCGGCTGGACGCGCTCGCGTCGACGGTCGCTGAGGCCGACGGGGGGCTGGTCGTCGCGGGACCCGCCGATCCGGTGGACGTCGCCCGCGAGGGGTACGCGCCGGCGCTCGCGGACCTCGGTGCGACGGCCGGATTCCCGGTGCTCGCTGACGCTTTATCCACCGTCCGGTACGGTCCCCACGTCGCGGACGCACCGATCCTTGGCGGGTACGACGGCTACGTCGAAGACCTCCTGGACGCGGTCGACCCCGACGTCGTGCTGCGGTTCGGTGCGTCGCCGACGTCGAAACCGCTCCGGAAGGCCCTCGCCGCACGCGACGTGCGGCAGGTGCTCGTCGACCCGGCGGGCGAGTGGCGGGACGCCGAGTTCGCGACCGACGAACTCCTCGTCGCCGACCCCGTGCACGTCGCTCGCGGCATCGCGGACCGACTCGACGACGCCGACGACGGACGCGGGGCGTCGACGCCCAGCGCGGCCGTCGAGCGAGCGCTCGCGATGGACGACGCGTTCGCGGCGGGCGTGAAGCGCGCTCGCGGGGACGACTCGGTGGGCGCGTTCGAGGGCGCGGTGCTCGCGGACGCGGTCGCGAACGCGCCGGAGCCGGCGACGGTCGTCGTCTCGAACTCGATGCCCGTCCGGGACGTCGACCGGTTCGCCGCCGCGAGCGACCGCGCGGTTAGGGTGCTCGCGAACCGCGGCGCGAGCGGTATCGACGGCGTCACCTCGACCGCCCTCGGCGCGGGGAGCGCGACCGCCGACGACCTCGTGTACGTCACCGGCGACCTCGCGTTCTACCACGACATGAACGGCCTGCTCGCGCTGTCGCGGTGCGACGTGGAGGCGACGATCGTCGTCGTGAACAACGACGGCGGCGGCATCTTCCACGAGCTCCCGATCGCGAAGTTCGACCCGCCGTTCACGGAGCAGTTCCGGACGCCACACGGACTGGACTTCGAACCCGCCGGCGACCTGTACGACGTGCCCTTCGAGCGCGTCGGCGTCGACGCGTTCCCCGCCGCGTACCGCGACGCCGTCGCCGCGCCGGGATCGCGCGTCCTCGAGGTCGCGTTCGACGCGGCCGCGAGCCACGACGCCCGCAGCGCCGTCACGGACCTCGCACGCGACGCCGCGAGCGACGCGGCCGGTTCGAGTGCTCGGAACGACCGGTGAACGGGGGCCGGGTCAGCGCAGCACCTGCATGAACGCGACGCTGTACCCGAAGGGAATCCACGTTCCGGCGAGCACGACCACGCCGAGCAGCGACGCGAGTTCGAGCGCAGGGAATGTCAGGAAGGCGAGCGGTGCGATGACGCTCCACGCGCCGAACACGTAGATCGCGATGCGGGGCATCGTCAACAGGTAGCCGGTCAGGAGGAGCGCGCACGCGGCGACGGTGACGTTGACCGCGAGCGAGAACTGGGGCGTGATCGCGGAGAACGCGACGAAGGGATACAGGACGAACATGATGCCGACGACGACCGCCTCGCTCCCCTGCAGGCGGTACGCCGTCCGCGCGGTGTCGAGGTCGTCGTCGTCCCAGTCGTGCACCGAGTACCCGCCTGCGTCGTCGGCGTCCGTGGCCGATCGCCCGTCGCGCTGGGCGCCCTCTGATCGCTCTCGCGCTCGCTCGCGCTCCCGCCAGTGCCGGCCGTCCGCCGGGTCGCCGAGCCCACTGCCGGCCGCGCCCGCAGTCGCGCTCGCATCGCCGCCCGCCGCGCTCGCACCGGTCGCGCCCGAACCGGTCGCGCTCGTCGCCGCACCCGTCGCACCCGCCGACCCGGACGCACCGGCGGACGCGTCGTCGCGTCCACCGCTCACGTCGTAGCTCCGCCGGCTGCCGTTCGAACCCTCGGCGCCACCGGTCGACGCGTCCCGCGTCCGATCGTACGCCCCCGGGTCGAACCCGAACCCGCCGCTCCCGCGGGAACCGTCGCCGCCGGCATCTCGGTCGGCGCGCCGATCCGTCCCGGCGTCCCACCGACCACCCCCGCCGGCTTCGGTCGCTCCGAAGTGACTCGTGTACGACGCGTGCCCGAGGCGATCGTAGCGAGCGCGCTCGTCCGGATCACCCAGCACCTCCTCCGCGGTCTGCACGCGCTGGAACGCATCCCTCGCGTCCGCTGCGTCGTTCAGATCCGGATGCGTCTCCTTGACGCGCTCGCGGTACGCGGCCTCGATCTCGGACTGGCTCGCGTCCACACCCACCCCGAGGACGTCGTAGAACGTCTCACCCATCCCTCACCCTCGGTTGTGGCCGAATCGAGAAAAGCGTTCCCGGCCACGAACCCGCACGAACTCCGTCACCGCCGAGACGTGAATCCTCGAGTACCTGATCGCCACCGAGACGCGAACCTCCAAGTGCGCGCCGCGGTCACTCCCGGTATGGTCAGCGAACTCTTCGACCCCGACCGCTGGGAGCCGACGGAACTCGACGACGACTTCCGGGACGTCACGTACCACCGCGGAACCGACGTCGGCGCCGTCCGCATCGCGTTCGACCGCCCCGAAGTCCGGAACGCGTTCCGCCCCGGCACCGTCGACGAACTGTACCGCGCGCTCGACCACGCGAAGCGCCAGACGGACGTCGGCTGCGTGCTCCTCACCGGGAACGGCCCCAGCCCCAAGGACGGCGGGTGGGCGTTCTGCTCGGGCGGCGACCAGCGCGTTCGCGGCGCCGACGGCTACGAGTACCAGGGCGACGACGCCGACCGCAGCGACGCCAGCGACGCCGGCCGCCTCCACATCCTCGAAGTCCAGCGCCTCATCCGCCACATCCCCAAACCCGTCGTCTGCGTCGCCCCCGGCTGGGCCGTCGGCGGCGGCCACAGCCTCCACGTCGTCTGCGACATGACCCTCGCCTCCAAGGAGCACGCGAAGTTCAAACAGACCGACCCGGACGTCGCCAGCTTCGACGGCGGCTTCGGCAGCGCGTACCTCGCCAAACAGGTCGGCCAGAAGAAGGCCCGCGAGATCTTCTTCCTCGGGAAGACCTACGACGCCGAGGAAGCCGCCGACATGGGCATGGTGAACGAGGCGGTCCCGCACGAGGACCTGGAGGACGTCGCGCTCGACTGGGCCGAGGAGATGCTGGGGAAGTCCCCGACCGCGATGCGGATGCTCAAGTACGCGTTCAACGCCACCGACGACGGCATGGTCGGCCAACAGGTGTTCGCGGGCGAAGCCACCCGTCTCGCGTACCAGACCGACGAAGCCCAGGAGGGCCGGGACGCGTTCAACGAGAACCGCGACCCCGACTTCGACGACTACGAGTACCACTACTGACCGGGTCGGTACGGGTGCGTTCGCGGGGTAGCGGGCCCTCGACCGAGGTAACGGGGTGATTTATGTCGGCGACGATTGAACGCTGGACTGGTGGATTGCACCCGTGGCTGGTGACGGAAGCGCCGATGCCGAGTCGTCCGTGCTGGTAGTGGGCCCAGAACGGACGATGTCGTCCGCGACGGACGCGCAAGCGGACGGGGAGGCGGCGACCCTCCGGTTCGAGCACGCGAACGGGCTCGATTCCGCGCGGCGGGTGCTGCCGGAAGAGTCGTGGGACTGCGTCGTCGTCGACGCGACGCTCCTGTCCGCGGACGACGATCGGTCCGACGACGGCAGCCGGTTCATCGACGACGTCCGGGCGCTGGCGCCGGGGTGCCCCGTCGTCCTCCTCACCGCCGGCGACGTCGAGCCGACCGAAGACCTGGTCGCGGCCGCGACCACGATCGTCGACACGTCGCCCGGCGACGAGAGCGCGTTCCTGCTGGAGAAGATCCGGTCGACGCTGCAGAGGACCGGATCGACGGTCGACGGCCATCGCATGTACCGGACGCTCGTCGAGAGCGCGCGCGACGGGCTCTACCGGCTGAACGCGGCGGGCGAGATCGTGTACGCGAACGAGTCGTTCGCGGAGATGCTCGGGTACACGCGCAGCGAACTGCTCGGCAGTCACGGGTCCCGCGCGATGCGGGACGGCGAACTGGAGCGCGGGCAACGCGTCATCCAGCGGGTGATGGCGGACGACGACCGGGAGAGCGACATCCTGGACATGGAGATGACGACGAAGGCGGGCGACCCGATCGTCGTCGCGGTTCACTTCGTGGTGCTGACGACGGAGGACGGCGCCTACGACGGCGTGATGGGGGTCGTTCGGGACGTGACCGAACGCCGGGAGCGCGAACGGGAACTGGAGCGCAAGAACGAGCGCCTCGACTCGTTCGCATCGATGGTCAGTCACGACCTCCGGAACCCGTTGAACGTCGCCACGGGCCGACTCGACCTGGTGCGGGAGACGGTCGAGCACGACGACCTCGAGGAGATCGACGCGGCGCTCGACCGCATGGACACGCTGATCGAGGAGCTGTTGACGCTCTCGCGCGCCGGCAGTGGCGTCAGCGACCTGGAAGCGGTTTCGCTCGCGTCCCTCGCCGAGGAGTGCTGGCAGACGGTGGCGGGGGCAGCGTCGACGCTCACCGTGGCGTCGGCGCTGACGATTCGAGCCGACCCGAACAGGCTGAAGCAACTGTTCGAGAACCTCATGCGGAACGCGATCGAGCACGGCGACGCAGCCGTGCACGTCACTGTGGGCGACCTCGACGACGGAATCGGGTTCTACGTCGCCGACGACGGCGCGGGCATACCGGACGCGGAGCGAGCGCACGTGTTCGACGCCGGGTACTCCACGAACGAGGACGGGACGGGATTCGGGCTCGCAATCGTCGAGGACGTCGCCGAAGCACACGGCTGGTCGGTCGCGGTGCGCGAGAGCGAGTCCGGCGGTGCACGATTCGAGATCTCGGGCGTCACCGTCGTCTCGAAATAAGCGGGTCGACAGGGGCGGGAGTCGACTCTCGACCGCCCGCGGTCAGGGGTCGATCGGGCCTAGTTTCGTTCCCGTGCCTTCGTCTTTGACGTCCGTCTCGAAGTTCTGGACGGTGTTCCGGACGAGCTTGGTGTTCTCCGCGGTTGGGTCGTACTCGTTGTCGACGTTGTCCTCGACGACCACCCCGAGGCCGACCTGGCCTTCGGGATCGGATTCGCCCACGAAGGCGTTGTTCACGACCTTCGTGTTCGCGACCGTCGGGTCCGACTCCGTGAGTGCGCCATCGTACGGTTCCGCGACGGCTTCGACGAGCGCACCGTACTCGACGTCGGAAACGTCGTTCTGCACGAACCGATTCCCGGACGCCGACCGCTGGAGCCACCCCCAGGACCCCACTGACAGTCCGATGTCAGCGTTCGCGACCTCGTTTCCCCGAACGCCGACGTCGTCGCTCTCGAAGACGAGGATGCCCGCTGCGACCGATCCCTCGTCGCTGTACCGGTTGTCCGCCACCGCGTTCCCGACGACGCGCCCGGTCGCGCCGAACCCGACCTGGATGCCGTTCGGGCCCCAGACTTCACCGAGGCCGGTCGACCCGGATAGGTCGTTTCCGCGGATATCCACGGACGGTGAAGGGTGTGCGCCGCCATCACCGTTCGCGCCGATGCCGCCGCGCTCGTAGTCAGAGACGCTGTTCCCGCGGATCCGGACCGCAGAGTCGCCGTATGCGAGGACGCCGAACGTCTCCTTCCCACCGACGCCCATGTTCGTCACGGTGTTCCCTGCGACGTCGCCCGAGGCGTTCCGGTAGAGCACCGCCGGCTTCCGTCGAGCATCCGGTTGCGTCCCGCGCCCGTCGAGCGCGAAGCCTTCGACGGAGACGTCCACCGTGCCGGACCCGCTGACCGACCCACCCGATTCGGTGCCGCCGTACGCGAACACCAATGGCTCCCACGTCGGCCCGCTCTCCGCGATGGTGAACGACGCGGGAGAGTCGCCGGCTTCGATCGTCGGACTGGCGCCTCTGGCCGCGCGGAGCGTGAGATCCCGGTCGATCACGACCTGCTCGCGATACGTGCCGTCGCGCACGCAGACGACGTTCCCGGGCGCTGCCGCGTCGACCGCCGCCTGTATGCTGCTGTGGTCCTCGGGGACGACGAGGTCGCAGCGCCCGGGGCCGGGAGCCGCGCTCGCGGTCGCCGTGGCGATTGTACCGACGCCGGTCGCGGCGAGCGCGGCGAGTGCCCGTCGGCGCGTCAGGATGCTGTCAGGACGGTGGCTGTGTCGAGACATGACCTTCTGTCTATCGACCGCGTCACACATGGTTATGACCGGAATTTCGCCCGTAACCTCGCGTGAGAGCGCGAGCGCACCCCCAGGTCGAAACGAGTCGCTGCCCGAAGCGATCCCCGGCCGGCAGTCAGTAACCGGCGTCTTCCACGGACGCAGGACGGTGAAACCGGCGTTTCAGTCAGGCGAGGGCGTTTCAAGTTGGCCGTCGAACGGTCGCGCATGGGTCCTAGGACACTGCTCGCGGTCGCCGTCGTCGTGCTCGTCGCGACCGCGGG
>Ga0207756_100575_pt1 | contig 10852 bp, 8 predicted proteins | sample A23M1SouthBayCA_FD_187748 | JGI IMG/M metagenome (GOLD analysis project Ga0207756, IMG submission 187748) | Aerobic enrichment media microbial communities from Eden Landing Ponds, California, USA - A23 M1 (3) (SPAdes) | ecosystem: Environmental > Aquatic > Marine > Unclassified | place...
CGGGTGAAGGAGACGGGCGAGCCAGTGTTCGACCGCCAGATGCGAGTCGAACTGCCGGGCGGCGACACCCGATGGCTGTCTGTCAACGCCGCTCCCATCATCAAGGACGGCGAGGTAGCAGAGGTCGTACTCACCGGCCAGGACGTCTCGCAGCTCAAAGAACAGGCAAAACGTCTCGAACGTCAGCGCGACGACCTCGAGTCGGAACTGGAAGCGGTCCTGGAGCGCGTCGACGACGCCTTCTTCGCCCTCGACGACGACTGGCGGTTCACCTACGTCAACGAGCAGGGGGCCGACGTCCTCGGGCGCTCGCCCGCCGAGCTCGTTGGCGCGACGTTCTGGGAGGCCTTCCCGGAGTCGGCCGATTCCGACGTCCAGGCGGAATTCGAGCGGGCCGTCGACGCCCAGGAGTCGGTGACGTTCACGGCGTTCTACCCGCCGCTGTCGAACTGGTTCGAGGTCAACGCGTACCCCTCGGGCGACGGACTTTCGGTGTACTTCCGCGACGTCACCGACAGAAAGGCCCGCGAACGCGAACTCGAGGAGGCGCGGCGGCGCTACCAGACGATCGTGGAACAGTTCCCCAACGGGGCGGTGGCGCTGGTCGACGAGGACCTCCGTTACCAGGCGGTCGGCGGGACGCCGATCGAAGAGGCGAACGTGACGGTCGAGGAGATCACTGGCCAGCACCTCGACGAGGTTCTCGACCCGGCTGTGGCCGAGATCCTGCTCCCGCGGTACGAGGCGGCCCTCGACGGCGAAAGGGGCACCATTGAGGCGAGTATCGGCGAGCACGTCTACCGGTTCCACGTCCACCCCGTGCGTGACGACGACGGAGACGTCTTTGGCGCGCTCGGCATGTCCCAGGACGTCACCGAGCGCAAGGCCCGCGAGCAGGAACTGCAGCTCTACGAGACCATCGTCGACACCATCGACGACGGCGTCTACGTCCTCGACGAGGACTTCTGTTTCACCAAGGTGAACGACGCCTACGTCGAGATGACGGGGTACGACCGCGACGAACTGCTCGGCACGCACTGCTCGCTGGTGATCGACGACGAGGTTTCGATGGCGTCCGCCAACCTCACCCGCGCGATGGCCGCCGGCGAGACCGACTCCGCGACGCTCGAAGCCGACCTCCACCGCAAGGACGGGAGTACGATCAGAGCCGAGAGCCGGTTCACGCCCCTGCCGAACGACGACCCCGAGAATCCCCGGAAGATCGGCGTCGTCCGCGACGTCTCGGAACGGGTCCAGCGGGAGCGGGAGCTGGAACGGCGCGTGCGCCAGCAGGAGGTCGTCACCGAACTCGGCCAGCGTGCCCTGGAGGACCGCGACCTCGACGGCCTGCTGACCGAGGCGGCAGAGCGCGTGGCGGAGACGCTGGAAACCGACTTCACGGAGGTCCTCGAACTCCAGCCCGACGGCGAGGAGCTCCTGTTGCGCGAGGGGATCGGCTGGCGCGAGGGCACCGTCGGCCAGACCACCGTCCCGGCCACGGAAGACGGCTCCCAGGCGGCCCACACGCTCAGCGTGGACGAACCGGTCGTCGTCGAAGCGCACGCGTCCGAGTCCCGGTTCGTCGCGCCGGACCTCCTCGATAGTCACGACGTCAGCTCCGGCATCACCACCATCGTCGGTCCCATCGACGAGCCGTGGGGCATCCTCGGGACGCACGACACCGACGAGCGCCCGTTCTCGGACAACGACGTCGCCTTCGTCCAGTCGGTCGCCAACATCCTCGCGAACGCGATCGAGCGCCACGACTACGAGGCAGAACTCGTCCGTCAGCGCGAACGACTCGACGCGCTGAACAACCTCAACGGCGTCGTCAGGAACGTCACTGAGGCGGCCATCGAACAGTCCACCCGCGAGGAGATCGAACGGGTCGTCTGCGAGGCGCTCGCCGAGAGCAACTCCTACGCGTTCGCCTGGACCGGCGAAGTCGATCCGATCACGGAGACCGTCGCCGCCAGGGCCGAAGCAGGGGTAGAGGGGTACCTCGACGACGTGACCATCTCCGTCGACCCAGACGATCCCCGGAGCGAGGGCGCAACCGGCCGGGCGCTCCGGACGGGGACGGTCCAGACGACCCGGGACGTCCTCGACGACGACCGCTACGACCAGTGGCGCGAGCACGTCGAGGAGTTCGGCTTCCGGTCGTCTGCGGCGATCCCGATGACCCACGAGGGGACCACCTTCGGCGTCCTCAACGTTTACGCGGAGCGCCCGGACGCCTTCGAGGGCGAAGAGCGGATGGTCGTCGCCCAGCTCGGCGAGGTCCTCGGCCACGCCATCGCGGCCGTCGAACGCAAGCGGGCACTCATGAGCGACGAGGTCGTCGAGCTCGAGTTCCGCATCGCGAACGCCTTCGAGTCGATCGGCCTCTCCCTGGACCCCGACGGGCGGATCGTCCTCCGCGAGACCGTCCCCATCCGGGACCACGAGTACCTCGTCTACGGGACCGTGACCGAGGACGCCGTCGACGACCTGTCCGCCATCGTCGACGCACTCGATCACTGGACGGACGTGACGGTCCACGACGGCGAGGGGGCGCGCACGTTCGAGCTCCGGCTGTCGGAGCCGCCGGTGCTGTCGACTGTCGCGTCGCTCGGCGGGACCGTCGACGAGGCCGTCATCGAGGACGGCGACTACCGAATGGCGATCCACCTGTCGCCGAGCGCCGACGTACGCACGCTCATCGACGCGGTCCAGGACGCCTACCCCACCGCCGAGATGCTCCGGCGTCGCCAGATCACGCGGGCCACCGACGCCAGCGAGCGCGTCGAGAGTGTCCTCACGGAGGGACTGACCGACCGCCAGCGGACCGCCCTTCGCGCCGCCTACCACGCCGACTTCTTCGAGTGGCCCCGCGAGACCACCGGCGAGGACCTCGCGGAGTCACTCGACGTCTCGCCACCGACCTTCCACCAGCACCTCCGCAAGGCCGAGCGGAAGGTCTTCGAGTCGCTGCTCACCGAGGGCGACGTCGCCGAGCCCTTGACCTGACGAGCGGCGCGGCGAGGGTCCTACAGCCCTGTCGGGTGGTCGACGAACGTGGTCTCGAGTCCCCACGACCCCACCAGCTCCGCCAGCGACCGGACCCCGAAGGTCTCCGTGGCGTAGTGACCACCGAGGACCACGTGGATCCCCGCCTCCCGGGCCTCGTGGTAGACCTGCTGTTTGCCCTCGCCGGTCAGGAGCAGATCCGCGCCGGCGTCGACGGCCTCGCCGAGCCAGTCCGCGCCGCTGCCGGTGACGATGGCCACGTCGCGGACCGTGCTCGGCCCGAAGTCCAGCGTCTGGATCGACCCGTCGCCCGTGTCGAGAGCGTCTTCGAGCGTCTCCCGGAGGGCCGGCAACGGGAGAGGGTCGGGCAGGGACCCACGCTGGCCGACGTACTCCCCGCCGTGGGTCCCGAAGGGAGCCCGATTCCCGAGGTCAAGCAGGTCGGCCAGTCCCGCCGCGTTCCCGCGTTCCTGGTGACCGTCGAGCGGGAGGTGCGAGACGTACAGACCCACGTCGTGTGCGATCAGCGGCGCGATGCGCCCGTACTGGATCCCGGTGACCCGCTCGATGCCGCCCCAGGAGAGGCCGTGGTGGGTCACGAGTAGGTCCGCGCCCGCCTCAACCGCCCGATCGATGGTCGCCTGCGCGGCGTCCACTGCGAACGCGACGTGCTCGACGGGCACCTCGCGCCGGCCGACCTGAAGGCCGTTGGCACTCGCGTCGACGTCTGCGTAGGCGGCGGTGTCGAGTTCGTCGTCGAGTCGCGCACAGAGCTCCGAACACTGCATGCGCCCGCCTTCGACGGCCTCCCTGTTAGGCGTTCGCCGTCGCGGCCGACCTACGTGTCCTCGGGTTTCACCAGCTGGCCGTCGTCCTCGGCGATCAGACCGCGGTCGACGGCGACGTCGATGACCTTCGCGCAGTCGGCCCGTCCCACCTGGTAGGCATTGGCTGCGACGACTTCGATTTCCTCGCGGTCGACGGGGAACTCGCGGTTCTGGAGCAACCGCATGACCTTGTTGTACTCCAGCGCCGAGATGTCGTGCTTGCCCTCGACCACCGCGCGCTCGCCGTCGTCGGCGTCGTCCGCATCGGCAGCATCGGGGGTGTCCGAATCACCGGCGTCGTCCGCGGCCGTCGAATCGCCGGCCGCTCCCGTGTCGAGTGCAGCCGTAGTGGACTCGGATGTCTCTGGCTCCGAGTGCGTGGTGGACTGTTCCTCGGGCCCCGGTTCCGTCGCTGTCTCGTCTGTCTGGCGCGGGTCTGGAACCGCGTTCCCGTCGGCGTCGGTGCCGGGTGACGCCGCGGAGGCAGTGGGTTCCGTATCGGGGTCGACGAGCAGGTCGTCCGCGTCGGCCGGCGCGTCGACCGTCGGGGAGCCGGACTGCGCGGTCCGGAACGCGTCACCCAGTTCGGCGACGACGGCGTCGAGTTTCTCGTGACAGGACGCACAGAGCGTGACGGTCGTCGGGTCTGTGTCGTCCGCGCGGAGGGACTCGGGGGCGATCGGGTAGTCGTCGACGGGGTCGTCGAGGGCGGTTCCGCAGAAGTAACAGGCGGAGAGCTGTGGCATACTCTCACCTCCGAGTGGGTCAGTAAAAACCCCACGGCCTGCTGGTTTGGGGGTTGCCTGGGGACCGTTGTCGAGGGATTCCCGTTATCTGAGCGTCGATACGTCCAGACCGCCCTCGGCCCGCTCGCTATGGACCGTCTGTTTCGGACTTGCAAACACTGCCGAATGAAAGCCCTCGGCCCGCTCGCGGACGCTGAGCGACATATCCTCACTGCGTTCGGATAGGGGTCGCTCCGCGACTTCCTTCGCTTCGCTCAGCGCCACCGGGCTCACGGCTTCGCCGTTCGCGCAGACCGAGGCCTCCCGTTGGTCGGCCTCGCGGGCCTCACCCTTTCAGTCCACCCAGGGACCGCACCGCGACCGCACCACTCGCCTCCCCAACCGACTCACTCGCTCACTGCGTTCGCTCGCTCGTCCCTCGCACAACTCAGTCGCGCGGTCCTGCCGGACACGCGCGACAGTGCGCGCCACGTGGAAGAATGGGCTCGGTCGTTACCTACTGCGGTCCGCGTGCGCGAAAACGAACTCCCGGAGCAACTTCGCGGCCAGCGTCGCGGCCTGGCCGTCGTCGCGGTCGTTGACCTCCACGACGTCGAACCCGACGGCGTGGGGCGCGACGGCGCGGACGGCGTCGCGCATCGTCGCGGGGTCGAGGCCGAAGGGCTCCTTCGTGCCGGTTCCAGGCGCGAATCCCGGGTCGGCGGCGTCGACGTCGACGGAGAGGTAGGCACGTCGCCCGTCCAGGTTGGGGTCCCAGCCTGGCACCTCCTCGGGTGGAACGGCGGTCACGTCGTCGGCGCCGGCGCGGTCCCACTCGGCTTCGCTGCCGGAACGAGCCCCGAGGACGACAGCTTCGTCGGCCTCCGCGAGGGCGTGTCGGGTGACGGTCGCGTGACTCAGGGGATTCCCGCGGTAGGCCTCGCGGAGGTCGAGGTGGGCGTCGAGACAGACGAAGACGTCGAACTCGAGCGCACGGCAGGCGGCGACGCTGACGCTGTGTTCACCGCCGAGGAGGAGCGGGCGAATCCCTGCGGCGGCGAGGTCGCCGATGGTACCCGCCAGAAACGTGAGGTAGGAGTCGACGTCGTCGGTGGGCCCGACGTCGCCGTGGTCGTGGACCGCACAGTCGGTGAAGTGCTGGCCGGTGTGGGGATCGTAGTCCTCGAAGCCCCCGGCGTAGTGGCGGACGCGGCGCGGGCCGAAGCGGGCGCCGGGCTCGAAGGTCGTCGTCGCGTCGAGGGGTGCGCCGACGACGGCGTAGTCGGCGGCGGACCGGTCCGCGCTCGCACCAGGGAAGCCCATCGGGGCCTAGTCGGTGAGGATCTTGCGCTGCTCTTCCATCTCGAGGTACTCGATCTCGTCGTCGGGCGAGAGGGAGATGTCGTCGGGCACGCGCATCGTGAAGGTGTCGTAGGTCTCGAGGTCCATCACCTGGGCGTCGTCGTCCTGGACGGAGACGACCTGTCCCTGCTTGCGGTTGATGATCGGGACCCAGATCTTGGCATCGACGGGCTGGGAAAGCGAGCGCTTCTTGCCGTCGAAGACCCCCGCGGCGTCGATGCGGGCCTTCGCACTGCCGTGTTTGCCCGGCTTGGCCGTGCTGTAGGAGTTGATCTTGCAGGGGGCGTCGTCGATCATGACGTAGCTCCCCTCGTCCAGATCCCGGACCTCGGACTGCTGCTTTGCCATGGTGACGTGTCGTCCACCGACCGGTATAAACGGTTTGGAACGTCAGAGCCGGCCTCACTGCAGCACGCGTGGCCGATCCCCGCTCACGCCGTCTCGTCTCCACCGTCCGGTCGATCCTCGGTCTCCCGGCCCGCCGTCTCGGTGTCGGGTCCCGCTGGGCCTTCCTCGTCGACGATCGGGATGTCCACCGATCGGGCCGTGGCGGTTCCCGACTCGGTCGCGCCGCCCCGGTCGGCCCGGGACGCGTCCTCCGGCGCCACGACGTCGACGTCCCCGTAGCCTACGGCGGCCTCGTCGCCCTCCCGCTGGCGCATCTCGTGGCGGGTGAACTGCGGTTGGGCGCGAATGCCGCCGCGCTCGCGGAACGAGCGATAGAGCAGGCCGAGCGCGAGGATCGTCAGCGCGAACGGCACGGCCGCCGCTTCGACGGTATCGAAGGCGTACAGGACCGTCGTCGAGAGGACGCCCGTCGCGAAGGTCATGCCGTAGACGAGGCGTCGGGCGAGCGTCGTCAGGTGGTCGTCCGAGTCCTCGATGTCGGCCCGGACGCGGAGGTCGTCGCGCTCGACGCGGTCGAGCGTCGACTCCAGTTTCGGTGGCACCCGGAGGATGGACTCGCCGGCCTCACGAACCTCGGTCGCCCGGTCGGCCACGAACTCGCGGGCGCCAGCGGTGAGATAGCCCTCCTCGCGGAGGAAGTCCGTCGCCACGTCGATGAAGTCGAAGTCGGAGTCGAGCGAGACGCAGACGCCCTCGACCACCGTGGCGACCCGGAGGACGAGCGCGAGGTTCGAGGGAAGGCGCAGCGGGAACTCGTAGATGGTGTCCTCGACCTGGCCGATGATCTGCTGGACGCGGTAGTGTTCGATGTCTTCGCCCCGGGCGTCGGCGATGGCCAGTTCCATCACGTCGCCCATGACCTGGCGGTCGGCCTCGGGCGAGAGCGTGCCCATCTCGATGAGGGCGTCGAGGATGGCGTCGATGTCCTGGCGGGCGACGGCGCTGTAGAAGTCGACGATTTTCTCCTGGACGAACGAGTCGACGTACCCGCTCATCCCGAAGTCGTAGAAGACGAGCGTCCCGTCGTCCTGGACCGCGAGGTTGCCGGGGTGTGGATCGGCGTGGAAGACGCCGTCCTCGATGATCATCTCCATGTACGAGCGCTGGAGCGTCCGGGCGAGGGCCGTCCGATCGACGCCCGCGGCGTCCAGGGCATCGACGTCGGTGATCTTCGTGCCCTCGACGTACTCCATCGTGAGCACGCGGCCGGTGGAATGACTCTCGACGACGCCCGGCATCCGAACGTCGTCACGGTCCTGGAAGTTCCCGCGAATCTCGGTGAGCATCCGGGCCTCGCGGCGGTAGTCCATCTCCTGGCGGATCGTCCGGGCGAACTCGTCGGCCAGCGTCTCCAGGGAAAAGGAGCGCGCCTCCCCGACGAACCGCATCACGACCGGGAGTGTCCAGCGGATGACCCGGAGGTCGGACTCGACGAGCGTCTCGACCCCGGGTCGCCGTACCTTGATCGCCACGGGCTGGCCGTCGACGCTGGCCCGGTAGACTTGGCCCAGGCTGGCACCGCTGATGGCGTCGGTCTCGAAGTCGTCGAATCGGTCGTCGACCGGCCCGAGTTCGTCCTCGAGGACCAGTCGGGCGTCGTCCCAGTCCGCCGGCGGGACGCGGTCCTGGAGCTTCGTGAACTCGTCGACGTACTCCGGGGGCAGGATGTCGGGCCGCGTCGAGAGGAGCTGGCCGAGCTTGATGAACGTCGGCCCGAGGGTGAGCAGCGAGTCGAGCAGCGCGGCCGCGCGCTCGCGGCGCTGGGCAGCCGTCACCTCCCGGGAGCCGCCGAATAGCAGGAAACGACGCCGGTCGCGCGCGTAGGCGAGCGCCAGCGGCAGGAACTGCCACGTGACGACCACGAACCGCCAGTACGCGCGGGGGTTCACCGGCGGGCCACCCCGTTGTCAGCTCCCCTCGATGGGTACGGACGAGGCGGGCGTGGCGGACCGCTTGGGAATCCGGAGTTCGAGGACGCCGCGGTCCATCTTCCCCTCGGCACCGGCACCGGTCGCGTCGGGCGGGAGCGGCAGCGCGACGTCCAGAAAGACCGACCGATCCTCGTCGACGTACTCGAAGCCCGTCGGCACGTCTTTGACCCGACTCGCCTCGATGGTCAGCCTGCCGCCGGCGATGGACGCGTCGACCGTCCCGGGGGTGGTCCCCGGCAGGTCGATCACGAGCAGGTACTCCGTCGGACTCTCCCGGAGGTCGGCGTACACCGGACGAGGCAACGTGCGCAAGGCGTCGCGCAGCGCGGACATGCTCTGTGGTTGGGACGCTGGGGCGAAAAAGTCCCCGGTACAACCCGTTGGTGAGTTGTCATCGGCGGCGCGAGCACACCGGTCCAGTGTGGGAACTCAGGTGTCGACGTCGGTCAGCGTCGTCACCCGGTGGTCACCGAGCGACGGCGCGGACTCGGCCAGCCGGTCGTGGCGCTGGACGTGGACCGCGTCGAGGCCGGCGTTCCGGGCCGCGCCCACGTCCGAGGGGGCGTCCCCGACCATGACGCCCCGGTGGCCGTTCCCCCCGACGTCGAGCCCGTTCATCGCCAGTTCCATCGGACGGGGATCGGGCTTCCAGCCGGTCTCCTCGGTACAGCAGACGACGGCGTCGAACCAGTCCGCGATGTCGAGGGCGTCGAGGATCGGCTCGGTGAGGTAGGGCTGGCAGTGGGTCACGAGGCCCACCGGCCGATCCCTGGCGGGGACGAACTCCGCGGCGTCGTCGTAGACGTACGTCGCCTCGGCCCGCGAAACGGGATCCTCGACCGCGTGGAAGGTCTCCCAGAACGACTCGGGAGTCACGTCGTGGGCGTCGAGGACGGCCTCGCGCTCCGCATCGACCTCGTACCAGAGGCGCTCGGCCTCGGCCGGGCTGAACGCTCTGCCCAGCCGATCCCCAACCTCCCCCATCACCTCGTGGACGTACGACTCCTCGATGTCCACGACGGTGCCGTCGAGGTCGAGCAACCAGAAGTCGTAGGGGCGACCGGGCATCGGGCTGTGTCTGTAGGAGACCGCCGGGCAAGTACCTTCTGGCGAGGGGATCACTCGGCGAGGTCGTTCAGCCGCCCCGCGAGGTCGACGTCCTTCGCGGTGATCCCGCCGGCGTCGTGGGTCGTCAGCCGGACCTCGACTTCCGCGTAGCCGATGGTCATCTCCGGGTGGTGCCAGGCCTCCTCGGCGAGGCCGCCGGCGCCGGCGGCAAAGCCCACGCCGTCGAGGTACCCGTCGAACTCGAAGGTCCGGACGAGTTCGTCGCCGTCTCGCTTCCAGCCGTCCGGGCACTGTGCCTCGATTTCGTCGTCGGAGAGCAGGTCCGCCATACGTACCTCGACGAGTGCCGGCCCGTTGACTGTTTTGGTGGGTCCGGCACGATAGGGGCTTCACTGATCGCGACGAGCGATCCCGAGGGTGGAAATCGCCCATATAGATCAGTTACAGAGACATCCTCTTAATCTGTTCTTACCGAGTTCGGGGCTGCACTCGGTACCACCCACCCTCGACCGCGATTCACAGTCTATAGGACCTCAGTACCGAAATTCCCACTCTCCACCTCACGACTCGGACTTCGTTTGCGAAGCGCGATTTGCGTCCAGTGTATTGGAGTTGATAGCCGATTTACGGTGTGATGGTGGCCATTACCGCAGTTTCCTGCGAGATACTGCCGGCCAACAGCGTGATCGCCGATAAAGATATAAAAACTGTGTAGATCTACTTTTTATCAGTTTTCAGTTATTAGTTAGTGCCGTCGTCGCGACGACTACGAGGCGAACGGCAGCTGCAAAATTGACGGACCGCCGAGGGTCAGGTGGCCCGGCAGTGGTCGGTGGGACGCTGTCAGTCGTCGAGACGGTCGGCCGCGCAGTGGCCGGAAACGGCCGGCCCCCGCGGCCTCACTGGGTGTTGGCTGGCTGCGTCTCCGGCTCCGGGCCGGGTTCGCCACCGGGGGTCTCCTGGTCACCGACGGCCGCGCCCGCCTGCTCCTGCTGGCTCGTCCCCGGCGCCTGCCAGGGTTCTGGCTCCGGCGTCGGCGCCTGCCCAGTCGGCGGCTGTCGGGGCTGTCTCCCCGAGACTGGCGGTTGCTGGGGCGTTCCAGCCTGGGGCGGAGAACCGTAGCGCTCGGAAGACTGGTGGGCCTCGCGTTGTGGTGGCTGCTGGGCGTAGCCCTGCCGTGGGGCCTGCGGGGGCTGCTCGGACCCCGTTTGCGTGGAATGGCGACCCCGGGCCGTTCCCTGGGGCACCTGGCCCCCCTGGTGGGGTGAGTGCCCGAACTGGGAGGTCTGCTGGCCGAACTGCTCGGTGGCCTGGCCGGCCCGCTGCATCGACTGGACGCCCTGCTGGGCCATCGACTCCGTCTCCCGGGCCGTCTCCTCGAGGGTCTGGATGTAGCGGTCGAACAGTTGCTTCGTCAGGCGGAGGCTACGAGACTGGGCCCACTCCGTCATTTCGAGGCCATTGAGGAACAGTTGCGCCGCCCCCTTCTGAGCCTGAACGGTCTGCTCCAGCGGATACTGCA
>Ga0207756_100576_pt1 | contig 10850 bp, 8 predicted proteins | sample A23M1SouthBayCA_FD_187748 | JGI IMG/M metagenome (GOLD analysis project Ga0207756, IMG submission 187748) | Aerobic enrichment media microbial communities from Eden Landing Ponds, California, USA - A23 M1 (3) (SPAdes) | ecosystem: Environmental > Aquatic > Marine > Unclassified | place...
CCGCCGCGACGGACGGTGGGGCACCGGTCGCGACGGCGGCCGAATCGAATGTGGCGCGCCAGTCGATCCCCGACCCTGACGAGTTCGACGTTGTCGCCGGGAAGGGCGTCGTCGCCACTGCCGATGGTCACGAAGTTGTCGTCGGCAATCGCGCACTGCTGGACGACCGCGGCGTCGACGTCCCCAGTCGGGTCGCCGAGTACGTTCGCGAGCGTGAGGAGCGCGGCGAGACGGTCGTCCACGTCGTCCGTGAGGGGGACAGCATCGGCGCAATCGCGATGCGGGACGAACCCCGGGAGACCGCTCCCGGCGTCGTCGCCGCGCTCCAAGACGCGGGCATCGAGACGGTGATGCTCACCGGCGACAACGAGCGCACGGCCGCCGCGGTCGCAGAGACGGTCGGCATCGACGAGTACCGCGCTGCACTCCTCCCGGAGGACAAGCAGGCCGTCATCCAGAGCTACCAGGCCGACGGTCACGTCGTCGCGATGGTCGGCGACGGCATCAACGACGCGCCGTCGCTGGCGACCGCCGACGTCGGCATCGCCATGGGTGCCGCCGGGACGGACACCGCCATCGAGACGGCGGACATGGCGCTGATGGCCGACGACCTCGAACGCATCCCGTACGCGGTCGAACTGAGCAAAGCGACGCGCTGGAACGTCCTCGAGAACGTCGGGCTCGCGGTCCTGACGGTGGCGCTCCTGCTCGCGGGCGTGCTCACGAGCTACGTCACGCTCGCTGCCGGGATGCTGGTCCACGAAGCCAGCGTCCTCGCAGTCATCTTCAACGGGATGCGACTGCTCCGGCACTGACGACGACAGACGATCACCGAAACCAAAACACACAATGACAGACACCCAGAATCCGACCGACGCACCCGACGCCGCAGCCGAACTGGCCGTCGAATACGACGCCGACCCGATCGAGATCCGCGATCCGGTCGCCGAAGCACTTGCCGTCCTCGATCCCGGCGATCCGTTCGTCATCACGTACGCGGACGCCGTGAGAGCGGCCGGACACTCCTGTGCGACCGCCTCGGGCGCCTACCGGATCGTCCAGCTCGGGCTCGACGCGCTGTATCCCGACGACTACCCCGTCCGGAGCGACGTCGAAGTGCACGTCCCCGGTTCGCGGGACGACGCCACGTACGGCGTGATGGCGCGCATCGTCTCGTACGTGACCGGCGCCACCGAAGACGACGGTTTCGGCGGCCTCGCCGGCGGCCACGGAGGCCGTCGCGACCTCCTCCACTTCGACGCCTTCGACCCGGGAACCAGCGACCCGACGTTCCGCTTCGAGCGTACCGACGTCGGAGAGACCGTCGAGGTGACCTACCACGTCAGCGAGGTTCCCGACGGTGGGACAGCGATCGGGAATCTCGGGAGGATACTCGAGGACTCGGCGAGCGAGCAGGAGCGAACGGCGTTCGCCGAGGCCTGGCACCGCCGCGTGCAAGCCGTCCTCACCGACGACTCGCTGTTCACCGTCGAAACGGCGTAGCATCGCGCGATGACCGCCCGATGTCGGTAGCCTGCCAGCAGTTCGCTCGGAACTCGCTTTCGGCGTCCACCGCGTTCGACTCACGGCCGTCGAGGCCGTCGAAGATGTTCGGGTGAATTTCCCAGGGGCCGGATGAACCCCACCAGTCTTCGCGTTCGACCAGTCGACGCGTTCGCGATGCGAACACTGAGGCCGAACGTATTCGCGTGCCTCGTCAGCGGGCAGGAACGCGCTCCGGGGGTTATGGTGCCGACCGCGATACGTCGGTGTGTGGAGGAAGACGAACATGAGTGATCTAAACCGACGCGACTTCGTCCGTATGATCGCGGCGACGACTATCGGGGTGACGATCGCGGGCTGTTCTAGCGGTTCGACTACCGAAACCGAGAGCGACGGTGGCGACGCGACCGACGGCGGTGACGGCGGTAGCGGTGAGGAGTGGCAGTCGACGAGTACCGTCGAGATGACCGACGGACTGGTGTACGCACCCGAGCGCATCGAGGTCGAGACGGGGACGACGGTCACGTGGGAGAACACGGGGAACATCGGACACACCGTGACCGCGTACGACGACTCGATTCCCGAGGGCGCGAGTTACTTCGCGTCCGGTGGATTCGACTCGCAGGACGCGGCCGTCGACGGCTACGAGAGCGACACCGAGGGCAACGTCGAAGCGGGCGAGTCCTACGAGCACACGTTCGAGACGGCGGGCACGTACGAGTACTACTGCATCCCCCACGAGATGAACGGGATGGTCGGCTTCGTCAAAGTGGTCTGAGAGGACATTACAATGACTCAACATTCGAACGGCGCGGGCGAATCGGGCGACGGACGCGACGACCTCGGGGTCCCTGACCCGAACGAGGTCGTCGAGCGACACGAGCGCGAGCTCCGGAGCGTGCTCGCCGAGGTGGAGGAGCCGACGCCCGAAGACGACGACTCGGTGTCCCTCCAGCTCGCCGGACTGGAGCTCGAGCGACGGGACTTCATGAAGGCGGGCGCGGCCGCTGGTGCGATGAGTGCACTCGGCGGCTGCGTGGGTGGCCTCACCGACATGGGTGGCGGCACCGAGACCGAGAACTCCGGCGGCGGGTCGACGCCCGACCACAAGGTTCCGCCGGGCGAACACGACGAGTACTACGGCTTCTGGTCGGGCGGGCACTCCGGCGAGATCCGTATCGTCGGGATGCCGTCGATGCGAATCCTGACGCGCATCCCGACGTTCAACACGGAGCCGGCGAAGGGGTACGGGTACGACGACAAGTCCAAGGAGGTCCTCGAGGAGGGCGGCGACTACACGTGGGGTGACAACCACCACCCGGCGCTCTCGGAGACCGACGGCGACTACGACGGCGAGTACCTGTTCGTCAACGACAAGGCGAACGGCCGCGTCGCGCGCATCGACCTGAAGTACTTCGAGACGGACGCGATCCTCGACGTCCCGAACGTCCAGGCAGTGCACGGGTTCACCGTGCAGAGCCCGGACACCAAGTACCTGTTCGGGAACGGCGAGTTCCGGACGCCCACGCCGAACGACGGCCGGGACCTGCGGTCGCCCGAGAAGTACGACTCGCTCTTCACCGCCATCGACCCCGAGTCGATGACCGCGGAGTTCCAGGTGCGGGTGGACGGGAACCTCGACATCCTCGACACGGACAAGGACGGTCGCTGGGCGATCGCGTCGGCGTACAACGACGAGGAGGCGACGTCGATCAGTGGGATGACGCGGGACGACCGCGACTACGTGAAGGCGTTCGACGTTCCAGCCATCGAGGCGCTCGTCGAGAGCGGCGACTACGAGGAGACGGTCAACGGCGTCCCGATCGTCGACGGCACGCAGGAGTCCCCGCACAACAGCGGAAGCGACCCGATCGTGCGGTACGTTCCGACGCCGAAGAGCCCGCACTGCGTCGAGGTCGGACCGAACGGCGACTACGCGTTCGTCGCCGGGAAGCTCTCGCCGACAGTGACGATGCTCGACATCGACGCGCTCGACGAGGTCGACGATCCGGCGGACGCCGTCGCCGGCCGGCCGAAGGTCGGACTCGGGCCGCTGCACACGACCTTCGACGGGAACGGGCACGCGTACACGAGCCTGTTCATCGACTCGCAGGTCGCGAAGTGGGACATCGACGCGGCCGTCGAGGCCGACTCGGGGTCGACGGAGCCGATCCTGGAGAAGCAGGACGTCCACTACAACCCCGGGCACATCCAGGCGATCGAGGGGATGACGACGGACCCGGACGGCGAGTGGCTCGTCAGCCTGAACAAGCTCTCGAAGGACCGGTTCCTGCCGGTCGGCCCGATCCATCCGGACAACGACCAGCTGATCCACATCGGGCAGGGCGACAAGGAGATGGAACTCGTCGCCGACCACCCGGCGTACCCCGAGCCGCACGACTGCGTGTTCGCGCACAAGGACAAGATCCAGCCGGCCACGACGTACGACAAGGGCGACGTGGACGCGCCGTTCGTCACCGAGTCGGACTCGGGCGTCGAGCGCACCGGCGACGGCTCGGTGCACGTCAAGCTGTCCGCGAAGCGCTCCGAGTACGGGATGTCCGACTTCACGGTGCAGGCGGGCGACGAGGTCCGGATGACGGTGACGAACATCGAGGGCGTCGCGGACATGATCCACGGCCTCGCCCTCCCGGAGCACGACGTGCACCTCGCCGTCGCGCCCCAGGACACGCGCGAGGCGACGTTCACGGCGGACGAACCCGGCGTGTACTGGATCTACTGCACGTACTTCTGCAGCGCGCTCCACCTGGAGATGCGCTCGCGGATGATCGTCGAACCGTCCGAGTGAGGCGACAGACCGACGACGCGATCGATTCCCGGCGCGACCGCCGGGGGACGCCAGCGGGGCGTCCACGGAGGACCCGCGGTGCGACGCGTTCCGAGGCGACGTGCGGTACGCGCGGCCGAGAGGCACGCCGCGTCGATTCCAAGAGAGACCGTTCCCCCAGGAGGATTCAAGAATGCGACTCCCGAGCCAGTCCGAGTTCGTCCAGGTGAGGCGCCTGTTCCCGGTGCTAGCGGCGGTGCTGTTCGTCGGGGCGCTCGCGCTCCCGATGTGGACCATCGAGGTGCACGCCGTCCAGTACCCGAACACGGCCCTGAACCTGCAGCTGTACGCGTACCCGCAAATCACCGGCGACTACGCCGAGATGGCGGCGTTGAACCACTACATCGGGTTCTACTACCCGGATCCGGTGCTCGTCGAGCCGAACTTCGACGTGCACGAGAACGCCGTCGGAGTGCCCGAGTGGTCGCTCGGGCCGCTGGCGTTCGTCGGGTGCGCGGCAACCGGGTTGTTCGTCGCGCTCGCGCCGACGGAGTCGAAGCTCCGGACGGGCCTGATCGCGCAGGCCGTCGGAACGGTCACGGTGTTCACGGGCATGATGGTGCTCATCCAGTACCGGCTGTACGAGGTCGGCCACAGCCTCGACCCGGACGCGCCCGTGATGGGCGTCGAGGGGTTCACCCCGCCGCTGTGGGGCACGTACGAGATCGCGAACATCACGAGTTACTCGCGGTTCGGCGCGGGCGCGTACGTCTCGATGGTCGCGATCGCGTTGCTGCTGGTGGCGGTCAGGCATCGAAACGACGCGGCGACGCCGCGGGACCTCCTCGCTTCCCTCGCGGCGCTGCGGCAGGGGGACGTCCTGGGGCGACTGCCGGTCGTGGGCGGGGACGACGATCCCGGGAGGAGCGTCGACGACCCCGGGGCGAGCGTCGACGACCGTCAGCGAGGTGGGTGACGTGACGATCGAGACCGTCGTCGAGCGCGGGTTCGTGGGCGTCGCGGTCGTCGCGGTCGCCGCGCTCGTCGTCGTGGGCGCGATCGTGCCGGCAGTGACGAGCGTCGGCGCGACCAGCGCCACCGCGGCCGAACCCTCCACCGTGGACGCGAGCGCGACGCATCCGTCGATCTCGTACGACGAGCCCGTCGACGACCGCGACCCGTCGTTCGACGTGCCGGAGCGCGACGGCGTCGCGCGGGTCGACGGCGAGGAATACGACTCCCTCGACGGGGCGCTCGACGCCGCCGACGATGGGGACGTCGTCGTCGTGGACGGCGTCGTCTCCGGACCAGTCACCGTCGAGACGTCGAACGTCACGGTCAGGAGCGTCGAGGGCGCGTGGGGCGTCGTCGACGCCGGCGGCGACGGCGACGCGCTCACGGTCGCCGCTGACGGCGTGACGGTCGATCGCCTCTGGGTTCGGAACTCCGGGTACAGCGCCGAGGACAACGACGCCGGCATCTTCGTCGAGGCCGACGACGTCACCGTCCGCGACGCCCGCGTCACCGAGAGCACGTTCGGCGTCTGGGTCGACGGCGCGTCCGACGCCGAGGTCGCGAACTCGACGATCGTCGGCCGCGACGACGTCCCCGACCGCTCGAACCGCGGCAACGGCATCCAGCTCTGGCGCGCCGGGAACGCGACCGTTCGCGACAACCGGATCACGGACGCCCGCGACGGCATCTACTACTCGTGGGCGAACGACGTCGAGGCCTCGAACAACACCCTGTGGGACCTCCGGTACGGCGTGCACTACATGTACAGCGACCACAACACCCTCCGGGGGAACGTCGCGTTCGACAACGACGTCGGGTACGCGCTCATGGTGTCGAACCACCTCACGATCGTCGACAACGTCGCCGTGAACAACACCGGCCGGTCGGGGCACGGCATGATGGTGAAGTCGATCGACGATTCGACGATCGCCGGGAACCACCTCGTCGGGAACGACAAGGCCCTGTTCGCGTACAACTCGCTGCACAACGAGATCGCGTCGAACCTCGTGCTCGCGAACGACGTCGGCGTCCACCTGTCCGCGGGGAGTACCGACGAACGCATCCACCGCAACACGTTCGTCGACAACCGCGATCCCGTGCTGGCGGACGTCGGCAGGCAGGTGGTCTGGAACGAGTCCGCCGGGAACTTCTGGGCGGACGCGACCGTGCGGGACGTCGACGACGACGGGATCAGCGAAGTGCGGCATCGACCGTCCGGGCTCGTGGACCGCTTGCGACGCGAGAACCCGCAGGTCGCGGTGTTCTCGCGATCGCCGGCGGTGGGCGTGCTCGAGCTCGCGGAGAGCCGGGTTCCCCTCGTCGAGTCCCCGGGCGTCGTCGACCACCGACCGCTCGCGACGCCGGTTCACGACTGGAGGCGATACTATGATCGAAATTGAGAACGCGACGAAGACGTTCGGTGACGTGACGGCGCTCGACGGCGTCTCGATGACCGTCGACGAGGGAGCGGCGGTCGGGCTGGTCGGGACGAACGGCGCGGGGAAGACGACCCTGTTCCGGTTGCTCGTCGGGCACGCGACGGTCGACGACGGGCGCCTCGAGGTCGCTGGCCAGTCGCCGACCGCGGACGCCGCGCTCCGCGAGCGCGTCGGGTTCGTCCCGGAGGACGCGGCGTTCGACCCCCGACTCACGGCCCGCGAGGTCCTCGCGTTGCACGCGAAGCTCCGCGGCGTCGACGCGGCGGACAGGGCCCAGCGCGTCGAGCGCGTCCTGGCGACCGTGGGGCTGGTGGACGCCGCGGACCGCCGGGTCGACGGCTACTCGAACGGGATGACCCAGCGCCTCGCGGTCGGTACCGCGCTCGTCCAGCGACCGGACGTCCTGCTGCTGGACGAGCCGACCGCGGCCCTGGACCCGCAGGGCGTCGACGCGTTCCACGCGGTGATCGACCGCGTGCGGGAGCGCACGAGCGTGACGCTCGTCGTCACGTCGCACGTCCTCGACGAGGTCGAGCGGCTCTGCGACCGCGTCGTCGTGCTCGACCGGGGCCGCGTTCGCGCTCGCGGGACCGTCGACGACGTCGCCGCGATCGGTGGCGACGAAGCCACCGTCACCCTCCGTCCGAGCGTGGACGACGGTTCGGGGGCGTTCCCCCTCGACCCGGAGACGATCGAGGGCGTCGACGACGCGGTCGCCGCGGCGCGTCGCGGCGATCGACTCGTCGCCACGTGCCCCCGCGACCTCGCGTTCGACGTGGTCGCGACCGCGCGAGAGACCGCGGACCTCGACGGGTTCGAGGTGGCAGAGCCCGGACTCGAGGACGCCTTCGACGCGATCGTCGACGGCCGCAGCGATCGCGTCGACGACGTCGAGTACGCGTCCGAGCGGCGCGACGACGGCGACAGTCACACCGGCGCCGACGAGGCCGCGACGACCCCGCAGCGCACGGACGGCGGTGTGCAGTCGGCCACGGCGCCTGGCGCGTCGCGCCTGCTCGCCGAGAGCGACGACTCGGTTCGCGAAATCGACGGCGAAGCCGCCGCGGCGACCGCGAGCGACGACCAGGACTCGAAGGGCTCCGCGGACGTGGGCGTGGCGCTCGCGACGCTCGCACGCCGCGAGTACCGGATCGCGTCCCGGTCGCGGTGGCCGATCGCGCTCGCGGTCCTGTTCGCTGCGTTCACCGTCGGCGTCGTCCAGTACGGGGCCACGGGCGCGGGATCGAGCACGATTCCGGCGGTCGTGGCGTCGGTCGCCGCGCTCTCGACGTACGTCGTGCCGCTCGCGGCGCTCGCGTTCGGGTACGCGACGGTCGTCGGCCCGCGGTCGCGCGGCGAACTGGACGTCCTGCGGGCGTTGCCGGTGCCCCGGTGGACGGTCGTCGTCGGCGCGTTCCTCGGCCGCGGGGCCTCGTTCGCCGGCGCGGTCGCGATCGGGTACGCGTTCGGCGCGGCGGCCCTGTTCCGCGTCGGCGGCGTCCCGGCAGTGGCCGCCGTCGTCCCGACGGTCGCCGCGGCTGCGCTCGCCGGCGTCGCCTTCCTCGGGATCGCGGTCGTCGCCTCGACCGTCGCGGCCGAGAAAGCTCACGCGCTGGGGCTCGCGCTGATCGCGTGGGCGTGGTTCGTGCTCGTGCACGACGTCGTCGCACTCACGGCCGTGGTGACGCTCGACCTGCCGGCGAGTGCACTCACCGCGCTCGTGCTCGCGAACCCCGCGGACCTCCTGCGGGTGCTCGGAACGGCGGGCGTCCCGAGCGCGACCGGCAGCACGGGCGCGCTGGCCGCCACGAACCTCTCGATCCCGGTCGTCGCGCTCGCGCTGGTCGCGTGGACGACGCTGACTGTCGGAATCGCTGCAGCCCTCGCGAACCGCAGGCAGTGAACTGGACGACGCCGACAGTGCCGCTCCGGCGATCGTCGCGGCAGTCGCGCTAACGGACTACCGATCGCGGACCTGCCGAGCGGGGGTCGAGGCGAGCGTCCAGAACTGCGTCCCCGGCATCCAGTTCGCAGCACGTCCCACGATCCAGGTGCTCCACTCGAGGATTACGCGGAACTGGCGTTCTTGCGGGTCCCTGAACGACGCTCGCACTCGCCGACAGCTATCGGTCGAATCGCGTGCGAGAAAGCGAACTCAGTCGGACTCGGACGCGGCGACGTAGCGTTCGGGGCACGTCCAATGGGCTTTCTTCGCCGCGGTGGAGTTGGGCGGATGCTCCGCGGTACACAACTCGCGCTGCTCGCTCCGGTCGACCGTCCGCCGCTCGGTGGTGTCCCCCCGTCGCTCGACGACAGTCACTCGCCGTGGCAGGTCGTCACCGAACCGTATCGTCGCACGGTACCACGTCGATGCCATGTCGGCTGTACACCCCAGCGAGACGGCGTTCTTCGACTTCGGGATCACGACGACTCGAAGCTCGTTGGCGTCCTCGTCGTACGTCGTCGAGTCGATGCCGACGCGGTTGCAACTACTCGAACCGTACGCCATGAATCCGAGGACGCTGACGGTTCCTGCGGCCTCGTCGAACGAGACGATCGTCGGCCGCTGCTCGCGGTTCCGGCGGGGTTCCACGTGTTCGACACTCGTCCCGGAGACACCGCTCCCGGAACTGAGACAGCCTGCCGTCCCGGCGGCGATTCCGGCGAATGCGGCCAGATAGGTACGACGATTCATGCTTCCTCCAGCGCGTAGAGGCCGTCCTGAAAGGTCGAAATGTACAGGCGGCCGTCCACGACTGCACCGCCTGCGCCGTCTATTCGACCGCTGGTGGCGAACTCCCAGCGTCGGTCACCACTGTCGACGTCGAGGGCGTAGATGACGGTATCGTCGCTCCCGACGTAGACGGTATCCGGCGTGACGACCGGTGCGCCGGTGGCGTCGTTCCACGTCCAGAACGCCCACACCTGCTCGCCGCTGTTGGCGTCCAGTGCGTACACCCGTTCGTCGGCCGTCCCGATGTAGACGGTGCCGTCGGCGACGGCCGGCGAGGACCCTCGATACGTCCAGTTGTGCCACTCGTGGTCATCGAGTGGTCGCCCCTGGAACCGCCAGCGTCGCTCGCCAGCGGTCGTCACTGCGTGGACCCCTCGCGCGTCGCCGACGAAGATCGCGCCCTCGCCGACCGCGGGCGACCCAGCCAGCGGTTGGGCACTGTCGTAGGTCCACTGTTCGGTGCCGGTTGCGGCGTCGAGCGCGACGAGCGATCCCGTGTCGTTCTCCCGAGTCGTAACTGCGTAGACCGTTCCGTTCGCCACGGCGACTGGCCCCGGACACCATCGCCCGACGTCCTGCCGCCACTTGCCGTCTCCCGTCGCCGGGTCGAAGGCGACGACGGAGCCAGTGTCGGTGAGCGTGATGTACCCCGTCCGGTCGGCCGCCAGGGGCGCGTTCACCGAGGCTTCGAACGAGGATTGCCACTGTACGTCGCCGGTCCGTCTCTCGAACGCGAACAGGCGGTTCCCGAACCCGGCAAGGACGAGGTCGTCGACGATAGCGGCGGCCGAGTCCGGGAACCGGACGTCCCCGCCGTCGCCGAGGTCGGTTCGCCACTGTCGTTCGCCGGTGGCAGCATCGAGACACGCGAAGGCGGCCGTCTCGTCGAACGAGCCGACGTAGAGGTCCCCGTCTGCCACCACGGGGGCCTTCCGGGAGCTGAGGTGGTCTTTGAATCGCCACGCGACGGTGACCGAGTCGGTTGGTCCGCGATTGTCCGTCGCACCAGTGTTCCGCTTATCACCCCGTCCGAGGGGCCAGGATCCCCCGACAGGCGCTGGTTTTGACACGGTCGTACTCCTCAGGGCGCCAAGTCCAACGACATAGCCACACCTCTTGAGAGCGGTGCGGCGTGACACCGGGAGGGCACACATAGTGCTAGCAGTCTCTACATTCCTCATAGTCTTTCTGTGCCGACAATTAAACAACCCTCGGCCACGCACCATCAACAAACTGATATAACTCCCCGATATCCACCCTCCACCAAACACCCATAACTCACCCGCTCCCACGGCCACGAACACCCCTCCAGGACAGCCCGAACCCCCACTCCTTTGGACAGTTCACTACCCATATGGCGGCCGATGTGACC
>Ga0207756_100577_pt1 | contig 10847 bp, 11 predicted proteins | sample A23M1SouthBayCA_FD_187748 | JGI IMG/M metagenome (GOLD analysis project Ga0207756, IMG submission 187748) | Aerobic enrichment media microbial communities from Eden Landing Ponds, California, USA - A23 M1 (3) (SPAdes) | ecosystem: Environmental > Aquatic > Marine > Unclassified | place...
CGCCGCCGAACGGCCGAATCGAGCCCCGAGGCCCCCAGACGTGTAACTTCTGGGTCCCGACAGTGTTTAATAGGTTGATTTCGTACGCCGAACTGTAATGTCGGAAGTCTGCTCGACGTGCGGGCTGCCCGAGGAGCTCTGCGTCTGCGAGGACGTCGCCAAGGACTCCCAGGAGATCACCATCCGCATCGACGAGCGCCGGTACGGGAAGGAGGTAACGGTCATCGAGGGCTTCGATCCGAGCGACGTGGACATGGACAGCCTGTCCTCGGACCTCAAGTCGAAGTTCGCGTGTGGGGGCACGGTCGACGACGGCCAGATCGAGCTCCAGGGCAACCACCTCGGGCGCGTCGAGGATTTCCTCCGGGACAAGGGCTTCAACGTCGCCTGACCTCCCTGTCTACTCGCTTCGTTCTCCAGGGCGCCCAGCGACAGGTGAGTCGATCCGGGTGCAGCACGTCTCGACGACTCCACGTTACCACGACAGGGAACGTGGTTTCCCTCGAAGGTACTATCCCCGCAAGTGTCTGACCGACGGTACCCGTCGGAGTGGGGGCCACCCCGAATCGGGCGAGGTGAGCGCGCCGGCCACGCGTCACTGCGTGGGTTCGCGCTGTCGCGCCGCCTCCCGGAGCGCCCGGCCGCGCTCGCCGTCCACGGTCAGCTCCGGAACGGGCGTTGGCCGGCCGTCGTCCACCGCGACGAAGACGAAAAACGAGTCGGCCGTCCGCTCGCGCTCGCCGGTGCGCGGATCCTCGCGGTAGGCCTGGATCCGGACGCGCAGACTGGTCTCGCCGACGCCGTAGACGTACGACTCGACGACGCAAACGTCCCCCTTCGGTACCGGGCGCTCGAAGTCGAGGGCGTCGACGTGGGCGGTGACGCAGGTCGCCTCGGCGTGGCGCATCGCCGACATCGCGCCGACCTCGTCCATCCACTTGACGACGTTGCCGCCGTGGGCGGTCTCGAGCGTGTTGGTGTCGTTGGGCTGGACGCGCTCGCGGTTCTCGATATAGGTGTCCGTGACGCTGGCCATGCGGACCATCCAGCGCGCGGCGGGAAAAGCCCGTGCCCGATCCGGGCTGGCCCCTCAGGAGAAAAACTGCAGCAGTTCGTCGTGGTGCTGGTCGCGGAGGTGGGCGGCGACGGCCTCGTTCAGCGCCGCGATCGACCCGCGCTTGGCGCTGATCGGCGCGATCGCGTCCTGCCACTGCTGCCACGGTGTCGCCAGGCCGAGGCGCTCGCAGAGCGCGTCCAGCCGGGCGTCGCGGTCGTCGACCTTGTCCATCTTGTTGACGGCGACGACCGTCGGGACACCCAGTTCCCGGAGGAAGTGGTAAAGTTCGACGACGTGGGGTACCTCCCCCTCCCCGCTGTGGCGGTCGATGATGTCCACGACCGCCTTGCCGTCGACGACCAGGACGGCCACGCGGATGGCGTCGGCGTGTGCCTCGACGTACCGGACGACGTCGGTCTTGATCTCTTCGCGGACGTCCTCGGGGACCCCGCTCATGAAGCCGAAGCCGGGCAGGTCGGTGAGGACGAAGTCCTGGGGCGCCCAGTCGAAGTGGTTCGGCCGCCGGGTGACGCCCGGGCTGCGACCCGTGTCCACGTCGTGGCCGGTCAGCTCGCGCATCAGCGTGGACTTGCCGACGTTCGAGCGCCCGACGAGGACGACCTCGTGAGCGCGGTCGGGTCGCGAGTCGAACATGGCCGAGCTAGGGGCGCCGGGCCGGATAGCCCCTGCGGAATGCCCTCGAAACACCGCAACCGGAGCGTTTTCGGCGACGGGCCGAGAGGCGGCGGTATGCGCGTCGGGCGACTCGTCGGTCGTGCCATCCTCGTCGGCCTCGACGCCCTCGCCGCGGGGACGCTGGTCGGACTGGTTGCCTTCGTCGCCGTGCCGGTCCTCTACGTCGACGACCGCGTGCTCCTCGCGGCCATCGCAGCAGGTGTCGCCGCCGGCGTCACCCTGGCCGTTGCCCTGGCGCTGGCAGGGCTCGGTCGGCGACCGTTCCCGGCGACGCGACTCGCCCGGGCGGCCGTCGACCGACTTCCGTGGTGGGTCTAACCACAGCTATTTGGCGTCGCCAGGCGTGGTCGGCCCCGTGCGTCTCGTACAGGTCGAACTCCCTCGGGGCGAGCGAGAGCGGATCCTGCACGCCCTCGACGACGAGGGGGTCGACTACGTCGTCTCCGACGAGACCAGCGGCCGCGAGATCAGCGGCGTCGCCCAGATCCCGCTACCGAGCAACGCCGTGGAGCCGGTCCTCGAGCGCCTGCGCGAGGCAGGGCTCGACGAGGACGCCTACACCGTCGTCCTCGAGGCGAACACGGTCATCTCCCGCCGCTTCGAGGAACTCGAGAAAGAGTACGCTGGCGAGGAACTGAGCGAGGATCGGATCGCCCAGGAAGAGCTGACGGCCGCCGCGAAGGACCTCGCCCCGTCGAACCGGGTCTTCGCGATCATGACCGTCATCAGCGCGCTGATCGCGACGGCCGGGCTCCTGCTTGACTCCCCGGCGGTCGTCGTCGGCTCGATGGTGATCGCGCCGCTGATCGGTCCGGCGATGGCCGCGAGCGTCGGGACCGTCGTCGACGACGACGAACTGTTCCGCCGCGGGCTGTACCTCCAGGTCGGCGGCATGGTCCTCGCCATCGCCACCGCTGCGCTCTTCGCCGCGTTCGTGCGCTACGCCCGCCTCATCCCGCCCCTGTCGGACGTCTTCCAAATCGCCGAGATCCAGCAGCGCGTCGCTCCTGACACCCTCTCGCTCGCGGTCGCGCTCGGGGCGGGCGCGGCCGGCGTGATCAGCCTCACGACGGGCGTCTCGACGGCGCTGGTCGGCGTCATGATCGCCGTGGCCCTGCTCCCGCCCGCGGCGACGGTCGGCATCGGGATCGCCTGGGGCGACCCGTGGACGACTCTGGGCTCGTCGGTCCTGTTGCTGGTGAACGTCCTCTCGATCAACCTCGCGGCGCTCCTGGTGCTGTGGTACACGGGCTACCGGCCGCGTCACTGGTTCCGGCAGGACGAGGCCAGGAGCGCGACGATCAAGCGAGTGGCCGTCCTCGCCGTCGCGATCGTCGTCCTCTCTGCCTTCCTCGGCGGTGTGACCTACGACTCCTACCAGCGCGCGACCACCGAGGAACAGATCAGGGAGGACATCGGGGACGTCGTCACGTCGACGAACGCGTCCGTCCCGTTCGGCGTGACGCTACTCGACACCGACGTCCAGTACACGAACACCGCCATCTTCAGACAGGTCGACTCGGTGGTGGTCACGGTCGGGGTCGCGCCCGGAGAGTCGGTCAGCAGGGTCGCGGAGCGCATCAATCGGGAGATGAACGAGTCGATCGAACGCGACATCGAGGTTCAGGTACGCTACCTCTCGGCGGAACGGAGCTGAGCGGCCGGCCCGTCACTCGTCGAATGGCAGTTCCGGTTCGTAGCCGACCGCGTCGATCGCCGCGTCCAGGACCGCCTCGACGCCCTCCTCTTCGGTGACGCTCATGTAGTAGTCAGCCTCGACGTCGCGGGAGCGGTCGGCCTTGTTGCAGACCGTCAGCACCGGGGCGTCGAACAAATCGGCCACGTCGTCCCGGAGATCCAGTTGCACGTCTAGCGGGTAGCCACACTCGCCGCTCGCGTCGACGAGGACGAGCACGGCGTCGGCGGCGTGTTCCAGCGCGCTGACGGCCTGGGACTCGATCTCGTTGCGCTCCTCGGCGGGCCGGTCGAGCAGCCCCGGCGTGTCGATTAGCTGGTAGCGGATGCGGTCGCGCTCGACGTGACCGACGTGGATGCTCGTCGTCGTGAAGGGGTAGGTGTCGATCGGGTTGTCGGCCCGCGTGACCGCGTTGACGAAGGATGACTTGCCGACGTTCGGGTAGCCGGCGACGACGATGGTCGGCTCGTCGGGCCGGACGTCCGGGAGCTGGTTCAGCGCGTTGCGGGCGTCGTTCAGCGCCCGGAGGTCGCCGTCGACCTCCTCGACGACGTCCGCGAGGCGGGCGAAGGCCTGCTTGCGCAGTTTCTTCGCCGTGTCGGCGTCGCCGGCGATGCGACCCTCGTACTCGCGGCGGATCTCGCCGGTCTTCCGGCTCGCCCAGCCGACCTCGCTCAGGTGCTGGCGGAGGTCGTCGACGCCAGCGATTGCGTCGGCGAGTTCGTAGTAGAAGGGGTCGAGCCCGTCGAAGTCCGGCCAGGACGTGACGACGTTCTCCAGGTTGTCCGAGAGGACGTTCGAGGCCGTCATCAGCATGGACTGCTGGGCCTCGAAGCCGGACTTCGCCCGGCCGGCGCGGGCGGCCCGGGAGAAGGCCGTGTCGACCAGCTCGTCGGCGGTCGGCGTGGTCGGCAAGTCCTCGAACGGCTGTGCCATTGGCCCCGATAGACGGGCTGCGGGTAAAAGGCCGTCCGTTGGCGGGCGCCGGTCCCGAACCGGACTCGCCTCACTCCTCTACCACGGCCACGGCCTCGATTTCGACGAGCATCTCGGGGTCGATCAAGCGGCTCACCTCGACCATCGTCGCCGCCGGTCGCACGTCGCCGAACGCCTCCCCGTGCGCCCGGCCGATGGCCTCCCAGTCGTCGACGTCGGTGACATACAGTCGGGTGCGGACGACGTCCGTCAGGTCGGCATCGAGTTCCCCCAGCGCCGCCTCGGCGTTCTCGATGGCCTGCCGCGTCTGGGCGGCGGGGTCCCCCACACCGACGACCTCGCCCTCCTCGTCGGTCGCGGTCGTGCCAGAGACGTGAATCTGATCGCCGGCCCTGACGGCCCGCGAGTAGCCGACGATCGGCTCCCACTCCGTGCCCGAGGAGACGCGCTGGCGGTCCATGGTCCGGGGTCGACCGGGGCCGAGAAAACGGTTCGGGAGAGTGGCGAGTCAGCGAGGTCAGTCCGCGACGCGGACGGCCCGGAACTGCAACCGCCGGTAGGTCACGGTCCACTCCTCGGCGCCGGAATCGTAGTGAGTCGACCGAAGGCGGTCCTCGACGGCCGCGACCGTGTCGGCAGGGGCGTCGAAGGCCGCGAGCAGGTCGTCGCCGAACTGGTCGAGCCACGATTCGAGTCCGTCCGGCCCGTCGAGGGTCGTCTCGCGCTCGAACACCCGGGCCAGGCGGACCTCGAACCCGAGGGCCTCCAGGCGCGTGGCGTAGTCGCCGAGCGAGGGGAAGTGCCAGGGCGCCTCGACCTGGACGCCGCGGGCCCGCCCTTCAGCCCGCACTGCGTCCACGATGGCAGCGACGTTGCCCGTCGTCCCCAGTTCGGCGACAAACCGGCCGCCGGACCGGAGCGCGTCGGCCACGGCCGCCAGGACGGCGTCCTGGTCGTCGATCCAGTGGAGCGCGGCGTTCGAGAAGACCGCATCGAAGGGGTCGGTGGGCTCGAACTCGGTCGCGTCGACGCGGGCGAAGTCCCGGCCAGGGTACGTCTCGCGGGCCTCCGCGACCATCGCGGGTGAGGCGTCGATGCCGATGGCGGCGCCGGCCTCGCCCACGGCCGCGTCGATCTCGGCGGTCAGGTGACCCGTTCCGCACCCGAGGTCGAGGATCCGCTCGCCGGGCCGCGGATCGAGCACGTCGAGCAGGTCGCGGCCGTACTCGGCGACGAAGCTCTGGCGGTCGTCGTAGGCCGCGGGGTCGAAGTCGGCATCGTCGCTCACGGCCGACCGCCTCTGCGCGGGCCCGCTCGTCCGGGCGTCATGCTCGCACCGTCGGCGCGGTCGGTAGATGAATCCGTCCCTTCCCGGTCAGGGCCCACCAACGGTGGCCGGTTCGGCCTCGAGTAGCTCGGCGAGGACCGCCCGTTGACCCAGACGGAGGTGACGGCTGACCGTCGGCTGGGTGACGCCGAGCATCTCGGCGATTTCCTCGCCGGAACTCCCGCGGGGCCAGTCGAAGTAGCCGGCGTAGTAGGCGGTCCGGAGCACCTCCAGCTGGCGGTCTGTCAGGCCCTCGAGCAGGTCGCTGACCAGTTCCTGGCGCGTTCGCGTCGTCCGGGTCACGTCCTTCCGACTCACCAGTTCGACCGCGGAATAGGAGTCGCGGAGCGTCTCGACGAACTCGCGGACGTCCGTCGACGTTGACACGGAGACGGTCGCGGTCACCTCGGCCGGCGTCGCGCGGATCGACGTGGGCCGAGCGCCAAAGCGCAGGAGCTTCGAGGCCAGGACCGGTCCGGTGATCGCGGCCTCGAACACGTGACGGCCCTCCTCCGCGCCGAGGAGACGGTGCTCGGTGACGCTGACGAGGTCGGCGAGGACGGCGTCGACGTCTCCCGTCGCGTCCGTGGCGAAGAAGACGCTCGTCTCGTCGCCGGACTGGCTCCCGATACCGACGTACTCGACGGTCGCGTCCGTCCGCCGCGCGACCTGGGCGAGGAACGTCTCGGGCGCCTCGATGCGTAGCGTGAGTTCGAGGAGCGTGTCGGCGTGGAGCGCTTCCCGGGTCTTGACCGCGTTGATGGCGTTCGCGATGGTCTGGCCGAGCTCCGCGAAGACGGTGAGTTCGAGGTCGCCGAAGGCGTCGGCCTCGTCGGCGTAGACCGCGAGGACCCCGTAGCCGTACGCCTCGACGGCGATTGGCACGGCGACGATCGACCGGAAGCTGCTGTCGAGGGCGTCCTTCCGCCAGCGCTCGTTCGAGACGTCCGCGAGGACGTTCGAGACGTCCGTCGGCTCGCCGGAGCGGGCGGCGATCACGGCCGGCTCCGTGGTTCCCTCCTCGAGCGACAGCGAGACGGAATCGAGATAGGTCTCTCCGGTCCCCGCCCAGGTCCCGGGGACGAGCGTTTCCCCGCTGGCGTCGACGCTGCCGATCCAGGCGAAGGCGACGTCCGCCGCGTCCGCCAGCTCCTCGCAGACGGCCGCCTCGATTTCCGCCTGGCTGTTGGCGCCGACCAGCGACCGGTCGACGCGCCGGATGACGTCGGTGAGCTGGATCTGGCGCCGGAGCCGCCGGTTCCGGGCCTCGAGTTCCGCGTCGCGCTCGCGGAGGCTGGCCTCGCTCGCCAGGCGGTCGAGGGCCGCCTCCGTGGTGGCGACCAGCGTCTCGACGAACTGGCGGGTCCGGACGGACACGCCGGCCTGGGCGGTCGTCACGACGAGGACGCCGTGGTCCCCGACGGGGACGAGGAGGCCACCGCCGACGGGATCCGAGAACAGGTTGCCACCGATGTCGTCGCTATCGTCGAACACGCGGCGGGTCCCGGTGGCGTAGCTGTTCCAGACGGCGTCGTCCTCGGCGCCCACGGCGACCGGGGGCGCCCCGTCCGTGACCGCCTCGTAGCCCTCGGTACACGCCCGGGGGACGAGCTGGCCGGCCTCGCCGTCGAGAAGGTACAGGCAAACGCCCGAGACGTCGAGGACGTCCGCTGCCGTCTCGACGACGAGGTCGGCGGCTTCCGTCGCGGTCTCCGTCCCGAGGAGCCCCTGGGCCGCGTCGTGGAGCGCCCGGATCGCCGCTTCGCGCTCTTTGGCCGTCGTGACGTCCTGGATCGACCCACGGAGCGTGGTCGTCTCGTCGCTCGTCTCGACGGGTTCGCCCAGCGCGCGCACCCACCGCGTGCCGCCGTCGGCGGTCCGCAGTCGGACCTCCATGTCGTAGCTCTGGCCGGTCTCGATGGCGGTCTCGAAGGTCTCCCGGATGTAGTCGACGTCGTCGGGATGGTACTGTGAGAGGACGTCCTCGATCCGGGGGTCGTCCGCCGACTCGATGCCGTGCAGCCGGCGGAATTCGTCGGTGAGCGTCAGGTCGCCCGTCTCGACGTCGTACTCCCAGCCGCCGACCTCGGCGATCCGCTGGGCCTGGTCCAGGAGGTTCGTCGTTCGCTCCAGGGCCGCCTGCCGGCGCTTCCGGTCGGTCACGTCGCGACCGATCCCGACCAGCTCCGTCTCGCCGTCGGGGTTCTCGACGGTTGACGCGACGAACTCGTAGGGGATCTCTTCGCCCTCTTTCGTGCAGATGGGTGTTTCGATCCGTCGACTGCCCGGTCCCCCGAAGACCCGTGCGATGGCATTTCGCATCCGGTCGCGGTCGGCCTCGGGGAACACGTCCCAGGCGTCCATGTCCTCGATCTCGGCGTCGTCGTACCCGGTCACCGCCGGGACGGTCTCGTTCCAGCGCTGGAAGCCACCCTCCTCGTCGATCACGTAAAAGACGTCGTCGATGGCGTCGAGAACTTCGTCCGTGTAGTCCTTGTACCGAGCGAGACGCCGTTCGCGATCGCGGAGCCGTCGTTCCGCCTCCTTGCGGTCCGTGATGTCCTCGATGGCCCCCATGGTGCCGACGATGGCTCCGTCGGCATCGCGGTAGGGGGCGATCGAGAGGCTGACGTCGACGAGGTCGCCCGACTTCGTGCGGCGCTGGGTCTCGACGCCGGTCACCGTCTCGCCGTCCAGGGCTCGCTCGAAGAGATCGGGGTGATCGTCGTCCTCCGAGAGGGAGAGGGGGAACGGCTCGCCGAGCACCTCGTCTACCGACCACCCGAAGATGCGCTCGGCCGCCGGGTTCCAGACCGTGACCCGGTCGTCGCGGTCGAGGGCCACGATCGCCGCCGGCGACGCTTCGACGACGGCGCTCAGGCGATCGGTCGTCTCCCGGAGTTCGCGCTGGCGGCGCTCGCGCTCGAGTTCGTACCCCATCCACCGACTCGCGAGTTCGACGAAGGCCCGTTCGTCGTCGGTAAAGGCGTGGTCGCGGGGCTCCGGGTCGACGAAGGCCAGGGTTCCCTCCAGGGTGCCCCCGACGGTGACGGGCGCGCCGACGTACGTTTCCAGCCCCCAGCGCTCGTAGGCCGGATCGCCCACCCAGTCCGCGTCCGACGCGTTCGTCACCGCGAGGACCCCGTCGCTCTCGATGGTCTCGCGACAGTAGGTCTCCCCCATGGGAGCGACCGTTCCCGGGGGGAGGACGTCGTCGGTCCCGCTGGTGTGCGAGAACTCGAAGGTCTCGGCCCCCTCGTCGATGGCCGAGAGGAATGCGCCGTCGGTGTCCAGCCGCTCGCGACCGAGGGCGAGCACCTGCTGGATCTTCTCGTCCAGGGAGCGGTCGGCGTCGGCACCGATCTCCGCGAGGCGACGGAGTGCCGGGTTGCTCACCTCGCGGGGCGGTCCGGTACCGTCGCGGGTCTGGGTCCGAGCGCGTCCCTCGGCCGCCGCGCGCTCCGCGCGGCAGGTGGCGAGGTCGTCCGCGAGGCCCTCCACGGCGGTGTAGAGGTCGGCGAGGTCGTCGTCCGGGTCAGCCTCGAACCTGACGTCCGTCTCCCCGTCGCGGACCCGCTCGATCTTCTCGACGAGCGCGTCGATCACGTCGTCGCGGCCGGTCGTCAGCCCCACGAATACCACCGGCCCGACCCCGTCGGGGAGGACGCCGAGCGATGGAGCGGCCGAGACGCCACCAATCCAGGCCGCCACCAGCGCCACTATTCCCAGGAGCAGCCAAACCACGGCTCGCGACCGAAACTGCCGGGCGGCCGGACGTGTCACGGTGCGCGTCATGCTAGCACGGTTTGGAGCCCGTCTATTTGGATTGTTTGGCGCGCCACGCGGGACGCGACGCGGTAGTCAGGGCGGCACCCGCGGGACGCGACGCGGTGGTCGGGCCGGGACCCACGGGACGCTAGATAGCTAGCGTCCGATGGCCGGCTCCTCAAACTGTATTGCGGCCAGGGGGATGGTGCGACAGGTCCTTCCGTCGTATATGCAAACTGCCAAAGCCGTCCCCGAAGCCGAGTCCCCGAGCATGACCGTCCTCGCGGCCGTCGCGCGCCGGACCGGCGTCGACGTCGCAGACCTCGAAGCACCGCTCTACGAAGCGATCGACCCGGACGCCCTCGACCGGCTCCTCCAGCACGGCGCGGACGTGACGGTCACGTTCGAGTACAGCGGGTATCGCGTCTCGATCGACGGCGAGGGGACGGTCGCCGTCGAGGCCGCCGACGGAGGTGTCCGGCCGTGACCGCCTCCGTCCACGACGCGGACGATCCGATCCGCGAGACCTACGAGGAGTTCGAACTCGAGGACGCCACCGTCGCGATGATCTCGGATCCGGAGGTCACGAACGCCTGGATCCAGTCCGACACCGTCGAGCAGATCGTGCAATGACTCGACCCGAAGCTCACTCCCGGCCGAGCGTCCCGCGCGAGGCCACCGATCCGTGGCAATGAGCGAGTTCGCCGTCCCATCCCCCGCCGACGGCCTGCAGGAGGCGAGCGACCCAGCGGCGAACGTCGACGTCGAGTGCGTCGTCGCAGATCAGGGGGTCGGCGACCGCGTGGCGTCGTGGCTGGCGGATCGCGACGGGTTCGCCGTCGAACGAAGCGCCGATCCGGGAGCGGTTCTCGAGCGGCTCGAAGCGACGGACTGCGTCGTCACCGACGAGGACCGCGTCGTCGACCTGGTCGAGGGAATGTCCGACCGGGCCGAGTCCGCGCCGGTGGTGTTCTACACCGACGACGCCGACGCGTCGCTCCCCGACGAGGTCCTGGACGACGAGTGGGTCGACGTGGTCCGAGGGATCGACGAGGCGTCGCTCCCGGTGCTGTCCCACCGCGTCCGCGCGCTCGCCGAGCACCGTCGCACGGCCGACCTGGCAGCCAGGGCGCTGGCGGCCGCCGACGCCACTACGGACGGCATCGCCGTCCTCGGCCCCGGCGGTACGATCGCGTTCGCCAACGAGCAGTTCGCGCGGCAGTTCGGCTACGATCGAGACGACCTTCCCGGTCACCCCTGGCGGGCGCTGTTTGCTGCGGAGACCGCGGACAGAATCGAGGCCGACGCCCTCTCGGCGGTCGCCGACGGCTGGCAGTGGCTCGGGACCTGCGAGGGGCGGCGGGCCG
>Ga0207756_100578_pt1 | contig 10819 bp, 6 predicted proteins | sample A23M1SouthBayCA_FD_187748 | JGI IMG/M metagenome (GOLD analysis project Ga0207756, IMG submission 187748) | Aerobic enrichment media microbial communities from Eden Landing Ponds, California, USA - A23 M1 (3) (SPAdes) | ecosystem: Environmental > Aquatic > Marine > Unclassified | place...
CTCAACGAACGCACTCGAACTTGGTATCAGTATCGGTGGGATCGACGCGACGGTCACGAGTGGCTATCCGGGGACCAGACAGTCATTCTGGCAACAAATCGGACGTGCCGGTCGTGAGGAAACCGACGCACTTTCAGTGTTGGTCGGCGGCGCTGACGCAATGGATTCGTACATTCTCGACAATCCGTCGTACCTCTTCGAAGACGATGTCGAGGATGCTGTCGTTTCTATTGAGAACGAACAAGTCTATGCAGATCACCTTTGCGTCGCCGCGAAGGAACGGCCATTAACTGACGAAGACGCCGGAATACTCGGCGCAGATGATCGGCTTTCAGAGATGGTGTCGATGTGGCAAGAAACTGGCGTCCTTGAGCGTGGAGTTGACCTCGAAAACGGCGTTCACTACACGGGCGATACGCGGCCAGAAAGTCGTATCTCAATTTACGACACCAGCGGGCGGCAGTACATTGTCAACTGCAACGATGGGGAGATAGACCATGACCCGGTCGCGAAAGAACGTGCCTACCGCGACTACCACAAAGGCGCACTCTTTCTGCACGACGGTGAACAGTATGAGGTCGTGGAAGTCGAACACGATGCTCGAACCCCCCGAATCCTGGTCGAAGAACGAAGATCAGGGCGCTATACACAAACACTGTCTAATAAACATATCTCGAACCTCCGACCGGAGACATCTCGAGACCTCGGCGACGCCTACACGTTATGTTTCGGTCGTGCCAATATCGATATTGATTACACTCAATACCTCGTTCACAACATCTCAACCGGTGAAGTCGAAAGCGGACCGCACCCAACGGGATCGCCGCCACTATCGCTGGAAACCGAGCTCATGTGGGTTTCACTCCCTAGCGACCACCTGTCCACTACCATCAATAGCCTCGATGAGCCGCTTCTACAACCGACCAAGCACGCCGAAGAAGACATAGGACTCACCGAACCAGAGCGATACACCTATGCTGGCGGTATCCATGCCGCCGAGCACGGTATCATCCAACTGGCTCCGCTTGAATTGATGATTGATGATAGTGATGTCGGCGGGCTCTCAACCCCAAGACATCTGGATGAAAAAATCCCCGGGCCAGTTTGGTTTATTCACGACGGCATCGATGGCGGGATCGGGTTCTCTCGAGCGATCTACAACAATTTCGATGATATCGCCGAACGAACCTACGACCACTTGGACACTTGTGACTGTCAACGACGGCGGGGGTGTCCGCTCTGTATTATGTCTGAATACTGTGGAAATCAGAACGATCCGCTCGACCGGGTGGTAGGGAGACAGATTCTTGGCGATGTCATAGACCGATTGTAACGTCACCTTTGACGGGCCTCGAAGCGAACAATGAACAGTCTCCGAGCAGTGAGACCATCAATTTGTTCCACCAAACGAGATGAATAAGACGGTTAGTAGAATTGCAAAACTGAATTTTCATTGCTGAAAATGGCAAAAGCATTTAAAATTGCCAATTCTACACAACCGTATGTCTAACGAAGGTAATGACGAAGACAAACTGCCATCTCTTGAGGAGATCTATAAGAATCAACTTTCCAGATTCCTGTCCAACGCTAGGTCAATGATGGTGGACAATCACGAACCTGGCGATGAATTACATATTCTACTGACGGTGCGTAGAGTTGACTCCGAACAGAATTTATGGGATGTTGTGTTCGAAAGTGAAGATGAATCAGAAATGTGTATGAATACCATAGACGCGTCACAATTTTCAAAAGCGTCCGAACTTTCCAAGGAGATCGCAAAAATGGCAGGGGTTGAGTTTGGTGAAGAAGAGACGGATTCCGGATATCCTACTAAGTCAACTCCAGATTCACCCGCGTTTCGGTGATTTGATATGCTGCATTGACCGACCACCACATTCGCAATCAAAATGGTGACTCATAAGTGATACGCGACCTCTGACTTGCACAAGTGTTTTGACAGCAATATGAATCAACAATAAACCAACTGCTAAATATGGAGTGTCTATTTATAGATGGGTATGATTCGTTTTATTTCAGCAGGAGTAACCGGGGTATTCACCAAATTTATGTCTCTTCGTTGTGAGCGAAAACTATGGTCGGATACTGGTGCCGAGAGTGTCAGCAATGGCTTGACGAACATGAAGTAACCGAGAAAAATGAGCAAATGAAACGAGGTACGCCTTTAGCGACTGTATATATCCACGATTCGTGTGGGAATTACGTGGCAAGAGCAGACGAAGACCAGGGGGTATAGCAAGACTACTGAACCGAGAGAGACGCAGGTTCCCTGTAGATATCGAGTACAATCAACTCCGTTCACCACAACGCAACTGTGCTGAATATACGCGTTCGATTCAGCACCTCCGATGAGAACTGACAGATATCATATCGTCCTCAACGTCGGTGGACTTGCTGGAGAGCGTCAGATGTGGCTCTGCCGGAGATGCGGATGTACTTTTGTGCCGTCGCCCAGTCGCTCCAGCCCATCAGCCCCTGTAATGGGACCGGTGCAATCCCCCGACAGGCGTGATAGCTGACAGCGGTCGCGCGGAGACAGTGAGGACACACTCGACCGTCGATTTCCGCGACCTCGGCAGCGGCTGACATCCGTCTGTTGACCGCAGTTCGTGACTGGGAATACTCCTCGTACTGGTCGGTGAACCGCTCCAGACAAAACTCCAACCGGAGTGATAAATCTACAGGGATTGACCGGGTAGAGGCGACCGTCTTTGAATGCCAACACGCCCCCATCGCGTCTTCCTGTGAAAGTTCCTCATTGTGAGGCGTCTCTTGTGCTGCTTGCCGACGACAATAGCCTTGCTCGCATGGTTGTGTTGGGGGATGCGAAGTAGCATCCGATCCCAATCAAGCCAGTCAGCGCGGAAGTGAGCGATTTAGTCAGCTCGTAGCCCGAGTGGGCCAGCAGCCAGACACACGAACCGCGCCTGCAAGTCACGCGGTTCCGGAATTCTGGCAGTAGTTCAAACTCCCAGTCGGTGAGGACATCCTCATGAGTGTGCCGCGTCTTCAACGATTGTTTGTGCTACTCCGCCCATTCTTTCGACTGATGGTAATCGTCCGTCATTCACCACAAGTACATCACTCACGCGAATTGAGATATTATATACCGTTGACCAGTCAAAACAGTGTTCGCTGATTGTAGAGGTTTAATTCAGCAGGCAGATCAAATTTTCATCCGGCGTCGTTCCACCCAGAAAAATGACTTACCCTCACCGTCTAATACTTTCTTACTTTAGTTACACTATAAGGAAAAATGCTATCCCTACTCACCCACATTAAACATCAAGAACGACTACATGCCGTGTCACGATTGTGGAAATCCGCTCATAGTCTGCAAAGAATACAACGATCTTCGTTGTCCCTACTGCTTGGACCTTGATATCGGGGACTCTGAAACAATCCATGAAAAAATTGAGAGAGACAGAGATCGCCTCAAAGACGAAAACCTGGTTCAACTCATACAGGAATACAGCAAAGACCACCTACTGTTATACCTAATCGAACGTCTCAACATTACCTCCAGAGGCCTCTATCAAAGCAGGAGGATTGATCACAGCCTTTTCTCCTATTTGAACTACCTGATTAAGATTATCTTGCCTGTAGACAAAGACAAATTCGGAGACGAATACCTAGACAGAGACAATAATTCCCTTGACCAAGATATCAAACTCCTGGTACAATCCCAGGCAGAAGTAGTCAACGCACTTAATCAAATAGAGGAAGAGTTCAGACTCTGTCTTAATTATACAGTATCTCCCGTCAAGCAAAAATTTGTCTTCAGTGAATACGACCTTCGTGATACAGAATATCGGCAATGTTACTTTCGAAATCTGAGAAGTTTGATGGGCGGAAAAGAGGAATACGTTGAGCACTTTGATGAAGCAAGCACCGAACTCAGAGACTTTGACAGGCCAGGATTTAGCGAGGATGAATCCCTAAGAGAATTCGCTGAAACATCTTACGAATTTATCCTTCCGATGCTGTTCATCGCATCCGCCGATGAAATCGTTGGAGAAACATATACGACCTTTCCCCCAGACAATGTCTCTGTCCATAAGATAGGCGGTCTTCTGGAAGGTTTGGATCAGCGGTTTGTCGACGATGATGGAAATGTCGTTCTACAAGATTCCACTTTAGCCGTGACTAGCGAAGAAGAATTGGATGAAGTCGGTCAAGAGGTATTTCCGGATAACTGGGACGACGTCAAACAGTCACTGGTTATCTCGAAAAATAATCTGGACGCCCATCCGTTCTTGTTCAAATTGGAGTTTGAAGAAGTTGTACGCGAGGTCTCGGGACGTCCACCTATTTCACGGGAAGTGACGAGGATTGTTTATCCGCGTTTCTATGCCAAAATTCTACGTTTCCAAATATTCCCGCTGCTGCAGAACGGTGACAAACCCTCTGGAAATGAAATTCTGAATGACATAGCTATAGAGAGGGGAGAGGAGTTCGAAAAGAACGTATACAGATATCTTTCCAGCCAAGGATTCGATTCTTACTACAGCGCAGAATTACCCGGTGTTGAATCATCCGAAATAGATGTCATCGCCGTGAACAGTGGTGAAGATGAACTCTGGTTTATAGAATGCAAATACCTGCAGCCATTGACCCAGATGAATGCTTTGGAGGGAATCCAAAATTTGAATGAAAAGTTCGATCACAAAGTCTTCAACGTTCAGGCCGATGCATATGAGGGTTCACCCACCGGGTTACCGTTTCCTGAAAAGGTCCAGCAATGGAATAAATCAGATGTCGGTGATAGATTCACCTGGGTTGATCCCGGACGTGAAAGTTCGATATCGGAAGAATACCCTCCAACTTGGGATGAGTACGAAACTCGGAGAATGGTGGTCTCCAATCTATGTCCCTCATACAGTGTGAAAAAAGGTGTAGAGTTTTACACGGATATGGAGCTTGTGCAGTTGCTCTATGGCGAATTGGATCATGCCACTCCAATCCACAAAATGGTGTGATTCAGACTATAGCTCCTACAACATTTGCGCCCTGTATTCAGCAGCAATATATTCTTCTGTCTAGGTACTATCAAAACCGACTGCTGCATATAGAGGTTCTAGTTAGCACTGACGATAAGTGGTCCCGCCGTGAATACCCCTTTGAGTACTATGAAATCTGAGTTCTGTTTCCCCGACCCCCACGGGCATTGATTGACCAATGTATGCAATTACAGTGAAAATGGAAGAGAGAAAAACAAGGAAGAATCCACGCTTTAGTACCCACGAACTAATATAGGCACTAATCTCTATTTGGGTCGCTCCAGTAACGAGAATTGTGAGGACTAATCCGTTGATTTGGAGCAATTTTATCCCTTTGTCTGTGAGATTTGTATGCGTCTGAATTGCTTGATCGAGGGATGGAGTTCCTTTAATGCACCAACATCGTTCCACCTTCGTATTCGTCACTCTCCCCTTCGTTGACCATGCGATTAAAAGTGGGTATTGGAAAAAGGTTCCTTCGGTCACTCCTCTTGGGATGGCGACGTATGAAGATCCCCCTTCCCCAATACTGGTTCTTCGTCTCGAGATAAACTTGTGATATCCGGGATTGAGTCATCTTGGTCGATCATTCGTAGTATATCGGTTCGTTCAAGTTCGCGAATGCTATCCGCTGCATCTAGTTTCTGTTGATGCTTCTGCACCCACTCCACGGCCCCCTTTCGGCCCTCCTCAAATTCAATTTTTCCTCTGGCAAACTTCACATAACTGTCTGGGATATTCATTGCAGTAAGAGCAATTTTAATCGCCAATCCACCCTCAGTAAGCTTGTATCGACGTGTGTTAGCATGTTCAGATTCAAATCGTTCAGTGACTAATTCAATAATTCCCAGGTCCTGTGCCTCCTTTTTTCGTTCACTAACTGTTGAAGAGGCACAAACCAATTCCTCATCAATCTCGCCAAATTTCCGCCCTTTTTCGCTAAATTCGCATGCCAATATGAACTCGGTACCTCCAGTTTTCGATAGGAAATCGGATAGTGTTAACTCAGACATCGCTATTCGTTCCAAATCGAGTTCAGAACCCAAGCCAATTATAATTAAAGGATAGATTTGATTCACATTTAAATCTACTTCGGGCAATGTAGTGCGGGTTTGCCCCGGTTAGACCGGGGCCAATTTAGTCTGACCAAAATGTATATTCGAAGTCGATATATCTTCTCCCTAAATTTAACCCGGAACGGGACATATTTCCCATCCCTATTATGTGATGGTATTCTTATGGTTAGGGGCCTAAAGGGGGATAATGAGAGATTTCGGCCCGCTTCGCAATCAATATCCGAAATATACTTTGATTCCAAGTAATACTGTTATCACGAGTTTGGGGATGGCGTTCAGTACGGAGGGAAGCAGAAACCGGGTAGGTATGTGGGGAAAGAGAGGGACTCCCACCTGCGTATTTCGTTTGTTGCACGCTCCACATGTCCTGGACCGGAGACGGAATTCAATATCGCGGGATTGCCCCGCGGTGAGAATATGAAAGGGGGCGGCGAGAGCGACATTGTGGGCTCTCTCGCAGAACAGTGCGTGGATTTGTGTGACCTGCGTGGCCACATGACGCCTGTCATCGCCAACCTCGACATTGAGGACGACTGGTTTGAAGGGTACGACAACTCAACACGTGCCTCATTCGACCTCAACAGTGTTGTTAAAATGTTCATCTACAAGGAGGCCCTCGGTTTATCTCAGGCCGAACTCGCACGGCGACTCTCCGGCATAGCCTACGTCTACGTCCGGTTTGATTTTTCCCGCCCACCAGCACAGCAGTTTATTAGTTACAACTGGAGGCATCGGTTCTCGGCCGAAGAACGAGCCGTGATCAAACAAGCAGCCCAACACATCAGTGACATCTGCGACGACCATGACCTCCTCGGTGTCAATGGGCAAGATACGTCCCCCGCACTTGAGCCGGAGGATATCAGCGGCCGAGACCTCAGTGAGGAAATAATCATGAACGCTGTGGAGCGTGCGACAGCACTGGGCTTCGACGAGTTCACAGCCGGCCGCGCCGACAATGCGAAGTACGCTCTTGAGTCATATTTTGAACGGCAGGGTTACCTGAATATGGTGAAGGCCGGTACAACTACGCCCAGACGCAGGTTCGCACGGCTCAGCGAACGGGACGAGGTGCCACATGGTTCTTCGCATAACCGAACGATGAAGAAGATTGCTGACCCCTCCCGGATGACTACTCTCGACGAGTTCGGCGATGGCGACGGTTTGATGATGTGGGAACGGATTCGAGACGAAGTACTGGAGGCGTTTCACGCCGGTGTTGAAAAACAACTTGATGAAATTGCGGGTCGTGACCGGGAGGGATTGCGTCAACCGGTTCATGCTGCTATTGATATAACGACGTGGAACTTCTGGCCCTCTCCGTATCGATCCGAAGAGGACGTGGCATGGCACGAGAAGCCAACGGAGATCACGTACGGTAATGGCTCGACGCGAGAGGTCCACGTGAAAGATGATTACCCGGAGATGGTATCAGGACTCAAGGCCAGTCACGAGCGTGGTTACAAGTTTGCTACTCTTACAATCGTAGCCGAGGATTCAATCGTCATTCTCGCAATTGAACCAGTCCGGGATGAGAGAGCGTGGGAGAAGGCAAGTGATGATATTGACGTAAACACACGGGGGAGGGGAGAGTTGGTGGATCGATTGTTGGAGCAGGCTGAACAGCATGTGGACATCCATAAGGTGTTCGCCGACCGGGAGTTCGACACACACGCAGTTCGAGACGTTATTGACAGGCGAAGAATTCAATATCTAATTCAGAAACGAAAACAATCTGGTGCAGATGACTTCATCGTAGAGGCATCAGCTCAGGACCCGATTACAAACACTCATATTGAGGATGCGGAATTAACGGTTGATGGACGGTCACACGACGTGAGCGTGATTGGGATGCCAAAAGACACAGTCGACAATAAGCAAGACGCTGACGAGGATGATTACATTCTGTTCACCACCAATGCGGAAGTATCGCCAGGCCGTGCACAGGCGTTGGGTACGCAGTACCGAAAGCGGTGGGAAATCGAGAACCAGTACAAGATGATCAAGAACAATTTCTTGCCGACATGTGCCTCGAAGGATTATCGCGTCCGATTCCTGTACTTCGTGATCGGAGTAATCATGCATAACGTTTGGCGGCTGACAAACTTCATCCTGCGGGATGAGGTGGATGTTCATGTCGGGGAGAAGCCTCCATTACGCGCGGGCGAGATCGTCGAGCTAATCGGATTCTTCCTGTTCGATCCAGGAGATTGAATTCGGCCGACTAACCCATATTGTTAGCGGACTGTTGAGCTGCGGCTCTCGGTAAAATGCGCCGTTTTGCGGGATCTTAGCGATTTCAAAGGGGGTTTTCCCACATCCTATCGTTAGAATGACGAGTGACCGGGAGTAACGGCGAGTAATATCGGATTGGTTCTTTGTCTGACCTAATTTCAGGGCTCTTGATTTGTAATAGAAGCCAAACAGTCAACCTCTGGTTCTAATCGGTGCGTGAATCGAGGGTCTGTACCGAAGTTTCCCAGTTTCGTTCGAGCAAACCGACGGCGGCGCATTCGCCCCTCTTCACGGCCAGGACAGGATTCACAGCGTCGAGCAGAAGACGCCCGAACGCCTGCCGTCGCGAAACCGTCCCGACGACTCGGCAGCCAACCACGTCAACTCAATTGGTGTATCTGCCGAGAGAGATACTCCCGAAGGGCAGTAACCGTCTCCTCCGAGACAGCTGAGGCCCCGAAATCACTCCGATAGCCGTGCCTGAGTTCGTCGCTTTCGACAATCTGCAGTCCCCGCTCGAGTTGCTCCCGGAGTGCCTCGTCGTCTCCGCGATGCAGGTGGGCCGTGACAGTGTCGAGGTCGACCATTTCGGCGACTGCCAGGACGTCCCGGAGGTCCGTTTCACGGCCGCTGTGGAGTTTTACCGCCACGAGCACTGCCCCATCGAGCACGTTGCCCGTTGCCGTCACTGTATCACCGCGCACCTCCTGCTCGTGGCTGTGCTCGTACAGGTAGTCAAAGGACCACTGGGCCTCGGTCTGGCGACAGCCGAGTCCATTCACCAGGAGGTCGAAACCGATCGGCTGTCGGGGCGTCAGTCGTTTTTCGTACTCCACCACCTCGGTGTGGTAGAACCACTCCTTCTCGTGACGGTCCGTCTGCTCGAAGTCCCGCCGTTCGAGGAACTCGACGAATGGAGTCCTGGCATCCGGCGCGACGACGATATCGAGATCCGTGGAGAAGCGAGCGTTGAATGCCGAGACCGCGTAGCCGCCGACGAGAACGTACTCGTGGCCCTCCCGGGCGAGTTCCTCCAGCAGTTCGACGAGGGCGTCACTTCGGTCGTGGAAGGTCACGGCTCTGCCCGCTCGGTTTCCCGGTACGTGACGCCGAGGTCGAGGTCCTCGTACTGCCGGTCGAGCATCGCCAGCGCCGACTGGAACTGGGCGAAGTGCTCGCGCATGTACTCGATGGTCTCGTCTCTCGGGACGACCGGGTACCCCTCGACGTATTCGATATCGAGTGACGGGCGTGGCTCGAGGACGAACTGGAGCGGTCCGTCCAGGTCCTCTCTGGGCTGTCGCTCGAATGCAGTCGGGAGGGAGAACGACTCGAAAAACCCCTCCCAGGCACCGACGTCCTCTTCGCGGACGGCGAGGAACAGCGGATAGTCCTCGGGCTCGCGACCGACCTGGTAGCCACCCCGGGTCCACACGTAGACGGCGTCAATCCGCGTGAACGCGAACGGCCAGTCACCGAACTGTGGGACGACGTAGGCCTCCTCAATAGCGGGGGGACTGACGCTGGCGCTGGCAGCGACGAGTTCGCGCGCCGCGCTGTGCACCCGCTCGTCGAGAACCCTGAGTCCGTCGTCGAAGGTAACGAAGCCCGCGTCTTCGAGTCGGTTGACGGCCTGTCTCACCGTCTCGTAGGGCGTCTGGAGGTGCTGGGCGACCCGGCGAATGGAGTCCCCACGCTCGATGGCGAGGATGGTCTGGGCCGCCGTCTCGTCGAGAGTTTCGTACATCTGGTAGTTACCGATAATCCGGTAATAGTTAAAAATCTTACTCTATTTCCGTCGCAACTCTGCGCCACCGCTTCCAGGGTTAGCGAGGGCGTATTCGCTGAACGACGAGACGGTGACCGGGAGGTCCTACACGAGGGCAGGGTCGTTGCCGCGAGTGAGGACCCACACTGATACGCCCGAGATTTCTTCGGTGTTGTGAAGTCAAGAGCGAGCGAGCTTTGGAATCGAAGGTAAACTGGCGGTAGTCTTTAGTTTCCTGCCCCCGTTCGCCAACCATGCACGACCTCGACGACACCGACCTCGAGATTCTCCAGTTGCTGCTAGCGGACGCCCGCCGACCGTACAGCGACATCGCCGACGCCGTCGGGCTCTCGGCCCCGGCAGTCTCAGACAGGGTCGCAAAACTCCAGGAGACGGGCGTCATCGAGCGGTTCACGCTCGATGTCGACCGCTCGCAACTCCGGGGCGGGATTCCGGTGTTGCTGACCCTCGAGGTCGCGGCGACAGGCCCGGGTGTCGACGCGGTCAGAGAGCGCCTGCTCGAGGCTGGCGCAGTCGAACACGTGCTCACCACGGCCGAGGGCGACCTGGTGGTATCGGCCAGGATTCCGGACAACGACGTCGCGAGCTGGCTCGCCGACAGCCTCGAGCCGGAAGCGGTCGCAGACTTCGAGGTGACACTGCTGGCAGCGACCGACTGGGCACCCGACCTCGGTGGCACGGACTTCGCCCTCTCCTGTGCCCAG
>Ga0207756_100579_pt1 | contig 10801 bp, 12 predicted proteins | sample A23M1SouthBayCA_FD_187748 | JGI IMG/M metagenome (GOLD analysis project Ga0207756, IMG submission 187748) | Aerobic enrichment media microbial communities from Eden Landing Ponds, California, USA - A23 M1 (3) (SPAdes) | ecosystem: Environmental > Aquatic > Marine > Unclassified | place...
GCCGAAAGCGGTGGGACTGGGATTCGAACCCAGGAGGCTTGCGCCACCTGCTTTCAAGGCAGGCGCAATAGGCCGCTCTGCCATCCCACCACGGTCGGAATTTCGGGGAGGGCGTCCTAAGGCCTGTCGGTCGCTGGCCGGAATGCGCGCGCTGAGTTCTCGGGTGGTCACTGGTCGGTCGCGTGCGGAAGCAGCTGCGGGAGTTCCCGTGGTTCCTCCCGGGGCGTCGGGGAGGCGTCCGAGGTGGCGAGCGGTGTGACCGTCGCTCGCGGCTGCCGCTGGCCTGGCGGGGCGTTGTTGTGGTTTTACGTCTGCAACTGCTATGCTCTCGTGATGCATACCGACGAGCGATTCGACTTCGACGTCGCCGTGGCCGGCGGCGGTCCGGCGGGGCTGACGAGTGCGCTGTACGCGACGCGACTGGGGCTCGATACGATCATCGTCAATCGCGGCGGCGGTCGCGCGGCGATGATGACGGACACGCACAACGTCATCGGCGTGACCGAGGACGTCTCGGGGAACGAGTTCCTCGCGACCGCCCGCGAGCAGGTCGAGTCCTACGGCGCGGACTACCGCCGGGGGTTCGTCGAGGACGTGCGGCCGCTGGCTGACGCCGACGGCTTCGAGGTCGTCACCGACGACGGGACGGTGCTCGCGAAGCGGGTGGTGCTGGCGACCGGGTTCAGTGACGAGCGACCGGACCCGCCGCTGCCTCGGACTGGAAAGGGCCTGCACTGGTGTCTGCACTGCGACGCGTACATGTTCGTCGACGAACCGGTGTTCGTGATGGGAACCGGTGACGCGGCCGCGCACGTGGCGATGATCATGCTGAACTACACCGACCGCGTCGACCTGCTGACTCGCGGCGAGACGCCCGAGTGGTCCGACGAGACCGCGGAACTGCTCGACGCGCACCCGGTCGACGTGATCGACGCGGACGTCGTCGGGATGGCGAAGGACGACGACGGCTGGCTAGAGGCGTTCGAGTTCGACGAACCGGTCCCCGCTCGCGACGGCAGCGGCGAGACGACCGTTCGGGCGTACCGTGGCGGGTTCCCGATGCTGGGGTCGAACTATCACGCCGACCTCGCGGACGCGCTCGACGTCGCCCGCAACGACGACGGGACGGTCGCGGTCGACGACCACGGGGAGACCTCGGTCCAGGGCGTGTACGCCGTCGGCGACCTGACGCCGGGCCACAACCAGATTCCGGTCGCGATGGGCGAGGGCGCGAACGCCGGCATCGCGATCCACAAGGATCTGCGGGTGTATCCGCGCTCGCTCGAGCACGTGCGGGCCGATGGACCGGACGATTCGGGTGCTGTCCCCGCGGTATCGCCGGAGTTGTTCGAGACCGCGGTCGCGCACCACGGGCACGCCGCCGGGGCGCGCTCGCCGAGCGAGGGCGCGGAGTCGGAGACGTCGACCGCTGCCGACGACTGACCCGCGAGCGTCGGTGTCCCGGCGTCCGATCCGTCGGCCGCCGACCGCAGCGGTCTCGACGGGTCACCCGGCGGAACCGGGAGAGGGGGCTCCGCCGATGCCGTCGTTCACTCGCGGACGAGCTCGGGGCCGTCGCCGCGGTCACGCACCGCGAACCCGAGGTCGTCGAGCACCTTCGCGGTCCGGTCCGGGACGACGCGTCCGGCGCGTTCGCGGGCGCGGACCTGCGCGACGGTCGAGCGCAAGCCGGGAGTGCGGTCGATGCGGGGGTAGGTGGTGGCGAACCCGACGTCGTGGCCGGCGTCGACGCCGCGCTGCGCGAGCGTCTCGACGACCGGGACCGCGTACGCGCCGTCGAAGTCCACGGGTTCGCTGAACGCGGCTCCCCAGACGGCGCCGTCGGTGCTCGGGCCGAGGACGACCTGCTCGCGTCGGAGCTTCATGCTCGTGGAGTCGACGTCCTTCCGGCCGATCAGCGGCGCGAGCGCGTCCGTCGCCAGCACGCTGGAGACGTCCGGGTCCTCGCGGAGCAGGTGCGTGACGGTGTTCCCGACGCGCGCGTCGTACGTCGACCCGACCTGCACCTCGAACCGGACGTCGTCCGCGTCGAGGTCCAGCGCTCGCGTGGCGAGTGCGCGCACCTCGGCCTCGGCGGCGGTGTCGGTGACGTGCTCGTCGGGCAGGGTGTCGTCGTCGCGGTAGTTCACGAGCGTCTTCGCGCCCGAGTCGTCGACGGCGGCGAGCGTGTCGAGCAAACTGGCCTCGTAGAGGTCCGCTGCCTCGCTGGCGTCGAGCACGCCGTCCTCGACGAGCGACGGCAGGACGAGTCCTTCGCGGGGCGGGTCGGCGAGCACGGCGACGAGTGTCATGCCCGACGCTGGGGTCGGCCCCTCCTTGAACCCGCCGTTTTTATGTCGAACGTGGCGGTATCGAGTGGTGTGACTCGACTTCGACTCCTCGGCGGCCTCGGCGCGCTCGCCGTCGCCGCCCTCGCAGTGGGCGCACTCGGCGGTGCGGCGCTGTCCTTGACCGGCGACGGCGCTCGCGTCCTCTCCAGCGGCGTCGTGCTCGGACTGGTCGCGCTCCTCGCGCTCGCCGTCGTCGCCACCGGCGGCCTCGCCGCGCGCACGCTCGACTCGACGTACTGGTAGGCGCTGTCAGCGTCTGGTGTGCGTCAGCGTCCCGGAACGCTCGGGGTCCGGGCGGGAGACGCCACCGCGGTTAGCGTTCGCGTCGCCCCTTCGTCTGCCGGTAGTCCGACGCCATCAGTTCCGCGAAGAACCGGACGAACGCGTCGGCGTCGTCGTCGGTCATCTCGGCGGGGTGACGCATGGGCGCGAGTTCGAACCCGCGGCCGCGGACGCTACTCGCGTGGTGCTCGTCGATCGAGAGGTCGCTGGCGTCGGTGGTCGTGTACTCGGTGGCGATTTCGGCGAGCGCGCGTTCGCCGACGGGCACGAGGATCTCGGGGTTGATCATGCGGAGTTCGGCGTTCAGGTACGGCTCGCAGTTCCCGACCTCCTCGTCGGTCGGGTCGCGCCCGGGGTGATGGCAGCGCGCGATCGACGTGACGAACGCGTTCGAGAGCTCGGGTTCCGCTCGGGGGCTCGTGCTCGCGCAGAGCATGCAGCGTTCGAGGATCCGCCGGAAGCGGTCGCCGCCGTCGTCGTGGAAGGCGGGAATACCGCTCTCGTCGGCGCCGGCGCCGGGCCCGTCGACGACGAACAGGAAGTCCGCGCCGACGTCCCCGTACCCGTGGACGACGTTCGAGCGTGCGTCGCACAGCGCCGGACAGTTCTGGCAGTCCTCGTCCATGCCGAACGGGTTCGAGACGTCGAGCTGATTCGCGTCCACGTTCGAGTGGTAGGCGGGTGCGCCGATAAGTCGTTGGGATTCCGGCGTCGCGACCGCCGAGTCGCCCCGGGCGAACTGCAGTCCCTTCAGCGGCCGAGGCCGCCGCGTTCCTTGACTTCGAGGATGAACTTCACGTTCTGCATCACTTCCTCGGGCGTGGTGTCCTCGTCGGGATCGTAGATGTCGCTCGTCCGGTAGAGGACGTTCGCGAGCTGCTCGGACTCCGAGGAGTCGCCGCGGACGTCCTCGGCGATCTCGCGGAGGACGGCCGCGCGCTCGGGGTTCGCGGCGAACTCGCCGGTGTCGTCGGCCGCGCCGGAGAGGTCCGGGTCGCGTCCGGGCGCCGCACCGTCGTCGGCGTCGCCACCGGGTGCGTCCTCGCGTTCGTGGTCGTCGTCCGCCGGCATGGGTTACTGGCCGGTCGGGTTCCGCGTGGTGTGCTCGCGTCGCCGCACGATGCCGGTGTTGTTCGCGACGTTCCGCGCGATCTCGCGGAACGCCGCGCCGGTGTCGCTGTCCTCGTCGAGCACGATGGGAGCGCCCTCGTCGCCGCCGGTGCGGACCGCGGGGTCGAGGGGGACGCTCCCGAGGAACGGCATGTCGTGGACGTCCGCGAACCGTTCGCCGCCGCCCTCGCCGAAGATCGGGTGCTCGCCGCCGCAGTCCGGGCACTTGAACGTCGCCATGTTCTCCGCGATGCCCAGGACGTTCGTGTCGTGCTTGCCGAACATCTCCAGGCCCTTGCGGGCGTCGTCGAGCGCGACCTCCTGGGGCGTCGTGACGATGACGCTCCCGGTGACGGGGACGGTCTGGAGGAGGGTGAGCTGGGTGTCGCCGGTGCCCGGCGGCAGGTCGATGATCATGTAGTCGAGGTGCCCCCATTCGACGTCCTCCCAGAGCTGCGTGAGGATCTTGTGCACCATCGGGCCGCGCCAGATCACGGGGTCGTCCTCGCCGACGAGGAACGCCATCGACATGAGCTTCATCCCGTACTTCTCGGGCGGGACGAGCGTCTCGTCGCGCGTCGCGCCCGGCGGTTCGTCCGCGTCCACCATCCGGGGGACGTTCGGCCCGTAGACGTCGGCGTCGAACAGCCCGACGCGTGCACCCATGTCCGCGAGGCCGGCGGCGATGTTCACGGCCATCGTGGACTTCCCGACGCCGCCCTTGCCGGAGGCGACGGCGATGACGTTCTCGACGTTCGGCAGGACGTCGTCGGACTCGGCGAGGCCGGTGTCGACGCTCGCGGTCAGGCTCACGTCGCGGTCGACGCTCCCGATGGCGTCCCGGACGGCGTCGGCGATGCCGGTCTCGGTCGGCGAGTACGGTGCGCCCAGGGCGAGGTCGACGCGAATGGCGTCGTCGTCGACCTGGATGCTGTTGACGAGGCCGAGGGAGACGACGTCGTCGCCGAGGTCGGGGTCGGTCACCTCGCGCAGGCGGTCGCGGATGGCGTCTTCGTCCATGCACGTTCGTCGGGGCGAACGAGCGAAAAGGGTTGTGTTACGCCGACTTCGGGCGGCTCGTGTCGCACCGAGTCGCGGTCGCGTCGCCTCTCGGAGCCCGGAAACGGAGAGGTAGCGTTAATGTGTCACGGTACCAATTAGCAAGCATGGCTGGAGGGCAAGCCACCCGCATGGACGCGTTGGAGATCGAATCGTTCCTCGACGAGTACGGCACGGGCGTGCTCGCGCTCGCCAGCGACGACGACGCGTACGCCATCCCGGTCTCCTACGCGTTCGACGCCGAGGAGGAGGCGATCTACTTCCGGATGGGGTTCGCGCCCGGGAGCCAGAAGCGGAAGTACCTCGAGGACACCGAGCACCTGTCGTTCGTCGTGTACGCGGACACCGACGACGGCTGGAAGAGCGTCGTCGTCGAGGGCACCGCCGAACAGCTCGGCAGGGGCTCGCTCGACGCCGCGATGGTCGAGGCGATGGAGGGCCTGGACATCCCGTACTACCAGGTGCACGACCGGCCCGCGACCGACGTCCAGTTCGCGATCGTGCGCGTCGATCCGTCGGCGATGAGCGGCATCGTCGAAGGGCGCTCGGAGCGAAACACCGGGTCGGCGAACGAGACCGCCGGCGAGAACGACGATTGACCGCTCGCCGGCACCGCTGCCGCTGGCAGTGAACTGGCGCGGGACTGCGGGCACCGCTGGCGGTCGCCTGGCTCGGTGCGGCCGGCGTCGTCGCCGCCGTACCGATGGGTTTTACGCGCCCCGAGTCGAGGTTTCGCGTATGGCAGACGACGAGGACTACCGCACGGAACGGGACAGTCTCGGCGAGATGCAGGTACCGGCGGACGCGTACTGGGGCGCGCAGACCCAGCGCGCGGTCGAGAACTTCCCCATCTCCGGGATCCGGTTCTCGCGACGGTTCGTGCGCGCGCTCGGCGTCGTGAAGAAGGCGGCGGCGCAGGCGAACCGCGACCTCGACCTGCTCGAGGACGAGACGGCCGAGGTGATCGTCGAGGCGGCGGACGAGGTCATCGCTGGCGAGCACGACGACCAGTTCCCCGTGGACGTGTTCCAGACGGGGTCGGGGACGTCGTCGAACATGAACGCGAACGAGGTGATCGCGAACCGCGCCGCGGAACTGAAGGGCGCGGAGATCGGGGAGCGCGCCGTGCACCCGAACGACCACGTGAACTACGGCCAGTCCAGTAACGACGTCATCCCGACGGCGATGCACGTCGCGAGCCTCGAGGCCGTCGAGAAGGACGTCATCCCCGCGCTCGACACGCTCCGCGAGCACCTCGACCGGAAGGCCGACGAGTTCGACGACGTGGTGAAGACGGGCCGCACGCACCTGCAGGACGCGACCCCGATCCGACTCGGCCAGGAGTTCGACGGGTACCGCACGCAGGTCGAGAAGGGCCTGGTGCGCGTGGACAACGTCCGCGAGCACCTCGCGGAGCTCGCGCTCGGCGGGACCGCGGTCGGCACGGGACTGAACACGCACCCGGACTTCCCCGGGCTGGCCGCGGAGTACATCACGAAGGAGACTGGCGTGCAGTTCCGCGAGGCGGACTCGCACTTCGAAGCGCAGGCCGCGCACGACGCGATGAGCGAAGCCCACGGCGCGCTCCGCACGGTCGCCGGCAGCCTGAACAAGATCGCGAACGACCTCCGGCTGCTCGCCTCCGGCCCCCGGAACGGCCTCGGCGAGATCGAGCAGCCCGAGAACCAGCCGGGGTCGTCCATCATGCCGGGGAAGATCAACCCGGTCGTCGCCGAAGCAGTGAACCAGGTGCACAAGCAGGTCGTCGGGAACGACGCCGCCGTCTCCGCTGGCGCGGCCGAGGGCCAGATCGACCTGAACCTGTACAAGCCCGTGCTCGCGCACAACTTCCTGCAGTCCGCGGAGATGCTCTCGAACGCGAGCGAGCTGTTCGCGCGGAAGTTCGTCGCGAAGCTCGAGGCGAACCGCGAGCACTGCGCGGACCGGGTCGAGCAGTCGATGGCGCTCGCCACCGCGCTCAATCCCGCGATCGGGTACGACAAGGCGAGCGAGGTCGCGAAGGCCGCGCTCAAGGAGGGCAAGACGGTGAAGGCGGTCGTGGTGGAGAAGGGGTACCTGAGCGAGGCGGAGGCCGAGGACGTCCTCGATCCCGCGGGGATGACCGAGCGCGTCATCCTCGGCGACGACTGACCACCGAACCCGTCTCGTCGAATCCTCGAACCGTCGCCCGCGAATCCCCGAACCGTGGCTATCGAGGCCGGGGTTCGCACGCCGAGCGTGACGGAAGGCCAACGTTTTTGCGACCGCCGGCGATGCTGCCGATAAATGCGACGCAGACGAGTTCTCGCCGCTCTCGCTGCCGGCGGCGTCTCGGGGTGTCTTCGCTTGGCTGGCGAGGAGACGACGGAACGGGAGACGGCGACGAGGACGCGAACGAACGCGGGGACCGCGCCCGCGGAGACCGAACCGGCGACGTCGACGGGAACGACGGCCGAAGAGACGACCGAGAACGAGCCGGAGCGGTCGCCGCTGCTCGCGGCGGCTCCGCAACTCGAGTTGCGGTGGGAAGGCCCGGCGTACGCGAGCCGGCTGGCGCCCGCGGGGGACGACGTCGTCGTCGAGAAGAGCGGGTTGCTCGCGCTCGACGCGGACGCGGGCTTCCGTCGCTGGCAGCCGTTCCCGGACGACGACGTCAGGCGGTTCGCGGTCGACGGCGACCTGCTCGTCGTCGGCACACGGGACGGCGGCGTCGTCGGTATCGACCTCTCGAAACGCGAGGAGCGCTGGCGGTACGGGGGAACGGACTTCCAGACCGCGGTCCGCGTCGGGTCTGGCGCGGTGGTGTTCGGCGAGGACCGCGCGGACGGCGGTGCCGTCGTCTGCCTCGACCGCGCGGACGGCAGCGAGCGGTGGCGGGTGGAGACCGACGAGCGCGTTTCGAACGTGTCCGCGCCCGCGGCCGGCGTGGTCCTGTTCGGCACGAACGGTGGCCCGAACCTGGAAGTCCACGACCTCGAGTCGGGAGCGCGGCGGTGGCGCCACGAGGAGTTCCACCCGGCGATGGCGCCGGTCGCCGCGGACGACACCGCGTACGTCGCATCCACTGACGCCGTAGTCGCGTACGACGTCGCGAACGGCGACGTCCGCTGGGCGGCGTCGGTGCCCGAGCGCGCGGAGCGGTTCGACGCGTTCTCGGCGCGGACCGCGCCCGTGCTCCGTGACGGTCGGCTCCACGTCCCGGTCGTAGACGGTGGCGTGCTCGCATTGGACGCGAACGCCGGCGAACGAGCGTGGTTCTACGAGGTTCCCGACACCGAGTACGGCGTCGTCGCCGTCGACGGCGACGCGGCGTGGTACGCCGACGAGGTGGCGGTTCACCGCGTGGACGCGCGGACGGGCGACGGCGGCCTCGTCGGGTACTTGGAGCGCGACGCGAACGGCCTGAACGACTTCGCGGTCGCCGACGGCACGGTCTTCGTCGCGCCGACGTCGACGGCCGTCAAGGCGTTCGACGTCGTCGACTGACCCGCGCGCGCGGCGAACGGCCGGCCGGACGCGTGAGGACAGCGGCCGCCTGGACGCCGGCTACTGGGGCGGCCGCCTGGACGCCGGCTACTCGGGGAGGTCGTACGCGGCGAGGCGGTTGCCGTCGGCGGTCGTCTCGAGGAGGTACGCGCGGTCGTCCACGATAAACGGCCGGAGCCCCCACGCGTCGGCGTACTCGGCGTGCACCCGACTGTCGACGCGTCCGGTTCCGGGGTTCAGGGCGTACAGGACGACGCCGTCAGTGCTGCCGGAGCCGACGTAGAGCGTGCCGTCGGCGGGCGTGACGAGCCCGTAGACCTCCTCGTTGAACCATTTCGTGAGGCCGTCGTCGGGGTTCACGGCGTGGAGGGCGACGTGATTGACGTACAGCGTGTCGTCGTGAACGACGAGGTTCGGGGAGCTGTCGAGCGTCTCGCCGTCTTCGTGCCGGGACCACCGCACCGAGCCGTCGGCGGGGTCGAGTGCGACGAGCGGGCCGGCGCCGCCGGTGGTGCTGTTCCGGTAGACCACGAAGACGCTGGAGTCGTCCGTGGCGACGTCCGTGACGTCGGTGTCGTCCTTCGGTTTCGGGTACGTCCACAGCGGGTCGCCGGTCGTCGCGTCGAACGCGCGTACGGTTCCCTGGTAGTCCGCGCCGACGAGGAGGTCGTCCTGGACGACGAGCCGGCGGGTCGCCGTGAGGCCTTCCTCGGGTTCGACCGCCCACTCGGTCGCGCCCGTCGATGGGTCGACGGACGCGAGCTTCTGCCCGAAGTCGACGCCGTAGAGGTACAGGCTGGAGCCGTCGAACGCGGGGCCGGTTTCGCCGCCGTGCCCGAACGACCATCGCTCGCTGCCGTCGGCGGTCTCGTACGCGATCATGTCGCTCGCGTCGACGTAGACGACGGCGTCGTCGACGACGAGCGGGCGTCTGCGGCCGCCGACCGCTCCGGAGTCCTCGACGCGCCACTCCGACTCGCCGTCGTCGGCCGCGAACGCGTGGACGGTTCCCCGCTGGGTGGCCGTGAAGACGGTGCCGTCCGCGACGGCGGGGTAGCGCTCCATTTCCCCGTCGGGTTCGAACGTCCACGCTGGCTCGGTGTACTCGCGCGGTTCGGTCGTCGTCTCCTCGGTCTCGGCCTCGGTGGCGTCCGCCTCGGTCGCCGTGGCGGTGTCGGTCGATGGTTCGGTTCGGGCGGTCGTTCGCGTGGTGAACGTGCGCTCGGTGGTCGTGTCGGACGATTCGAGTTCGAGACAGCCTGCGGCGGTCGCGGGCAGTAGGGAGGCGAGGAGTTTTCGCCGGCGCATGTTGGTGGGACGAGCACGCGTCGGGCCTAATGGTTGGGATTTCGATTTATCGCCCGCGGTCGGTGCGTGAACACGCCCCAAACTGGCGCCGAAACTTTTTTGTACTGGAACGAGCGCTCGACGTGTCCCGAGAATCGGACGCCGGCGCCGACTTACGATTCGTAACCGAACGCCCTCGTGGACCCGAACGATCCACGGGTGTTATTAGCGATGGGTTTGACGTATTCGGTATGCACACCTGTCGTGACTGCAACGAGACGTTCGCCACAGAACTCGCGCTCGAACTCCACCGTGACACCTGCGAGCGGGCGGACCTCTTCTGCGAAGTATGCGGGAAGCGATTCCGGGAGTCCGCCGCGACGCGGGACGGCTGGCACTACACCTGCCCCACGGCGGACTGCGAGGGACAGGGCATCGGCGAGGAGATCAAGCGCATCGAGGACATCCGCGCCGCAACCCAGTAAGCACGACGACGTCCACGCCGAACCTGACGCTCACAGACGGCGAGCGGTCGCGTCGGTCAGCGACGCGCGTTCGCGCCGCAGTCACGGCGGGACTCGATCCGTTCCCTTCCAGTCGGCCGTGCGTGGGGCGCACCCGACCGACGACCGTTCTTCTCCACGGCCCGCCTCGAAGCGGTAATGACGGCAGCGCTCTCTCAGGTCGACGCTCGCGCCCCGCGGTTCGGGCAGGCGTTGACGGCGACGCTCGCGGCGGCGGGGCTCGTCCTCGCGGACCCCCGCGTCGTCGCCGCGCTCGCGCTCGTGCTCGCGACCGCAGTCCTCACGCGGTGGCGCGTCGACGCGTGGGCGTCGCTCTGGCGGCGCGTCGCGGTTCCGGTCGTCGGCCCGCCCGCGGAGCGGGAGGCCGCCGCACCGCATCGGTTCGCGAAGCTCGTCGGCGCGACGTTCACCGGCGTCGCGACCCCGCTCGTCTTCCTCGGCGGTTCCACCGCAGTCGTCGGGTACGCGCTCGTGCTCGCCGTCGCCGCGCTCGCCGCCCTGGGCGCGACGACCGGGTTCTGCCTGGGCTGCCGGCTCTACCAGCAGGTCGGGTTCTTTCGACGCGTCGGAGTCGTCTGAATCGATTCAGCGAGCATCCGGCGTCGGTCAGGCCGCCGGTTCCGTGGTGGAGTGTGAATCGACTCGGTGAGCATCCGGCGTCGGTCAGGCCGCCGGTTCCGTGGTGGAGTCGTGGTCGGTCGC